>Ga0208123_100137_pt1 | contig 37429 bp, 7 predicted proteins | sample LakWasMe92_HOW11_2_FD_183914 | JGI IMG/M metagenome (GOLD analysis project Ga0208123, IMG submission 183914) | Freshwater sediment methanotrophic microbial communities from Lake Washington under simulated oxygen tension - Sediment Metagenome... | ecosystem: Environmental > Aquatic > Freshwater >... | reverse complement strand
CGCGGCCAGCGCAGTAAAGGCATCCAGCCAGGCCGTATCAGCCTCATCAAAAGCCTTGCCGGACGACTCCAGCACCAGCACGCCGATACTGCGCCCGCCGTCAAAAAGCGGGCAGGAAATAACCGCACGGGAGCCGGATATTTGCATCAGCTCGCGCTGCATCGGGAAATGGGCGCTCTCAGACGCCGCATCGAACAACACCGTCTTCCCGTAATCGTAAGCCTCTTCCATAGCCCGCAGGTAAGCCTTGGCAAGCGAGGCGTTCTTTTCAAAAACCGCCGCGTCTGAAAGTGCGGCCAACTTGACGCTATCGTTGTTGACCATGCCGATGGCAACCCTGGCGCAATCGAGGCGCTGCCGCAGTTCGTTGACCATTTCGAACAACACCCGCTGTAATGTCCCATGCCGCAAGACGACGGCAATCGCTTCCAATACCGAGCCTACACGCGCCTTGGCGGTTATTGCCTCATCCAGCTCCCGCCTGGAAAACAGGTTCGTCAGCCAAGCGCCGGCCCAATGAAGATCGCGAAATATCTTATTGACATCACCGGCATCGCAATCGGCTTCGACGGCAACAACCGCAATCACCCTCGCCCCTAAAATAATCGGATAAGAAATCTGGGTTAAATGGCTCAAGTCGATCCGGTCTACTGCATCCCCCGCTTGCTGCGATAAGGCGGCGGATTGGAAAACCCCGCGTCGATCCCGCAAGCAAGTCTCCACTATGGTTGCCAGCCTGCCCATGCCGGGACTCGCTGTCGGCCACACGGCCATCGGCACATAGTTTTGCGCCGCCTGATTTTCGACTAACACCGCTGCCGCAGTTGCGCCCGGAATCTGTTCGCATATCAGGATAAGCCAAGCTTGGCATAACTCATTTGAGGTGTCGGCATTAATAAAAGCATCCCAAGGCGACGCCGCCGTTATGATTTGCTCTGCCGGGGCCGAATCATTATCTTGCGGATTTTGAATCACTCGACCAACCCCTTGAATATCTTGCCTGTTTCCGGCGTCGGCATGTCCACAAAAAGGCTATCTAAAGCGGCAATATCCTCATTGATCAAAACCCCCATAATCGATTTCAACTTTACAAAGTTAACGACCTGGTCATAGCGGCTTTTGCTGTAATCGCGTTGCGCTTCGGACAGTTTCTGCCGCGCTTCCAGGACGGCTGTTTCAAACTTCAGGCCATTTCGGCCGGCAACTGTCGCCGCCAATAACGCCGAGTTTGCCGCCTTGATGGCCTGTTCGGCGGCGCGGGTTTTTGCATAGGCCGAATACCAGCCATACCAAGCCTGCTTGGCGGATAAAGTCGATAAATTTCTTGCCGCATCAATATCGAACCGGGCTTTTTCTTGTTGCGCAACGGCCTCATCGACCTTGGCCGACTGGGCGCCGCCGGAATAAATAGGCATATTAAGCTGCAAGCCAACGCTTCCCAGCATAATGTCATAGCCTGCCTGCCCCGGAAAGCCGCCGACTGCCTGGCTGTTTTTGCCATAGCTGGCGACCAAATCCAGAGTCGGCTGGTGTCCTGCCTGCTGCTTACGAACCTCATCGGAAGCCGCTTGATGCGCATGCATCGCCGCCAGTATAGTGTGATTGCCGGCCGCTACGCCGTCTAACACCGCTTTGAGCTTTTCGTTGCTCAAGTCGGCCAGCTCGGCGTCCGTGCGCATGAATGTAGGCGTGATTTGATCGACATTACCGACAAGCTGCTCCAATGCCGCGCGTTTAAGATTTAAATCGGTCTCGGCGAACACTTGCTCAGCCATCGCTTGATCCCGTTTTGCCTTGGCCTCGTCAAGCTCCGGCCGGCCTATGTAATTAAGCTCGAAGCCGCGTTTCGCCTCCTCCCAACGGTGTTGCGCAACGGCAAACCGGTGCTGGGTAAACAGCACCTGATCTCGAGCCGCCAGCAAATCGAACCACACCGAAACAACCTTGGCCAAAAGCTCCTGCTCGGTATTCGCCAATTGCTGCTCTGCCTGAGAGACCGCCGTTTCAGCTTGCTGCAAGCCAATATAATTTGGGCGCTTCCAGATCGGCTGAGTCAGACTTATTTGTTCGGAGTCGCTATCGTATTGATCCTGCGCAGGAGGCACTTCCCGGCTACGGGTCTGGTAATTACGTTTGTTGAAATTAACGCTGGCAGTCACATTGATTTGCGGCAGCAAGCCGCCGAATGCCTGCTCCGTACGCGCGTTGGCAGCCTGTACCGCGGCCTTGGCGCTGAGATAGGCCGGCTCATTAGCTCTCGCCATGTCTAATAGGGCCGATAAGGTCTCGGCCTGAACGATGCCGGATGAAAACAGGCTAATCGCCAACATCATTCGCCAACAGCGAAGCATATGGAAAAAAGTGGCGGGCTTTATTATTAAAGTTATTTTTTGAAGACTCAATACACTACTGATCGGCATGCAAAAAACTCTTAATTAGTATTTGTAGTCAGCGACTCTTGCATCGGTTGCGGGCAATCAAGAATACGCTGTTATCATTCGGGATGCTGTTTACGAATCAGATATAGTTATTGTCTCTATCCAAGAGATGATTCGCTGTTAGTCTCGCCAGCAGCGGTGGCGTTGCGATCATTGCAGGGTTGCATAGGGTGAACAGATAATGACTAAGACCTTCCGCGTCTACCGCCCTGTTTTACAGGATTACATTACAACGATCTCAACTTGTTTAAAAGCGTTTCTCCCTCATCGCAATCGATAATCCAATCGCCGATTTGTTCCAGCGTATCGGTATCCATTACCGGCTGTAGGATAGTTTGAGCGGTTATGGCGGTCGCCTGTCCAAAACGGCGTTGCATTAGCCGAACCAGTAGCATTTTCTCTGATTCAATACCTTTTTCCATTCCTTTTTCCATTCCTTTTTTAATGCCTTTCTCCATGCCTTCAATCCATCCCTGCTGTTTCCACTCATTGGTCCATTCCGATACACGTTGTGCCAACATCGTTTTTATCTCCGCTAAATCGTTAATGTGGGGCATGGGCTGCTCAAGACTTTCAGCGGGCAAAAGCACCCGCTTGATCCAGATGGTAAAACTACGCCTTAATCGAGTTTGCTCCGGCGTTGCCAGCCATTCTATCAAATTACTGATCACTTCGATTATATCTTCTCGCGTCGTGGAGTTTTCCAGTCGAAAAACGGCCGCAACCAGGTTTTTTAAGGGTGTCAGTTCTTTAAGATCGAAAGCGCCTTCGTCCAGCAACAGGTAGTTTAACGACGGCAGGTATTTTTCCAATCCGCCGGGGACTTTGACAATCAGGTCTTTTAACTCGGTAGCTGCATCCCAGCGTTTTTCTCCGTTGTATAAAACGACGGGGAGAATAGGCGGCAGTTGTTTCTGGGCGGTCAGCTGTTTGGTTTTTATAAGATCCTGGTAAAGCAGCCCCATGTAACTCATCAGCCGGACGGCCATGTAGGCGTCTATGGTCGATTGGAATTCAATCAGCAAATAGACGTAAATCCAGCTTTGTTGGTATTTAACCCGCCAGATCACGTCGTCTTCCCGGCTGCGCAAGTCATCGGTGATGTAGCTGCCGGATACTTTTTCAAGGGTGGAGAAATCCAGCTCGTTAACCCACGGTTCGTGGACAAAGCCTTGCAGTAAGTCGATGATGATTTCGGGTTCCGAAAACAGTAATTTATACGAGGAATCGTGGGCTTTATTCATGGCTGAATGCTAACGCACTATTTTGCTGATAATAAATGTTAATGGGCCATTAAACCAAGCGTTGTTGTCGGGCATAAACAGTATGCCCGACCTCCCGCCCGCATTTTTGTCACTTCATTTTCACCACTAACCCCGTCAGCTCTGCCAAGCTTTGCTCTTTGGATCGCTCGGTCAACTGTTCCGCAACCCAATCGTCTTTTTTGAGCTTGCCCAGGTTCGGCGCTTGGCCTGCCCAGTCGATCTTATCCTCCATCCCGCTGCTGTGCCGATTGACGACGATAGCATCTTGCCGGTCGTCATGCCGTTGCCTGTAATCGGCGTGGACGGACTGCACGATAATCTTAGCGCTCCGTTCGTCATCGTAGCTTGGGTAGCCGTGGTGCTCGCTATGCCCGAAGCCGTGATGCCAACCGTTGTCGTGATGGTCTTCGTCCTCGTCTTTTTTAGGCAATACGGTCAAGGTGATGATTGCCGTGGTGGCGAGCTTACCGTCGGAAACGGTGTAAGTGAAGGTCTCCGTACCTGAGAATTCGCGCTTTGGCGTGTAAGTGTAAGTACCGTCGGCGTTCTTGCTGAGTTTGCCTTTCTTAGGATCGGTAAAACCCAAACTCAGCACGTCGCCATCGACATCGCCGATCAGTCCGGCAAAGTCGATGATGCCGCTGCCGCCTTCGCTCAGGGTGTAGCTGGCGCCGACGGCGAGCGGGGCGTCATTCACGGGCAGAACGATGACCAACAGATCGGCTTCGCTACTCGCTTGCGATCGGTTGGCTTGCTCGGTGCTGGTGGCGACAATTTTCAGCGCGAATTGGCCGTTGAAATCCTTGGGCGGTAGGAGGGTCAGCTTGCCCAGGTTCCAGCCGGTCACATCCGCCGTGGCATTGTCCAGGGTCGCGCTGAAGCGGTTGACGCCGTCGCTCAGCGTCGCGCCGACCGGAATAGCCCCAACGGTCAAGGTTAAGATTTCGGAACCGTCGGTATCCTGCAACAGCGCACCGATGGCCGATAGCGGAACGGCGCCATCCTCAAAGCCGGTGTTGGCCGGGAGGGTTTCAGTCAGGGCGATGTTGTCTATCATCATGCCGCGACCATTAGACTCGCGCCGGCTCGCTTCGTTGACGATGCGGAGGGTTTGCCCCCCGCCGGTACCGATGAATTGGACAGTGCGGGTTTGCCAGTTCAGCGCCGTGGCTGGGCTGGTGCTGTCGTCACTGCCGATTTTTACGCCATCCAGGTAGATGCCAATCCGGGTGAAGTCGGTGCCGTAACCCAGGTGGCCGGCGAGATCCAGGCTCAAGGTGTAGGTCGAACCGGCGAGGGTGTCGATACGGCGCTCTATGCCCAGCGTTTCGTGACCTTCGCCCTTGGCGTCATTGAGTTCGAGCCAGTTGCTGCCGTTGCCGTTTGCGGCGCTAACGATTCTGCGCTTGCCTTGGGCATCACGCATAAGGTCGCCGCTGCTCCAGATTTCGAAGCTGCCGTGCTCGTCGTGACGGTCACGGTCATCATGGTCGTCGTGTTCATCATGGTGTTGCTCGGGCCGGGCAACAAATATCCAACCGTCGAGTTCGCGCTGCTCAAGCAGTGTCGAGTTGACGTTCCGGTTAGCCACGCTTTCCCAGCCGGTGCGGAACAGTTCGCGGCTAGCGCCGCCGACTTCGCTCAACACTAAGGCCGGGGCATCGGCCACTGCATTGACGATAAGCCGGACGGTGGCGATAGCTGAGTCGAGTTCGCCGTCGTTCAGTTTGTAGCTGAAGCGGTCTTCGCCGCTCCAATTTTCTAGCGGGGTGTAGCTTACGGTGTGGCCGGCGTTCACCACCAGGGTGCCGTGCGCCGGCTGGTCCACGATAATCAGGTTCAAATTATCGCCATCGACGTCATAATCGTTAGCCATGATGGACAGATGGATGCTGTGGTCTTCATCCAGCGTGTCGCTATCGTCCTGCGCGACCGGAGCGTCGTTCACTGCGGTGAGGGTCAGACGCACCAAAGCTTGGCCGGAATCCAGTTGGTCGTCGCTGACCGAATAGCTGAAACTGTCTTCGCCGTTGTAATCGGCCTGCGGGACATAGGTATAACTGCCGTCGGCGTTCTTGAGCAATTGGCCGTGCTGTGGATTGCCGACGCTGACGCTGAGCGTATCGCCATCGACATCGCTGGCGCTGCCAAGCAGGTTCAGGGTGATGCGCCCGTCTTCGAGCAGGGTGGCGGCAATGGCGCTAGCCACCGGCGCATCGTTGACGGGAACGATAGTCAGCATCACCGTGGCGATAGCAGAATCCAATTCGCCGTCGTTGACTTTGTAGGTGAAGCTGTCGGCTCCGTTGTAGTTCGCATCCGGCGTATAGGTAAAGCTGCCGTCGGCGGCAACGCTGACTTGGCCGTGTTGCGGCCCGGCGACGATACGGCCTTGCAACAGGGTGCTGTCGATGTCCGCCGCAACCGCCAGCAGGCTGCCGGTGATCGGCGTGTCTTCGTCGGCAGTCAGGCTTTGGTCGCCTGCGGTCGGTGCGTCGTTGACCGGGGTGATGTCCAGCGTCACCGTAGCAAGGTTAGAGTCCAGTTCTCCATCGTTGACTTTATAGGTGAAACTATCGGTACCGTTGTAGTTCCCATCCGGCGTGTAAACCCAGTTGCCGTCGGTGTTCCGGCCAAGACTGCCATGCGCCGGATCGCTAACAATGACAGAAGCGAGTGTTCTGCTGTCAACGTCAACGGCCAGCGACAAGAGGTCGATAGTGACCGTGGCATCCTCCGCTAGGGTTACCGCACTGTCAGCAACAACCGGCGCATCGTTAACCGGGGTGACGGTCAGCGTCACGGTGGCAAGGTTGGAATCGACCCGGCTATCGCTCAGTTTGTAGGTGAACGTATCCTCTCCGTACCAATCCTTATCCGGGGTGTAGCTGAAGCTGCCCAGCTGGCCTAGATCGGGATTGGACGGATTGATAGTGACTTGTCCGTGGCTCGGGGCGTTGACGATGACCGGTGCAAAGCCCGGCTGGAGCGCGTTGATGTCGTTCGCCAGCGCGTCGATGACGGTGGGCGTGTCTTCGGCCAGAGTAGCATTGTCGTCGGCGGTTTGCGGTACGCCCAGGCGCAGGTCGCGCACGGTGATTTGGCTGTTGCCGGCCTCGCTGCCTTGGCCGAAGCCGATCAGGTCGAAGGACAGGTTGACGGCGGTACCGGCGGCAATGCCGCCGAGGTCGACCAGATAGGTGCGGCTGCCGTCGGCGTTGTCGATGCGGGTGATGCCGGAGGAGACATGTTCGTCGCCGTTGGCCTGGAGGTTCAGGAAGGCGTCGTTGCGAGTCAAACCGGTCGCGCCGAGCAGCGACAGGCCGGTGTTAGCGTCGAGCAAGGCGACTTCAAAGGCGTCGTCCGGCCCTGCTGCCTGATCGCCCAGCGCGCTGTTGGCGAGAGTAAAAGACAGGAAGCGGTCGTGTTCGCCGAGCACGAAGACTTGGTTCAGGCGGGTTTGGCTGCCTGCCACTTCGCTCAATACCGCCGCGCCTCCCGCCTGCCCTGAACCCGCCGAAGGATTGACGGCGACGTTGCCGGTGGTTTCCCAACCGTGTGCGCTGTTCAACTCGCTATTAACCAAGGTTGGGTTGGCGGCGATGTCGTATTGTGCAGGAGCGTTGGCGGATAGGGCATCCCCAAACAGGCTGCCGGCGTTGTTATTGTTGCGGCGCGTCAGGCCGAGGAAGGAGATGCCGAAACCGGCTCCCAGCGGCAAGGTGGGGATCGGCGATGGTGTGGGGATGGGCGATTGGGTGCCGTTGCCGGAAACCGCAGTGCCGTCTAGTCCGGCCAGGTTTTGTTTGGCTTCCGCGACCAATTGCGCCATCAGCGTTAATTCGTCGGCCGACGGCAACCGGCGGGTACCGGGGGTTAAGGTGGTGCTCATGAAGTCGTGGGCATCGGCGCTGTGTTCCAGACCTAAAGCATGGCCGTATTCATGCAGCAGCACGGACAGCATGTCCATTTTACCGGCAGCATCGCTGCCCGCTTTGGCAACCCATTCGTTAGGGTTGCTGGTGGGCAGGAAGTCTTCGTTCAGGTACGGGGTGTAGTCGATGTACCAGCCGTGGCCTGCGGCGTTGGTGTCCAGGGTGATGGTGGCGGCAGCGCCTGAGCCTTGGGTGGAGCCTACGGCAGCGCCGGTGAGATTACTAAAGGTGATGACTGAGCTGGCGTAGTTGGCACCAGCAAAGGCGGCAGGCAGACTGGGGGAATAAGCGCCATCGGTTAGGTTGGCGATGGTGCTGTCCAAACCCATGACCGTTGGGGCTGCGTTGGGGGCGGTGGAGATTTTCCAAAGTTCGCTCTTACCCAAACAAGCCTCATTTACTTTATATTCAAATTGATTGGTGACAGATACAAAATAATTCAGTTTGACGGCATAGCCATTCCCCTCTACCTGTAACTCAAAAAAGTCATTACCCATATAGCCTTCGCTGGGTATATATCGCGTGTCTCTCCAGTCTCCGTCTTGCATGGTGGGCTCTAGGTATCCATGCTCGGGCTGTTGGAGGACTTTAACTTTTGCTGTAACGTAGTTTATTTTTGCTGTATGTGCCTTGGGATAATCATTGGCAGCAACCGCAAAATATGCATTGGCGTAAACAATAGGACTCGCATCTACTTGATTATTATTGCTATCAAGATTTAATAGCTCACAAATCCCTAATATGAGCTCATGTTTCGTAACGGTTTGTTGATTAGATTCAGCCTTTGCTATCATCACGACAGTAGGCGTGGAAGGCGCGATATTGGGCATATCAGCAATCAGCATAGCGTATTCTCCTTCGTTAAAGCCAAGGGTGTTCTTGGCCTCTGTTAATAACTCTTGCATGGGTTGATCAAGCATAATATTTGTTGACACGGCAACACCATTATTGATCGAATCGGCCATCAGCGGATGGTTAACAATCTCAACAGGTGTTCGCTTACGTAAGGTGATGCCGAATTGGCTTTCATAGCCTTGAGCATTCACGCCTTGAAAGCCTATATGATTTAATACGTCACGCATGCTTTCATACGGATTTCCACCAGTGTATGCATAGCCAACGTTTTTCTGCCAATTCCCCCATCTAGCTTTAAACGAGTTTACATCAGTGGCTATTCTCTTTGTAATCGTATCGGTGTAAGGGTTGCCTGGATGGTAATGTTTTTTACCGTCAGCATCAGTGGTGATACTTGGTTCTGTAATATTGCTTTCATTCAGGTCATCAGCCTTAGTGTTTTTACTGCGTTTTATCTCCCAAAGCCATGCCGCCGAGCGGGCAGACAAAGTAATATCCGTATCCAAAACATCTGGATTATCCATAATTAACTGGGCGGTTTGAGCGCCTTGGGCGGCAGTCTGACCAACATCCAGATAGTGTGCCCTTACATAATCTGCAAACTCCTGAATAATTTTCGTACCTGTCAACTGTAATTGACCATGTCCACGATATTTCCAGCCCTCACCCGAACTTTGTGTACCTGTTCCGCGCTCAAATCCTGTGCCATAGTCACTAGAGTAAATGCGATTTCCAATCAGACTCTGAACAGCATCTGTCCAATGTCCTCCGTTGAGGGCAAGTTCAGGAGCAATTATTTCATCATAGAAGAGCTTTGCGTTATCCTCTTTTGAACGCACATCATTATTGTAGCGATCAGGAAGAGCAAGTGCAGCTCGATAACCTGGATTAGTATGCTCGGTGTAGTTGAAATTATAACTAAACGCACTAGGAAAAAGTGCTGCAAGTCTTGCTGCCGAGTATATTAATACTTCAGGGTTCGGCTGCAAATTCCCTTCACTTCTGATCTGCGAGAAAAATGCCGCAATACGTTGGGGGGTATTGATTTCAAACTCTGTCATGGCTTTTTGTAGCGGCTCAACCCAAGCGGCATAAACTACATTCGCATTTGCTCCCATCACTGTGCTAAGTGACTCCGTGCTCAGCTGACTGCCAAAATTCTTAGCTGAGCCACCGAGTTGCAGATAATCGCTATTAATCACTCCATTTGTCTGGGCGCCATTCCCAAACAAAGCTTTCCTGATGGTATCGGCATCACTGTTGACGATGTTGATATTGTTCCAACCGCCGCCATTTTCTCCCTTTTGGGTCGTAGAATACACTGCCAGAAAGTCCCGCATGGCTTGATCTTGTTGGTTGGCACCACTGGCGTTATTAGGGTAGGAGCCAAACTGATTAGTGAAGATACTGTAGTTGCTGTCGAGGTTGGGATTCAACAATAGCCCAGCCAAATATTTCGCATTGCCTAAGTCCCATTTCTGGTTTATATAGTCCGCGTTATCGGGCACATTAGCCATCTCATTGGTCTTATCTTTGTCAGGAGCCATGCCCAGAATTACGTCCTTGCTATCCACTCTATACTGATTACCCGTATTACCAATCTTTGAGATGTAATCGGTATTGATACCCAAATTCAAGGTCATGCCCAAAGGCCCGGTTCCGGCGAACCAGAGTTTGGCAGGTCTAACAACTGTATCGCTCAGTGACGCTTCATTGGCCTGTTGAGTCGCTACCATCAAGTCAAATACCCAACTGGTACCAAATACGTTGCCTGTTGATTGGGTTTGTTTGTTGGTCCAACCGGAAAGCTTGCTATTAGTGTCTTGATAATTACCGCCCGCCGCGTCGGCAAAAAACTGCAACCAGTGTGGTGCATTGTAGGCACTGAGCCAGTCGATGGTGGTGTTGCGTAGACTATTATCCGTGGGAGTAGGGCTTTCAATTTTGCCATCCATCCCGTTAATATCGGCTATATCTTTGTATCCAGCGGCTGCGAGTGCATTGTTTTTGGCTTCTATCCTTGCTTGCCCTAATGCCATGTCTATATTTGCTGGTGTCGCATTGGGTGTAGTGTCTGATAACTTAAAGCTGCCCGCTACTTCTTCCATTTTTACTGCGCCAGAGGGCGTAACGGTTGCTCTATATTGAATAGTCACCTTAGCATTGCCGGAAAATGAAGTACCTTCTCCCGTCCCTACAGCAGAGGTATAGCGCACCACGGTTTCAAACAGCTTGAGTGCCTGTTGTTCGTTGCTATTAAACCTGCCATCAACAATAATCTCGGTGCTTGGTTTGCCGCTAGCGGTGTCAACGGCGGAAAAGCCTAAGTATTTAAGTCTTTGCTCGACGCGTGTTACATCAAGTAAATCAGTGGTCGTCGTATCAACTCCACCTTTCAACAGAAATTTTGTATAGCCGGGGTTATCCAGCGGCCTGTCGCCGACAAAAGCACCAATGCCTGCATAATCTTTGGCCGTGACAGACACAATGCCATGAGCTTCTTCCGGCTGTAAATTAACTGATATAAACGGTTGCGACTTGTCTTTGTAGTGAAAAATAAGCTGGGCAAATTTATCGTTCAGCTTTTCTCCAGCCAATAGTCTTTCTTTATCGGAAAGCACTATGGACTTCGGTGTGATGCTGTTGTCTGTGATATTTGGTACGAAGAATAAAATGCCGGTCTCTTTAAAATCGGCATCTACTGTGCTTAGGGTATTACTTGCATCCGCCGATTTGCGCGAAACAATGGTAGGATTAATGGCGGGGGTATTCGCATTTTTGGTCAGCAGTTTCAACGCTGGTTCTTCTCCAGGAATTCTGCCTGCAAAGAAATTTACCAGTTGCGGGTCTAATGAAAAGTCAGTCAACTCATTCATTCTGGCGGTAATGAGCTGTATATCTAAAGCCGAACTCAGGTTTGTTAGAGACGTTTTAGCGGTTGCTTCACTGATTTTGCCTTCGCTCAACAGCAATTGTTTAGAGGCCAATTCTTTTAAATCAACGCCAATCACATCGCCCATATTGCCTTCCACGCTGCCATATATCCATTCAGGATCGAACGCGGTACCTATCGTCCCTTTGAATTCGCTAGCGGGATCGGCGATGCTCTGCTCGGCATTAGGGCTGTCGGTCAGTGAGATGTGTTTGCGCAGGCGATCCTGGCTTGGCTGGGCAAGCGCCGCTGCAATCAAGGCTTTAACATCCCAGGCATGGCTTTGACTAGGTTTTTGGCTTAAGGATTCTTCGCTCAGGATGTTGCCGCTATAAGTGCCTTTCAATTGCCCGATCAGCACCTTGCCGTCTTCGGACAGGCTGAGGTTGACTAGCCCATAGCCATCCAACGGCAAGGTGGCTCCCAAAAACTCCGGGTCGCCTTGTTGGCCGAACGGGTCTTTGACGATGCCGAGTTTGCCGCCGACCGCGACTTTTTTGGCGGAAGCAGAGCCGCCCACGGCCAGCGGCGGCCCGGAAGGCGTGAACACGAAGGTCGGCGCTTCGTACATGGCCTTCCAATAGGGATCCAGGAAGTGGTAGTTGTCGTCGGAGACGATCGCGTATTCGACGCCGTCTTGTTCGACCAGCACTGCGCTTTGCGCCCGTTGTATATCCAGACGATCTATGGAGATTTTGTCGGTTGGTTGCGACAGGTGGATGGCCTCCAACTTGGCGCCGGTGATGGTGCCGTCTGCATCGCGGGTCAAGGTGAGTGTGGACAGGCCGCGGTTGTAATCGGATACGTTGGCGACCAGGTAACGGTTTTCATCGCGGGTGGCGGTGATGACTTGCGGGGTTTTGCCGCTCAGGCTGTCGTTCGGCAGGCTGGCTTGGATAGGCGGGGCAATGGCGCCGGTTTTAAAGTTAAAGGTTTTAAAGTCCAATATGAGGATATTGCCCCGATCAGTCGTATTAGGGCTAAGCGATACGGTATTGGACATTTGCGGCATGGCAACGACCAGAGTCTGCCCATCCGGCCCTACGGTCATGCCTGCTACGCCGAGTTTGCTGCTCTCGATGCCGGTGCCTTGGATGGACTTAAAGGTGTTGTAGGTGCTGCTGCCGGGGTTAGTATCCATAGCATACAGTTGGTTGTTGCCGGCACCGTTGCCATAGCTTTGGCCTTCGCCGACTATCAGCAGGCTGCCGACGGCGGCTAGGCTGGCGATGTTTTTGCCGCCGGGTATGGCGATGGTGTCGATCAGTTTGAAGATCAGCAGGTCGATTTCGTAAATGACGCCGTTGCCTGCTACATAAGCGCGGCTTAAGTCGGTCGAGAAGGCGATGGGTTGGACTTTGTTGCCGGTCAGGTAAGCGCTGTTAAAGTCGATGGCTTGTCCGGTGCCGATTTTATTGACCAGGTTGACTTGTCCGACAGTTTTATTTTCACGGAAGAATTCGATACCGGTGCGGGTCAGGGTCGCCGCCATGTCGGCCTTGGGCGTAATGCGGGCGGTGTTGCCGGCAAATTCAATCGGCGGATCGCCGGGCAAGTAGCCGTCGATGATGCGCACCAGTTGCCAGCTGACGCTGCCGACGGCAAAGGCTTTGCCGTCTTGGGTCTTTAAGTTTGCGGTATCGACTGTGATTGCACCGCTGGCGGTGCCGCCAAACTCTTGCACATCGATGTGCGAGCCGTCGGCAAGCAGGGCGCGCAGCATGATTTGGCCCGATTGCTGACCGGGGTTAGTGTTGTTTACGGTGATAGTGACGGAACCAGTTCCGTCCGCTGACGCATCGGTAATGTTAGGCACGACGACGTTGCCGTAAGGCGTTACGACCGGCGGCAGTTGGGCGCTGGTGTTGATGACCGGCGGCTCGTTGGCGGTGGGGATCGCGATGTCGGCAAACTGGGGGACGCCAAAATGGTAGCTGGAGGCGGTTCCCATTGTCGCCATAGTGGCGATGATGCCGATCATGTCGGAGGTGATCGCCAGGGGCAGCGCTGTGCTGCCAAAGCTGATGCCAAGACCGGTCGCCCCGGCAAAGGTCATGGCATCGCCGATGCCGACGGCGAGCTCGAACGGGCTGCTGATAACTCCCGGCAGTTTTTTGTAAACCCTATACTCGCCGGAGGCATCCAAGCCGCCATACGGGGGACTGGCGGTTTTGGCGATGGCGTTGCCGCCCGCATCCAGGCTGATAAAGCCGTTATCGACGATCCACCAGGTCTCTTGGTAAATGAGGTTTGTGGCCGTGCTTCCTTCAGCAATCACTTGGCCTTTGCGCAGGAACCAGACTTCATCCCCGGCTTGCGCGGCGATGCCGTTTTGCACGGGGATAGCCAATTGCAGCGGGTAAGCGCTGCCCGCACTGCCCACATCCAGGGTGAATGCGCCGACGGCTTCCAGTCCGCCGGGTTGCGCAGCAAAAATCGTGGTGCTGGGGTCAATACTGGCTAGATCGATACGGCTGATTGAGACCGGGGTATCTTGTTTTAGCGCACCGGCTCCGATCAATACGGTTTCCCCGGTTTCGGCGCTGATGGCTGCGCCTTGTTTGGCATTAACGGTAATGGTTTGCGGCGCGGCGGTTACCGGGTCGTTATCGGTGAGTTGCGCGACGTGTACGGACAGCCGGATGTCGCTTTGGCCGATAATCTGTTCGCTGACGGCGCCGTAGGCATCGACCACGCTGCCCAGATGCACGACGCTTACGGTGACGTTGCCGGAGCGTAATGCGGTGATGAGTCCGTTATCGCTTATCGTGGCAATGCTGTCATCGGAAACGCTATAGCGGGTGCCGCTGAATACGGCGGGGATGGCGGCATAGACGTAGGTGGTGATTTCGCCGGTGTCCGGGTCTACGTAGTCTTCTGTGCTCTCGGGGCTACCGGCAAATGCGGTTTGGCTGGCTTCATGAACATCTGCGTTGAGTCCGGTGTTGGGATCGGTCACGTGGACTTTCAGTTGCCGGGTGCTTCCTGGAATTAGGGTCAGTGTGCCGGGATAAACATCGGGTGTCACTGTCAATGATGCGCCGGTTTGCGAATCAAGCTGTCCGGCCTGCGCGACGTTAATCGCCGCCACCGTGCGGATGGCGTAGGTTTGCTGCTGGACGTCCGATGCGGTACGGCTAAGGCTGATCAGTCCCGCGCCTGCGGCTTTGGCGCTAACCAAGTCGCGGGCATCGTCAATAGCGATCGCAATAGCCCCAACTTTGCCCAATGGGCTAAGGTCTAAGGTATTGAGGGTCAGATAGTCGCCGGAGCCGGCGGTTAAGTCAACGTCTTGCTCATCGACAAAATCGCCCACGGCATGGATGCGGGTGCTTTGGCCGGTTTGCAGGTTGATCAGCTCGGCCAGATTGGTATGGCGCTGACGCTCATTTTTTAAAGAGGTCTCTTTCATTGTGCATTTCCTAATCCTCTTAAAAAAGGAGCGGGGCTTTATTTTTGAGTTTTTTGGTTTATTTGAACTCTACACATTATAAAATACAATTGAAAATCATATAGATAACATGTAAATCAAATATTCAGAAATAAAGGCCTGAGCCACTGTTATTGATCCTCACTGTTCGATTGGGACATACACTATAAAACACCTGCCCCTCTTTTTTCGTTTTTTTCAGAACATTCTATATTCGCAAAAAAGTATATACTTGTGAATATACTATTTGGTTCAACCAGGAGCGTCATGATGATAGAGACACGTATTGCAAAACTGTTCAAAAACGGAGCCAGTCAGGCTGTCCGCCTTCCGGTTGAATTCCGTTTTGAAGGTAAGGAGGTGTATGTTACGCGAGATGATGCGACGGGCGATATTGTGCTATCGAATCGACCCGGCGCCAAAGTCTGGAACGAGTTTTTCGAGTTATTGCATGCAATTGACATACCCGCCGACTTTATGGCTGAGCGCCCGCTGAATGTATTGCCGAAAACACACGGTATATTTGATGACGAGCTGACTCCGCACGATAAGGCAGGTCGTTTGTGATGCTGCATATGCTCGATACCGATACGGCAAGCTACCTTATCAAAGGAAGGTCGTCTGCAATAGAAGCTAAACTGGCGGTTCTTGTGCCGTCGACGGTCTGTATCTCGGTAATGACCCGTGCTGAGTTGCAATACGGCCTGAAACGTTTGCCTGCCGACCATCGTCTGCACTTGGCGGTACGCCAATTCCTCAAGATTGTCCGCGTTTTGCCGTGGGATGCCGAGGCGGCAGACTGGTACGCCGAAATCCGCCACCAACTTATCAGCAAGGGGCAACCGATTGGCGAATTAGACATGATGATTGCTGCACACGCATTGTCTGTCGGCGCTGTTCTGGTCACTAATAATAACCGCCATTACGAGCGGTTCGAAGCACCGTTAATCTTGGCTAATTGGGTGTAGCCCTTAACCGAAACAGGAAATTGTCGCCGAACAGTGTTATGGAACGTCGGGCATAAACAACATGCCCGACCGCCTGTTGATAAGTAGCCTCATCTTTGTCACTTCATCATCCTAACCACCAAGCCCGTCAGCTCTGCCAGGCTTTGCTCCTTGGGCTGGATTGTCATCATCTGGGCAACCCAATCGTCTTTTTTGAGCTTGCCAAGGTTGGGCGATTGGCCTGCCCAGTTGATCTTATCGCCCGTCCGGCTGCTGTTCTGATTATCGATGACAGCATCTTGCCGGTCGTCATGCTGTTGCCCGTAATCGGCGTGGACAGACTGCACGATGATCTTGGCGCACCGCTCGTCATCGTAGCCTTGGTAGCCGTTGTGCGCGCTGTGCTCGAAGCCTTGATGCAGACCGTTGTCATCGTGGTCTTTTTTAGGCAATACGGTCAAGGTGATGATTGCCGTGGTGGTGAGCTTGCCGTCGGAAACGGTGTAAGTGAAGGTCTCGGTTCCGGCAAATTCGTGCTTCGGGGTATAGGTATAGGTGCCGTCGGCATTCTTGGTGAGCTTGCCATTCTTAGGATTGGTTAAACTCAGAGCCAGTACATCGCCATCGACATCGACATCGCCGATCAGTCCGGCAAAGTCGATGACGATGCTGCCGCCTTCGCTCAGGGTGTAGCGGGCGTTGCTGGCGAGCGGGGCATCGTTCACCGGCAGGACGGTGACCAGAATGTCGGCCTCGATGCTCGCTTGGGACTGATTGGCTTGCTCTGTGCTCGTTGCAACAATCTTTAGGGCAAATTGACCGTTGAAGTTTTTAGGCGGCATGATCGTTAGCTTGCTCAGGTTCCATCCGGTAACATCAGCCATGGTGTTGTCCTGACTGGCGGTAAAACTATTGACTCCGTCGGTTAGTATGGCTCCAAGGGGAATGGCCCCGATGGTCAAGGTTAAGGTTTCCGAGCCGTCGGTATCCCGTAACATCCCGCCGATGGCCGATAGCGGGATGGCGCTATCTTCGAAGCCGGTGTTGGACTGGAGGGTTTCGGTCAAGGCGATGTTGTCGATCATCATGCCGCGGCCGTTGGACTCGCGCCGGTTGGCTTCGCTGACGATGCGGAGGGTTTGCGCGCCGCCTGTTCCGGTGAATTGAAATGTCCGGGTTTGCCAGTTCAGTGCGATGGATGGGCTGGTGCTGTCGTCTGTGCCGATTTTTACGCCATCGAGGTAGATGCCGATGCGGGTGTAGTCGGCACTGTAGCCCAGGTGTCCGGCAAGGTCTAGGCTTAAGCTGTAGCTTGCGCCTGCGACGGTTTCGATGCTGCGCTCGATGCCCAGCGTTTCGTGCCCCCTTCGGCTGGACTCAGGACGGGCTTCGTCCTTGGCGTCATTGAGTTCGAACCAGTTGCTGCCGTTGCCGCTGGCGGCGTTGACGATTCTGCGCTTGTGTTGGGCATCGGCCATTTTGTCGCCGCTGCTCCAGATTTCGAAGCTGCCATGATCGTCGTGACTGTCATCGTGATCGTCACGGTTTTGCTCGGGACGGGTGACGAATGTCCAGCCTTCAAGTTCGCGTTGTTCGAGTAGCGTCGAGTTGGTGTTCCGGTTGCCCACGCTTTCCCAGCCGGTACGGAACAGTTCGCGACTGGCCCCGCCGACCTCGCTCAACACCAGCGTGGGGACATCGGCTACCGCAGCGATGATAAGACGAACAGTGGCGATGCCGGAGTCGAGGCCTGTCCTGAGCAAAGTCGAAGGGTTATTATCGTTCAGTTTGTAACTAAAGCTGTCTTCGCCGCTCCAATTCTCCGTTGGGGTATAGCTGACAGTGTGGTCGGCATTCACCACTAGAGTACCGTGAGCCGGTTGGCTGACGATCATCAGGTTCAAGCTATCGCCATCGACATCGTAGTCGTTAGCCATGATGGCCAATTGGATGCTCCGGTCTTCATCCAGCGTGACCATGTCATCTTGCGCGACCGGAGCGTCGTTCACCGCGGTGAGAGTCAGGCGCACCATTGCTGAGCCCGAATCCAATTGCCCGTCGCTAACCGAATAGCTGAAGCTGTCTTCGCCATTGTAGTCTGCCTGCGCGAAGTAGGTGTAGCTGCCATCGGCGTTCTTGAGCAACTGGCCATGCTGCGGATTGCCGACGCTGACGCTAAGCGGATCGCCATCGACATCGCTGCCGCTGTCGAACAGGTTGAGCGTGATGCGCCCGTCTTCGAGCAGGGTGGCGGCAATGGTGCTAGCCACCGGCGCGTCGTTGACTGGAATAATAGTCAGCATCACCGTGGCGATGGCGGAATCCAGTTCGCCATCGTTGACTTTGTAGGTGAAGCTGTCGGTTCCGTTGTAGTTTGCGTCCGCCGTATAGGTAAAGCTGCCGTCGGCGGCGACGCTGACTTGACCGTGTTGAGGCCCAATTACGATACTACCTTGCAACAAGGCGCTGTCGATGTCAACGGCAACGGCTAGCAGGCTGCCGATGATTGAGGTGTCTTCGTCGGTGGTTAATTGTTGGTCGCCTGCGGTCGGTGCGTCGTTGACCGGGACGATGGTCAGCATCACCGTAGCGATGGCGGAATCCAGTTCGCCGTCGTTCACTTTGTAGGTGAAGCTGTCGGCTCCGTTGTCGTTCGCGTCCGCCAAGTAGGTAAAGCTGCCGTCGGAAGCAACGGTCACCTGTCCGTGTTGCGGCCCGGCGACGATGCGGCCTTGCAACAGGGCGCTGTCGATGTCCGCCGCAACCGCCAGCAGGCTGCCGGTGATGGGCGTGTCTTCGTCGGTAGTTAGGCTTTGGTCGCCTGCGGTCGGCGCGTCGTTGACGGCATTCATCACTAGGCTCACGGTGGCGATGGACGAATCCAATTGCCCGTCGTTGACTTTGTAAGTAAAGCTGTCGGCGCCGTTGTAGTTCGCATCGGCCAAATAGGTGAAGCTGCCGTCGGTGGCAACGCTGACTTGACCGTGCTGCGGCCCGGCGACGATGCTGCCTTGCAGCTGGGCGCTGTCGATGTCCGCCGCAACAGGCAGCAGACTGCCGCTGATTGGCGTGTCTTCGTCAGTGCTCAGGCTTTGGTCGCCTGTGGTTGGCGCGTCGTTGACCGGGGTAACGGTTAGCAGCACGGTGGCGAGATTGGAATCCAATGCTCCATCATTGACTTTGTAGGTGAAGCTATCGCTGCCGTTGTAATTCGCAACGGGCGTGTAAATCCAGCTGCCGTCGGTGTTTTGGCTAAGACTGCCATGCGCCGGGCCGTTGACGATGGCGGATACGAGCCTGTCACCCTCAACATCGTTGACCGGCGACAACAGGTCGATCATGCCCGTGGCGTCTTCCGCCAGGGTTAGCGCAGTGTCGGTGGCAACAGGGGCGTCGTTGACCGGGGTGACGGTCAGCGTTACGGTGGCGAGGTTGGAGTCGACATGGCTGTCGTTCAGCTTATAGCTGAAGCTATCCTCTCCGTACCAATCGGACTCCGGCGTAAAGCTGAAGCTGCCATCGGCATTGATGGCGACTTGCCCGTGGCTCGGGGCATTGACGATGACCGGTACAAAACCCGGTTGGAGCGCATTGATGTCGTTCGCCAGCGCGTCGATCACGGTTGGCGTGTCTTCAGCAAGGGTCACGTTGTCGTCGGCGGTTTGCGGTACGCCTAAACGCAGGTCGCGCACGGTGATTTGGCTGTTGCCGGCCTCGCTGCCCTGGCCGAAGCCGATCAGGTCGAAGGACAGGTTGACGGCGGTACTGGCAGCAATGCCGCCGAGGTCGACCAGATAAGTGCGACTGCCGTCGGCGTTGTTGATACGGGTGATGCCGGAGGCGTAGTGTTCTTCGCCATTGGCCTGGAGGTTGAGGAACGCGTCGTTACGGGTCAAACCGGTCGCGCCGAGTAGCGACAGGCCGGTGTTGGCGTCGAGCAAGGCGACTTCAAAGGCGTCGTCCGGCCCTGTTGCCTGGTCGCCCAGCGCGCTGTTGGCGAGGGTGAAGGACAGGAAGCGGTCGTGTTCGCCGAGCACGAAGACTTGGTTGAGGCGGGTTTGGCTGGTTGCTGTTTCGCTTAATACCGCCGCGCTTCCCGCCTGTCCTGAGCCGGCCGAAGGATTGACAACGACGTTGCCGGTGCTTGTCCAGCCGTCGGCGCTGTTCAGGTCGCTGTTAACCAGGGTTGGGTTGGCGGCAATGTCGTATTGCGCCGGGGCGTTGGCCGCTACGTCTTCCCCAAACAGGCCGGCGGTGCTGTTATTGTTCCGGCGCGTCAGGCCGAGGAAGGTGATGCCGAAACCGGCGCCCAGCGGCAAGGTGGGGATTGGCGATGGCGTGGGGTTGGTGCCAGAAACCGTAGCACCGTCTAACCCGGCTAGGTTTTGCTTGGCGTCGGCGACCAATTGCGCCATCAGAGTCAATTCGTCGGCCGACGGCAAACGCCGCGTACCGGGGGTCAAGGTGGTACCCATGAAATCATGGGCATCGGCGCTGTGCTCAAGGCCTAAGGCATGACCGTATTCATGCAACAGCACGGACAGCAGGTCCATTTTGCCGGCAGCATCGCTGCCGGCCTTGGCAACCCATTCGTTGGAATTACTGGTGGGCAGGAAGTCTTCGTTCAGGTACGGGGTGTAGTCGATGTACCAGCCGTGGCCTGCGGCATCGGTGTCTAGGGTGATGGCGGCGTTTGCGCCTTCGCCTTTGGTCTCGCCAACGGCTGCGCCGGTGAGGTTGGCGAAAGTCACGGCAGGGCTGGTGTAGTCGTAACCCGCGAAAGCTTCGGGTAGGCTGAGAGAATACGTGCCATCGGTTAGGGTAGCTATGTCACTGTCCAAGCCTATGACCATTGGGCCTGCATTGGGGGCAATAGAAATTTTCCATGTCCACTGATCGCCGCACATCAGACTCTGAAAATCAGGCGGCTCGGCCGCATGAATCTTAAAATAATAAAACACTTTGACTTTCATATCTTTAATTTCAACCTGAACGCTGGCAAAGTCTTCACCCTCATAGCCAATATCTGCTTCATATCGATCAAAGTTATCGCTCTCAACCTCACCATATAATAGTTTTCCATGCTTTGGCTCTTTCAATATAGTGACTTTTACTGGGCTACCATCAAGACCTCTGTAACCATAACGATGCTCATATTTCTCTATGTATAAGGCAGCATCAGACTCAGGCGAGGCTCCAACTTGGGTTCTATAATAGATTTCTCCGCGCTCATTCGTATATGATGAGCTATCGACCGCCTTGCAAACCCCCATGATGTGACCGGATTTATTGGAAGGTTGTTTTACTTGGTTGTTTTGCGCAACCATCACAATGGGCGCTGACTGTGTCTGCACATTGGGCATATCTATCATCAGCATATCTATTTCTCCTAAGGGAATATTAAATTCAGATTGAAACTTTTGAAGCAAAACTTGCAGCGCATCAGGCTCCGTTGCTTGCGTGTTCAAATTTGCATTTGATACGCTATCCGCTTCTAATAGATGTCCGCCACCAGCAATGGGAACAGGTAAAGTGGTGGGCGGGCGCAAACTGATACCAAATTTTGTCTGATAGCCATTGGAATGGTCTTTAATTTCTTTGGCAACCGTCGGATTAACCGCTTTAATGCCAAGACGCTGTAAGGCTTCCTGGATGTTTTCGTAAGGGTTGCCTCCATCAGTAATCAGCTTTGCAATGTCTGTGTAGAATCCCCATCGCGTGTCATAAACAACCTGACCAGGATTCCCCACTACAGCTTTTGTGATTTTATCAATGATAGTTCGTTCTGTAGCGCTATCTATCAGCTTAAGATCTACAGCAACCTTATTTAAGTCACCGCTCGTCTTATGCCAGAACCAAGCAGCCGAACGTGCGGCAAGAAATTTATCAGTGGCAATCAGATTTATGTTGCCTCTGATGTCAGCATCAGTCTTTTGGCCGTCTATTAGATGTTCAGAGACATAGCCAATAAATCCTTCCGTATTAGACTTTCCTGTGAGTTGTTTTATACCACGCCCAAGATATTTATAACCATCTCCAGATGCTTCGTCTCCATTAGCAAGCGGATTTCCGGCCGTACCGAGAGGATTTCCTTTATCCGATGAATATACCCTGCTGGCGACCATTTTTATTGCGGCCTGATTCCATGTGATTTTCTGGCTGAGAAAAGAATCTACATCTGCCTTGTCGCTCGGACTCCAGGTGGTTTCAGAGCGGCGGAAAATAGCGTCTACATTTTTGATGTCAATGTGGTAAACATCCCTCACAATCTTCTCCATCATAAAAACTTTTGCATTTATTTCTTTCGGCCTATCAGTCCTATTATATTCATCCGGCGTATGCGAGTATTTTGTTGTTGGGCCAAACGCAGGACTATAATTGCGCAATAGATTTGCAACACCATCAATAAGTAATGTCTGAATTGTAAGACTTGAACCATCTATTCGCACAATATCTTCTACAGTTTTGCTTAAGCCCCCAGACTCCATCCTGACCTGTGCCAAAAATGCGGCGATGCTCTGCGGCGTATTAATTCCAAACTCATCCATTGCTAACTTCAACGGCTTCAGCCATTCAGCATAATTTACGCCATCCACATTCCCCATCATCGCACTGAGTGTCTCTGCTGTGAGCTGATTGCCTAGCCCTAGCCCGACACCGCCGATCAATAATTTATTTTTATTCACCAGTCCTGTATCTTGTTCTCCTGTACCAAACAGGGCCTTGCGGATGGTTTCTTTGTTTGCATCAATAACAGCTTGGCTATGTGTGGCATCTACAGTGCCTGCGCCTGTAAAGCTAATTTCATCCCAGGAGCCATTGTTAGCTACTGTCACTGGGTCTTTCTGCGTTGCGGTATAAAGGGTTAAGAAATCGCGCAATGCATCCCGCTGATTATTTGGCCCTTGGCTGTTGTCTGGATGGGTTCCATCAGTATTAGTGCTGTTAGCATTGAATAATAATCCTGACAGATAATCGGCATTAGCAGGACTCCATTTCAGGCTATTATAAGCTGTCTGGTCAGGTATGCTGGTTGTTGCAGGTATTAAATTATCTGCCGCATCCCGATTCATCAATCCTAGGAATTTGTCATTTCCATCCACTTTTTTCTGATTATCAGCTGAGATATTTGCTTCATGGATGCCTAAATCCAGCTTCATGCCAAGATTGAAGATGTCTGATTTTTTCACAGGAAGGGTGTTGTCATCTGCGCCATTGAATAATAATGGCTTGCCACCAGCGGACTTATTATTGCCAGCCGCCACCATCAAATCAAACATCCAGCTTGTGCCAAACACCTTATTTTTATCCGCCGTGGTTTGCAGGTTCTCCCAATTGTTGAGTTTGGAATTTTTAGTGTTGTAACCTGAATCGATGCTGTTAAAGAATTGAATCCAGTGCGGGGCGTTATAGGCATTCAGCCAGTCGAGTGCTTCAGAATTTTTACCAACAGAAGTAGCTGTGTTGTAAGTGCCATAAGTGGATGTTGCAATGGAAGAAGCATCATAATTAATTATTTTTTCAAATAACTGTAAGGCTTTACCTTCTTTCGTTTCAAACTTGCCGTCAACTTTGATGGTGTCGTATTCGTTAGTTGCGCTATTGTTGTCGCCTACCGCAGAGTACCCAAGATACTTCAGACGTTGCTCAACTTTGTAGATGTCTATTAAATCGCCTTGGTTGACACCGACATTTTTTATGAGCTTAATCGTGCTGTACCCAGGATTATCCAGTGGCCTGTCACCAATAAAAGCATTTGCTGTAGAAGCATAATCTTTGGCTGTTACCGACACGACAGCGGTACCTAAGCCCTGCGTTTGCCCGGCAATTTTTGCTGTGCTGCCTTTTTTATCGCTTAAGGTATAACTGATGTTGAAACCGACATGTTTTTGCTGAGTTACAGAATCTCCCTTACTTAATGCTATCAAGTCTTCTTTGGTAAATTGTGGAACAAGATACAGTCTGCCCTCGTCTATAAATTTGGCTGATTTGCTATCGGCAGTTCGTGAGCTTACCACTGTTTCCATACCCACTTTTTCTGTGATTAACTTTAATCTGTTTTGATCGTTGCCAGTCAATGTGTCTACATTCTCCTCGCCCGTCAAAAGCTCGCCGTCACTGGGTAAAAACTTAAAGTCATGCATGTTGTCCATTAAGCTCTTAATGTCTTCACTTTTACTAGCAATCAGATCTTTTTGCTCTTGCGTCAAATTTGTGCCGGGTGCGGGAAGTTTAAGCAATGCATATGCAATAATTTTCTTAAGTTCTACTTCAATTACATCGCCCATGTTGCCTGTTACAGAAACATTGACATGTTCTGGATCAAACGCTGTGCCTATCGTCCCTTTGAATTCACTACCGGGATTGGCAATGCTCTGTTCGGCATTAGGGGTATCGGTTAGGCTGATGTGCTTGCGCAAACGATCCTGATCGGTCTGGGCCAGGGTCGCAGCAATCAAAGCCTCAACATCCCACGCATGGCTTTGGCTGGGCTTTTGGGTTAAAGACTCTTCGCTCAGGATGTTGCCGCTATAAGTGCCTTTCAATTGGCCGATCAGCACCTTGCCGTCTTCGGACAGGCTGAGGTTGACGATGCCGTAGCCGTCCAGCGGCAAGGTGGCGCCCAGGTATTCCGGGCTGCCTTGTTTGCCAAACGGGTCTTTGACGATGCCGAGCTTGCCGCCGACCGCGACTTTTTTGGCGGAAGCCGAGCCGCCCACGGCCAGCGGCGGGCCGGACGGGGTGAAGACGAAGGTCGGCGCTTCATACATGGCCTTCCAGTAAGGATCCAGGAAGTGGTAGTTGTCGTCGGAGACGATCGCGTATTCGACACCGTCTTGTTCGACCAGGACCGCGCTTTGCGCCCGCTGGATGTCCAGGCGGTCGATGCTGATTTTGCTGTCCGGTTGCGACAGGGAAATGGCCTCCAGCTTGGCGCCGGTGATGTTGCCGTCGGCATCTCTAGTCAAGGTCAGCGTGGACAGGCCTCGGTTATAGTCGGATACGTTGGCGACCAGGTAACGGTTCTCGTCGTGAGTAGCGGTGATGACTTGCGGGGTTTTGCCGCTCAGGCTGTCGTTCGGCAGTCTGGCTTGGATCGGCGGGGCAATGACGCCGGTTTTAAAGTTGAAGGTTTTAAAGTCCAGGATCAGGATGTCGCCGGGGTCTTGGTTTTGCAAGTAGACGGTGTTGGGCGCTTTGGGCACGGCAACGATCAGGGTTTGCCCATCGGAACCGACGGTCATGCCCGCTACGCCGAGCTTGCTCTGCTCTACTATGCCGGTGCCTTGGATGGATTTGAAGGTTTTATAGGTTGAGCTGCCGGGGTTGGTGTCCATCGCATACAGCTGGTTGTTGCCGGCGCCGTTGCCGTAGCTTTGGCCTTCGCCGACGATCAACAGGCTGCCGACGGAGGCGAGGCTGACGATGTTTTTGCCGCCTTGTATAGGAATGCTGTCTATGAGCTGGAAGGTCAGTAGGTCGATTTCGTAAATGACGCCGTTGCCTGCTACATAAGCGCGGCTTAAGTCGGTCGAGAAAGCGATGGGTTGGACTTTGTTGCCGGTTAGGTAAGCGTTGTTAAAGTCGATGGCTTGCCCGCTGCCGATTTTATTGACCAGGTTGACTTGCGCGATGCTTACGGTTTTGTTTTCCCGGAAGAATTCGATGCCGGTGCGGGTCAGGGTCGCCGCCATATCGGCTTTGGGGCTGATGCGGGCGGTGTTGCCGGCAAATTCTATCGGGGCATCGCCGAGCACATGGCCGTCGATAATGCGCACCAGTTGCCAGCTGACGCTGCCGACGGCGAAGACTTTGCCGTCTTTGGTCTTTAAGTTTGAGGTATCGACGGTGAGCGGGGCAGTATTTTCACCGCCAATCTCTTCCGGTAAATCAATGTGTGTGCCATTAGCAAACAGGGCTCGCAGTTTGATTCGACCCGCTAACTGGCCGGGGTTGTTGTTTTCAAAGGTGATGGTAACGGCACCCTCGTCGCTGACAGCGGCGTTGGTGATGTTAGGCACGACGACGTTACCGTAAGGGGTCACTACAGGCGGCAGTTTGGCGCTGGTGTTGATGACCGGCTGCTCATTAACTGTCGGAATGTCGATTTTGGCAAACTGGGGCACGCCAAAATGGTAGCTGGAGGCTGTTCCCATTGTCGCCATGCCGGCGATGATGCCGATCATGTCGGAGGTGATCGCCAGAGGCAGCGCTGCGCCGCCAAAGCTCATGCTAAGGCCGACCGACCCGGCAAAGGTCATGGCGTCGCCGATGCCTACGGCGAGTTCGAATGGACTGCTGATCACGCCCGGCAGTTTTTTATAAACCCTATACTCGCCGGAGGCGTCCAAGCCTCCGTACGGGGGACTGGCGGTTTTGGCGATGGCGTTGCCGCTTGCGTCAAGGCTGATAAAGCCGTTGTCGACTACCCACCAGGTATCTTGATAAATGAGGTGGGTGGCCGTGCTGCCTTCGACAAGCACTTTGCCTTTGCGCAGGAACCAGACTTCATCCCCGGCTTGCGCGGCGATGCCGTTTTGTACCGGGATAGCCAATTGCAGCGGGTAAGCGCTGCCCGCACTGCCCACATCCAGGGTGAATGCGCCGACGACTTCCAGTCCGCCGGCTTGCGCGGCAAAGATCGCGGTGCTGGGGTCTATCGCGGTTAAGTCGATGCGGCTGATCGATACCGGGGTATCCTGTTTTAATGCACCTGCGCCGATCAATACGGTTTCCCCGGTTTCGGCGCTGATCGCGGCGCCTTCCTGGGCGTTGACGGTAATGGTTTGCGGCGTCTCGGTGGCCGGGTCGTTATCGGTGGTTTGCGCGATTTGCACAGACAGCTGGATGTCACGTTGGCCGATCACTTGTTCGCTGACGCTGCCGTAAGCGTCGACCACGCTGCCCAGATGCACGACGGAGACGGTGACTTGGCCGGTGCGTAATGCGGTGATTAAGCCGCTGTCGCTGACGGTCGCGATGCTGTCATCGGAAACGCTATAGCGGGTGCCGCTGAAGACGGCGGGTATGGCGGCATAGACGTAGGTGGTGATTTCGCCGGTGTCCGGGTCTACGTAGTCTTCCGTGCTCTCGGGGCTACCGGCAAAGGCGGTTTGGCCGGCTTCGTGAACATCTGCGTTGAGTCCGGTGTTGGGATCGGTCACATGGACTTTCAACTGCCGGGTGCTTCCTGGAATTAGGGTCAATGTGCCGGGATAAACATCGGGGGTTACTGTCAGTGATGCGCGGGTATCGATCAATTCTCCGGTTTGCGGATCGACCTGCCCTGCCTGCGCGACGTTAATGGCCGCCACCGTGCGGATGGTGTAGGTTTGCTGAGCATCTGTGGCGGTACGGCTAAGACTGATCAGTCCTGCGCCTGCGGCTTTGGCGCTAACCAAGTCTCGGGCATCGTCAATAGCGATCGCAATAGCCCCAACTTTGCCCAATGGGCTAAGGTCCAGGGTATTGAGGGTTAGGTAGTCGCCGGAACCGGCGGTTAAATCAACATCTTGTTCATCGGTAAAGTCGCCCACGGCATGAATGCGGGTGCTTTGGCCGGTTTGCAGGTTGATCAGATCGGCCAAGTTGGCGATGCGGATGGAGGTCAATGCCGCGCCGCTGACGTTCACATTCAACTCGATAGGCGCACCCAAAGCATAGCCGTCATCGGCCTGCAAGGTGATCGTGGCTTGGCCTGCGTAGCCGGCTTCCGGGGTGAAGATCAGGCTGCTGCCATCCCGACTGAGTTTTGCGCTGCCGTGCGTGGTGTTAAGCACGCGCAGGAAAACGCTATCGCCCTCCATATCCTGGGCGATGGCGCTGACGCTCATTTTCGTGGCAAGGTCGGTGTGGGTTTTGCCTTGCGGCAGGTTGGCGACGGCAGCAGGAGCCCGATTGGCTTTGAAGCCGTAGTTGGCATAGAGCAGTTGGCGGTCTGCGGCGTTGGTTTGGCCGTCGCCGTTGAGGTCGCCCGTGGGGTTGCTGTCTAATGCAGTTTGCTGCCACGCTTGGCTGTCTGCGCCATCGATGTTGCCGTCGCGGTTCAGGTCGCCCGCGACGCTGATGCGTAGGCTGGCTGCACCGGCACCGTTTATGCGGATCAGTTTCGCTCCGGCTTCGGTCACCCGCACCAGCAGGGTGTTTTTGCCGTTAACGGTCGCATTGCCGATCAGCGTTGCGCCGGTCACTTCAATGCTTGCGCCTTCCGGTAGTTCGGTTTCCAGCGCGTAAACAATCGCGCCTTGCGCACCGGAAGTATGCACGGTTGAGGCAAGTTCCGATTCGCGGACGTTAAACGCCAAGGTAGTCGTGATATTGTCGGTGAGCTCGCCGCTCCATTGGTTGGCGCTGCTGTCGCCCAGCCAGTTGACCGCCGCGCCGAGTTTGGCGGTTATCGCGTCGGTCAACAGTTGGCCTTGGCTATCGTAGGCCAGAGGCGTACCCAGGGCGGAACCCTCACCCCCGCCCTCTCCCAATGGTAGAGGGGGTTGCAGCAGGACACGCACCAGGGCAAGACGGCCTTGGGCATCGTAACGATAGACGGTGCTGGCGGTCTCGCCTTGAGCATCGGGGCCGGTGACGCGGTTGATGCGGCCTTGACTGTCGCGCTGGATTTCGACGCGTTGGGTGACATCGCCGTTAACTGCGGCGATGCCGGCATCGGAAACCAGCCATTGCGCGCCGTCCTGGAAGGTGACGGCGGTGATAAGGCCGTCACCTCCCAGGTCGTAGCGGCTACCGTCGGGCGCAATCAGGGTGTAGGCGTTCGGCACCCACGGCAAACCGGTCGTTTGATCATAGAGATGGCTGCCTTGGCGCATCAGGTTTTCGGCACCCTGGGCGGAGCCGGTATGGGCTTGCAGTTGCCAGCCTTGCGAGTCGCTAAACGCCGGGTGGAACACTTGCGGTGCGCTTGGCTCTTCGCCTAGGCGTTCGCTGCTCGTATTCAGCGTAAAGCTTAAACTGAGCGTGTTGGCCGTGGGGTTGGACAGGTTTTCAGGTATTTGCAGCCAGACGCGCGCGCCTTCTTGCCAAGACGCGGTTGCGCCGCTGGCGGTGGTGGCGGGCTGGTCGGTGGTCAGTCCGGTGTCGAGCAACGCTAGCTGCCAGTTGCCCAAATCGCCCGTTTGGTTGTTATTTGCCGTTACGTCGATGCTGCGGTTAAAGGTCAGCGTATGCCCGGCCAGCCGGTAGCTGTTGTCGGTCACGGTCAGTCTGCCCAAGTCTTTTTGCGCGCTGTCGATAATAATGCGCGCTTCAATTTCTGTAGTGCGGCCAACCAAATCCCACGCCGACAGACGCAATTGATAGATGCCATTGGCGAACTTGGCGGGATCGATGCCGATCAGGTCAAGCTGCTGGTCGATGTCGATTGCGGCATCGTCATGCTCGGCAAGCGTCTGCCAAGCATCTCTACCCGCCGGGGCTATTTGCAGTTTGTAGCCCATCAGTTGCTGCTCAACTAAACCGGCTTTCAAGGCTGTAATTTGGCTGATTTCCACCGGCTTGGTGGCGGTTGTCGCACCGCTTAACTTATCCGTCCATGCCAACAACGGCGCTGCGGTATCGGCCGGGTTTTTAATGCGTACGGTATGGGTTTGGCTGCTGACAAAGCCATCGCGGTCGGTCGCTGTGACACGCACTTCAATCAAGCCGGGTTGGGTGGACAAAAGCTTCATGCGCCCAGCGCTGTCCAGCGCGACCGGTTGCCAGACATCGCCCAAGCCGCTGCCGCGTACTTCGGCGACAATGTCGGCGATACCGCTCCAGGCGTCGGCCCGGACGCTGGCGATGACAGCTTGCCCCGGCAGTGCGGGTGTGCTTGGCGTCGTCGAAACGGTGATTTTGGGCAGGTTAGCCGAAGCTTCCGCCACGACGCGCAAGGTAAAAGTTCTGGAGGTGGTGTTTTTGCCGTCGGAGGCTTGGGCGGTGACGGTAAAGTCGCCGATCTGTCCGGGGCCTGAAACCCAATTGAGTCGGCGCGTTTGCGCATCGTAACCCGCCCCTTCCGGCAGGTTGGCGAAGCTGACCGCTAACGCGGCGGTTTGCTCGGCGCCGTCCGGGTCGGTTGCGCTGATGCCGTTAGAGGCCGCGCCCAATTCAACCGGCAAGCTTAAGGTTTGCCCGATAACCAGAGCGTGGTTGGTCGCGGTCAGTTGCGGCAATCGGTTGACATCGAATACGCGGACTTGCACGCTTTGCGTGGTCGTTGCGCTGCCGTCGGTAGCCTGGAAGGTAAAGCTGTAGGGATGGTCGTTTTCAATCGCGCCATTGACGACGCTTTGGTCGGGCGTCCATTCGAAGTAGCCGGTCGCGCTGTCGAAGACCACACCGGATGGGCTGCTGTTGCCGTAAATCAGGCTCATACCGACCGCGTCGTTATCGGCATCGAAGCTGCGTAGGGTGAAGTTGACGGTTTGGCCTTCGTTGACCAGTTGCAGCGGCATCGGCAGCAGGCGTGGAGTCTGGTTGACGTTGGCGACATTGATTTCGAAGCTGCGCTCGAACTGGGCTGAGCCGTCGCTGCCGCGGACGCTAAAGCGCCATTGCCCGGCGCTGCCGGTATTGCTATCCTGCGCCGCAAACAGATCCGGCGTCCACCGCAACACAGCGAGCTTGCCGTTGCCGGCATTCGGCACGTCCAGGGTCATACCGCGCGGCAGACCGGTCGCGGCCCATTCGATCAGGTCGGCATCGGTATCGCGGCCGAACAGCTCTATCGTAAGCGGCACGCCTTCTGATGCATTGAGTTGAATCGGGGCGGTTACGCCGGTATCGACAATTTGCGAGCCGTTGACTTGCACGCCCAACACTTCAGGCGCGGCATTGGCTGCTCGCACGACGACCCGCAGCGTATGCTTGGTCACGTTGGACGTTGGGTTCTCAGGTTGCACATAGCCTGCATTTTCAGGCGCAAGGCCGCTATCGGTCACCACCAGCTCAATATCGCGGGAACCTATGTCAGCCGCTGTCGGCGTCCACGCCAATGTCGCATGACCGTATTGGATAGCCGCAAGAATTTCTGCGCCGATAGGCAGGCCGTTGGCGCTCCAGGTCAAGGCGTCTTGATCCCTATCGTTTGCCAATAGCGCTACGCTCAAGGGCTGGCCTACGACGGCAACGACTTGGCGCGGCGCGGTAATGACCGGCGCTTCGGTTTCGCTACGCACGGTCAGGACAAAGCTTTTGGCTTGGGTGAGGACGTTATTATTGGCCGTCGGTCCTGAGCCTGTCGAAGGATCGCCGTTATCCTGCGCGACCACGGTAATGGTGTAATCGCCACGGTCGTTTGCGCCCGGCGCAAAGCGGATCACGCCGGAAGCGGTGCCGTTGCTGGACGGATTTTGAGTGTAGGTCGCAAATCTCGGCAAGCCGGAAATGCTGATTTGGATAGGATTGCCGTCTGCATCAAGCGCCGATACGGGGATTTCGATCACGCTGCCCTTGTCGACAAAGGCATTACTGATGTCGCCGATGTCCGGCGCGCGGTTGGCGTTACCCACGACAATCGGCAGCACCAGATGGCTTACGGCGGGTACGCCGGGAGCCTGTCCTGAGCTTGTCGAAGCCTGTCCTGAGTCCAATCGAAGGGGGTCACCGTCATCGGTTGCCGTTACTGTGATGCTATAGGTGCCCGCTTGGGCGAAACCCGGCGTCCAACGTATTTCCAAGGTCTCGGGATCGAAGGTCGCGCCGTCCGGCAAACCTGACACGTCATAGCTCACCGTTGCCGCAGTGGTCTCAGGACCGCTGGCCGCAGCCCCGGCCTGAAAGCGAATGCGCGGTTCAAAATCGGGGTTATCGGGATCGAAGGCGAAGGCGCTGATTTGTAAGGTCTGGCCTTCCAGGATATTCCAGGTTTCGGCCGCACCTGTGCTGAGCGATGCCGAAGCATCGAATACCGGCGCACCATTGGCGTTGAGGACGTTTAAAACCACGTCCTTGGTGACTGAGGTGATGACCGGATCATTGCCGGGCGTCGTCCAGGTTGCAGTCAAGGTGACCGGGATACGGAATGCGCCATGCTGGTTATAATCTGGCGTCCATTCCAGCCAGCCTGTCTCGGTATTCAGTTTGGCCCCGCCGGGCAGCCACGGCGCGCTGTATTCCAGCGTCACCGCGGTGCCGTCCGCCAGTGCTTCGCTGCCTGCCGCATGCCCCGCCAGTTGCAGGGCGTATCGTTCGCCTTCCCTCAGCGTTTGCTGCGCAACCGAAGCCAAAACCGGTTTGGCGTAACCTTGCGCTACGATCAGGTTAAAATGTCGGCTGCTTGTTGTTATGCCGTCGCCGGCCACAACGGTGATATTTTGGTAGACGCCCGCTTGATCGTAACCGGGCGTCCAGCTCAAGATCCCGCTGGCGGCGTCAAACACGGTGCCCGCAGGCAAGTTGCGGATAACCAGCGTCAACGCATCGCCGTCCGCATCGGCTGCGATGATCGGCAAGATCAGGGCTTCGCCCTCTTTCAAGGTAATATCCCCGATGACGTCAACCACGGGGGCGTTATTGCCGCCGATGACAGGCAATTGGAACTTGCGCGTGGCGACGCCGCCGCGGCTGTCCTGCACGCGCACGATGATGTCGCTGTTGGCGTCAGCCAATGCAGACGGCGTCCAATTGAGTGTCGCTACGGCATGATAGCCGTCATCTGCCGACAGGATGTCGGTTGGCGGAGTCAGTGTGACGCCCGCCGGGGCTTGCATCAACTCCCAGTAAAACACAGTGCCGTCGGGGTCTATGGCCTCGATTTGTCCGGTCCAGGCTTGGCCTACCGTAGCGGCAGCCAAGGTATCGGCATCAATGAGACCGGCAACGCTTAATGACGGCGGCAAGTTTTCTTGCGGCACCGCATAGACGCCGTGGCCCAGGTTGAATTTGACCAGATCGGCCATGCCTGCGCGGGTGGCAAACAGGCTCGCCGGGGTAACGGTAATCGTTTGCCCGGTAATCGTAGCGCCTGCGGCAAATTTTCCGCCGCTTGCCAACAGGGCCGAACTGAGATCGATAGTCCACAAATCCGATTGGTCGCCGCCGCCAATGTCGGCGCTATCGATCGAATCGCCGAAATAACGGCCCGGATCAAGCAATAAAGTAAGCGGGCCTTTAAGATCGTCGGCACCGATGTTGGTCAGGCTGACGTCGTAGCTGACTGCGCCGGTCACCCGGTCGGCGCGGGTGTTGCTGAACTCAAGCTGCACCTGGCCGGTCATGTCGAGCAAGGCGGTAAAGGTGCTGATAGTGCCTTGCTCCAGACGGATTTCGGCGCTGTTTTGTAGGGTGCTGCTGATGTTAAGCTGGTATTGGCCCGCTTCCAGTCCTTGCACGTCGATCCAGGCGGTTCTTGTCGCGGCATCCCAGCGGATGTTTTGCGGGGTGATCACAGCGCCCGCATTAGCGCCTAATCCTGTACTGAGCCCTGTCGAAGTGACGGTTAAAGTGAAGTTTGCCGGGTTCAGTACGCTGGCAAGATCCGCCGTTTCCGTTCCGGGCTCACCTGTCCACATGTCCTGGTCGAAGACCACGCCAATCTGCGCCATCGGCAACGACACCAGCGCCCCATCGGGCACGGTGATCGCTTTGACGACCGGCGCTTTACGCGGCGCTATCACATCGATATGCCCTGTTTGGGCAATCAGGATTCGCCCGTCAGCCGTTGTAATGATGCTTTCGCCGCGAGTGCCGCCGTCGGCCAGTTGCAGGATGCGCTTGTCGGCCAGTTGAACCATCCAGACCGAAGCCTGATGCGGCACTGCTGCCTGGGCATTGCTCACCGGGCGTTGTTGCAGGTTGCAGGAAGCTATCAGCAAGCCTGCCAACGGTGTGCCGTCGTCTCCAAAGGCGATGCTGTCGATCACGCCGGACAAGCGGTACTCAAGCTCAGGACGTCCCGCGGTACGTCCATTCATTGGAAAGCTGACTATATCGGTGGTCGGATTCGGCTGGGCTGAGGTCACTTCGCTACCGGTCCAGGTCACCGCCCATAATCGGCCGTCCGGGGCAAACGCCAGATCGCCGACACGCTGGTTGCTGAAATGCCGCCATGCTTTAGCCGCATCGGTTTCGCCGGGATGAAAAATTTCAATGCCGTTTCCCGATGAAACGTAGATGTCGCCGGTCGTGGGCTGGATAGCCAGCGCATGCGTCACCGGGTCCTGACCGGGGCCACTAAGGCGTTGCAACACTTCGCCGGTGTTTGCATCAACCTGTAGCAACTCAGCGCCGGTCATCACCCATAATTGCCCGAGCTGATCGACGGCCATGTCAAGCACCGGCGACTCCAGCGTAAACAGCGGCGTCGTGCTGCGGCCGCCGTCTTTGCTGTAATGGAACACTTCATTACGCAGGCTTCCGGCGCTGGCAAGAACGCTGTGGTCGGCGAGTTCGATCATGGCCAATGCGCCAATATCGGCTGCGCTGGCTTGGTAGCCGTCGGCAAATCCGCGCAAGGCAAAAGGGGCTAAGACGCTGCGCAAATCGGATTTTTGCGTGGCCGCGACGTGTCCGGGCAGTTGGCTGCCCGCTTGCTGGAACAGCGCATTGACCGCATAACTGCGGTCTGCGGCGGCCAGCGGGAACTCGGCGGTTTGGCTCAGGCTTTGATTCACGCCCAGCGAATCGAGTATTTCCTGGCGGCTGCCGTCATCGGGTAGAACGGCATTGGCAATAGATGCCGTCTCGCGGTTGCCCGATTTATCGGTCGCCACAGCCAGGAATTCGTAGCGCTTGCCGGTCTCTCCGGTAAAAATAGCTTGGGTCTTCGAAGGATTGACCTGACGCAGCCATATCTTGAAATCGCCGCCATTCTCGGCGACATAAACAGTGACCGATTTAACGCCGCTATCTTCATCGGTCGCTATCCAGCTCACATCGTAACTGGGCGCACCTTGTGCGTTATTGCCTTGTGAAGTCACGGTCAACACGGTGCTTGGCACTTTGGCGTCCAGCGTAACCAGGCTTAAGGCGCTATCGATGGCGGTGCCGCGTCGACAAAAATACGCGCGGAAGAAATGATCTCGGCCTTTGACGGGGCGGTATCGGACGCCCGCACGGTATAGCTGACAAAGCCTTTCTTCAGTTGCCCGGCATTGGCGACATTGGCATCGGCTGCCGGCAGCAGCAAGCCGCGCACGTTATCCTGCAAGACTTCGCCGGTATCGGGATCGATGGCTTGCAATAGCCAGGTCGCAATCCGGGTCGACGCATCGATACCGACACTGACGCGCAGGATGAAGCCTTTGCTGCCGGTAAAATCGAAATCGCCCTGGAAATTGGCGCGGTCTACCGGCAGATGGATGTTGATGTCGCCCAGTTTAAGGTCGCCAAGACGCAAGCTGCGAATATCCAGGTCGGCATCGATTTCGCTGACCAGGCGTAACTGGCCTATACCGGCCTCGCTTGGATTAGTGAACGACACGGTATACGGCAGCGCGACATCGGCCGGTACGTAGCTATTGCCGTCGCTTCCCGTTACCGCCTGAGGGCCGCGAACGCTGACTAAAGCATTGGCGTCGGCGCTCTGCTGAGCCGATTGCTGTAGGTATTGCGACAAGTTCAGGGCTTGCGCGGAAACGGGGTTGAATTTCTCGTCGAGCACGCCGATATGGCGCAAATACTCAAACTCGGTGCTGCCGCCCGCAAAAATATTGAAGTTGATGAAATGGGTATCTTGCTCCGCATTCATATCAAAAGCCTGAGGATCGGCCAATTTCGGCACCGGGATTTCAACGATGTTGCCTTCGCTGTCTTCGCGTGTTTCGACATAATCGATGCCTGCCTTGACCGCATCAGGATCGCCCGCGTATTTGGCGGTATCGCCGTACCATTGCTGAACCTTGGCGAAAAAGCCCAGTATGTCAGCTTGGGTGCGGTAGCTGTCGCCTGCTTTGGCCAGCAGGATGCCGGTTGCTAAAGTGGCGTTAAGGCTGACCACTTTCGGGTTCTCTCGGATCGGCGGCGCTTCGTCTAATGGGCGCAATAATCCTGCGCTTTCAAGCGCGCCCAGCCAGCCTGCCAGCCACTGTTCCTCATCGGCGGCGAGCGTGCTTAAGCCGGATGGAGCCTGGGCGTCCGCTAAAATCGCATCGCGCAATTTATTGGCGTGTTGGCTTTGATCCAGGATAAATTCATCGCGAGTGATGGGCGTTGCCGTGCCGACCACGTTGAAACGGAACGGGATTGCCAACCACTCCAGTTTGGTGACGTGTGTTTCCGGGTCTTTGGACAGGAATTTCTGCGCCAAGCCTGATGAAATATTATCAAGGTCTTGTACGCCACCATCCAACAACCCTTGCGTCTTCCATTCAGGTCTTAAGGCGTAAAGTTTGTCCCGTAATCCTTCAAAATCGTAATTCAGCCATTCCTTCAAACCGGGGTAAGTCTGGACATTGAAGGTTGCGCCGACAAACCCGCCCGCCGCCACATCCAACGCATAGCCGGGGGCCAGATTAAAGCCTGCGGTATTTTGCGCGCCGTCGAGCTGCGCTCAGGGAATATCGCTCCGTAACGTGCCGTTGGTCGGCGTGATGCCGTAAGCCTGGGTATTGCCGGCACTGTCCAGCGTTACACCGTCCGGCCGGCCGCCGATATTGCTGCCGAAAATCACATAGGGAAGACTGAGGCCGCCCAGCACATCGGCGCTATAGCCCATTTCCGGCGCGCCGACGTCGAAACGAACGTAAGGCGTATCGACGTTGGTCAGGCTCTGTAAAGAAACGCTGTAGTTTGCACTGTCGCCCGGATTGACGGTGTGCGATCCGCCGATGCCGATAGTGACATCGGCTTCGATACCGCGCTCGATCAGATAGCGCAGCGCATCGGTGACTTGCTGGCCGTCGGGGTTAATTACGCTGACGTCGTACAAACCGTGAGGCGCAGTACGCAGATCGAATATCGCACGGATATGCGTTGCATCAAGCACTTGCCAACGCGTCGGCTCGACCTCGAAAACGCCCGGACGCGATAATTTGACCAGCGCTCCAGCTTTGAAATGGGAACCGTAAATATCCAAGGTTACCCAGCGGTGATTGTCGTCGCCTACACCGCCTTGGTCCGGCGTCACTTTGGTAATGGACAGCGGCAGCAAGTCCGCCCTTAAGGTGACCGGCGTATCGGCAGCGCCTTGGTTGGATCTGACCAATACGTAATAGTCTCCGGCTTGCGTGCTTGGGATGAAAACCTGTTGATCGGCCGACAGCGGGTTAGTGTAAGACGCATCGAACAGGTAACCGGTCGGCACATCGCCGTAGCGGATATAGATTTCGTTTGCACCCTCCTCCGCTGGGGAATCGAGCAATACGCGCAAGGTTTCACCGGCGGCGACGCTGACTTTGTACAGGCGGGTTTGCTTGGGGCTCAGCGTGGTTTGCAACGGGCCGGCTACCGTTAATTCGGGAACCTGTACCTGCAAGGTCGCCGCTGAAGCGGTGCGGTTGTTGGCTTCCTGGGGAGGCAAATTCAGGCCCGTGGCGGTGTAGGTGATTTTGCCCTCGAACACTTCATTGTAAAGATCGGGCCTGACGATCACCCGCCAATTTCCGTCTTTGAGCGGCGGCAGTTTGGCTTTCAGGCTGGCGTTGTAACTGGCGTTGGCATTCAGGCCGCCGTTATGGTCGACTTTACCGATCA
>Ga0208123_100133_pt1 | contig 38147 bp, 24 predicted proteins | sample LakWasMe92_HOW11_2_FD_183914 | JGI IMG/M metagenome (GOLD analysis project Ga0208123, IMG submission 183914) | Freshwater sediment methanotrophic microbial communities from Lake Washington under simulated oxygen tension - Sediment Metagenome... | ecosystem: Environmental > Aquatic > Freshwater >... | reverse complement strand
GAAAACCGCTACGCCATGCTGTTCAGGAAAAAACTGGACTCGAATGCGGCGGTGTTCGACAAGGTGCAGATCGGCGTGTTCGAGCCGCCGGCCAGGTATGATTTCGCGCCTGCGGGCAGCGTCGACATGGTGCTTACCTTCCGCAACGTGCACAACTGGATGGCGCTTGACGCGGCCCAGCGCAAGGCGATGTTCAGGAGCGTGTACGACAGCCTGAAAGCGGGCGGCGTGTTCGGCGTCGTCGAGCACCGTCTGCCGGCCGCGATGACGCAGGATGCAACCGCGTCGAGCGGCTACATGCACGAGGCGGCCGTGATCGCGATGATCGAGCAGGCAGGCTTCAAGCTGGCCGCCAAATCCGAAGTGAACGCCAACCCGAAAGACAGCGCCAACCACAATCGCGGCGTGTGGTCGTTGCCGCCGACGCTGGCCAACAAGGACCAGGACCGCGCCAGATACATGGCGATCGGCGAAAGCGACCGCATGACGCTCAAGTTCGTCAAACCATAAGGCAAACGCGCACTAAGTGGGCAGGGCCGCCACCCTGCGGACCTGTCCAGCCGCAAGGTGAACACCCATGACAAGGCTACAATTTTCCCAGCGCATGATGAATCTTGCTGTCTTGTTAAAATCCACGCATTTTCCCGCGGCGCGTCGTTGTAGTATTGCATCACCCGTTTCCCCGATAGTCGACTCCATTTAAAAAAACTATGAACATGATCCGTTTCGCCGTTGCCGTGGCCTTGGCCGCATCGAGCCTGCTGGTCCACGCCCACGGTGGCGCCACGGACATCGTCCCGGGCGGCGCCCCCGCCGTCGTGCCCGCCAACCTGGAAAACGCCGTGGTCAAGGTGTTTTCCACCGTCCGCCGGCCGGACCCGTTCAAACCGTGGAGCAAGGCGGCGCCGGCCGAGATCACCGGCTCGGGCGTGGTCATCGAGGGCAAGCGCATCCTGACCAACGCCCATGTTGTCGGCTATGCAAGCCAGGTGCAGATCCAGGCTAACCAGGCCGGCGACAAGGTGTCCGCCACGGTGGTGGCGGTGGCGCGCGGGATGGACCTGGCGCTGCTCAAGCTGGACGACGAATCGTTCTTCGACAGCCATCCGCCGGCCGCGCGCGCGAGCGTGCTGCCGGAGGTGCGCGACCAGGTATTCGCCTATGGCTACCCCACCGGCGGCAACTCGCTCTCGATCACCAAGGGCATCGTCTCGCGCATCGAGTTCGTGCGCTACTCCTACAGCACCTCGGGCCTGCGTATCCAGATCGATGCCGCCATCAATCCCGGCAACAGCGGCGGTCCGGCGATCGCCGGCGACAAGATGGTCGGGCTGGCGTTCGGCACCGCCACCAACGCGCAGAATATCGGCTACATCATCCCCAACGAAGAAGTCGAACTGTTCCTGCGCGACGTGGCCGATGGCCGCTACGACGGCAAGCCGGCCATGCTCGACGACATACAGACGCTGGAAAACCCGGTGCTGCGCGACTACCTCAAGCTCGACAAATCGGTCGAAGGCGCGATCGTCCAGCATCCGTTCATGAACGACCCGGCCTATCCGCTCAAGGAATGGGACGTGGTCACCCGCATCGGCGACTCGCCGATCGACAACCAGGCGATGGTCAAGCTGGGGTCGAACCTGCGGGTGCGCTTCCAGTACCGGGTGCAGCAGCTTGGCAAGGACGGCAAGGTGCCGCTGACGATCATTCGTGGCGGCAAGACGATGAAGGTGCAACTGCCGGTGGCGCGCTCGCGCCCCCTGCTGATTCCCGACCTGGATGGCGGCTATCCCTCGTACTTCATCTACGGACCGCTGGTGTTCGGGCGTGCCACCATCGAATTTCTTTCCTTCATCACCTCGAACGCGAACGCCATGTCGGCCTACGCCTTCAACGGCAGCCCGCTGGTCACGCGCCGTGGCGAGCAGCCCGACGTCAACCGCGAAGAACTGGTCGTGCTCACCTCGCCGTTCTTTCCGCACAAGCTGGTAACCGGCTACAGCAACCGTTTCGGCTCGGTGGTCTACTCGATCAACCGGGTGCCGGTTCGCAGCCTGCGCCACCTGGTTGCACTGCTGCGCGACCTCAAGGACGAGCTGATCGTGATCCATTTCGACCAGCGCACCGGCGAAACCATGGTCCTGCCGCGCAAGGAAATGCTGGCCGCGACCGAGGCCATCCTGTCCGATAACGGCATTCGCCTGCAAGGCACCCCGGACATGATGGAAGTCTGGAACGGCAAGGCGAGCAAGTAAGGCGTCCACGTATCGTTGACGGGCATCAACATTATTGCCCCGATCCTTGCGCCGGAGCGGGCATGATAGAGATGAGAATCTTGATAAAGATGCGAGAACCTGCTACCTTATAGGTATCTGACGGGGGAACGCCATGGACAACTGGGAAAATGAGCTCGACGCCGGTACGGGTTGGGCCGAACAACTGGTCGAACGCTTCACCCTCGAGGTGAGCGACCACCTCGAGGCATCGATGCCGCAGCAACAGCAGTTCAAGCGCGTCGCCATCGCCAATATCCGGCGCGCCCTGAGCGACAGCATCGATTCCCTCAAGGGCAAGGAAGATGGCCACGGCAGCACGCTCCCGGTGGCAAGACTGAAGGCCGCGCAGGTGATTTCCCAGGGCAAGGTGGACATGTCGCCGGCCACGCTGTACCGGGCCGCCGACCAGGGGCGCTTCTATTGCACCACGCCGGGCGGACGCAGCATCGGCAAGGTATTTCCCGCTTGGCAATTTGTCGACCCGGTGCCGGAGCTGATCGCCAGCGTGCTGGCCGTGCTGGCCGATCACCCGGGCAGCGAAGTGCATGCCTTCTGGGTCACGGCGGCCGAGCAACTGAACGAATTATGCCCAGCCGAGCTACTCGCAGGAAAGCCGTTCGACACCAGGGGCCAGCTTCACCCCAATCAACAATCCCTTCTCGCCCTGCCCGCGCGCCAGCGCCAGCAGAAGGTCAAAGAGTTTGCGGCAAGACAGTCCGGGAGTGGCGCAGACGTAATAGGCTGAGCGAATGCCGCCGCCGAACCGAACCGACCTCTCACCACCAAGACACATTGCCAGGCGCTTGCCGCTGGCAGGCCCCCTGTACGACACGCTGCTCAATAACGTCGTCGAATTGCCCGTCGGCAGCACACTGGTGCGGGCGGCATGGAATCACGCATCGATCTTCCCGCGCCGGGTCGATATCACGCATCGCTTCGGGCCGCCGCAGGAGGCAAGGAACAGCGACGGCAGTTATCCCTTCCACTGGATCTACGCCGCGTTCGACACCATGACCGCGGTCTGGGAAGCAGGGCTGTGCCGCAACGACGTCACCCAGCCTGGATCGTTTTACGTTGCGCACGGCGCACCGGAGGCGCTCATCGCACGCTTCGACATGCTCGCCCCGCTGGTGCTGCTCGACCTGAACGGGCTGGCGATGGCCAAGCTCGGGATCTCCGACGAGATCTCCGATCCCGACCATGAGTGGTCGCAATGGTTCGGCTGCATGCTCGATGCCGTCATTGCGCTCGCGCCAAGGCGGCTGCACGGATTTCGCTATCCGTCCCGCAGGCACCGGGGCAACGACGCGATTGCGCTCTCGTCGCGCCAGATGGAAACGCTGGAGATGGCGATGGCGCATGAGAAATTCGCCGGCACGGCGGAATGCGCGCATTTGCTGGAAGACTTGTGCCGCGTGGCGCCGCCGTGACGAAGCGCGGCTACTTCGCTTTTTCCTTCTTCAGCGGGATGAACGACAGGTCCGCGAAATCGAAGCTGAAGTCGGTTTCGGTCGACACCGGCGCCATGCGCATGCGCTCGATGCTGCCGTCCGGATTAAGCGAGAACGATACGTAGGCGTCGGCGTTGAAATTGCGCTCCTTCCAGCGCACGATGAAGGTATCGTGCTGGAAGTGCTCGAGCTCACCGCTCAGGTCCGGCGTCTTCGAAAAGCTCATCACGCGCCTGGCGCCGACCGGCCTGATCGTCACCTTGCCATACCACGCGTCCTGGTACTCGCCGTCGTAAGCGGCCAGCGGCAGCGACGGCCGCGACTTCGCCGCGCGCGCGCCCGAGGCGCTTTTCTGGCGCTCGAGCTCCTTGGCGTGCGCTTCGTGCTCCACCTCGCTGATCAACTTGATCCAGTCGCTAGGCGGCGCATCCAGGTAGTGGTCGAGCAGGCGGTATTGCAGCGCCGTCATCGCGGGGCCGCTTTCGGCGTTGGTCAGGATGGCGATGCCAAGCTTCGCTTCCGGCACCATCACCAGGCGCGAATAAAATCCTTGCAGCGCGCCGCCGTGCATGGCCAGCTTCTTGCCCCTGTAGTCGCGCAGCTGGAAGCCCAGCCCGTACGCGAAGAAATTGGGCTTGGTCGCGGCCAGGCCTGGCTTCGGATCGCTGATGCGCATCGGCGTTTGCGCCGTCCACATCTCACGCCCCTGCGCGGCGCTGAACAGGCGCAGCTCCTTGTCCGCGCCGTCCTTGCCGCCGGCGCCTGCGGGCGCGTCGGCGATCTTGCCGCCGTCAAGCAGCAGCTTCATCCAGCGCGCAATGTCTTCCGCGTTGGTATTGATGCCGACCGCGCCGACCGCGTTCGCCACCGGCATGGCCTTGACAGCCGTTATCTTGCCGTCGATTTTGCTGTGCGCGTTCGACACGTTCGGATTGCCCGCGTTTTCCGCCAGGCTGGTGGTGGTGCTGTTCATGCCGAGCGGCTTGAGGATGCGCTCGCGCACTGCCTCGCCCCACGGCTTGCCCGCTTTCTGCGCCACGATCTTGCCTGCCACGATATAGAGCAGGTTGTCGTAGGCGTAGCTGTTGCGAAAACTGGTGGCCGGTTTCACGTAGCGCAGCTTCTCGATGATCTCGTCGGTCGTAAACGTCGTCGTCGGCCACCACAGCAAGTCGCCCGCGCCCAGCCCAAGGCCGCTGCGGTGGGTCAGCAGGTCGCGCACCGTCATTGCATGCGTGACGTAGGCGTCATACATCTGGAAGCCGGGCAGGTGCATGGTGACCGGATCGTCCCATGCCAGCTTGCCCTCGTCGACCAGCATCGCGAGCGAGGCCGCGGTGAACGCCTTCGAGTTCGATGCGACTTCGAACAGGGTCTTGCCATCGACCCGCGCCGGCTCGCCCAGCTTGCGCACGCCGAAGCCGCGCGCCACGACGACCTTGCCGTCCTTGACCACGGCGATCGCGATGCCAGGAACGTCGAAGGTCTTCATGGCACGCGTGACGTCGGCCTCGAGGTCGAAGGCATGCAGCGCGGCGCCGGCCGCCGGCTCCGCGGCAAGGCTGTGGACGGGGGCTGCGGCAGCGCCCAGCGCGAGCAGCAGCGCCGCCGCAATTCGGTTCATGGTTTGCACAGGCAGGTCTCCCTTATTTGGCGGCCATCAGCTTATCGACGCTTTGTTGCGTGACCGGGTGGTAGCGCTCGCGCGCATTCTTGTAGACGGCTTCGGCCCAGGCCCTGTCGTCCGGATTTTTGAGCAGCGCGGCATACAGCGGCACCACGAATTTCTGGCGCCCCACGCTCATCAGGAAGGCGGCCAGCGGCTCGCGCACGGCGCGGTAGCCGGCCTTGATGCTGGCGCGGTAGAAGCGGAACGCGACTTCGCTGTTGCGGGTCTTGCCAAGGCCGAAGGCGCGGTCGAGTTCTTCGAGCTGCGCCACGCCTGCCCTGGCGTCGATATCGTTGAGAAATTTCATCCACTCGGCGGCGTTCCATTTGGCGCTGTCCAGCCGGGCGGTCGGCAGCTCGCCCTTGAGCCAGGCGCTGCGCGTCGCATCGAGCGCGGCCAGGCGCGCCGAGACGGCGCGCCCGGCGCCGGCCGGAATGCCGGGGCCGTGCAGCCACTCGTCCAGCTCGGCATCGGACATCACCGCCGGGTGCCGTGCCAGCAGGTTCTGGCGCAGGTAGCCGATGAACTGGGCCGTGGTCACGCTCTGGAAGGCATGCTGGTCGAACCAGCCGCGCAGGAAGGGATCGAACACCGCGCGCCCGGCGCGCTGCTCGAGCGTACGCAGCAGCCATGCGCCTTTCGGATACGCCAGAGCGTCGTCGGTATAGGCATCGGACGAGGTGTCGGCGTCGCGCGTGAGCAAGGCCTGCCTGGCCAGCGGGATATCCGCCAGCGATGTGAGGGCCTCTTCCTGCTCGAGCTGCAGGTTCATGGTGGCCTCTTCCTCGCCATAAATGGCTTCCAGGATGCGGGTGGTGACGTAGGTGGTGAAGCCTTCGTTGAGCCACCAGTGCTTCCACGATGCGTTGGTGACCAGGTTGCCGGACCAGCTGTGCGCCAGTTCATGCGCGATCAGGTCGACCAGGCTGCGGTCGCCCGCGATCATGGTCGGGGTCAGGAAAGTGAGGCGCGGATTTTCCATGCCGCCGATCGGAAACGAGGGCGGCAGCACCAGCATGTCGTAGCGTCCCCACCGGTACGGGCCGTACAGCGACTCGGCGGCGTGCACCATTTTTTCGGTATCGGCGAATTCGTAGGCGGCGTCCTTGATGCGCAGCGGTTCGGCGTACACGCCGGTGCGGGGGCCAAGCGTGCGCGCTTCCAGTTCGCCGATCGCGATCGCCAGCAGGTAGGCCGGAATCGGCTGCGGCATGGCGAAGCGCCAGCCGCCCCTGCCGGTCGCCTTCGGGTCGTTGTCGGCGCTCATCACCACGCGCAGGCCGCGCGGCGCTTCGATCCGTGCGCTATAGGTAAAGCGCACGGCCGGCGTATCCTGCACCGGAACCCAGGAGCGCGCGTTGATCGTCTCGGACTGGCTGAACATGAAAGCGCGCTTGCCCGACATGGTCTGGGCCGGCGTGAGCCACTGCAGCGCGCTCGCGCTCGGCGCGGTATGGTAGTAGATGCGCACCTTGGCCGGCTGGCTCTTGAGCGCCACGTGCAGCGCCTGGCCTTTTTCCGCATCGAACTTGCCGAGGCTGTACGCCAGCGTGGTCCATGCACCCTGCGCATTCTTCGCCTGCACCTTGTGAATGGTCAGTTCGCGCGTGTCCAGGTCGAGCGAACGCGCGTCCTTGTCGATCCATTCGAGCGACAGTTCGGCATAACCGGACAGCGTCTTGCGCTCGAAATCGGCCTTCAGGTCCAGGTGCAGGGCACCCGTTTTGACCTGGTCGTAGCGCGCGTAGCTGAGCGGGTCGAGCGCAAACGCGAATGCGCTCGACTGCAGCAACAGGGCGTAGGCGGCGACGCGCAACAGTGTAAGTCTTATCATGTTTTTCCCGGCTCGGCAGCTCTTCGGTTTCAGAACCGAGCAGAATATCACTTCCGATTATGTAACGAAAGCGGCAGGGCTTGGACACTTATCCCCTTAATCCAAGTGCCCGCAGCCAAGCATCGACCTGCCCGAAGGCGTCTTGTTGCCATTACTCCGGGCTGCGGTCTCCAAGCACGTTCGTTTCCTCGACGAAGCGGCGCACACATGTCGGCCCGAAACCTTCAGTGGTATCGAACTTGCCGGCAATGAAACCGTAGCCCGCGGCACCGCTAGCATGATCGAGCAGTGGCCGACATTCCTCCGCGAGCGCCTCTGGACCTCCGGGATAGTTCCGGATGCAGTAGTAGATATCGTAGGCGTCCTTCTGTTTATAGCGTCCCTCAATCGCATGCCCCTTCATAGCCAAAAGGGCCGGGATCGAACAAACCGCGATTTCGACGCGGTTCATACCGCCAGCGGGCATCGAACCGCTGATCGCAACCAGTTGGTAGAAGCGAAGGGCCAGATCGGCACCGTCCGCTCTTTGCACGGCAAAGTCACTGATCAACGGCGGCACGTTCTTGACGATCTCGGCGTCGCGGGGCATCAAGAAATCAACGATGATGTCAATCGGCGCGCCGCCATCTTCGGTGGGAACTTGGCGAACGAGCTGAAAGCGGCGAAGCTCTCGACGCTGGTGATAGCCATGCACCCGTAGCGCTTCGATCAGCGTAGCGTATTCGCCGTCACCCAAAGCCTCTGCATCCAGGCCAAGGTCCACGTCGAGCGTGCCGACGTGTGGCATATCCTCGTTGCCCAGCAGCAGCCACGGTACGGCGCCGCCAACAATCGCGAATTTGCCTTTGAAGCTCCCGAGAATCTGGCCGATTTCGATCAGCACTGTTTTAACGGCAGTTGTCGTGCGGTCGTCGTAATCGGCGGCGGACTGTGGCTCGCCTGGAATCATTTCGGCCATATCAGCCTTTCTCGTCGTAGATGATCTGCAGCCTCTCGCCCGCGTTCGCCAGCGTTGGCAAGATCAAGATAGGTTTGGACTGGGCTTGTGCAGATTGCCCCAGGTGCCGGTTCCTCCGTATCGCGCAACAAGCCAGAATCCTTGAGCAGGGTTACCACTACGTTTTCGCCTTTGGAAATCGCGGACAGCTTCAAGGCTGATTGCAGTCGTTCAAGGCCTGCCTCGTCTGCATAGAAATACTGTGTACCTGTCCGGCCGTACGGTGCGAGCCAATGCGCCGCTGAGAAGGATGCAAATGCCACCGGGCTGACCTCGCCATCCGAACGCAGTGCGCGCCGCGCAGCTTCCTCAAACGCGCTTCCGTGCAGGGTTGTATAGAAGGCCAGGCGCTTCCCAACTGGCGGCTCGTAGGCGTCGCGCCATTCATCCAGCAGTGCGTCAGGTTCGGATAAAAACAGACCTTCTTCAGACACTTGCGCCCACTCCCGATCGAGCAAGGCAACACGAACGTTGCTAACGTGCCCAAGGCTGACGGCCGCGGCCAGCGCAAGATCCGTGACGCGCCACGCCTGACGGGGATTGCGAAGCATCACGCGCAACACCTGCGCAGATTTCGGCTTGAACAACGACCTAAGTTCACGTCGATCGGCAACGGGTTTGCTCGCGACTTGGCGTTCGATAAAGACGCTGTCGAAGATCAGACGTGCATTGCCTTCGAGGTCGAGAAAGCCCACATCCTGCTCCCGACACAGCGCTTGAGCGTCGGGGGACAGATAAGGGGCTATGAAGACAGGCGTGGCATCTTGTGCATGATGAGCCATGTAGTTTCGCAGTTGGAGCAATGCCATCCGGACATGACGCGGCTGGCCAGTGGACCTCACTTCACAGACCAGCGCATGGCGCCTACCTGACACGTCGATATGCGCCACAATGTCCACGCCCTGGTCAGGCCCAGGCTTTTCGTGCTCAACGTCCAAAAGCTTGATCGCAGGCACTTGCCCCAACAGTAAACGAAGCGTCTGCGCTGCTTGGCTCTCTATGTCTTTCATCAAATGGTCTGGTTTCAGCATTTGTTGAAATTATCACTTCCAGTGAAATTGTCAAGATATTTTCACTGAAACAGCAGCTTTCAGCGTTTGCTGAAACAGATTCTTCTGATGAAAAAATTGGCCGAGGCCAATTGTCGTATCTGTAATACGACAATCTGTTCGTCAGGAGAGGCGCCCCCGCTCATGCTGACATTTCCTTGTCGCGCTGCGCGCCCACTACCGTTTTGCGGCGATTCGCTACGAGGTCGGCCGCCTGACGCACCGCAGCATCTTCGGTGTGGATACAGCGCATGAACATCGCCACTGTCTGGTGCGCGGTCAGCACCATGCCCGCCTTGACCGGGATGCCGAAGTTGGCGATGTCAGTGGCTGAACGGCGGCGGATGCCATGTGTGCCGACGTGTTGTACATCGGCTGACCGTCAGTACTGCTGCAACTCTTCCTCGGCGGGCTCGGGAAGATTCCAGGTAAGCAGGCGCAACGACGTATTTGCGGTGAGCTGACGCAGCCGTCAGTTACCGACGGTGAAGGCAAGCGCGCGCGAGACCCCGACATTGCCGGCCGCATCGTAGGCCTTGGTGACGAGCGTATGCTGTCCCGGCGCGACGGGGCCGAGCCTGGCCGTGTAAGGCGGCACGTTGCTGCTGGCCTTGAACTGTCCGTCGAGGTAGAACTCGACGACCGTGACCCCCACGTTGTCGCTGGCATCGGCCGAGACGGTGATGCCGCCGCGCGCCCCGGACTGGGCCGCCGTGACGAGCGGCGCCATGATGTCGCCCGAATCGGACTGCGTGACCCACACCGGCGCCGACCACAATATCTTGCCGTCGTTCTGGGTCAGCCGGGCGTAGTAAAAGTGCTCGCCCGGCGCCGGCGTGATGGTGGTGTTGGCCGTGGCCGCCAGTTGGCTGACACTGCCGTTGCGCCCGGGAACGCCTTCGAAGATCACGGCGGACGACACCGTCATGCCGGTGCTGCTGGCGAAATTGGCCGTCAGGTTCAGCGTGCCGCTGTTGGTGAAGCGCTCGCCCATGATGTGGCCGTTCGCGGTGAGCACCAGCTGCGAGTTCTTGTCCATGCTGGCGAACACGCGGCGCGCCCTGAGCGCGTCGAGGAAGCTGGTGGCCGACAGCGGCACGCCGTTCGGGATCAGGACCCCGGTACGGTTGCTGTAGGAGGCGCCCCAGTTGGCGCAGTGGTTGTCCTGGTTGCTGCTGAAGGCAATGTGAAAGCCGGCTTCAAGCGCCTTGTTGCACGCGCCCGCGTAGGTGCTGCGCCCGGTTTCGGTCTCGCTGGTGTTGGTCGAGAACGCCGAACTGTTGAGCACTTCGCACAAGGCCATCGCCTGGTCGCCGTCCGAGGTGTAGCCGAACGGGACGTTGTTGACCAGAAACTGGCCGCTCAAGGCGGGATGGTTGAACTGGCCGACCCAGCCGCGCTGGCGCATCAGGGTGTACAGGGCGGCGTAGTCGCCCTTGGCGGTGTGGATGTCGCCGATCGGCTGGCCGTCGCTGGTGATTTCCCACTCGAGCAGTTCGGGCGTATTGAAAATATTTAAATGCCCGCCGTTGCTGATCACGCCCCACTCGAGGCCATACACGGCAAGGAAACCGGGATGGGCGGCGTTGAAGTCTGATGCGGCCGTGAGGCCGGACTGGTACAGCGCCTTGGCGGCAGCCGGGCTGGCCTGCCCGTTGGCGCCGCTCGAGCCGTCGAACATATGGTTGTGCTCGGATGCGACGAGCAGGTCGAGCCCGCGCTCGAGCGCATAGCGGTAGGCATCGCTGGGGCCGAAGGCGCCGCTTTGCGGCCCCTGCGCTCCGGCGCAACTGGCGATCGCGCCGCCACCGTCGCTGTGGTTGGTCTGGCTGTGCAGGTTGCCAAGGTAGACCGTGTACGGCAGCGAGGCCGGGGCGGGCGCTGCCAGCGCGAGCGCCGGCCTGCCATCCGCCGTGCCGTACGCCATTGCATTGAAGGCCGGCATGCGTGCCGTTCCGGTCGCTCCCACCGACATCTCCCACGACTGCTCGATCAGCTCCCCCGCGCCGGCTGCCAGGGTGTTGTCGATGGCCTCGTCAAGCATGCCGGCAGGCAGCGTGCCCGGCGCGGCCGGGCTTGCCAGCGCCTGCATGCGAACCTGGTAAATGCCGTCCGGCAGCTCGGCGCCGTCGACCCGGCCGTCCCAGTGCAAGCGGACCTTGACCGGCTCCCTGAACAGGCGCTCGACGCCGCGCCAGCGCTGTACCGGCTGCCCGGCCGGGCTGAGCAGCTCGACGCGCCAGCTCACGTCCCGCGCCGTCTCGACGAAAGGGTAGTCAAAGGCCAGCGTGATGGTGCGCGCTTGCTGCGGCGCGCCGGCGCTGGTGCTCTCTGCCTTGTAGGGCACATGCAGCATGGCTTCGAATTCGCGGTGGTCCGCTTCCGAGGCAAGGCCGGCATGGCTGACGCAGCAGGCCAGCACGAACCCGAGCCGATGCCCGAGTGTGTTGCGCGCGATATGCATGGGGTGCTCGCTTCCTCGTCATTGCGTTAGCCTCATCGTGTGGCAACGAAAAGACTTGCGCAACACCAAGGGAGCGCATTCTTGATGTCTTTTTGATAAAAATTAACCGGACGAGAAGGTTGTTTTCTTAACAGCAATTGTCTTGACGGGAAAGCGTGTCCGCTAGTGGCTGGCGGCCTCCAGCAGCGGCGCACGCCCCGCTTCCTTGCGCGGCACGCGCAGCTGCACGCTGTGCGGGATGCCGTCGTCGCGCAGTGCCAGTACATTGCCCTCCTGCGGCACGCCGTCCACGTGCATGCTGGCCGTGTCGCCAACGCTCACCGAAATCGTATAAATCGTTTTACGATAGCGGTAATACAGGGTGAAGCCGGGCCAGTCGTCCGGCAGGTGCGGCGCCAGCGTCAGGCGCTCGCCGGCCAGCCCGACGCCGAGCAGCGATTCGACGATCAGGCGGTACATCCAGCCGGCTGAGCCGGTGTACCAGGTCCAGCCGCCGCGCCCGATATGTGGCGCCACCGCATACACGTCGGCCGCGATCACGTAGGGCTCGACCTTGTACACGGCGCTGTCCTGCGCCGTGCTGCCGTGATGCACCGGGTTGATCATGCGCAGCAGCTCCCAGGCGCGTTCGCTGTCGCCCATCTTCGCGAACGCCATCGCGGTCCAGATCGCGGCATGGGTGTACTGCCCGCCGTTCTCGCGCACGCCCGGCACGTAGCCGCGGATGTAGCCGGGGTTGAGCACGCCCTTGTCGAACGGCGGATCGAGCAGCTGGATCAGCCCGTAATCGCGCCGCACCAGGCGCTGGTCGACCGCTTTCATCGCGCTTGCGGTGCGCTGCGGGTCGGCCGCGCCGGACAGCACGCCCCAGCTCTGCGAGATCGAATCGATCTGGCATTCGTCGTTGCTGCTCGAGCCGAGCGGGGTGCCGTCGTCGAAGTAGGCGCGCCGGTACCACTGGCCGTCCCACGCATGCTGCTCGATGTTGCGAGCCAGGCGCGTCGCCTCCTCGCGGCAGCAGGCGGCGAATTCATGGTCGCCGTACACGACTGCCACTTCGGCGAAGCGCTGCAGCACGTCGTACAGGAAGAATGCAAGCCAGACGCTCTCTCCCCTGCCTTCGTTGCCGACCCGGTCCATGCCGTCGTTCCAGTCGCAGGTGCCGATCAGGGGCAGCCCGTGCACGCCGAAGCGCAGGCCGCGTTTGATGGCGCGCACGCAGTGTTCGTACAGGTCGGCGCTCTGGGTCGAGTGGCCCGGCATGTCGTAGTAGGACTCCTCCTCGGGCTGCAGCAGGCGCCCTTCGAGGAACGGCGCCGACTCGGTCAGCACGCTGCGGTCGCCCGTGCCGATCACATAGCGATGCGTGGCCAGCGGCAGCCACAGGTAGTCGTCCGAGCAGTGGGTGCGCACCCCGCGGTCCGACGGCGGGTGCCACCAGTGCTGCACGTCGCCCTCCACGAACTGGTGCGCCGCGCACAGCATCAGGTGCTCGCGCAGCAGGTGCGGTTCGGTGTGGATCATCGCCATCGCGTCCTGCAACTGGTCGCGGAAGCCGAACGCGCCGCCCGACTGGTAGTAACCGCTGCGCGCCCACATGCGGCAGGCAATGGTCTGGTACATCAGCCAGCCGTTGGCGATCACGTCGAGCGCGGGGTCGGGCGTTTCGATGCGAATCGCCCCGAGCGTGTAATCCCAGTGCGCGCGCACCTTCTCGAACGCGGCGGCGGCCGCATCGCTACCGCTGTAACGTCCGATCATGCCGCTGGCATCGGCGTTGCGGCGCCCGCCCACGCCCAGCACGAACACCAGCTCGCGTTCCTGGCCGGGCTGCAGTTCGAACGTGACCTGGATCGCGGCGCACGGGTCGAGCGCCGCGCCGACCTTGCCCGACAGGCGCGCACGCCCCATCGCGGCCGGGTTGGCGAGGGTGCGGTTACGGCCGATGAATTCGGTGCGGTCGGCCGTCACCGAGCGGTTCTGCGCCTCGACCTGGAAGAAGCCGACGCGTCCGGAGAACTCGGTGTTGTAGGCGTTGCGCGCGAACAGCGCGCCGCTCAGCGCGTCGATCTCGGTGCTCACGTGCATCGAGGACTTGGCACGCAGGTCGCCCAGCACCCATTCCACATAGCCGGTGGCCGACAGGCGGCGCGGCACGTTACTGTCGTTGCGCATGCGCAGCACCGAATACTTGAGCGAGGCATCCATCGCGACGAAGGTCAGCAACTCGCTTTGGATGCCTTCCTCGCTGTGCTCGAACACGCTGTAGCCGAAACCGTGGCGCGTCAGGAATTCGCCGCTCGAGCGCACCGGCAAGGGAGTGGGCGACCAGAACTTGCCGCTTTGCTCGTCGCGGATATAGAAGGCCTCGCCGCCGCGGTCCGAGACCGGATCGTTGTCCCACGGCGTGAGCCGGAACTCGTGCGCGTTCTCGCTCCAGGTGTAGGCCTGGCCGCTTTCCGAGACCACGCTGCCGAAATTCGGATTGGCCAGCACGTTGACCCACGGCGCGGGAGTGCGGGTGGCGGCGTCGGTGCGGATCACGTATTCGCGCCCGTCCGGCGTGAAGCCGCCCAGCCCATTGTCGAGGATCAGTTCCGGCACGCGCAAGACGGCGCCGAGCAACTGGTAAGGTTCGGCGCGCGCCTCGACCGCAAACGGCGCCAGCCTTGGCGCGACCGGTGCGCCGCGCTTGATCTGGTCGGCCAGCGTGCCGCCGCCGTCGGACAAGATCGCGCGCGCCACCGACTGTATCAGCACCCGGTCCTCGCCTGCGATCTGGTCGAGCAGGCGCACGAAGATGCCGCCCGGCCGGTCGATCGCCTGGGCATCGATGCCGGAGGCGATCAGGCCCATGATCTGGTCGTGCAGCAGCTGGCGGTAGCCCGACTGGTCCTCGTACCAGATCACCAGGTCCACCACCAGGCCCTTCAGGCGCCAGTAGGCGTGCGCCTGCACCATCTGGCGCGCCAGCTCGATGTTGGCCGGATTCTTGATCTGCAGCAGCACGATCGGCAGGTCGCCCGAAATCGCGTAGGCCCACAGCCCGGACTGGCCGCGCTGGTTGCGCGTCAGGGTGCCTGCGTCGGCGCGCAGCGCAGCGTTCGGGTAGATCACGCTGCTGGCCAGCCTGCTGTAGAGCTGCGCATCCGATTCGCTCGCGTTGAGCTGGCGCAGCACCACCTGGCTGTGGGTCCACGCCAGTTCGAACACGCGGTCGGCCAGGTGGCGGTCCTGGTACTTGTCGATCAGGTGCAGCGCGGCCTCGCGCGTTTCGGTCATGCCGGTGACGACGTCGAGGATGACGACCTGCTCCGGTTCGAGCGTGACCTTGTAGCGGATCGCCACGATCGGGTCGAGCACCGAGCCTTCGGCGCCGCCCAGCGGTCCGGTTTCGAGCATGGCGCGCGGCGCCGCGGTGCTGTTGCCGCGTCCGATGAACTGGCTGCGGCTGGTCTCGAAGGAGGCGTCCAGCAGCACCCCGTCGTGCACCGTCATCAGGTTCAGCAGCCATGGCGTGTGCTCGTCCTTGGCGCGCGGGCGGCGCGTGCACAGGATCGCGTTTTCCTTGCGCAAAATCTCGGTCTGCACGAACAGCTTGCTGAACGCCGGATGGGCCGCGTCGGCCGCGGCCGGCGTCATCACCACCTCGGCATAGCTGGTGAACTCGATGGTGCGCCGCACCGACGAGGTATTGGTAATGCGGGTGCGCCGCATTTCGATATCGTCTTCCGGCGACACCACGATCTCGGTATACAGGTCGAGGCCGCGGTCGTGGCGGCGGAATTCGGCGCGCCCTTCGGAGAAGATGACTTCGTAACGCTGCGGCTCGACCAGGGTCGGCTGGTAGGCGCTGGACCAGAACAGGCCGCTGTCGACATCGCGCACGTAGCAGAAGGTGCCCCAGTTGTCGGACGTGGCATCCTCGCGCCAGCGCGTCACGGCCAGGTCCTTCCAGCGGCTGTAGCTGCCGCCGGCGCTGCTGACCATCACGTGGTAGCGACCGTTCGAGAGCAGTTGCACCTCGGGCTGCGCGGTGCTGGTGTGCGTGATGATGCGCATCGGCATCACCGCTTCCGGAGCCGGCGCGCGCAGCGAGGCCAGTTCGGCGGTGTCGGCGTAGAACGCGCCCACTTTCGGCACGCGCTCCTGCAGCACCAGCATGGTGGCCTGGAACAGCGGATCGGATTCGAAACGGCGCTGCATCGGGCGCTCGTGCAGCAGGTAGCTCAGGGCCAGGAAGCCCATGCCCTGGTGGTGCGCCATGAACGAGCGCACGATCGCGAAACTCTGGCCGCGCGGCAGGCGCGCGCCGGTGTAGTCGATCGCTTCATAGAAACCGTACTTGCCCATGAAGCCCAGTTGCGCCATGCGCTCCAGGTTCTGGCAGGCGGCAGCCGGCTCGACCATCAGGCCGAGCATGGTGGCATAGGGCGCCACCACCAGGTCGTCGGCCAGGCCGCGCTTGAGGCCGGTGCCGGGCACGCCGAAGGCGCGGTACTGGTAGTTCAGGTTGGCGTCGACGGTGTTGTAGCCGGACTCGGAGATTCCCCACGGCACATCGCGCTGGCGGGCGTAATCGATCTGCGCGTTAACCACCGCGCGATAGGTCTGGTCGAGCAGGGTGTTCTGGTAGGTCGGCATGACCAGCAGCGGCATCAGGTATTCGAACATCGAGCCGCTCCACGACAGCAGCAATTGCTCGCCGCCGATGATGCACAGCTGGCGCCCCAGCGCGAACCAGTGCTCCTGAGGGAACTGCCCCTGCGCGATGCCGACGAAGCTGCACAGGCGCACCTCGGAGGCCAGCAGGTCATAGCAGCTCAGGTCGAGCCGGCGGTCGGTCACGTTGTAACCGATCGCGAGCAGGTTGGTGGTGCAGTTGTACAGGAAGTCGAAATTCATCTCGGCGAATGCGCGCGCCTGGCCGGCCAGTTCGGCCAGCGCGGCGATGCGCAGGGCGGCGCGCGCGCTGCCCTGCCCGACCAGAACGGTCAGGGTTTGCTGGCGCTCGCGCTCGCTGGGCGCCAGGTCGCTGCTGGGGCTACCCGTCAGGGCGAACCCGGCCAGCTCGCGCAGGGTCGGGATGCGGGTCAGGCTGGTGTCGACCACATACTCCTGGGGCGCCTGCATCCATGGCGCCAGTTCAAGCAGCTCGTCATGCGCGCTGCGGCATTGCTGCAGCAGCTTGTCGGCCCATGCCTGCAGCTGCGGCTCGCCGGCCGGGACCACGGCGGCCAGGATCGCTTCGGCGCAGGCGTGCAGGCGCGCCAGGCACTCGACCATGCCGGGCAGGCTGCCCGCCTCGCGCGCCCGTTCCGGCGACAGCTGGTTGTGCATCGACTCGATCGCGCTCTTCACGGCGCTGCCGGCCTCGCCGGCATGCTCGCCCAGCACGCGCAGCGTGATGCCGATTCCGTCCAGGGTCTGGGCGCCGGCGATGGGCTGGTCGGCCAGCGCCGACAAACCGGGCGCGAGCGTGAGCAAGTGCCCGGCCAGGTTGCCGCTGTCGACCGACGAGACGTACATCGGATTCAGCGGGGCCAGCGTGAGCGTGTCGTACCAGTTATAGAAGTGGCCGTGGTGGCGCTGCATGCGCTCCATGGTGGCGAAGGTGTTGCCGGTGCGTTCGATCAACTGGCCGGTGGTGAGGAAGCCGAAATCCCAGGCGGTCAGGTTGGCCAGCAGCGACATGCCCATGTTGGTGGGCGAGGTGCGGTGCGCCACCACCTTGACCGGGTGTTCCTGCATGTTGTCGGGCGGGAGCCAGTGGTCCTCGGCCCCGACATAGTCCTCGAAAAAGGCCCAGGTCTTGCGCGCCAGCGCTTGCAGGAACAGTAGCTGGGGCGAACTCAGGTCGGTTGCGGCCGGTTCGACCGGAAGGCTGATCCACCACGCCAGCAGCGGCGCGCAGAACCACAGCAGCAGGATCGGGGCGGCCGCCGCCAGCGCGGCCGGGTTGAGCGAGGCCAGCATGAATGCCGCGCCCAGCGCCAGCAGCGGCGAGAACCACATGTTGAGCCAGCTGCTGCCCAGGTCGCTGCTCGAACGGGCCACGGCCGAGGCGCGCCACTCCAGCAGGTGCTGGCGCGACACCAGCATGCGCCAGCCTGTGCGCACGATCGCGTCCAGGCTGAACCAGGCCTCGTAGGGCAGGAAGGCGAGCGTCAGGGCGGCGTGCGCGAACTGCAGGCGCGCGCTCTTGAACGAGCTCGTCAGGTGCTGGCGCCAGAGCGCGTCGTGCGGTTTTTCGCTCAGGCCGAACAGCGTGCCGAACACGGTCGGCAGGAAAATCACGGACAGCACGGTGCAGGTCCAGAACCAGGGCGCCGGCAGCAGCGCCCAGCACAGCAGCAGCAGCGCGGTCAGGGTGGCCGAGACCAGGCTGCGGCGCAGGTTGTCGAACAGCTTCCAGCGCGACAAGGCCGACAGCGGGTTGCGCTCGCGCCTGCCCCCGGCGGCCGGCACGCTCGGCAGCAGCCAGCCGGCCAGCTGCCAGTCGCCGCGGGTCCAGCGCTGGCGGCGCGTCACGTCGTCGCTGTAGCGCGCCGGATATTGCTCGTACAACTGGGCGTCGCTGAGCAGGCCGGCGCGCAGGTAACAGCCTTCGAGCAGGTCGTGGCTCAGGATCTGGTTGTCCGGCAAGCGCTGTCCCAGCACGCGCTCGAAGGTGTCGACCTCGTAGATGCCCTTGCCGACGAACGAGCCTTCGAAGAATACGTCCTGGTAGACGTCGGAAACGGTGCGGGTGTAGGGATCGATACCGGCTTCGCCGCCGCACAGCTGTTCATAGCGCGATGCCTTATCGCCAGGCAAGGCGGCGTTCACGCGCGGCTGCAAGATGCCGTAGCCTTCCACCACGCAGCAGCCATCGGCACCGAGCCGGGGCTGGTTCAGCGGGTGCGCCATGGTCGCCACGAAGCGGCGCGCGGCGTCGCGCGGCAACTGGGTGTCGGTGTCGAGCGTGATGACATAGCGCACCTCGGCCAGGCCGCTGGTGTCGCCCTCGACCGCCGCGAACTTGTCGCGCGCGCCGCCGCGCAGGAAGGCGTTCAGGTCGGACAGCTTGCCGCGCTTGCGTTCGAAGCCGATCCAGGCGCGCTCGCCCGCACTCCACAGACGCGGGCGGTGCAGCAGCAGGAAGGGCCCGGCGCGCTCGGGCTCCGCGCCGGCCTGGCAATCCGGATCGACGGTCGCGGCCATGTGCGTCTGCGCATACTTGAGGTTCAGCTCGCCGATGGCCGCGCGCGCCTGTTCGAGCAGTTCCGCGTCGCCCGGCATGACTTCCTTGTCGGCATCGACGAAATCGGTGAGCAGGCAAAAGCGCAGGTGCGGATCGCGGTTCGCGAGGAAGCGCACTTCAAGCGCTTCGCACAGGGAGGCCAGGTTTTCCTTGCTGTACAGAAGCGAGGGCACCACCACCATGGTGCGCGCATCGGACGCGATGCCGTCCTTGAAATCCATGCGCGCCAAGGGATGCGGACGCGTCAGCTGGGTGGCCATCAGGTTCACCAGCGCCAGCGCGAGCTGGCTCGAGCCGAGCGCGGCCAGCACGCCCAGCACCGCCAGCAGCGCCATGCCGGCGCCGTCGTCGTGTGCATGCTTGAGAACGCTGCCCGTAAACAGGACGGTAAATACGACGATCGCACCCAGGTAGGTGCTCAGCGGCGCGGCGCGCCCGATCCGGGCCAGTGCTTCGCCCAGGGAAAACTTGACGGAAAGGCGCTGTTCGAGCGTGGGCAGGCCGGCGCCGACCAGGTAGTAGCCGACATGGCGCGTGCGTGCGTCGAGGCCGCCGCTGGCGAGGTCGCGGTTTTCGAGCGCCAGCGCCAGCGCGTGCTCGGTCACCTCCACTTCGTTGCAGGTGCAGTGCTTGGCCAGTTTTTCAACCACGTGGCGGTAATTGTCGCGCGTGGCGAAGTCCATCTTGCCGTACACCCCGGCCGGATCGAGGCGCAAGGTGCGCTCGACCGGGCTCATGGTTTCGACGAATTCGCGCCAGTCCATGGTGCCCAGGAAACGCAGGCTGCCGATGCTGTTGCTGATCGACACCTGGTCGGCCGCCTGGTGACCGATCTCGGCCTGGATCTGTTGCTCGATAGTGAGCCCGGCATCGGCCAGGCGCGTGGTGACCCACTGCAGGGCCAGGGTCAGGGCCGGGCTTTGTCCCTGCAAGCGGCGCGCCAGTTCAGCCACGAAGCCGCTGCTCATGGGAGGAGCGGAACGCGCCATGTCCGCCACCAGCAAGATCAGGTCGCTCGGATTTTTGTCGGCCGTCTCGGCCATCTGGTCGGCCCAGGTGTTGGCCAGGTCGCGCTGGGTGCGGTTTTCGTAGACGCGCGCGGCCACGCGGCGCAGGTTTTCGATCAGCGCGATGCGCAGCATGATCGGAATCGCCCACAGCTCGCCCAGCTTGAGCGTTGCAACTTCCTGGTAGGCAACGACAAAACGCGACAGGCTCTCGGGGTCGACCCGGCCATCGCCGTGGGAAATGATTTCAAGGGCGATCTGGTAGACCCGCGGAATGCCCTCCGCATCGGGGTTCGCCAGGCGCGGCAATTCCTTGCTGTAATTTTTTGGCAGATGGCGGCGCGCCGTGCGGATCTGTTCCTCGATCAGGTAGAAGTTGTCGAGAAGCCATTCGGAGGCAGGCGTGATCTGGCGCCCGGCCTGGATGGCGGAAGTCAGTTCGTTGCAGGTGTCGGTAATCAGGGCGGCGTTGTCGGTCAGGCGCGGCAGCAGGCGATCGGGCCCGCCGCGCTTGCTAAGCTGATGCCTGCTGGCGAGGTGTTTGCCGTGCATCGCCATCTGGGCGGCACTGAACAATTCCGAGCGCAGCGGCAATTCGTCGGCTTCGCGCGTACGGCGTGCTACGTTTTGCCATTGGTAAAGTGTGTCCAGCAGGATAGTTTTTTCGTCGTTCAACAGGAACCTCGCTTATGGCGTAAAGAGCCAATCCGCTGCAGGAGAGCGGGTTGCGACCGGGTCGGTTCAAGGCCGGGGAGTCAAGAGCGCACGGCTGTTGCAATACTAAAAGCTCGCGCCCGTTTTGACCGTGCGCTAACGAACATAGGGGTTGGCAAGCCTGCCGGACGCGACAAGCGAAAAGTTCAGGCCGCGAGTGCCAGGCCGCCCGCCAGATGCCACGCATTCTGATAGCCAAGGCGGTGCAGGCTATACGCTGCGCTGGCACTGCGGCTGCCGCTACGGCAGAAAAACACCAGGGGACGGCGCTCGGCGCGCAGCCAGTCGGCCAGTTGCCACGCCAGGCGCGACAGCGGCACGCTGTGCACCGCGCCTGCGTAGCACTGCGCGAGCCTGGCGCCGGCCTCCTGTTCATACGGCTCGCGCACATCGACCAGCAGCGCGTCCGGGTGGGTGGCCAGGAAGCGCGCCAGCGCCGACGGCTCCAGGCCCAGCACGCTGTCCATCGGCGGCAACACGGTGCGCGCCAGGCGCGGCTGCAGCGCGAGCAGCTCGGCCAGCGCGCCGCCGCCGCGCGCCTCGGCGCCCGGCGTGCTGCACAGGACACCGCCCGAACCGTGTGCGCGGCACAGGATGGTGTCGCCGTCGAGCAGCGCCGCCAGCCTTTGCACCGCGCGCCGCATCTGCGCGAGCGGCATGCTGTTATTTGCGCCGCCCGGAACCGGCGCCGTGCCGGTGAAGGCGATGCGCACATCGGCGGCGGCCAGCCCATCAAGGCCGCGCACCCCCAACAGGTAGCTCGCGCACATGCCGTCGTCGTGCGGCAGGCGCGCCAGCACCTGGCCACCCAACACAAGGGCGCCAGCCGGCGTGCCGTCGCCAAGCAAGACCCGCTCGGCGCCGCCCGGCCAGCCGAGCGGGTCGCCGCTGGCGGGGCCGTCGAGGCAATCGTGCAGGTCGGCCAGCAGGGCAGCGCGCGTGCCGGCGCCCCCGCTGGCGACATGGGTGGCGAGCACCGCGCGCACGCGGTAGCCCTGCTGGCGCACCAGCGTTGCGATGCGCCCTGCCAGTGCCGGCAGCGGGTCGATCACCACGCAGCTGCGGCTGGCCGCGTCGAGCACCAGATAGCTGCTGGCGCCATCGGCCGTAAGCTCGATCACGCCGTCGCGGGCGGGCGGCGCCACGCCGGACGCGATCAGGCAGCTCGCGCGCAGCGCCGCCCCGCAGCGCGCGATGCGTTCGCACGCGCTCTCGATGAAGGCGGCGTCGGCCAGCGGACCGAACGACATGCGCACCGCCGCACGGGCGCGCCATTGCGGCAGGCCCATCGCTTCAAGCACGTAGCTGGACGCGGCCTTGGCCGACGAGCAGGCCGAGCCGGCGCTGATGCGCACGCCGGCCGCGTCGAAGACATCGAGCAGTTCCTTGGCTGCCAGGCCGGGCACGGAAAAATTGAGCGTGGTCGGCAGCGCATTGCCGAATGGCGCGTTGAACACGATACCGGGCAGTGCCTCGCGCAGGGCACCGGCCAGGCGCTCGCGAAACGCGGCCAGCTCGGCGCCGGTGCGGAACACACCGCCCTGTTCCAGCGCCGCCAGCACCGCCCCCAAGGCCGCAATGCCCGCCATGTTTTCGGTGCCGGAGCGCCAGCCGGCTTCCTGTCCGCCGCCGGCCATCAGCGCGGTGTAGGGCGCGCCGGCGCGTACATACAGCATGCCCACGCCTTTCGGCGCATACAGCTTGTGGCCCGAAAAAGGCGCGTAATCGATCGCGCTCTCGCCCAGCGCGAGCGCCAGCTTGCCCAGCGCCTGCACGCTGTCGACCATCCAGAAGGCTCCGCTGCCGGTTTCGCGCAGCTGCGCTTCGATGCCGGCCAGGTCGGACAGCACGCCGGTTTCATTGTTGGCGGCCATGGTGCACAGCATGGCTGCCTGTGGCGCCAGTGCGCGTAGCACATCGAGCCGGTGGCGGCCATGTTCATCGACCGGCAGCACGCGCAGTTCGAGCCCGGTGCCGAGCAGGCGATTCCAGTGCGCCAGGCTTTCCGGCACCGCCTTATGCTCGGTGGCGCCGTACAGCAGCAGCGTGCCGGCCGCTTCGCCGCTGGCCTGGCGCGCGCGCACCGCGCACAGCGCCGACAGCACCGCACTCTGGATGGCCTCGGTCGCGCCGCTGGTAAACGTGATGCGGCCCGGCCCCGCCCCCAGCACCCGGTGCGCGCGCGCACGCACCTCGTCGAGCATGGCCTTGGCCCTGATCCCGGCCGCATGGCCGCTGCTCGGGTTGCCGAACCGGCAGGCCATCGCATCGGCGGCGGCGGCCAGCGCCGCCGGCAGAACGGGCGACGTCGCGTTCGCGTCAAGGTAGATTTCGCTGCTCATGGATGCAAATTGTCGAATCTGAAAGAAATGTTTCGTGCACACGCTAATGTTGAGTAATATGGTAAAGATTCAGGCACGAAAAAACATGCCAAATTTCCCTGTTTATTGCAAAAATGAAGAAAAAACATACTGTTAGTTGTGGATTTACGATATGAATCGTCTTGATAAGTTCGATTGCGCCATCCTGACCGCGCTCCAGGCCGACGGGACCTTGTCGATTGCCGGGCTGAGCGAAAAGATAGGTTTGTCCAGCACCCCATGCTGGAAGCGCGTCAAGCGGCTCGAGGAAGAAGGCTATATCGAGAGCCGGGTAAGCATCGTCAACCGCCACAAGGTCGGGCTGCCGGTGACCGTGTTCGTGAGCGTGCGCACCACCGAGCACGACGAAAAATGGCTGGCACGGTTCGCGGCAGCCGTGATCGCCCTGCCCGAGGTGCTCGAATTTCACCGCATGAGCGGCGAGGTCGACTACCTGCTCAAGGTGGTCACCACCGATATCGACGGCTATGACCGCTTCTACAAGAAGCTGATCAAGACCGCGCAGCTGAGCGGCGTCTCGTCGGCCTTCTCGATGGAACAGATCAAGTTCACCACGGCCCTGCCGCTCGAGCTCATTTCGCACGGCCTGCCTGCCTGAAAACTGAATATTAGTTGTGCCGAATCGTGCGATCATTGCCGCTGGTACAGATCAGAGGAGATAGTCGTATGCGCTTCACCAGAAACTTGCTGCCATGCGCCGCCGCGGCGCTGCTGTTGGCGTCGACCGCAGCGGCCGCGCAGGAGCAGCTTGTCAAGATCGGCATGAGCGGCCCCTTGTCGGGCTCGAACGCATTCGCCGGCAAGGACAACGAGAACGGCGTGCGCCTCGCGCTCGAGGAACTCAATGCCGCCCCGATCAAGGTCGCCGGCAAGACGCTCAAGTTCGAACTGATCTCCGAGGACGACCAGGGCGATCCCAAGGCAGGCGTGAACGTGGCGCAAAAGCTGGCCGACGGCGCCGTCGGATTCGTGCTCGGCCCCTACAACTCCGGGGTGGCGATTCCGGCCTCGCGCGTGTACGACGCGGCCGGCATGATGATGTCCACGGTCGGCACCAACCCCAAGATTACCCAGGGCGGCTACCAGAACGTGTTTCGCATCGTTGCCAGCGACACCCAGGTGGGCGCCTCCATGGCCGCCTACGCGGCGCGCCAGCTCAAGCTCAAGAAGGTGGGCGTGATCGACGACCGCACCGCGTTCGGGCAGGGCATCGCAAGTGAATTCATCAAGCAGGCGAAAAGCTCGGGCATGAGCATCGCCGGCCACGAATTCACCACCGACAAGGCGACCGACTTCGCTGCCATCCTGACCTCGCTCAAGGCGAAAAAGGTCGATGCGATTTTCTTCGGCGGCTATGCGCCGCAAGGCGCGCCGATGGCACGCCAGATGAAGCAGCTGGGCATGGACGTCAAGCTGCTTGGAGGCGACACCCTGTGCAGCCCGGAGATGGGCAAGCTGGGCGGCGACGCGGTCGGCGCCAACGTGCTGTGCGCGCAGGGCGGCGCGATCCTGGCAAAGCAGGCCGGCGGCCCGGCCTTCCAGAAGCGCTACAAGCAGCGCTTCAAGCAGGACCCCGATGTGTATGCGGCCTCGTTCTACGACCAGATGATGTTCATCGCGCAGGCCATGCGCAAGACCAATTCGCTCGATCCCTCGGTGGTGGGGGTGGCGCTGCATTCGACCGAGTACAAGGGCGTCGTCGGCACCTACGCGTATGACGACAAGGGCAACATGAAGAAGTCGGCGGTGACGGTGTACACCTTCAAGGACGGCCAGCCGGTGCCGCTGGCGAGCTACTGACCGTTTCGCGCCGGAGGGGGTCGAGCATGCACATTCTCGAATATCCTCGTCGGCGCTTTCATCCCTGATGCAAACCGGATTACCATGAAAAAAATATTCTCCCTGAGCGCGCTCGGCGCCGCCATCCTGATCGCCTGCAGCTCGGGCGCCGCAGTCGGCTCTGCGCTGGCGGCCACCGCGCCCGGCGCCGCCGCGATCAGCAACCCGCACGCAAAAAAACAGCTCGACGTGCTGGCCGACGAATACTACGACGCGCTGGCCCGCTTCGATCCGGCCGGCGCCACCGAGAACGGCGACAATCGCTTCGACGACCAGATCGGGATGAGCATCGCGCCGGCCATGCGCGCCAGACAGTTCGCGCTTTACCACAAGTTCGCGGACCGGCTGCAGGCGATCAAGCGCGCCCATCTCGAGCGCCGCGACCAGACCAACTACGACATCCTCGGCTACGAGCTCGATAGCGCGCTCAGTTTCGAAAACCTGCCCGAACACCTGCTGCCGCTGAACCAGATGGACAGCATGCCGGTCACGCTGGCCAACTACGCGGGCGGGCAAGCCGCGCAAGCGCTCACCACGGTCGCGCAATACAAGGCCTACCTGAACCGCCTGAACCAGCTGCCGGCATGGATCGACCAGGCCATCGCCAACATGCGCGAAGGGATGCGGCGCGGGATCGTGCAGCCGCGCGCGGCGATGGTATCGGCCCTGCCCCAGTTCAAGAAACTGCTCAGTGAAAAGCCCGAAACCAGCATCTTCTACACCCCGATCAAGAACCTGCCGGCCGGCTTTTCCGGCGCCGACAAGCAAAGCCTGGGCGCCGCCTACCGCAAGACCATCGGCACCAAGCTGTCGCCGGCACTGGCGCGCCTGGCGCGATTCATCGAAAACGACTACCTGCCGGCCAGCCGCGCCAGCAGCGGCTTGGGCGCGCTTCCGCGCGGCAGGCAATGGTATCTCGCGCGCGTGGCGAGCCAGACCACCACCACGCTGCAACCGGAGCAGATCCACGCGACAGGGCTCAAGGAAGTGGCGCGCATCCAGGCCGAGTTCGCGGTGCTGGGACCGAAGATGGGCTACACGGGACCGGCGGCCAAGCTGCCAGCCTGGGTCGCGGAGCAGGACAAATTCCGTCCGTTCAAAACGGATGCCGAAGTGATCGATGTCTACCGCAAGCTCGACACGGTATTGAAAGCGAAGCTGCCGGCGCTGTTTACGCTGATGCCGAAAGCGCCGCTCGACCTGCGCCTCGAACCGGAGCTGAGCCGCGCGACCGCTTCCGACCACTACACGGCGCCAGCCGCGGACGGCTCGCGCCCGGGCGTGTTCTGGTCGGTCGTCAACGACCCGGCCCAATATGGCAGCACCGGGATGGTGACGCTGTTCCTGCACGAAGGGCAGCCTGGCCACCACTTCCACATCGCGCTGCTGCAAGAGATGGATTTGCCGAATTTCCGCAAGTTCGGCGGCAATAACGCGTTCACCGAAGGCTGGGCGCTGTACGCCGAAACGCTGGGCAAGGAGATGGGCTTGTTCGACAAGCCGGAAGATTACTTCGGCCACTTGTCCGATGAAATGCTGCGTGCGGTGCGGCTGGTGGTCGACACCGGCATGCATTCGAAAGGATGGTCGCGCGAGCAGTCGATCCAGTACATGCGCGACACGCTCGGCTACCCGAAGGCGCTGGCGCGAAGCGAGACCGAACGCTACATGGTGTGGCCGGGGCAGGCGCTTGGCTACAAGATCGGCTCGCTGAAGATCGGCGAACTGCGCCAGCGCGCGAGCGCGGCGCTGGGCGATAAATTCAGCCTGCCGAAATTCCACGAGATCGTGCTTGGCGAGGGCACCTTGCCGCTGTCGCTGCTGGAGGCGAAGGTCGATCGCTGGATCGCCGAGAACAACTAGCCTGCGTTGCATGAACCGGCGACTTGGAGGCAGCTTGCGCGCGCGGCGATCAGGCAGGGCTGCGCCGATGCGCTTGTGAAAAATTTAGCTAAAGCATCACCGCGCCGCCGTTTACGCACAGACTCTGCCCGGTGATATACGCCGCATCCTCGCTGGCGAGCAGGCACACCCCGTTGGCCACGTCTTCCGGCTGCCCGATGCGTCCAAGCGGAATGCGCTTGCCGCGCGCATACAATTCGTCCACCGTGGTCGCTTCGAGCGGCTGATCCGTGTGGGTGACGCCGGGCACGATGGTGTTGACCCGAATGTGCGGCGCCCATTCCTGGGCCAGTGAACGGGTGAGAGCGATCAGTCCGCCTTTGGATGCCGCATAGTGCGCGCCGCCGCGGGCCGCCCCCTGAATGCCGCGGCCCGATGCGATGTTGATGATGACGCCTGAGCCTGCCTGCAGCATGCCGGATGCGAATGCCTGGCTGCAGAGGAAGGCGCCACCCAGATTGACATCGAGCACCCGCTGCCAAAGTGAAAACGGCATGTCGATCGCATTGGCGCGAGGGAAGATTCCGGCATTGTTGACCAGCAGCCTGCATGTCCCCAAATGGTCGGCGACGGTCTGCGCCGCTTCCTTTACCGCCAGTTCGCAGGACACGTCAAGCGCCAGGTGCAGCGCGCGCCGCCCGAGTCCGATCACCTGCGCTGCGACCTCGCGCCCGGATTCGAGTGGATCCAGGATCGCGATGTCGTAATGACGTTGCGCCAAGGCAAGCGCAATGGCCCGTCCGATTCCCTTGCTGGCGCCGGTGACGACGGCGATGCGCCGATCGGCATTCATGGCGCTCATGCGAGGCGGACGTTCTTGCTGAAATCGTAATCGTGGCCGGAATCGCACGAGAACTCCCAGTGCACGCGTTGCTCCGGCCACTGACCGGCACTGACTTCCTGCATGAACGTGAGCAGCATGTTCCACGCAAGCTTGGTGTCGCAGGGACGGTAGCGCCCCGGCATCGTATCGTTCAGGAAACCGTGCGGCGCGTCGGCCAGCACCTGCATGCGGTAACTCTTGCGATGGGTTTCCAGTGCGTCGCGCATGCGCCGCACGTTGTCCAGCGAGATGGTGTGGTCGGCTTCGCCGAACACGAACAGCGACGGCACCTTCAGCCTGGCGACCATGTCCGACATGGCAAGCGGCTGCAGTTCACCCGCGTTCCAGTCGCGTTGCTGCGTTGCGCCGTAGAACACCACGCACGCGCTGATGTCGCTGCGCTGGCTGGCCACCACGATCGGATAGCGTCCGCTCTGGCACACACCCATCAGGAAGATTTCTTCCGATCTTGTGCGGGCATCGCCGCGCAGCAGATCGATGGCAAGACCGACCACCCGCGTGCATTCGGGATCGGGCATGATCACCCGCGCATTTCCCGCTTTTAGCGCTTCCTGGTCGCCGCCCCATTGCGAAAACAGATTGGGAGCGAACGCCACATAGCCATCATCGGCCAGCTTCTGCGCCAGATCGAGCGTGTGCTGCACCAGGCCGTAACGTTCGTGCAGAATAATGACCGCCGCGCTGCCTGGGCCGCTATCCGGTATGAACAGTACGCCTTCGAGGCCGTTGGCGAGCGTGATGTGCGTCTTCATTCGCGATTCCTGTCATCTGTAAGATTGATCGATCTTCTATTGGAAAAGAATTTCATTTTTCGGCGCCGGCGCGCAGCATCTCGACCACTTGCGCCGCCGTGCGCACCCTTGCCATGCGTGGAAAGATGCGGCGCATGAACTGCTCGTGATTGTCATGCTCGGGAGAGCTGCAGGCATCGCTGACGATCACCAGGTTGTAATCAAGGTCGCGGGCGGCGTAGGCGGTGCTTGCCACGCCGACGTCGGTCGAACCGCCGGCGATGATGAGGGTATCGATCTGGCGTGTGCGCAGCGCGAGATCCAGATACGTCTGGAAGAAAGCGCTCCAGCGGTATTTCGGAAGCACATAGTCTGCGGGTGCGGTAGCCAGTTCATCGATCACGGATGCCTCCCAGGTGCCGCCCGCCACGATGGGTATGAAGTCGGGCTTCTGGCCGATCGGGATCGGGTTGAGGCGTCCGTCGGTGTCGCGAATGGTATGGGCGCTGGTTGCATTGTCGGCGCGATGGTTGGCGGCAGCATAGGCAACCATCATCTGATGCGCCCGGGCGCCTTGCAGCACCTGGCTGGCGGCGGCTATCACTGGTTGGTAACGCGCCTGAGTCTTCGGATCGTCTTTCTTGATATGCCCGTTGAGCATGTCGAAAAAAAGCAGGGCGCTGCGTGCCGGAACGAGCCTGTCGATTGGCATGATTTATTTCCTGTTGTTATCGAGGTTTAGCGCGGGGCGGCTGATGATTTCCTGATAGATCCGTGTCCATTTTTCGCCCTGGTCAAGCAGCTTCGATGGGTCCGTCTCCTTGAACGCAAAGCTCGACAGCGGGGAAGAGAACTTCTTGCTTACCGATACCACATCGCGCTTGGCCAGAATGCTTTGCGCTTCAGACAGCAAAAAATCGAAGAACAGCAGGGCGGAATGGGGATGTTGCGCATGCCGCGAGACAGCAGCGCCATTGACCTGGGCGATCGCGGGCTGCAGAACGAACCAGTCGATCGGCGCCCCCTTGTTTTTCAGCTGCTCCACTCTTGAGTTGTACACGGTCAGCGCCAGCGGCACTTCGCCTGATGCGACCATGTTGGTCAGCAATGTGTGCCCCTTGCGGACCGAGAAGCCGTTGTTGGCGCCAATCTCGCGAAACAGTTTCAGGCCGCGCTCTTCGCCCAGTTGCTGCATCAGGGCGTAGAACCATTCGTCATCCTTCGATTCGATGCCGAGTCGGCCTTTCCACTTCGGATCGGCCAGATCCTGATAGGTCTTCGGCAGGTCTTCCTTCTTGATCAGATTGGTGTTGTAGGCCTGCGCAAAGACCAATAGCCGGGTGCCGACCCATTCGCCGTGCGGGCGCAGCGCTTGTGGCACGAGATCGTTGAGGTAAGGCGTCCTGACTGCCTGTAACTGCTGTTCGCGCTGCAGCGCCTCAAGCGCCTGGCCCTCGGTTTCGACGACGTCGAATTCGAAGCGCTTGCCCTTTGCCTCGTTGGTGATGCGAGGAACGACATTGTCGGGTCCCGAACGCCAGACCTTGACCTTGATGCCGTATTTCTTTTCGAATGCTTCGATAATCGGATTGGTGTCGCTAAGCTGCTGCGACGTATATAAGGTAAGGCCGCCTTCCTTCTTCCCACCTTCGATTAATATCCGTTCGCGATCGGGGCCGCCGTAGCCGGCCAGTTCGGCGATTCCCCTTGACTCCTGGGCCATCGTTGCAGCGGCAACCAGCCAGGCTGCCAGCAGTAGTGCGATCTTGCTTTTCATGCGTGCGCTCCCCCTTTTTCTCATGTCCGAAACAGGCCTGTCCGGCGCGCTCCCGATTGTTCTGTTATGTGGAACTGCGGTTCAATACGACTAAAGGCTATCATGGATTGTGAAAATATGTCATGTTTTTGTTACGCTCGACGGTGCCGGCATCGTGCAGGCAATCATGGATTCTTGTTGACATCAATCCCGGGGATCGGTAGATTCATCCGGTCTTTATATATAGACCGGCGATCCATATATCAGAACAGAGTAAGGCGTGACCGGCAAAACGAAAGCGCGAAGCCGACGTTTTCAAGGCAGGAGCCCTGAAACAATGAACGATAAAGCTTCAATAACCATAAGGCTATCGATGATATCCACATACCATGGCAGACGTCCGTCGTTGAGGAACACGGCCGGCGCTGCTGCTGCCGTCTTGCTGTTTTTCGCCGCATCTGTTGCGCTGGCCCAGGAAGCGGCTCTTTACCAGGGTGCGGATCGCCAGCAGCGTCTGCTGGACGGCGCGAAAAAGGAAGGCGAGCTGATGATTTACTCGTCCACACCGGCTGAAGACATGGTCGCGCTGATCGCCGCTTTCGAAAAGAAATACGGCATCAAGGTCAAGCTGTGGCGTTCCGGCTCCGACAAGGTGCTGCAGCGGGTCGTGAGCGAGGGGCGCGCTCGCCGTTTCGAAGTCGATATTGTCGAGGCCGATGGCTCGAATCTGGAGGCGCTGCAACGTGAGAGTCTGCTGCAGGAAGTCAAATCGCCCTATCTGGCCGATCTGCTGCCGCAGGCAATTCCCCCGCACCGCGAATGGGTCGGTGCGCGCGTCAATATTTTCACGTTGGCTTACAACACCCATCTGATCAAGAAGGAAGAGCTGCCGAAGACTTACCAGGATTTGCTCAACCCGAAATGGAAAGGCAAGCTCGGCATCGAAGCCGGGGATGCGGACTGGTTTGCCGGCGTGGTCGGGGAACTGGGCGAAGCCAAGGGGCTGAAGCTGTTCCGCGACATCGTCGCGAGCAACGGCATATCGGTGCGCAAGGGCCACACACTGCTGGCGAATATGGTCGCCTCAGGCGAAGTGCCGCTGGCGCTGACCGTGCACAACTTCAAGGCTGAACAACTCAAGCGCAATGGCGCGCCGCTCGAGTGGTTCGTCATCGCGCCGGCGATCGCCCAGTTGAACGGTATCAGCGTTGCCAGGCATGCGCCGCATCCGAATGCCGCCGTGCTGTTCTACGATTTCCTGCTGTCTGACGCGCAGTCGATCTTACTCAAGCATGATTACCTGCCGACCAGCAAAAACGTGTCGACGCCTCTCAGTAAATTGCCGCTCAGGTTCATGGACCACAAGGTGGTTCTCGATCAGAACGACAAGTGGAGCAAGCTATACGAGGAGATCATTACCAGGCAATCGAAGTAGCGTAAGCGAGCTTACCTCATGAATGTCGGATTCCCGCCTGCGCGCACTGCGGTTCCGGAACAGGCTGGGGCTGCACGGCTGGAGGCGGCCTGCTCGCGCACCAACGTCGTTCCCGAACCGAAAGAACGACGGGCGCCGCTCAGAACACCGACAACACCGGGTAGCGCCGCCACTCCGGCTCCGCATAGCGCTCGCAGTTCGCAAAAATGAAATCGAGCACGGCGCTCTGGTCAGACTGCAGTGCCGGATTGCCCGACTTCCACGCGTCGAACTTCGCCTTCAGCTGCGGCTCGTCGCGCAGCAGCTCGAGCGCGTGGTCTTCGAACACGTAATCCGAATACGCCTCTTTTTTCTCCAGCACGCTGTTGAAGAAACCCCAGCGGAAGAAGCTGTCGTGTCCTTGCGGCTCGAGCGTTTCGATGGCGTAGCGCGCCTTGTCCTGGTCGAGCCGGATCCAGACATCGCCGGCGCGCACCGTCAGCTGCGCGGTGCGTTTTTCGAGCTGCACATCGTCGTGGAACATATGCCCTTCGTATGCACTCGCGCGCGAAGTGACCGACGCGATATGGTAGTACTGCACATCGACCAGCTTGTCGGCCTCGATGCGCTCCATCTGCACGCCATTCCATTCAAGCCGCTCGATCGCTTCGCGCCACGCTTGCGGCACGATATAGGCGCGCGGCGTGTCAACCACCACGTCGGCCGGAAAACGATTGTAGTAGGCGATCTCGCGCTCCCACGGCGCACTGCGGTCGTACCATAGGCGCGTGTAGTCGCCGATCAGGCTCGCACTGTACCTGGCGGCGTAGCCCTTGAACAGGAAGCTCGCGGCGCGGCTCTCGTCCATCGCCCAGTGCACCGCCCGGTTGCGGCTGGTCTTGCCCTGCTCCCTGGCGGCCTGCCGCAGCGCCTGGATCTGTCCGGCGTGCCGCACCGTGAAATCGAGCGCGGTTTCGACCAGCGCGCGCATCGACTGGTAGCGATCGGAAAACGGCTTGAGCATGTGGGTCTCGGGCATGAACCCGATCGTGTGATGCAGGGCGGCGTAACCGGTCGAAAAACGCGGCGTTTCGAGGAACTCGGCGATGCCGTGGTCGGGACTGTCCTTGACCGGGTTCACGTACGGGGTGGTCGGCCAGCCGCGCCGCTCCATCTCGCCGAACAGGGCGGGCAGCATGGTGTCGCGCAGGAAGTCGCCCAAGCCACCACCGAGCTTGTCGGCCTGGGTGTGAATCAGCGTCATCGTGTACTGGTAGTCGGCGCCGTTGGAGGTATGGGTATCGACCATCACGTCCGGGTCCCACGCGGTGAACAGCTTGTTGAACACCTGCGCGGTCAAGGTGTCGCACTTGACGAAATCGCGGTTGAGGTCGAGGTGGCGGCTGTTGCCGCGAAAGCCGAACTGCTCCGGCCCTTCCTGGTTCACGCGCGAGGTATTGGCGCGATTGAGGCTGCCGTCCACGTTGTAGAGCGGGACGAACAGAAACACCGTCTTGCCGAGTGCCGCGAGGCGTTCGGGCTCGAGGCAGAAATCGCGCACCAGCGCCATGCAGGCATCGACGCCTTCCGGCTCGCCCGGATGGATGCCGTTGTTGTTGAAGAAAACGGGGCGCCCTTCGCGCTTGATGTGCGCGCGCTCGAACACGCCGTCGGCGCTGACCACGCCGGCATGGATCGGGTGGCCGGCGTCGGACGTGCCGACCGGGCCGAAGCTGAGGATGGAAGGAAAGCGGCGCGCCAGCTCTTGGTAGTAGGCGATGCACTCGGCCAGGGTGGTGGTCTGGTTCCCGTTGCCCTTTTCGTAGGGCGTCTGCAGTTGGTTTGGCATGTCTTTTGATCTTCTTGTGGAAAACAAAAACGCTACGATACAGCATCTGGTTTCGGCTGTGGGCGTTTGGCCCGGCGGCGCCCGAAGCATGGTTACAACTGCTTACCATTGAAAGGTAACTATGTGGGGCAACACACGGAAGCAATCGCGCTGCGATGAGAGTATCGGCACATCTTGAGATAATAAGGAGACTGCCATGCATTTCTCTCACCAACACGCCGACAACGGCGCCAGGATCACCAAAATCGGCATCGTCGCCGCGCTGCACGTCGTGCTCGGACTGGTGCTCGTCAAGAGCATGGACATGAAGGTCGTCTCCATCCCCAAGCTGGCTGAAACCATCATGATGATCACGCCGGAAGCACCCAAGCCGCCGCCGCCTCCGCCTGAGCCGCCCAAGCCGACACCGAAGGTCGCTCCGCCGCCCCAGGCATATGCGCCGCCGCCCGAAGTCGAGGTAGCGCAGCAGCAAGTCGAGCCCACCATCCAGGCAGCGCTCCAGCCCGACCCGGCCCCTCCCGGCCCGGTAGCGGCCCAAGCGCCGCCCGCCGAGCCGGGTACGGCGGCAATGCGGACCGCGGTGTTTGCCGATGCGCGCGGCTGCGGCACGCCCGAGTACCCGGCACGCGCGGCGCGCAACGGCGAAAGCGGCACGGTCACCCTTGCATTGCTGGTAGGCACAGACGGACGGGTAGCCGGTTCGCGCATCCAGAAATCGAGCGGCTCGCGCGAGCTCGACAAGGCCGCGGTGTCGGCCCTAAGCCTGTGCAGTTTCAAGCCGGCCACGAACGGCGGCGTTGCCGAGCAGGCCTGGGCGCAGATTGCCTACGTCTGGACCCTGGAACAGTAATCCCGTCCCTAGTCATTTGATTGTGATGCGCCGCGCCACTATCCATGACGGCGTCGGCCGCCTTGGAGAAATCACCCAGCAGCGCCTGTTCGGCCGTGTTGTTGTTGAACTCGACGCCCGAATCCTTGTAGACCGGATATGGCTTGTAGTGACTCATGGCTGCTCCCCATCGCCAGCGTTGAGCGCATAGAATTCGCGCAGCTTCGCTTGCAGCAGCCTCTTGTCGGGCAGCTGCGTCTGGTATTGGGCGATCACTGCCGGCGAAAGTGTACGGCTCAGCGCGTATTCCACCACTTCGTCATCCTTGCTCGCGCACAGCAGCACGCCGATGGCCGGGTTTTCGTGCGCCTTGCGGTGGTCGCGGTCAAGAGCTTCGAGGTAGAAGCCGAGCTTGCCCAGATATTCCGGTTCGAAACGCGTTACCTTCAGCTCGATGGCGACCAGACAGTTCAGGCCGCGATGAAAGAACAGCAGGTCAAGGGCGAAGTCGCGCCCGCCCACCTGAACCGGATATTCGGCGCCGACAAAGCAGAAATCGCGCCCCAGTTCGAGCAGGAAGTCCTTGAGATGGATGAGCAGGCCGTGGTGCAAGTCGGTCTCGCCATGCACCTTGGCGAGGTCAAGAAACTCGACCAGATAGCTGTCCTTGAAAACGCCGAGCGCTTCGGGGCTCGCTTGTCGCAGCGTCATTGAGACCTTGGCCGGCTCGATGATCGTGCGCTCGAACAACGCGGCCTTGAACTGCCGCTCCAGTTCCCGACTGGACCATTTTTCCTGAATGGCAGTTCGCAGATAGAACTCCCTCTCTTCCGCACGTTTGCTCTGTCCGAGAATGATGAGATTGTGCGTCCATGGCAATTGTGTCAGCAGTGCTGACACTTTTGCGTCGTCCCGGTAGGTGTCGTAAAACTGGCGCATGCGAAACAGATTTCTGCGCGTAAATCCTTGAAGGCCGGGCTGGCTCATCGCGAGGTGGCGCGCCAGCTGATCGACCACGCCGTCGCCCCATTCGGCAGCGGCAAGTTTGGCGCTGATGTAGGCGCCCACCTGCCAGTACAGTTCGATGAGGGTGGTATTGACAGCTTGATAGGCATGTTGGCGCGCCGTGTCGATCAGTTTTACCACTTCGGCGAAGGCAATCTCGAGCGGCGCGGAAACGCCGCTCTCGGGTTTTGGCTTGTTCACGTTGTCACCTCGCTCAGCAGTGCAGCAATCTCGGCCTCCACCGCTTGCAGGTCGGCGTCGATGTCAGCCAGCTGCAGCGGTGCCTGGTACTGGTAGAAATAACGATTGAAATTGATTTCGTAGCTGACCTCTCCCTGCTATCGAGTTTGACAGCGGTAAAGGCCGGCGCGTTCTTGCAGGCGAGGCCGATCAGGTTGAAATTGTCCGATTGCCCGCTTTCAAACTGCTGGGCGATGCAACAAAGCATTACAGCAACACCGGGCCGGGTGACATACAATGGCGACGCGCAACAATGCGCCTTGAATCCCTCTTACTCTACGCCCTAGGAACCCATGCAAAAGATGCTTTCCTGCGTTGTTGGCACCGCCCTCGCTAGCAGCCTGGCCTTCGCCTTCCCCGCGCAAGCCAAAACCGTCCTCCACGCTCCCGCCGTCCAGGAAGCCTCCTTGCGCGGCCATCTGTCCTTCCTCTCCAGCGATATGCTGGAAGGGCGCGGTACCGGCCAGCGCGGCGGCGACCTGACCGTCGCTTATCTTGAAGCACAGGCCATGGCCGCGGGCCTTCAGCCGGGCAACGGCAAGAGCTTTCGCCAGCCGGTCAGGATCGCGGGCGTGAAGTCGGCGCCGCAGGCCAGCAGCGTAGTGCTGGAAGCGGGCGGCCAAGCGCAGCCATTTGCCTTCGGCAAGGACTGGGTCTGGGCGCCAGGCGACGCCAAGCCGGCCCACGCGATGGATAACGAACTGGTGTTCGTCGGCTACGGCATCAGCGCGCCGGAAGCCGGCTGGGACGATTACAAGGGCCTGGACGTCAAGGGCAAGATCCTGGTCATGCTGGTCAACGATCCGGCGCCGACGGCCGCCGAGCCTGAGCGTTTCGGCGGCAAGGCGCTGACCTATTACGGGCGCTGGACCTACAAGTTCGAAGAAGCGGCGCGCCTGGGCGCGGCCGGTGCGCTGCTGATCCACACCGATGCATCGGCCTCGTACGGCTGGAGCGTGGTGCAGAACAGCTGGATGGCCGAGCGTTTCCAGCTGGCCGAGGATGCACTGGGCAGCGGCATGGAAGGCTGGATGACCGACGCCAGCGCGCGTACCCTGTTCAAGGCCGCCGGCCACGACCTCGATGCGCTGCGCAAGGCCGCCGAGACGCGCGACTTCAAGCCGGTCGCACTGGGCGCCCGGGTCAAGGGCGAGACCAGGGCGGCGGTGCGCACGATCGAGCAATTCAACATTGCCGCGCTCGTGCCCGGGACCGATCCCAAGCTCAAGGATGAAGTCGTGATCTACAGCGCGCACTGGGATCACCTCGGCAAGCAGGGCGAGAGTGGCGACACCATCTACAACGGCGCCGTCGACAACGGCTCCGGCAGCGCCGGCCTGTTGGCGATGGCGCAGGCGGCGCTGCGTGCGCCAGCCAAGCGCAGCCAGATGTTCCTGTGGGTCGCGGCCGAAGAGCAAGGCCTGCTCGGCAGCGCGGCATACGCGTCGAGCCCGCTGTGGCCGCTCGCCAAGACCGCTGCCAACCTGAACCTGGACAGCCTCAATTTCGTCGGCAGCACGCGCGACATCGGCACCAAGGGCAGCGAGCGCACCGAGCTGGCGGCCATGGCGGCGTCCACCGCCAAGTCGATGGGACTGAGCGTATCGGCACCGGCCCCGGACCTGTCCGGCGGCTATTTCCGCAGCGACCACTTCAGCTTCGCCAAGGCGGGCGTGCCGGCCTTCTCGATCTCGGGCGGACGCGATTATGTCAAGGATGCCGAGGCCGGAAAAGCGAAGGCGCAGGCCTACCGTGCGCGCTACCACCAGGTGACGGATGAATTCGACCCGAGCTGGGATCTGTCGGGCATGGTGCAGCAGGCGCAGTTCACGCTGAACCTGGGCCGCGCTATCGCGAACGCGCCAAAGATGCCGGCGTGGAAAGCGGGTGATCCGCTGGGCAAGGTGCGCGCGCAGTAAGCCACCACGGCCACGCTGTTGACCGCATGCCGCTCAGTGTCAAGCTGAGCGGCATTTTTTTCGCCGCAGCGACGCAATGCCGACATCAGCGATTGGTTCGCAGGATCGATTCAAAGCGCGAAAAGGATTTGTCCTGATTGTCGAGCAATAAGGCCGGGTCAAGCACTTTCAACTTGATATTCTTGATCGGCGGCTCGACCTTGGAACTGGTCGGGTAATATCCGATTTTTGCCAGGATGTGCTGGGCTTCCGGGCTGATCATGTAATCGTAAAACAGCAGCGCGGCATGCGGATGCGGCGCTTTTTTGGGAATGCCCATCGCATCGGCAATCGTCACCGCCGGTTCGATCGCAAACCAGTCAATCGGGGATCCCTTTTTCTTTGCCTGTTCCACGCTGTACTGATACACCGTCAGTGCCAGCGGCACTTCGCCGGAGGCCACCAGATTGGTCAGCAGCGGGTGGCCGCTGCGCACGCCAAGCCGGTTGCCGCCGGCGAGCTCGCTAAAGAACCTGCTACCATTTTCCTCGCCCATGTCCATGATCACCGAGGTCATCCATTCATGGTCGGAACCCTCGATCGCGAGCTTGCCTTTCCAGCCAGGCGCCAGCAGGTCCTGATAGGTCTTGGGCAGCTCATTTTTGTTGACCTTGTTGGTGTTGTAGGCCTGGACAAACACATACTGCAGCGTCGAGACCCAGGTGCGGTGGGCGGGAACGGCGGTCGGGATCAGT
>Ga0208123_100124_pt1 | contig 39739 bp, 40 predicted proteins | sample LakWasMe92_HOW11_2_FD_183914 | JGI IMG/M metagenome (GOLD analysis project Ga0208123, IMG submission 183914) | Freshwater sediment methanotrophic microbial communities from Lake Washington under simulated oxygen tension - Sediment Metagenome... | ecosystem: Environmental > Aquatic > Freshwater >... | reverse complement strand
TGGGGTCCGGGTGGCGAAAACGTAAGAAATACTCGTCGAATTGATTGTTTTTTGATCATTTGGCGAGTTTAAAAGTTGCGCTAGGTGGTATGCCGGGGAAATACATGGCTACTTCAGACCATCCCTAACAGACGCGTGCCGCTTAATTGGCCGGCAGCGCGCCTGTTTTGAGAAGATTAAACCCGGAGAGTGAACACCAATGTATTAACCTGACGGTTCTCCGCATACTTAAACATCAACTTGGCGTTCGGGTACGCTGAGGCTTCAAGCTCATACGCATCCCACCCCCCTGTCTTTCTATTTAGTGGAAGTTGTGTCGGGCCTTTAGACTCTAAAGGAACGCCGAAGGAGTCCTTCACGTCAGCCTGACTCATCGACAAAGCCAGCGGTGTTGGCAGTTCGCCGCGATATACAGCCTGCTCCTCAACAACTGGAACAAGAATGATATATAGCGCTTCCAAACACTTGGATTCAGCGGAAAAACTCAACTCCATTCCTTCCTCTGGCTCAATATCAAGCCAGTTCCTCCCTTTATAAAGCTCTCGCAAAGGCATATTGGGAATGATGCCCTCTGAGACCAGGGACTCATAAGGGCGCCCCAAGCTTTTGATCCACAGCGCAATCGTTGTGGCGTCCATTTAGTACCACCCTTGTTGTTGATTCAGTTGATGTAACTGCTCTCGGGCCACCTCAATTTCAGCATCAGAATAGCCTTCCTCCAGCAATCCGCGCTTGATCGAATCGACATTGCTATTAACTGCCCCCCGTAGCGGTAAGACCTTAACCCAATACTCAGCACACCCTTCCTGCGCTTTGGCATGGCAAGAGTAGAAGCCTTCCAACTTTTGCTTGAGGATCACCGGTGATCGGTTGTGCCAGGGCCTAGAGCGGCCTGGCGCTGGCTGCCTGTTTGCCTTTTGGGCCCTCGACAACCTCATATTCCACCTGTCGTTGAACCACTTCACTGTGCCAATTGCCATTACCCCTCTCCCGAACCGTGCATTTTCCGGCCTATCAGAGCGCGCTGCACGGGAGCTGGATACCGTCAAAGTCGACAGGCTTGAAGGGATTTTGACGGACGGTATGTGGCCACCTGGGCGATCAGGTCGCCAGTTCCGACGCCATCGCGGGCAAGCCCGACTCCCACAACAAACGGTAGGAGCCGGCTTGCCGGCGATGAGGCCGGTGCAGGCCACAACCAAACTCAAGAATCGCGGCGCAAATCCGGCGGAATCGGCAAATCCTTGAGCGGATCCGGGCGTTTGCCCTTGCCCGCGCGGTATTGGCGAATCTGATAGACATAGGCCAGCACCTGCGCCACTGCCAGATACAACCCGGCGGGGATTTCCTGGTCCAGGTCGGTGGAGTAGAAAATCGAACGCGCCAGCGCTGGCGACTCCAGCAGCAGGATGTCGTTGGCCACCGCAATTTCACGGATTTTCAACGCGGTGAAGTCACTGCCCTTGGCCAGCAGCATCGGCGCACCGCCCTTCTCCGGGTCGTACTTGAGGGCCACGGCGTAGTGAGTCGGGTTGGTGATGACCACATCGGCATCGGGCACCGAAGCCATCATCTTGCGCTGGGACATTTCGCGTTGCAGCTGGCGAATGCGCTGCTTCACTTCCGGCTTGCCTTCCTGGTCCTTGTGTTCGTCGCGCACTTCCTGCTTGGTCATCAGCAGTTTCTTGTGGCTTTCCCACAACTGGATCGGCGCATCCACCGCCGCAATCAGGATCAGGCCACAGGCCATCCACAAGGCACTCCAGCCCACCAACTGCACACTATGGATGATTGCCAGTTCCAGCGGTTCATGGGCGATGCGCAGCAAGTCGTCGATGTCTGACTTCAACACCACCAACGCCACGAACAGGATGATGAAGAACTTCGCCAGGGCATTGAGCAGTTCCACCACGGCCTTGGCCGAGAACATGCGCTTGATCCCGGCGCCGGGGTTCATCCGACTGAATTTGGGTGCCATGCTGCCAGCAGCGAACAGCCAGCCGCCGAGGGAGATCGGGCCGATGATCGCCGCCAGGAGCAAGGTGATCAATACCGGCTGCGAGGCCAGGATCGCGATTTTCCCCGAATGCAGCAGGTAGATGCCCATGGCGCGCGGGTCCAGCAACACGTCCCGGGGCAGGGAGAAGCTGTGCTTCATGATCTCCATCAGGTCCTGTGCCAGGCCGCCGCCGTAGATCAGCAGGCCGCCGGCACCGGCGAGCATCACCGCCAGGGTGTTGAGCTCTTTGGAACGGGCAATCTCGCCCTTTTCCCGGGAGTCCTTTTTACGTTTCTCCGTGGGGTCTTCTGTTTTGTCCTGACCACTCTCGCTCTCGGCCATGGCTCAGCGCGCCCGTGCCAGATCACGTAAGAACTGCAAGGCATCACTGGCCAGCGGTTGATACTGATTGAGAATGTCGGCCAGGCCGATCCAGAAAATCCCCAGGCCCAACACCAGGGTCAGTGGGAAACCAATGGCGAAGATGTTCAATTGCGGCGCGGCACGGGTCATCACGCCAAAGGCAATGTTGACCACCAGCAATGCTGTGATCGCCGGCAACACCAGAAGCAACGCCGCGCCCAGCACCCAACTGAGGCGCCCGACCACTTCCCAGAAGTGATTGACGATCAGGCCCTCGCCCACCGGCAAGGTGGTGAAGCTTTCAGTGAGAATTTCAAAGGCCACCAGGTGACCGTTCATGGCCAGGAACAGCAGGGTCACCAGCATGGTCAGGAACTGCCCGATGACCGCCACCGATACGCCGTTGGTGGGGTCGACCATGGAGGCGAAGCCCATGCCCATCTGGATCGAGACGATTTGCCCGGCAATCACGAAGGCCTGGAAGAACAAGGTCAGGGAGAAGCCCATCAAGGCGCCGATCAGGATCTGTTCGGCAATCAACAGCAGCGCACTGAGGTCCAGGGCGTTGACCGGCGGCATCGCTGGCAACGTGGGCACGATAACCACGGTAATCGCTACCGTGAAAAACAGGCGTACACGCTTGGGGACCAGGGTCGTGCCGATCACCGGCATGGTCATCAGCAAGGCGCCCACACGAAACAGCGGCAGGATGAACGCGGCCACCCAGGTACTGATCTGGGTGTCGGTCAACGCCAGCAAGGACTGCATCAGGTCAGCCGATCAACTGCGGAATACTGCCGTACAACTGCAGGATGTATTCCATGAAGGTCTGCACCAGCCAGGGGCCGGCAACGATCAGCGTGACCAGCATCACCAGCAAGCGCGGGAGAAAGCTCAAGGTCTGTTCGTTGATCTGCGTGGCGGCCTGGAACATCGCCACCAGCAAACCCACCAGGAGGCTGGGCACCACCAGCACGGCAACTATCAGGGTGGTCAGCCAGAGTGCTTCACGAAACAGGTCGACGGCGACTTCCGGGGTCATGGCGCTATACCCCTCCGAAGCTGCCGGCCAGGGTGCCGATAATCAGCGCCCAACCATCCACCAAGACAAACAGCATGATCTTGAAGGGCAACGAGATAATCAGCGGCGACAGCATCATCATACCCATGGCCATCAGCACACTGGCCACCACCAGGTCGATGATCAGGAACGGGATAAAGATCATGAAGCCGATCTGAAACGCCGTCTTCAACTCCGAGGTGACGAACGCCGGTACCAGGATCGTCAACGGTGCCTGGTCCGGGCTGAGGATATCGGTACGCTTGGACAGGCGCACAAACAGTTCCAGGTCACTGGAGCGGGTCTGCGACAGCATGAAGTCCTTGATCGGGCCCTGGGCCTTTTGCACCGCGTCCTGGGCCGTCATTTTCTCTGCCAGGTAGGGCTGCAGGGCCTGCTGGTTCACCTTGTCGAACACCGGCGCCATGATGAACAGCGTCAGAAACAGCGCCATGCCGGTCAGGATCTGGTTCGACGGTGTCTGCTGCAGGCCCAGGGCCTGGCGCAGGATCGAGAACACAATGATGATCCGGGTGAAGCTGGTCATGAGCATGACGAACGCCGGGATAAAACTCAGCGCAGTCATGATCAGCAGGATCTGCAGGCTGACCGAATACTCCTGGGCCCCGGCCGCGTTGGTGCCCAGGGTGATCGCCGGGATCGACAACGGGTCCGCGCCGAACGCCAGGGGCGCTGCCAGCAACAGCATGAGCGTCAATAGAACGCGCATTACTTCTTATCCTTCTGGTCCTTGCCCATCAATTCCAGCAGGCGCTGGGCGAATTCCGGCGTGGCGGCCTCGGTCTGGGCCACGCTCACCGGATGCTTGAGCACGTGCAACGGGGTAATCCGGCCTGGGGTCAGGCCGAGCAGGATCTGCTCCTCACCCACCTGCACCAGCACCAGGCGATCACGCGGCCCAAGGGCTCGCGAACCGATCAGTTCGATGACCTGGGCATTGCCCGGGCCGATCCGCTGCACCCGACGCAATAACCAGGCGAGGACAAAGATCAACCCCACCACCAGCAGCAGGCCAAGCACCAACTGGGTCAGTTGCCCGGCCACGTTGCCGCCGGCAGCTGGGGCTGCGGCCTGGGCCAGCGGTTCAGCGGCGAATGCGCCCAGCGGCAGCGCCCACAAGAGTCCCAGCCAGCGACGCCCCATCTCAGCGCAGCTTCTTGATACGTTCGCTAGGGCTGATCACATCAGTCAGGCGGATGCCGAACTTCTCGTTGACCACCACCACTTCGCCATGGGCGATCAGCGTCCCGTTGACCAGCACATCCAGCGGCTCGCCGGCCAGGCGGTCGAGCTCGATCACCGACCCCTGGTTAAGCTGCAGCAGGTTACGGATATTGATTTCAGTGCTGCCCACTTCCATGGAAATCGATACTGGGATATCGAGGATCACGTCCAGGTTGGGACCATCGAGCGAGACCGGCTCATGGTTCTTCGGCACGCTGCCGAACTCTTCCATGGGCAAGCGGTTGCCCACCGGCGCAGTGGCGGCATCGGCGGCCAGCAAGGCGTCGATATCGTCCTGGCCCGCATCGCCGGTTTCTTCCAGGGCAGCCGCCCATTCATCAGCCAGGGCCTGGTCTTCGGCGGAAGTGTTTTCGTGTTCGGTAGCCATTACATGTCCTCGGTGCAGCAAAAATCATGAATTAGGAATGCATCATCGGGGTGAGTCAGCGACGGTTGATCGGCTCGACCACCTGCAACGCCAGGTTGCCCTTGTGGGAGCCGAGCTTGACCTTGAACGACGGCACGCCGTTGGCGCGCATGATCAATTCGTCCGGCAGTTCGACGGGAATCACATCCCCCGGCTGCATGTGCAAAATGTCCCGCAGGCGCAACTGGCGGCGCGCCACAGTGGCACTCAGCGGCACATCGACATCCAGCAGGTCTTCGCGCAGGGCCTTGACCCAGCGCTCGTCCTGGTCGTCGAGGTCGGACTGAAAGCCCGCGTCGAGCATCTCGCGCACCGGCTCGATCATCGAGTACGGCATGGTCACGTGCAGGTCGCCGCCGCCGCCATCGAGTTCGATATGGAAAGTGGAGACCACAATGGCTTCGCTGGGCCCGACGATGTTGGCCATGGCCGGGTTCACTTCCGAGTTGATGTACTCGAAATTGACTTCCATGATCGCCTGCCAGGCTTCCTTCAAGTCGATAAAGGCCTGTTCCAGCACCATGCGCACCACACGCAGTTCGGTGGGCGTGAATTCTCGACCTTCGATCTTGGCGTGCCGGCCGTCGCCGCCAAAGAAGTTGTCCACCAGCTTGAACACCAGCTTGGCATCGAGAATGAACAGCGCGGTGCCGCGCAATGGCTTGATCTTGACCAGGTTGAGGCTGGTGGGCACGTACAGCGAATGCACGTACTCGCCAAACTTCATCACCTGCACGCCGCCCACCGCCACGTCCGCCGAGCGGCGCAGCATGTTGAACATGCTGATACGGGTGTAGCGGGCAAACCGTTCGTTGATCATCTCCAGGGTCGGCATGCGTCCGCGGACGATGCGATCCTGGCTGGTCAGGTCATAACTTTTGACGCTGCCGGGCTCGGCAGCCATTTCGGTCTGTACCAGACCATCGTCGACACCATGCAACAGGGCATCGATTTCATCCTGGGACAGCAGGTCTTGCACGGCCATGTCGTGATCCTACTGCAATACGAAATTAGTGAAGAGCGCCTGCTCGACCACGACTTTGCCCAGTTCTTTCTGGGCCACTTCCTGCACGCTGGCAGTGACTTTCTGGCGCAGCATTTCCTGGCCCACAGGGGTGGCCAGGCTGTCGAAACTCTGCCCGGAGAACAGCATCACCAGGTTGTTGCGGATCACCGGCATATGCACCTTGAGGGCATCCAGGTCCGCCTGGTTGCGCGCCAGCAGGGAAATACTCACCTGCAGGTAGCGTTGCCGGCCGTTCTGGTTGTAGTTGGCGACAAAGGCCGGGAGCATCTGCTCGAAGATTGCCGGTTGCTTGACGTTGGTGACGGGATCGCTGGCGGGCACCGGCTTGTTCTGGGCACTGTGCATGAAGTACCAGGTAGCCCCCACCGACACGCCGATAGCCAATAACAAGGCCACGACAATCAGCAGGATCATCTTGAGCTTGCCTTTGCCTGCTACAGGTACTGTTGCTGCGTCGTCACTCTTCGCCATGCCAATAATCCGTCACTATTCGGGGTTTCATAGATCCACGGGAAGGCAAGAGCAAGTGTTATGCCAGAGTTGTCGGCAAGGGCGATGAGATCAACGGTAGGAGCCGGCTTGCCGGCTCCTACATGGGCGGCGTCGGTTTCGGGTCAGGCGTAGTAGTCCACGGCACTGGAGCCGATCACCGATTGCACGAGCGGAGCGGCCACTTCGCTCACGTCGCCAGCGATGCCGCCATCATGCCCGTCGCTGTGTCCACCCGTGCCACTGACACCACGCGCCTGGTTCTGCTGCTCCTGGCCCTGACCCTGCCAGCCACGGGACTGGTCGGACACGTTAACGTCGACCTGGCCCATGCCCTGCTGGGCGAACATTTCCCGCAGGCGTGCGGACTGACTTTCCAGCGCCTCGCGCACGATGGCATGGCCGCTCATGAAGTTGACCTGGGCCTGCTGGTCGGCCGTCATGCTCACCCGAATATCCAGGCGTCCCAGCTCAGCAGGCTGCAATTGGATATCGGCAGACTTGAGGTTGGCGCTGGACAGGTACATGACCCGGTTCACCACTTCCTCGGTCCAGCCGCTCTGGTGCATGGCCAGTGGCTGGTTGTTCAGTGGCAAAGCGTTGGCGGTCTTGGGCGTGGCCGCCTGGGTCAGGGCGGCCAGGCGATTGGCAAAGTCATCGACGCGCGTGTCGCTGCTCGCGCCCTTCAAATCCTTGAGGCCCTCTTCGATCAGGCCGCTGAAAGCCTTTTCGCCCCCCTGGTCAGTGCTGTCCTTGGCCGCTTGCTGATCGACCATCGCGGCCAGGCCGTTGGTGAAGCTCTGCGCGGCGGTAGGTTCAGCCTGGGTCGGCAGGCTCTTTTGCGCCGCCTGGCTGCTGGCAGACACATGACCGCCCTGCTCCATCGCCAGGCGCACGGCCGGCAACGCATCCAATGGATCGGCCTCAGGATCGAAGGCTGGCGCCACTTCTTCAGCGAGCGGCGGCGTGGTCACCAACAGCGGCGTGGTGGCGTCATCCACCACGCCAGCCTGGACCGCCGCGGGCGCGGGTGTCACCGCCGCGATCAAGGCCGGATCGGCCAACGGATCGACGGCCGGCGGCTGGGCTTGCGCCAGGTCCTTGTCCGCACTTTTATCGTCATCGCTGCCGGCTGCCGCGTCAGCCTTTGAGGGCGGCGTGGCAGGCAAAGTCTTGCCGCTATCGGCAACCGCTGGAGTACCAGCGGCAGGCTTGTCGTTGCCGGTATCCTTCTTGACGCTGGCATCAGCCGGCTTGTCGCGGCTCGGCTTGGGCGCCATCTCCACAGCCTTGGTGGGTGCCGCCTTGGACTCCTTGGCGAACACCTGCGCAAAGCCTGGCGCTTTGGCCCGCGCATCCGCGGCCGTTGCCTGGGCATTGGCGGGGGAAGCCTGAGGCTTGACCGCAGGGGCGGCCTGCAGGAGCGAGTTGGGGGCTAGAGGCATAAGTCAGGTCTCCGCTGCGCAGGGTCGAGGGCGCAGGCAGGAGATAGAGAGCAAAAGTCGGGCCAGCTTTTTCGACCCGACCGATCAACCCTAGAACCGCTGGCGCTCCGACTCGTACAGCGGCTTGACCAGGGCAAACTCGTGATCGATCTGGTCGACCAGCTTGCCCAGGTCGGCCACCTGCGCCTTGGCCGATTCGGCTTCCAGGCGCTGGCACAGCCGCGCCAGGCGTACCGCCCCGAGGTTGCCGCTGCTGCCCTTGAAGCTGTGGGCGATACGCCCCAGGGCCTTGGCATCATCGCGCGCCTTGCGCAGCGCTTCGACGCGTTTTTGCGAATCGTCGAGGAACGTGTCGAGCAAATGGGGGTATTCGCCCTCCATCACTTCCTGCAAACCTACCAATACTTCAGGGTCCATATGTATCTGCGTCACTTGTTCGCTCCTTGATCAAGAATCGGCGGATTATGCCAGAGCCTCCCAGCAAAACTCCACGCACACACTGCGCCCGCCATCCGCCCAGCGTACATGGCTGCACAGTTGCCGGACCAGGTTCAGCCCGCGCCCGGACAGACGGTCGATATCCAGTGGCCGCGCCAGGACGCTTTCCACATCAAAACCCGGGCCACTGTCCTCGATACGCAGGCTCAGGCGGCCACCCGCCTGCGTCGGCAATACATCCACATGCACACGTATGTAGCCATTGCTCAACAGCGCCAGGCGTTCATTGCGCTGGCGATAATAGTCGGTGAAGCCCTGCACATCGCGCTTGAGCCGTGAGTCCAGGCCCAGTACGCCATGTTCGAGGGCGTTGGAATACAGCTCGGCCATCACGCTGTACAACGCTGCGCTCTGGTCACGCAGGCCGTGGATCTCCAGGAGCAGTTGCAGCAAATACGGTAACGGGTTGTAACGCTTGAGGGTCTCGGCCCGAAACTCGAAGCTCACCGACCAGTCCAGCGGGCATGACTGACCGCTATCGGTGTACTGCATGGCCGAGGAATGCAGAGCCTGCTCGGGCAGCAGGCTGATTTCCACCAGGCTGACATCATCACGCACCTGCCCACGAAACCCGGCCAGGGCTTGTTCGATTTCCTCAAACAGGCATCCCGGCTCACGATTGGCAGCGAACACCTGCAGCAAGCGCTCTACCCCAAACAACTGTTCGTTGGCATCGGCCGTATCAATCACCCCATCGGACAGCAGGAACACCCGGTCACCCAGGGCCATCGGCCAGACTTCAGTACCATCATCAAAGACTTCGGGCGCCAGCACGCCCAACGGCAAATGCCGCGACACCAGCGGCGTGCGCCTTCCCGTGGCGACTTCATGCACATAACCATCAGGCATCCCGCCGTTCCACACTTCCACCACCCGCCGCTGCACACTGAGGCACAACAGCGTGGCGCAACAGAACATATCCACCGGCAGGATGCGCTTGAGCTTGGCGTTCATTTCCCGCAGGGTCTGCGCCAGGCCATAGCCCTTGGCGGTCATGCCGTAGAACACCTCAGCCAGGGGCATCGCACCGACCGCCGCCGGCAAGCCATGGCCGGTGAAATCGCCCAGCAACACATGCATATCGCCCGACGGCGTGTAGGCCGCCAGCAGCAAGTCGCCATTGAACAGCGCATAGGGCGATTGCAGGTAACGGATGTTGCGCGCAGCGTTCAGGCAGCCGGAATGGGCAACCTTATCGAACACCGCCTTGGCCACCCGCTGCTCATGCAGCAGGTAGTCATGGTGCCGGGCAATCAGGTCGCGCTGCTGCAGCACCGTGGCCTGCAGCCGGCGCAGACGGTCCATGGCGTTGATCTTCGCCGCGAGGATGATCCGGTTGTAGGGCTTGGCCAGGAAGTCATCGCCACCGGCATCCAGGCAACGGGCCAGGGCCTGGCTGCCACTCAGGGACGTCAAAAAGATGATCGGCACCAACGCCTCGCCCGCCAGTTGCTTGATCTGCCGGGCGGCTTCAAAGCCGTCCATCACAGGCATCAACGCATCCATCAAGACCAACTGCGGGCGCTCGCGGGCGAACAACTCCACCGCTTCCTGGCCGTGACTGGCGGTGATCACCCGATGGCCCTGGCGCCGCACGATGCTCGATAGCAGCAGCAGATCGGCGGCGCTGTCTTCGGCGATCAGCACAGTCAGGGTTTCAAGAGCCTGGGCGCTCAAGTGATATCGAACAGCTTTTCGAAGTTGGAGATAGCGAGGATCTTGCGCACGTCAGAGCTGCTGTTGATCACACGCACATCGCCGCCCTCGCCACCGGCATGGTCACGCAGTAACAGCAGCATGCCCAGGGCAGAACTGTCGAGGTAGGTGGCCTCTTTCAGGTCCACGATGTAGGTCTCGGGGACCTTGTAGAACCGTTCGTAGGCATCGCGAAAAGCCTGGTGACTGCCGAAATCGAACCGGCCTTTGACGGCAATCGTCAACTGCTTCCCATCCAGGGACACTTCTGAGGTGACTGACATACGACTGCTTCCTTGTCGTGGGATGTGCAACAAGGTTTAGCAGCAGATCAGGGCACAGGCAAACTCACCCCGGCTCCTGCGGGCGTGATGAGAGGTGTGGCTAGGATTGATCCTGGCGCGGCAGGCGCTGGGACAGTTCATCGAGCAGCTTTTGCTCGCGCTTGTCTTCCAGCGCCCGAGCCTCGTCGATGTAGCGCTGCACCAGCTTGCGCAGGCCTTCGACCCGGGCGTAGGCCTGTTGCCAGCCTTCGCGGGCCTTGTCGAGGTTGTTCTGGTGCCAGACCAGACTCTGGCGCTGCTGGCCGACGGCGCTTTCCAGTTGGTTGAGAAAGTGCTGATAGTTCATCAGCCATTGCCCGGAGACGCCCTGACTACCGCGATCGATCCATTGTTGCTGGTATTCGCCCCGAAAGCGCTCCAGGTCGCCCAGCTTGCTCTCGGCCAGGCGCACCTGGCCCTGGAAATGCCCCAGGCGTTGGGCGGCGGTGCGCTCGGCACTTTCGGCCATCTCCACCACGGGAGCAAGGCGCGCGGCGCGACTGTTGGCCATGGCCGCTTAACCGCCAGGCGCAGGCGCAAACACCGACGCCAGGTGTGCTTCGCTTTCAACCATGCTGATGTTGTCGTTCAGCCCCTGGCGCAGGTAGCTCACCAGTTGCGGTTGCAGGGCAATCGCCAGGTCGGTCTCACGGTCACCACCGGCCACATAGGCGCCGACGCTGATCAGGTCGCGGCTCTGCTGGTAGCGCGACCACAACTGCTTGAACTGCTGGGCGCGAGTCATATGCTCGGCGCTGACCACCGACGGCATCACCCGGCTGATGGACGCCTCGATATCGATGGCCGGATAGTGCCCTTCCTCGGCCAGGCGCCGCGACAGCACGATATGCCCATCGAGCACGCCCCGCGCCGAGTCGGCAATCGGGTCCTGCTGGTCATCGCCTTCGGACAGCACGGTGTAGAACGCAGTGATCGAGCCACCACCGGCCTCGGCATTCCCCGCGCGCTCCACCAGCTTGGGCAGCTTGGCGAACACCGACGGCGGATAGCCCTTGGTCGCTGGCGGCTCGCCAATGGCCAGGGCGATTTCCCGCTGGGCCTGGGCGAAACGCGTGAGGGAGTCCATCAGCAACAGGACGTTCTTGCCCTTGTCGCGAAAATATTCGGCAATCCGCGTGCAGTACATGGCGGCGCGCAGGCGCATCAGCGGCGCATCATCCGCCGGGGACGCCACCACCACCGAGCGTTTGAGGCCTTCTTCACCAAGGATATGCTCGATGAACTCCTTCACCTCACGGCCCCGCTCACCGATCAGCCCGACCACGATGATGTCGGCCTCGGTAAAGCGCGTCATCATGCCCAGCAGCACACTCTTGCCCACGCCGGTACCGGCAAACAGGCCCAGGCGCTGGCCGCGGCCGACCGTCAATAATCCGTTGATACAGCGAATGCCCACGTCCAGCGGCTGGCTGATGGGGTTGCGCTTGAGCGGGTTGATGGTCGGGCCGTCCATCGGTACCCAGTCCTCGGCCTTCATCCCGCCTTTGCCGTCCAGCGCACGACCGGCGCCGTCCAGCACGCGACCGAGCATGCTCATGCCCATCGGCAGGCGCCCGGTGTCGGCCAGCGGTACGACCCGCGCGCCCGGCGCAATGCCGGCGAGGCTGCCCACCGGCATCAGGAAGATCTTACTGCCGGAAAAGCCCATGACTTCCGCCTCCACCTGCACCGGGTGGTAGCTGTCATCGTTGATCACCAGGCAGCGGCTGCCCATGGCGGCGCGCAGGCCTTCGGCTTCAAGGGTCAGGCCGACCATGCGCAGCAGGCGACCCTCAAGGATGGGCTGGCCGGGCAATTCGGTGGCTTCGATATAACCGCCCAGGCGCTTGGCGAAACTGGTGCGGTCAAGGCGCATCAGGCGCGTCCAGGTCGATGTTCAGGTCAGGCGCCGCCGGGTGCAGGGCCTGTTCGTGCAACTGGTCGAACAGCTTGGCCATGATCTGCGCGATACGTGTCTCGACCGTGGCATCGATGCGGCTGTGTTCGGTCTCGACCCGGCAACCACCGGGCTGCAATGCGGCATCCTCGACAATCCGCCAGGTTTCCTCATGGCGCTCGCGCAGGGCTTTGACCTGCTCGAAATCCTGGGGGTTGATGTACAGCCGCACATTGCCCACGCCCAGGGGCAGCAGCTTGAGGGCTTCGCGCATCACGCTTTCGATATGGCTGGAGTCCAGCACCAGTTCACGCTGGATAACCTGGCGAGTGATGTGTTCCACCAGGCCGACCATGGCTTTTTCCAACTGCGAGTCCTGCTCGGCAATCGGCGCAAACAGGTTGCCCATCAGGCGTTCGAGGCTGGCCAGCTTTACCTGGAGGGCCGCGTCGGCTTCCTGGCGGACCTTGAGGGTGGTGCTATGGAAACCCTCTTTTTCGCCGGTGGCAAAGCCTTCGTTGTATGCCTCCTGGCGGATGCTTTCGAGCTCTTCGAGGGTCAGTGGCTGGACTTCTTCCAGCGGCACTTCTTCCATTTCCACCGGCACTTCTTGCACCGGCTCGGGTTCGGGTTCGGGCTTGTGCGGATCGAAGCTGGGCAGCGACCAGACGTCGAACCCGCCGACGTCCCGGGCGCGAATCAGGTCGCTGGGCGTCTCATCATTGTTCGACATGCGCTGGGCCTTAGATCATTTCTTCGCCGCCCTTCCCGCCGAGGACGATTTCTCCGGCTTCGGCCATACGGCGGGCAATGGTGAGGATTTCTTTCTGTGCAGTTTCCACGTCGCTGACGCGCACCGGGCCCTTGGCTTCGAGGTCGTCGCGCAACAGTTCGGAGGCGCGCTTGGACATGTTCTTGAAGATTTTCTCCTTGACGCCTTCATCCGACCCCTTGAGGGCCAGCACCAGCACATCGGAGGACACTTCGCGCAGCAATGCCTGGATGCCACGGTCGTCGACATCGGAGAGGTTGTTGAACACGAACATCAGGTCTTCGATCTGTACCGACAGGGTATCGTCGATCTCGCGGATCGAGTCCATCAACTGACCTTCCACCGAACTGTCGAGGAAGTTCATGATGTCGGCCGCGCGCTTGATACCCCCCAGGGTGGTGCGTGCCGCGTTGGAGTTGCCGGAGAACTGCTTCTCCAGGATCGTGTTCAGCTCTTTCAGGGCCGCCGGTTGCACGGTGTTCAACGACGAGACACGCAGGATGATATCCAGGCGCACTTTATGATCGAAATGGCCAAGCACTTCGCCGGCCTGGTCCGGGTCCAGATAGGCCACGACAATCGCCTGGATCTGCGGGTGCTCGTAACGGATCACGTCCGCCACCGCCCGCGGCTCCATCCATTTGAGGCTGTCCAGGCCGCTGGTGTTGCCGCCCAGCAGGATACGGTCGATCAAGCCGTTGGCTTTGTCTTCGCCCAGGGCCGAGGTGAGCATCTTGCGGATGTAGCTGTCGGAGCCGACGCCCAGGCTGGTCTGGTCGCCGACGATCTCGACGAACTCGCTCATCACCTGCTCGACTTGCTCGCGGTGCACATTGCGCATCTGCGCCATGGCCACGCCGACCCGTTGCACTTCCTTGGGGCCCATATGGCGCAGCACTTGGGCCGCGTCGGTCTCACCCAGGGACAGCAACAGCACGGCGGCTTTGTCGACCCGGGTCAGCTTGGCAACAGAGGCTCGATTATCACTCATCTGCGTTGATCCACTCTTTCACGACCTGGGCCACACGGCCCGGGTCTTCTGCCACCAGACTTTTGATTGCATTCAACTGCGCGTCATACCCTTCGCTCGGGCTTGGCAGCAGAATGCTCTGCGGCCCGCCGAGGCTGACGCGGTCGTTGGCCAGTTCGCCATCCAGGCCGCCCATGCCACCCAACTCCACATCACCGAACGGCGCCAGTTGCTTCTTGCCGTGGCCGGTAATGTTGTTGAGCACAGGGCGCAGCACGCCAAACACCAGCACCAGGATGAACAACACCCCCAGCACTTGCTTGACGATGTCCCAGAACCAGGGTTGAGAGTAGAACGGAATATCGGCAATCACCTCACCGCGCTCCAGGGAGAACGGCATGTTGATCACGCTGACGCTGTCGCCACGGCTGGCATCGAAGCCTACGGCGTCCTGCACCAGGCGGGTGAAACGTGCCAATTCATCGGCACTCCACGGGGCCCGGGTGGTTTCACCGTTGGCGGCGTTGATCTTGACCTGGTCGTCCACCACCACCGACACCGACAGGCGGTTCAAGCGCCCTTGCTGTTGCTTGGTGTGGCTGATGGAGCGGTCCAGCTCGAAGTTCTTCGTGGACTGCTGGCGCTTGTCGGCCGGGTACGGCGCAAGCATCGGCTGGCCGGTGGCCGGGTCCATGATCTGCTGGCCGTTGGCATCCAGCAGCGGCTGACCTGGTTGCACGGCGCCGGCGGTCGCGGCGGCGCCACCGGTGGTTTGCGGGGCGCTGGCCGGCGCTGGCGGCTGGTTGCTCAGGGCGCCAGGCACCCCTTGCGGGCCATTGGCGGCGGTGCGTTGTTCGCTGGTCGATTGCTCGCTGCGCAGGGCCGGCTGGTCGGGGTTGAACTGTTCGGACGTCGACTCGACGGCGCTGAAGTCCACGTCGGCAGACACTTCAGCCTTGTAGCGGTCGTTGCCCAGTACCGGTTGCAGGATGTTGTGTACGCGCTGGGTCAGCATGCTTTCCATGCGGCGGCTGTAGTCGAACTGCTTGCCGGCCATGGTCAGTGCGGAGTTTTCCGCCTGGTCGGAGAGCAGGTTGCCCTTCTGGTCGACCACGGTAATTTGCGACTTGCTCAACTCAGGAACGCTGGTCGCCACCAGATTGACGATGGCCAGGACCTGACCCGGCTCCAGGGAACGCCCGGCAAACAACTCGACCAATACCGAAGCGCTGGGCTTGCGCTCGTCGCGCACAAATACCGAGCTTTTCGGGATGGCCAGGTGCACACGGGCACCCTTGACGTTGTTCAAGCTGGCGATGGTGCGCGCCAGCTCGCCTTCCAGGCCGCGACGGTAGCGGGTGGCTTCCATGAACTGGCTGGTGCCCAGGCCCTGGTCTTTATCGAGGATCTCAAAACCAATGTTGCCGTCGGTAGGCGCCACGCCGGCGCCGGCCAGCTTCAAGCGCGCACGGGCGACATCGTCAGCCTTGACCAGCAAGGCGCCGGAGTTGGGCTCGACGGTGTAGGCGATATCGGCGGCGGCCAGGGTTTCCATGACCTGCTTGGCGTCCATCCCCGCCAGGCTGCCATAGAGTGGCCGGTAATCGGGCTGCTGGGACCACAACACCACGGCAAAACCAATCGCCACGCTGGCAGCCAGGCCGACCATCAGGCCCACCTGACGCAACATGGTCATTTCGGAGAGGTTTTCCAGGAACGACAGGCCAAACAGCGGCGGCTTGCCGTCTGCCTTGGCGGGTGCGTTATCCACGACTGCTTCTGCCATGACTTAAATCTCGTCCTTAAACCGGCATCCGCATGATGTCTTGATAAGCCTGAACCAGCTTGTTACGCACCTGGGTCAAGGCCTGGAAGGAAACGCTGGCTTTCTGCGAAGCGATCATCACGTCGGTGAGGTCCACGCCGCTCTTGCCGATTTCAAAGGCGCTCGCCAGTTGGCTGGAGGCCTGCTGGGTATCGCTGACTTTGTTGATGGCTTGACCGAGCATGTCGGCAAAGCTGCTTTGGCCCAATTCCGGCACGTGCGCGACGGATTTCGGCTGGGACATGGCGTCCATTTGCATGGAACGCATATCCAACATCAACCGATTGAACTCAACACCTTGGCTCATGAACTTCTCTCTCCGACGACCCGCAATTTTTTGACACTACGCAGCGGTTAGTACGGGTGGTAGCAACAAGGGTGCCAGCTCCATGGCAAGTCGTAAGAAAAGCCGACAAACCTTGTCAGCTGATGTGTATCTCAGCTGGCGAAAAGGAACGCTTCCACGTCCATCCCGGCATCGCGCATTTGCGCCAGCTTGTAGCGCAGGGTGCGCGGGCTGATACCCAGGCGCTCGGCCGCCTCTTTGCGGCGGCCACGCTCGGCACGCAGGGTGTCGATGATCATCTGGAATTCGCGGCGACGCAGGTCGTCGCCCAGGCCGCCAGCGGCCTCGGCCGGGGCACTTTCCAGCGGGGCCGGGGCCAGGCTCGGGGTCGGCGCAGTACCCGCGCCGACCGCCAGGCAGAAGTCCTGGGGCTGGATCAGGCCGCCCTGCTGCAAAATCAGCGCGCGCTGGATCGCATTGTCCAGCTCGCGCACGTTGCCAGGCCATGGGTAGCTGATCAGACACGCCTGGGCTTCGGCCGACAGGCGCGCCTGGGCGTGCTTCATTTTATTGACGTGCTTGCTCAGCAGGCGCTCGGCCAGCGGCACGATATCGGCCGGGCGTTCACGCAGCGGGCGCCAGGCCAACGGGAAGACCGAGAGCCGGTAGAACAGATCTTCACGAAAACGCCCCGCCGCCACTTCGCCGGCGAGGTCGCGGTTGGTGGTGGCGACCACGCGGATATCCAGCTGGATCGGCTTGCGCGCGCCGACCCGCTCCACTTCACGCTCCTGCAGCACCCGCAGCAGTTTGGCTTGCAGACCCAGGGGCATTTCCGAAATTTCGTCGAGCAGGATGGTACCGCCGTCGGCCTGCTCGAACTTGCCCGCCTGGGCCGCGATGGCGCCGGTGAAGGAGCCCTTTTCGTGGCCGAACAGCGTGGCTTCGAGCATGTTGTCGGGGATCGCCGCGCAATTGATCGCGATAAAGGGCTGCTGGGCGCGCCCTGATTGCTGGTGGATATAGCGCGCCAGCACTTCTTTGCCGGTGCCCGACTCGCCGGAAATCAACACGGTGGAGTCACTGCGCGCCACGCGGGCCGCGAGCTCCAGCAATTGTGCGCTGGCCGGCTCAAAAGCAATCGGGCCGTCTGCCTCGCCGGCTGGAATCACCCCCAGGGCATGCCGCGCCACCAGTTCGATCAACGCCTTGGGCTCGAACGGTTTGACCAGGTAATCCGCCGCGCCCTGGCGCATGGCATCCACTGCGCGCTCGACGGCGCCATGGGCGGTCATCAGCAGCACCGGCAACTGCGGCTGGCGTGCGCGCAGCAGCGCGAGCAACTGATGGCCGTCCATGCCAGGCATGTTCACGTCGCTGACCACCAGGCTGAAGGCTTCTTGCTCCACCGCCGCCAAGGCGTCCTCGGCAGAACCGACCGCCCGATAGTCATGGCCCGCCAGCAGCAGCGTGTCAGCCAATGCCTCACGCAGGGCACGATCGTCTTCCACCAACAGAACCTTGATAGCCATAGCCTTTTACTCCGCGCTTGCCGCGCATGAAAACAGCGGCAAGGTCATCAATGCACAAGTGCCACGCCCCAAGCGGGAACGCAGTTGCAATTCTCCCTGATGGGCGCGCGCCACGGCCTTGACCACCGTCAGGCCGAGGCCCGTACCGTTGGTCTTGGTGGTGAAAAACGGTTCGCCCAGGCGCTGCAGCACTTGCGGCTCGATACCGCTGCCGCTGTCGCTGATGCACAGGCGCAGGGTTTGCGCACGGGCGTACACATGCACCTTGAGCCGCGCACCGGGGCCGCTGGCCTGGGTCGCGTTTTCGATCAGGTTGAGCAGCGCGCCCACCAGGGTGTCGCGGTTGCACAGCAATTCGCCTTGGTGGCTGTCGCACTGCCAGCGCACATTGGCGTCCTGCACATGGGTGGCGGCCGCCGCTTGCAACGCCTGCATCAGGCCGGACGGCGTGATGCGGTCGGTCAGCGGCAATTCGCCGCGGGCAAACACCAGCATGTCGCGCACCTGGTGCTCCAACTCATGCAAGCGCTCCTTGAGGCGTCCGGCAAAACGCTGGTGGGTGTCGGCGGGCAATTGCTCATCAGTCAAATGACTGGCGTAGATCAACGCTGCCGACAACGGCGTGCGGATCTGATGCGCCAAAGAAGCGACCATCCTACCCAGCGACGACAAGCGCTCATGGCGCGCCAGTTGGTCTTGCAGGTGACGGGTTTCAGTCAGATCGTTGAGCAGCACCAGTTGACCGGGCTCCGCGTCGAGGGAGCGAGTGGCGATGGACAAGCGGCGCCCATCCTTGAGGGAGATTTCATGGCCGTCATCTTCACGCGGCGCGAAGCAGCGGCTGATCACATGGCGCCACAGTTCGCCCTCCAACGGCAGCCCGAGCAGGTCGCAGGCGGCCGGGTTGGCTTCGCGCACACGGCCCTGGTCGTCGATGACGATCACACCGCCAGGCAACAGATCGAGCAGGTTCTGCAGACGGTTGGCCAGGCGCTCTTTCTCGGCCAGCTCTTCCATGCGCTGGGCACTGACCACCGCCAACTCGCCCTTGAGCTCGGAGACCCGCGCTTCCAGCAGGCTGTAGGAGTCAGTCAACTGGCTGGACATCTGACTGAACAGCGAGAACGCCTGCTCAAGGCCATGCCGGCTGAGCTGTTCGGCGGACGGGACAGGCCCCTGGAGTTCAGGGGCCAAAGGTAGTTGGGCGGCGTGGGGCATCATGCTCTCTCGCTTGGCTGACCGTCAGTTAAACGGAACGTTGCGAGGGCTGTAGCAATACCCGTGCCTAAAAAAATACGCTTATTTTTCAGTTAGTTGAAAAACAGGCGTCAATCATCTGCCTGTTCATCACCGTCTCGGCGGCTCATCCCGTACTTGCGCATCTTTTCCACCAGGGTGGTTCGACGGATACGCAGGCGCTCGGCCGCACGGGCGACGATGCCGTTGGCGTCGTCCAGGGCCTGCTGGATCAACCCTTGCTCGAGGTTGCCGAGGTAGTCTTTGAGGTCCAGGCCTTCCGGCGGCAGCATCGCGTTGGCACCGAAGTCCGGGGTATGGCCGTTGAAGGCAATCCGCTCTTCCATGTCGCTGCGCAGGCTGTCCACCAGATGCTCGTCTTCTTCGTCGACGTAGCGGAATTTCTTCGGCAGCTCGACCACGCCGATCACACCGTAGGGATGCATGATCGCCATGCGCTCCACCAGGTTGGCCAGCTCGCGGACGTTGCCCGGCCAGCCGTGACGACACAGGGACATGATCGCTGCCGAATTGAAGCGGATCGAACCGCGCTTTTCGTGCTCCATGCGCGAGATCAGTTCGTTCATCAGCAGCGGGATGTCTTCCACGCGCTCACGCAGCGGGGCCATCTCGATCGGGAACACGTTGAGGCGGTAATAGAGGTCTTCGCGGAAGCTGCCGACCTCGATCATGCTTTCGAGGTTCTTGTGGGTGGCCGCAATGATCCGCACGTCAACGCTCTGGGTCTTGTTGCTGCCCACGCGTTCGAAGGTGCGCTCCTGCAACACGCGCAACAGCTTGACCTGCATCGGCAGCGGCATGTCGCCGATTTCGTCGAGGAACAGGGTGCCGCCGTTGGCCAGCTCGAAACGCCCGGCACGGCTGGTGATCGCCCCGGTAAAGGCGCCCTTCTCGTGGCCGAACAGTTCGCTTTCGAGCAGCTCTGCCGGGATCGCCCCGCAATTGACCGGCACAAAGGGCCCGTCGCGGCGCTTGGAGTGATAGTGCAGGTTGCGCGCGACCACTTCCTTGCCGGTGCCCGACTCGCCGAGGATCAGCACACTGGCGTCGGTATCGGCCACTTGCTGCATCATCTGGCGCACGTGCTGGATCGCCCGGCTGGTGCCGACGAGGCTGCGGAACAGGTTGGGTTCGCGGTGACGACCGCGCTCACGGGCCTGGTCGTACATCTCGCGATAGACCTGGGCGCGGTGCAGGGAGTCGAGCAATTTGCTGTAGCTGGGCGGCATTTCCAGGGCGGACAACACCCGGCGGCGCTGATCTTCCGGCAGGTCGAGCGAAGAAATATCGCCCATCAGCAACACCGGAAGGAACTCATCCCAGGTTGACAGTGTCTTTAACAAGCCCAGAACTGCGCCAGGAGCGTTTACCGTCCCGATCAGTACACAAATGATTTCACGGCTCGAGGACAACGAGCTGACCGCCTGCTGCCAATCATGGCTACCGCAGGGCAGATTTTCTTCGCCAAGAAAATTTAAAATCACCGCTAAATCGCGGCGGCGGACGCTATCGTCATCAATCAGCAGAATTTTGGTTTCACGCCACATGCAATAGCAACTTCCCTAGTAAAACGCTCTGCCCAGAGTGCGGGCTATCTAGATGCCTGTAAGACTTCTTACCTTACTAGACGTCTGAAATCTGAAAACAGCACTAGTTAAGTCAAAAATGCTGGCACAGTCAAATATATGACGCGCCGGTCGGATTAACTGCGCCCGTTCAACCGAACAGATGGTAAACCTTTGACGCACTTTTCGCTTGGTTGATCTGCGACATCTCTTCGAAAATCGCCTGGCGCTCGCCCGTCGTCACTTCGAGCAATTGCTGATAAACCACCAGCAGGCTCTCCAACTTTTCACGCAACGCATCTTCATCCACCGGCGCCTCATTGAGCACCTGCTCGATCACGTCGCGACAGCCCATATCGAGTTCGCCAATGGCATCCCAGTTACGGTCTGCCAACGCGCCCATCAGCGCCTCACGGGTTTCATCAATGCGTTGCAGTGCATGGCTCATGACATATTCCTCAAGGCCGTCAGGCCCTTCTCTGCTGCGCCTTATTCGGTGACAGCTTGTGGCGCGGCGATAGCATCCCAGCCTTCTTTCACGGTAATCAGCAAACGAGCGACTTCGTCGATCATGTCGGCATCGTTGTGCAGGTTCGCTTCCATCAGACGGTTGGTCATGTATGCATACAGGCTTTCCAACTGCTGGACATAAGCCGGGTTATCGCTCTTTTGCGCATCCAGGCCGTCACGCAAGCCGATCACGATGTCGATGGCCTTGCCGAGCATCAAGCCCTTCTGGGCGATGTCGCCACGCGCCAGTGCGCCCTTGGCTTGGGCCATACGGTCAAGCCCGCCCTCCATCAGCATCTGCACCAGACGATGTGGGCTGGCTTCGGAGATCTGAGCATGGGAATTGACCTTCTGATATTGGCGAAGGGCTCTCATGGGATTCATGTTTCTACCTCGTGACAGGCGACAGCAAAAAGGATTTCAGTAACCAATATGTCGACTGGGTCGCAAAAAGCTTTAGCCCCAGTCATCCCGCGATAAAAAAGCCAGGCAGGTTGCCTGGCCCTTTCTATCACATAGGGATCAACTATCGGACTTGACGTTGTTCAACGCATTGAGCGTGGTCATGACACTGGTGCTTTGCTGGCGCAATTGAGCGACCAGAGTATCCATGGCGTTGTATTTGGCCGACAGGCTATTGGTGAGCAGAGTCATGCGCTCATCCAGGGAAGACTGTTGCTTGGTCAGGTCCTTCAACGTGTCGGACAGCGTGGTGGAACGCGTCGCCAGAATACCGGTGCTCGCCTTGGCGTAATCATCAGTGGCGTTTTTCATGCGCGCCAATATGCCCTTGTCACCGGTAAACATGCTGTTGATATCGGCCGAGTTGGTTTTGACCGCGGCATCCCACTTCTTGTCATTGATCGACAGCAGACCGGTGGAGGAGTCGGTGGTGACACCAAACTGAGCAAGGGACTTGAATGTGCCGGTACCCGACAGGGCGTTGAACTCATTACGGATCGCGCTTTGCAGCGAACGCATAGTCGAGTCACTGGTCAGTGCCGCCGCAGTGATGGAGCCGTCAGCGTTGGTCGTTACCTTTGTCTCGGCGTTCATCGCAGTGATCAAGGCGTTGTAGGTGTCGACAAACCCCTTCACGCCCGACTTGAGCGCGGTGTTGTTGGTACTGACCGTAATGAGCGTGGCGCTTCTCTCGGGGTTGGTGCTGGTATCGCCAGCCGTCTTGAGCGCCGAGACCGATACCAGCTTGATATCTACACCACTGAGGGCGCCGGTAATCGTGTTGGACTTGGAGACCGCAGCAATACCGTCGATGCTGTATTTCGCATCCTGAGGCGTGTCGACCACCGTGGCGCCGACATCCAGCCCGGACGTACCCGATAGCGTCAAGTCGGAGCCTACGCCCATCGTGGTGGACGTCAGAATCAAACGCGAGCCATTGGAGTCGGTCAGGATGTTGGCGCTGAGCCCGGAGGTTGAAAACTGCGTGTTGATCGAATCACGCACCTGCTGCAGCGTCGCGCCGGAAGGAATGCTTACATCGTAGTTCTTGCCGGACTGACTGATGGTCAGCGTGGTGGGCTTGTCCGTGGTATTCACCACGGTCGACGTGCCACCCGCGAACGTTGCGCTCGACAACTTCGACGGTTGGGCCAATTGGTTGACCACCAGACGGAAGCTGCCATTGGAAGCCGTGTTACTGGCGGTCATGGTGGCGACTTTTTCATCCGAAGACGAACCGGTGAGACCGGTGAAACTGCTGCCTGCGGACATACTGTCCAGCGCGCCGCGAAAGGCATCCAGCGCCGCCTGAATCTTGCCGATCGAAGACAGCGTGGTGGTCGCCTTCTGGGACGCGGTATTGATCTGCGTTTGCTTGGGCACCTTCTCGGCGTTGACCAAGGATGTCACGATCGATTGCGTATCGATGTTTGAACCGATACCACTTACCGTTGAACCCGCCATCATCTATCTCCTGTTCGGTGGCTGCCGTTATCTTGACTGGTTACGCTTCAAGTCATGACAGCAACAAGTTTCATGCCAGCTCAGGCCTTGTCGTCAAACAATACGTGACTTGCGCTGGATAGGCTCTGAGCCAGTTTCAATGCCGTTTCCGACGGAATCTGGCGAATCACTTCACCATTGTCGGTATTGATGACCTTGACCACCACGCGATGGGTGGAGTCATCAATGGAAAAATCCAGGCTGCGCTGGGCAGCTTGTACGAATTCGCGAATATCGGTTACCGCTTTTTCCAGGTCCGCACGCTCAGGCTGCTTGCCTATGGCCGGGGTTTCCTGGACTTTGGTGGCGCTTTTGTCGGTCGCCACTTGAGCAGGTGCGCTTTGAGGTGCAACCGGCGGATAAGACTGGTTCAGCTTTACACTCAGGTCCATGTCCAATCTCCTCGAAACCGAAAAACGGAAGGGCACGTAAACGCGCCCTTCCGTTAGTTACCAAGCGCGCTGATTACTGAAGCAGTTTCAGTACAGCGGATGGCAGTTGGTTAGCCTGCGACAGGATCGCAGTGGAAGCCGACTGCAGGGTTTGTTGCTTGGTCAGTTCGGCGGTTTCGGAAGCGAAGTCGACGTCCTGAACGATGGAACGTGCAGCGGTGGAGTTCTTCTGAATGTTCTGCAGGTTGTCTGCAGTGGTAGTCAGACGGTTCTGGGTAGCACCCAGGCCCGAACGAACGCTGTCGATGGTGCCGATAGCCTTGTCGATTACAGCCAGGGCGTTCTGGGCAGAAGAGGCGTCGGTCACGGTGGTGTCAGAGATGTTGGTCTTCTCTGCCACAACGCTGGCTTTACCGAACAGACCAGTTACACCATCAGCAGTACCGGCAGCCAGGGAGTAGCCTTTAGCCGAATCAAGCGATACTTGACCGGTAACGGTAGATGCTACGGTAGTAGACAGATCGGTGAACTTCTCAGCAGGTGGAGTAGCGGCATCGAATGTGTACTCGCCCTTGCCGTTTTTGGCGTTAACCGAAACAGCGTCAGCGCCGGTACCAGCACCAAATACCAGGTTCTCGCCAGAGTCGGACTTGATTTCCAGGGTGTCGTTAACTTCATCGTAGTTGACGCTGATACCCAGTTTAGCGGAGTTGGATTTCAGCTGGTCAGCCAGGCCGGCGTTATTAGTAACACCGATGAAGCTTACTTCTTTGCCATCACCAACGGTGAGCTTGAAGTTGGCAGAAGCAGGAGGTGTAGCACCAGTGGTCTTAGTGGTATCAACCTTCAGTTTGACTTCGGTGCTGGCGCTTGCAGTCAGGCCACCGATCGAACCATTGAGCTGGGCAGCGATGCTTTTTGCAGAAGCGCCTTCAAGGTAGCTTACGGTTTTGGTCTGGCCGTTACCTGTTACAGTAATGTCGCCTGCAGCCAAACCTTTCTCGGTGATAGCAACGTCAGTACTTTTAACCTGCTGCGAACCAATTTTGTTGGCAGCAACGTTTTCCAGGCTCAGGTTGATGGTTTCGTTGGCGTTGGCGCCAACCTGGATAGCTTTGGTACCGTACGAACCGTCCAGCAACTTCTGGCCACCGAAGGTGGTGGTGTTGGAGATACGGGTCAGTTCCGAAGTCAGAGCCTGGTATTCGTCGTTGTTCGACTTACGGTCGTCAGCGCTGAGGGAGCCAGTAGCGGAAGACAGAGCCAGGGTACGCATTTTTTGCAGGATGTCGGTCGAAGCCTGCATCGCGCCTTCAGCGGTCTGAGCGATGGAGATACCGTCGTTCACGTTCTTGACTGCTTGGCCCAGGCCGTTGATTTGGCTGGTCAGGCGGTTGGCGATCTGCAGGCCAGCAGCGTCGTCTTTAGCGCTGTTGATACGCAGGCCGGAAGACAGGCGCTGCATGGAAGTTGCCAGGGCGCCGCCGGCTTTGTTCAGGTTGCCCTGAGTAGTGATCGAAGCAATGTTGGTGTTTACTGTTAAAGCCATGACGAAATCCTCGTTGGATGGATACTGCGGCTTCCGGCCCTGGCAACCGCCGGGTGTGGCCTGAGAACCTACGTAATAGTTATCGTCGTGGTCGCCGGTTGCTTGAGGATTTTTTTTGATTTTTTTAATGGCGCCGTGCCACCCCTTGGATTTCAAGGGTTTGCGGCACCGTAAAGGCTTGTTTTTTTGGGGAGAGAGGCAGAAGGTCGCCGCGCAGTCCAACGCGAGGGCAAGCACGCTCTCCACAATGCAAAACGCCGGTGATCGTTCGATCATCGGCGTTTTGTTTTGCTGGCTATCGAAGCGTCACGGGCGATAGAGAATCGCCGACCCCCAAGACAGCCCCACACCGAAGCCGCTGATGGCCACACGAGTCCAGGCGGTGCCCATCACGTGCTTTTCCAGTAGCAACGGAATGCTCGACGACACGGTGTTGCCGGTCTCGACCATGTCCTTGAGAAACTTGTCCACCGGCGCGTCTTCGAAACGACGGGCCACGGCATCGACAATCGCCGCACTGCCCTGGTGGATGCAAAACGCATCGATATCGTCGGCGTTGAGATCCGACTCATTGAGCAGTTCGTGCAAATGCGCCGGCACCTTGAGCAAGGCGAAGTTGAACACCTGACGACCGTTCATAAAGAACACACCGTTGCTGACCTTCAGGTGCGGCGCGCCGGAACCATCGGTGCCAAACTTGGATTTACCCAGCAACCACGATGCGTCCTCACCCATCCAGGTGGCTGTGGCGGCGTCGCCGAACAGCATAGTGGTGTTGCGGTCTTCCGGATCGACGATCTTTGAATACGGGTCGGCGGTGACCAGCAGACCGTTCTTCAGGCCGGTGGCTTCCATGAAGCCCTTCATCGCGTAGATGCCGTAGACGTAACCGGAACACCCCAGAGAAATATCGAACGCCGCCACATGGGTAGGCAGACCCAGTTTGTCCTGGACGATCGCAGCGGTGTGGGGCAAACCCTCTTCATCGCCGTTCTGGGTGACGACGATCAGCGCGTCGATGGATTCGCGCTTCAAGTCCGGGTTGTTGGCAAACAAAGCGTTGACCGCCTCGACACACAAATCGGAAGTTTCCTGCGCGGCTTCCTTGCGCGGCAGGAACGCCGAACCGATCTTGCCAATGATGAATTCTTCATCCTTGGCGAATTTGGCACCCTGGGCGTAGTTATCGATCCCGTCTGCCGGCACGTAACTGGCGATGCTTTTTATGCCAATCATTGTGGCTTCCCAATACTAAATAGCTGGAGAACACCCTGCGGACAATGCCCGGGGCGCTGACAATAAAGGGGGTAACCCCATAAAAATCTCGCTGAAAGCCGCCTCGCAAGGACCCTGTGACGACTTATCCTTTTCACACGATACAGTGAAGATGCGCTTTATGACTCACAGGTCACCTAATTTTGTGTGCTTTGTGCAAAACCTTCAAACAATTAAGCCTCAGAAACGATAACGGCCCAGCCTGTTTCCAGGATGGGCCGCTTGACACCAGGCTGCTTACATCTTGTTGAACAGGCTCAACTGTGAAACTTTCACGAACGCCAGCTGTGAGGCTTCCAGCATGGTTTGCTGCAAGGTCAGGTTGATCGCCGCCTCGCCCATGTCGATGTTTGCCAGGGCGCTCATGGTGCTGGTGTTGGCCAGACCGACACTGGTGTTTTCGCTCTCCTGCACTTCCAGAGCGTTCTGCCGCGCACCGATGGAGCCTCGCACATTGTCGACTTGGGTAAGCGAGTTGGTAAGGTTGCTGACCGCGGCATTCAGCGCGTCCTGAAGCTTGCCCCGTGCGCCCGGGATACCGTCCGCCGGCTGCTCCAAGGCCTGGCGCAGCTGACTCAGGGTGTCAAGGGCATTCTGGGTTTTCTGGGTCGTATTGCCGACCGAAAACTGATCGCCGACTTGTGGAGTGCCGCTCAGTTCAAAAGTGACCCCCGCCGAGGTGATCGTATTCGGCGTGGTGCTGCTGTCGATCACACCATTGTCGACAATCGGCTTGCTGTTGGCGGTATACGGCTGGGCGTACACCTTGTAAGCCGTCGGGTCGGTGTCGTCGAACTTGATCAATATCCCGCTGTTGCCCGGAAAGGTGCTGGCATAGTCGGCTGAACTGCTGACCTGGGCATTGGTCAATTGCGCCGTCGATGTGTTGCTCGCGGTTCGGGCAACATTGAACGAGTCCGGCTTGGTGGTCAGGTTGAACTCGCGCCCCTTGACCAGCGCATCGGCGTCAGGCCCGGTGGCGGTGTTGGTGAGGTCGACCGTGATATCGAACTTGACCCCGCGCAGGTTGACGCTGGCGCTGCCCTCCTTGGTGGAATCGAACGTCCCGTTACCTGCAATTTCCGAGGTGATGTCGTTGTTGTTTTTATCCGTCACGACGTACTGGGTGCTGCTGGTGAAGGTCAGCTTGTACGGCTGGCCATCGGAAAACTGCTTGGTGTAATCGGTGCCCGAGGTCACGAGGCCGGCCGAGAGGGCGACCTTGTTGTCATCGACCAGCGGCGGAGAAATCGCAGGCGGCACAGGCGCAACTGTCGGCGCGATATAGGTCGACTGGGTACGGCTGGTGTTGACCGCACCTTCCAGGATGCTCTTGGCCGTATCGCCGGCACTGACGTTCAGTGTTTCGGACACCTGCAGGCTCAGGGCATTTTCGTCACCCTGGTAGCTGTAAGTGCCATCGCTGTTGCGCGAATACGGTGGCGTCTGGGTCTTGGAACCGGAGAACAAATAGTTGCCTGCCGCATCCTTGCTGTTGAGCAGCCCCATTAATTGCTCCTCAAGAGCGCCGACCTCGACCGCGATGGACTTGCGGTCGGCATCACTGGTCACACCACCGGCGCGCAACGCCAACTGACTGCCGGCCTGCACCGCCGCACTGATCGATTGCAGGATGCTTTCTTCGTTGGTCAGCGAGCTTTTCAGGCTGGTGATGTTGCCACTGTACTGGGACAGCATGTCTTTCTGCTGTTGCAGCATCAGCAAACGCTGAGCGGCCACAGGATCATCGGCGGCGGTCTGCACACGCACACCGGAACTGGCCTGCTGCTGGGCCTGTACCACGCTGGAATAGTTGCTCTGATACTTGCTGGAGCTGGTGTCGAAATATTGCTGTGTAGAAATGCGCATCGGCCCAGACTCCCTTAAAGACTATTGATCAGCGTACTGAAGGTTTCTTGCGCAGCCTTGATGATCTGCGACGACGCAGTGTAGTACTGCTGGAACTTGATCATGTCGCCCGCCTCTTCATCCAGGTTGACCTGGGACACCGAGTTGCGCGCGTTCTTGTTGGCCGTCAACAGCGCGTTGGTGGCCGTGGTGTCGGTCGTGGCCGCTGCGGCCTTGGCGCCGACGGTCGAGACCAGCTTGCTGTTGGCCCCGACCAGGCTGGTGCCGCCCGTGCCGTCTGAAGCCACGCCCACGGTTGCCTTGGTCTGCAGGCTCAGCAGTTGCTGGGCGTTACGGTTGTCGGACACGCCGGTGGCATTGAACGAAAACGAGGTGCTGTCGCCATCGGATGGCGAACCCGCCACCGTGGTGTCGAAACTGAAGCTCTTGGCCGGAACCACCAGCGCACCGCTGGCATCGCGCATCGGCACATTGATGGTGATCTTGTTGTCCTGCCCCGGGATGATGCTGCCGGAACCGAGCGACTCACCCTTGGCATTATTGAGGGTGTAGGTCTGGGTACCATCGGCCGCTGGCGCGCCAAACACCATTTTCACCGGCAAGGAGTTCTGAATCCCGGCACGCAGTTGGGCGGTGTCGGCGCCGCCCTGGATATCGATGGGCACCGTCAAGGTTGGCGGCGTGAACGTACCGGTCCCCTGATTGGTCTTGCCGGCTTCGCCCTGCAATGGCGCGGCGAAGGCGACCTTGCTCGGGTCGGCGAGCACGGTGCCGATCTCTTTGGCGCCGTTGGCGGTCGGGCTGACCTTGAAGCTGTCCCCTGCCTGCATCGGGCCGCCAGTGAGGGCCAGGGTGAAACCGTCGATCACCGACGGCGGCGTGGCCGTGATGTCGAAGGCGCCCATGGCCTTGCCGTCGGAACGCAGCACGGTCACTTTGCTCGGGTCGGTGGCGTCGCTGAAGGTCACCTTGTAATCGAAGCTGGTCAGTTGGCTGCTGTCCTCGATCGTCACCCCCAAGCTGCCGGAGCCCTGGTTGCCTTGCGCGGCCAGGCTGCGCAGCGCGACGGAAGCTGCACTGTTGATGTCCTTGAACATCGAGGCACCGAACTCGCCGTTCAGGTCGATACCCTGACCCAGCTGGCTGTTGATCGTGTCGGCGGTGACAATGGCAATGCGCCCCAAATCGTTGATCGCCGGCATCAATACATCGCTGCGATAACGCAACAGCCCACCGATGCTGCCACCGCTGACCACATTGCCGATGTCCACCGCGGTGTTGCCGGGCATGTTGATCTGGATGGTGTACTGGCTGGTGTCGGCCTTGCTCGGCACAGCGGAAATAGTGTTGGACTGATCCCCCAGCACCAGGGATTGACCAGTACCGGTGCTGACGCTGAACACGCCGTTTTTCTCGACGGCGGTCACACCGATCAACTCGTTGAGCGAGCGCACGGCTTCGGCACGCGAGTCCAGCAGGTTGGCCGGGGTGGTGTTGGTGGAACCCTGCACCTGGGCAATCTGCTTGTTGAGGGACGCAATCGACGAGGTCAGTTGGTTGACCTGATCACTCATGGAGGTCAACTGGCTGTTGATGGTTTCTTTCTGCTGGCTCAACTGCGTGGAGATCGCATTGAACCGGTTACTCAACGTCTGGGCGCTGGTGAGCAGGATCTGGCGAGCCGACGTGTCGCTCGGCGTGGCCGACGCGGTCTGCACGGCGGCGAAAAACGAACTGAGTACAGCCGACATGCCGGTGGTCTTATCCGACAGAGTCTTGTCGACGGCGCTGACCTGGTCCAGATACGCCGCCGCATCGCTGTTGAGCGAGGTGCTGTTCTGGTAAGCCGTGTCCAGGTACTCGTTGTACACCCGGCGCACGTCGGCCAGGGTCGTGCCGCTGCCGATGAACACGCCGCCGTACTGGTTCGACGCGTTCGCGCTCTGAGTGGTCTGCTGACGCGAGTAGCCTGCGGTATTGGCGTTGGCGATGTTGTTACTTAAGACCGACAACGATCCTTGAGCGGCGTTTAGCCCCGACATCCCGATATTGAGCAAACTCATGGTTCAGACCTTATAAATGAGTGGTCGCGCCCGCGACAGCGTAGTTCTGGTAACTGTTCATCGTTTTTGCGATCTGCGAAATCTTGCTGGCGTAATCCGGATCGGTGGCATACCCGGCTTTTTGCAACTCGCGCACAAACTGTTCCGGGTTGTCGGCTGACTTCACAACTTCTTTATAGCGATCATTGCTTTGCAACAACGTCACCAGGTCATGGAAGCTGTCCTGGTAGGAATCGTAGGAACGGAACTGCGCCGTTTCCTTGACCATCGCGCCATCGCGAAACTCGCTGGTGATCGCGCGGGCCTGGCCGCCCTGCCAGCTCTGGCCGGCCTTGATACCGAACAGGTTGTGGCTGCTGCTGCCGTCGTCGGCGCGCATCACCGACTTGCCCCAACCGGTTTCCAGGGCGGCCTGGGCCACCAGGTACTTCGGATCGACACCAATACGCGCCGCGGCAGCCTTGGCCATCGGCAACATGGTGGCGACAAATTCGTCCTGGGAACTGAAGGCTTTCTTCGCCGGGGCCAACGGCGGCTGGGCCACGGCGCGGCCGTAGACCTGCATGCGGCCGCTGGGCACGGCAAAACTGCGTGCACTGCTGTTGATCACGTTGTCATCGGCGACGCTGTTACGCAGTGGCGCGCGATTGGCATCGATCGCGACCGGCGCGCTCGGCACGATGCCGGCGAGCAGTCGATCGGTCAGTTTGCTCGGCAAGGCGAGACGGCGCTGGTTCATCAGAGCCACGTCGTTGGTGTGAGCGCTGGCGCCTTCGGGGACTGCCACGCGGTAGGCCCACAGCGGGCGCTGGCCATTGGAGCGGCCCAGCGGCCCGGTCGCCTGGGTGCCGGCGGCGATTTCCGTCGGTACGTCGACTTTCTTCACCGGCTCAGCCGCCGCCGGGCCCTGCAAGGTGGCCGCCTGGGCGTCCACCGGCTTGTTCTTCTGCATCTGACGCATCAGCACGTCGGCCAGGCCGATACCACCGCCTTCGCGGGACATCGAGACAGCCAACTGCTGGTCGTACATTTCCTGGTACTGCTTGGCGGCCGGAGTGTTCAGCGGATTGCCCTTACCCAGGGCGTCGGTGGCCGAGCGCATCGACTTGAGCATCTCGCTGAGGAACAGCGACTCGAACTCCTGCGCCACTTTGCGCATGTTGCCGTCGCTGTTCTTGTCGGCGCCGACCTTGAGCTGGTTAAGCCGGTTCAGGTCGGAATAAGACCCCGAGTCCGCCGTGCTGCTGATCCCGCTGTTGCGCATATCCATGGCCATGGCCTCAGATCACAATCAGGTCGGCTTGCAAGGCGCCGGCCTGTTTCAAAGCTTCGAGGATCGCCATCAAGTCGCCGGGCGCCGCGCCCACCTGGTTCACCGCGCGGACAATCTCGTCCAGGGTGGTGCCGGGGCCGAACTTGAACATTGGCTTGGCTTCTTGCTGGGCGTTCACCCGCGAGCGCGGTACCACGGCGGTCTGGCCATTGGACAATGGCCCAGGCTGGCTGACGATCGGGTCTTCGGTAATGGTCACGGTCAGGCTGCCGTGGGTCACCGCGGCCGGCGACACTTTGACGTTCTGGCCGATCACGATAGTGCCGGTGCGCGAGTTGATAATGACTTTGGCCACTGCCTGGCCGGGGTCGACCTCGAGGTTTTCCAGGATCGACAGGTAATCCACGCGCTGGCTTGGGTCCAGCGGCGCGGTGACCCGGACCGAGCCACCGTCGATAGCCTGGGCGACGCCAGGGCCGAGCATGTCGTTGATCTTGTCGACCACACGCTTGGCGGTGGTGAAGTCGGAACGGTTGAGGTTCAGGGTCAGGCTGTTGCCCTGGTTGAAGCCGCTGGGCACGGTGCGTTCAACCGTGGCGCCGCCAGGGATGCGTCCGGCCGATGGCACGTTCACCGTAATCTTCGAACCGTCGCGGCCTTCAGCGTCAAACCCGCCCACCACCAGGTTGCCCTGGGCGATGGCGTAGACGTTGCCGTCAATACCTTTGAGCGGCGTCATCAACAGGGTACCGCCGCGCAGGCTTTTCGAGTTACCGATGGACGACACGGTAATGTCCACCACCTGACCCGGCTTGGAGAACGCCGGCAAGTCGGCACTGATGGACACGGCCGCGACGTTTTTCAGCTGCACGGTGCCCGAGCCCGACGGCACCTTGATGCCGAACTGCGAGAGCATGTTGTTGAAGGTCTGCAGGGTGAACGGGGTCTGGGTGGTCTGGTCACCCGTACCGTTAAGCCCGACCACCAGGCCGTAGCCGATCAACTGGTTAGAACGCACGCCGGAAATGCTGGCGATGTCTTTCAGGCGTTCAGCCTGGGCGACTGCGCTCAGGGACAGCAACAGTGCCGCCGCCATCAGCTGTTTGAATTTCAAAGTGGCCACCTAGAAAGGGAACAGCGGGCTAAGGAAGAAACGGTCGAACCAGCCCGGCTGACTCGCATCAGCAAACGAACCCGTACCCGAGTAGGTAATGCGCGCATCGGCAATACGCGTCGAAGGCACCGTGTTGTCGGTGGCAATGTCATCGGCACGGACCATGCCGGCGATGCGTACCAGCTCGTCACCACTGTTGAGGGTCATCCACTTCTCACCGCGCACGGCGATGATGCCGTTGGGTAATACATCGGCCACCGTCACGGTGATCGAACCGGTCAGGCTGTTGTTCTGCCCAGCGGAGCTCTTGCCGTTGGTGGCGCGGTCACCGCTGTAGCCTGCGCTCAAACTCAAGTCGCCACTGCCCAAGGGGTTGTTGGTGTTCGGCACGGCACCAAACAACGAGGTCAGGCCAATGCCGGTCTTGCTGGTCTTGTCCACCTGGGAGTTGGCGTTCTTGCTGGCCGTGGTCTTCTCGTTGAGGGTGATGGTGATGATGTCACCGACCCGGAACGCCTTGCGGTCGCTGTACAGGTTCTGTTCGAAACCGGCCTGGTAGATCGAGCCATTGTTGGCCGCCGCCGGCAGCGGCGTGCGTGGCAACACCGGCGCGTAGTACGGGTCATTGGGTTTTGGCGTCGGGGCGACACAGCCCGCGAGCACGGCAATCCCACTCAATGCCAGAACGGAAACATAGCGATTCATGACCCTAACCTCACGGTGTTGCAGGCGCCCTCAGGAGCGCCCCATAGACTTGATTACAGATTCTGCGTAACGAACGAAAGCATCTGGTCGGCGGTGGAAATCACCTTGGAGTTCATCTCGTAGGCGCGCTGAGTGGTGATCATGTTGACCATTTCTTCCACGGTGCTGACGTTGGAGGTTTCCAGGGTGCTTTGCAGGGTGGTGCCAAACCCGTTGAGACCCGGGGTGCCGACTTGCGGCGCGCCGCTGGCGGCGGTTTCCAGGAACAGGTTGTTGCCGGTGGCTTGCAGGCCTGCCGGATTGATGAAGTCGGCGGTCTGCAGGTTACCGATCACTTGGGAGGCCGGGTTGCCGGCAATGGTGATGGATACGGTACCGTCGGCGCCGACCGTAAAGGTCTGGGCATCGTTGGGCACGACAATCGCCGGCTCCAGGGCAAAGCCGTTGGCCGTCACGACCTGGCCGTTGGAGTCCAGGTGGAAAGTACCGTCACGGGTGTAGGAAGTAGTGCCATCCGGTTGCAGGATCTGGAAGAAGCCACGGCCGTTGATCGCCATGTCCAGCGGCTGTCCGGTCTGTTGCAGGTTGCCGGCGGTGAAGTTCTTCTGGGTACCGACGATGGACACACCGGTACCCACTTGCAGGCCCGACGGCAACTCGCTGTCCTGGGTCGACTGGGCACCCGGCTGACGCTTGATCTGATAGAGCAGGTCCTGGAACTCGGCGCGATCACGTTTGAAGCCCGTGGTCGAAACGTTCGCCAGGTTGTTGGAAATAACGGTCAGGTTGGTGTCCTGGGCGGACAGACCGGTTTTGGCAACCCATAGAGCCGGAAGCATGCTGTTCTCCTTCGTGCGCCTGTTTGTTGGCGCCGCGTTACGAAATTGGTAATCAGTGGTGCTGCAATCAGCTCATCTGCATGACGCGGGTCATGGCCTGGTCGTCTTCTTTGGCGCTGTTCATCATTTTCACGTGCAGCTCGAACTGCTTGGACAGGGCCAGCACGGCGGTCATTTCTTCGACGGCGTTGACGTTGCTCGACTGCAGGAAGCCCGAGTTCACCTTGACGCTGGCATCGGCCACTGCCGGCTGGCCGTCCTTGGTGTGGATCGCGCCGTCCAGGCCCTTGGTCATGTTGGCCAGGTCCGGCTTGACCAGCTTGATACGGTCCACTACAGCCATCACCCGCGGGCCTTCACCCATGGCGCGGATACTGATGGTGCCGTCTTCGCCGACCTCGACCTTCTGCTCGGGCGGCACCGAAATCGGCCCGCCATTGCCCATGATCGGCATGCCGTTGCCGGCCCGCAGCACGCCGAGTGCATCGATATTCATGCTGGCGGTGCGCACGTAGGCTTCGCCGCCATCTGGGGTTTGCACCGCGATCCAGCCATCACCACCGACGGCAACGTCCAGGTCACGACCGGTCTCGACCATCGAGCCAGGGGAAAAATCAGTGCCTGGGCGCTCGGTCAGGGCAAAGGCCCGCGCCGGAAAGCTGTCACCAAACACCGGCATCGAGCGGGCCTGTTCCAGGTCACGCTGAAAACCGTTGGTGGAAATGTTCGCCAGGTTGTTGGCATGGGCCTTTTGCGCCAGCGCATTCTGGCTGGCGCCGGTCATTGCCACATAAAGGTACTTGTCCACGCTCATTCCTCTTACTGACGGACGCTTGCCGCCCACCGATGTACTGAGGAGTCTTTAGCAATTTGCGCACCAACTTTTTAAAAGTGGGGGAAAGCCAGGTGGGGCAAGGGGTTGCGTAGGATTGAAGGTGGATGAGGGGATGGCAGGGAGTCGGAAAAACGGCGGAGTTCTGCCGCTTGCGGCAAGCACCGGTCTTGGCCTTGACACAGGTCCATTGTGGGAGCGGGCTTGCTTGCTCCCACATTTTTACCGTGTTGGGCCAGGGGCTTATTTGTCGGCCTTGAGCACTTCGTAATCACGCAACTTATTGGCGATAGTGGTGTGGGACACCCCCAGGCGCTTGCCCAGCAGCCGACTGCTGGGGTGCTCGGCATACAAACTCTCCAGCACCGCCTTTTCAAACCGCCCGACAATCTCTTCCAAGCCGCCCTCCAGGGAAAAATCACCCAGCGGCTGGCGCACGCCGTAATCCGGCAAGCGAATATGCTCAGCCTTGACCGTGCCACCCTCACACAGCGACACCGCCTGGAACAGCACGTTTTCCAACTGCCGCACATTGCCCGGCCAATGGTAGTGACTGAGCCGTTCCATGGCCGCCGGTGCCAGCTTGGGCAACGGGCAACCAATCAAGCGGCTGGCCTGGTCGATAAAGTGCTCGACCAGCGGCGGCAAACCGTCGAGGCACTCGCGCAGCGGCGGGATATGCAACGACAACACATTGAGCCGGTGATACAGGTCCTGACGAAACTCCCCGCGGGCACACAGTTCCGACAAGTCCACCTGGGTCGCGCAGATCACCCGCACATCCAAGTAGACCTCTTCATCGCTGCCTACGCGACGAAAGCAACCGTCCTGCAGAAAGCGCAGCAACTTGACCTGCAACCGCGCGCTCATTTCGCCCACGCCATCGAGAAACAACGTACCGCCCGCCGTCAGCTCCAACAGCCCCAGCTTGCCCTCCGCCCGTGCCCCTTCAAACGCGCCTGGACCATAGCCAAACAGCTCGGTCTCGGCCATCGACTCCGGCAGCCCCGCGCAGTTGAGCGCCATCAGCGGCGACTGCCCGCGCGGGCTGGCCAGGTGACAGGCGCGCGCCAGCAGCTCCTTGCCGGTGCCGGTCTCGCCTTCTATTAATAGGGGCGCATCGAGGGGCGCCATACGCCGCGCTTCACGCACCACAGCAGCCATGACTCTGGAGCTTTGGAAAATGCTGTCAAAGCCCCGCAGCTCCTGCTTGCGCACATTGTAGATCCGCTCACCGACGCGGTCGGCACGGTGCAGGGTCAGCACGGCGCCGGCCATGGCTTCGCTGTCGTCATGCTCGGAAGATTGCAACGGGGCGATGTCGGCCAGGAACACATCGCCCTTGACCTTGACCCGCAAGCCATTGATCCGCGACTTGCTCGCGCGCACCAGCTCCGGCAGGTCGAAATCCTCGGCGTAGCGCGACAAGGGAATGCCTGGCACTTCGTCCACCCGCACCCCGAGCAACTGCGCCGCCGCGCGGTTGGCCGCGACAATCGAGCCGCCCATGTCGATGGACAGCACCGGGAACTCCAACGCCCCGAGCAAGGCGTTGAGTTCCATATGCCGACGCTCGCTGGGCATCAGCCCTACCCGCTTGACGCCAAACACTCCGGCAATCGCCTCGAACTGCGGGCGCAAGGCCTGGAACTGCATGTTCACCAGGTTCGGGCAATACAGGTAAATGGCATTGCCGTGCTCACCGCCAACCTCGCCCTTGGCCACGTTGACGCCGTATTCCACCAACAGGTTGAGGATGTCCCGCAGGATGCCGATGCGGTTCTGGCAATGCACTTTAATACGCATGTAAAGGCCCGGTTTGTTGTAGGAGGGCTGATCGGGCTGCGTCTTTTTGTCGCCGGACGCAGATAGTCGTCAAGATTATGTGACAGCCAACCGCCTTTTCAAACCCGAAAATCCCAATGCCAGGTGCGCAACGGCCAAATCGTAACGAATACTTTACGAAAAATACCGATTTTTCCTACATCCATCCCTTAGAACCAGGTGGAATCCACGGCCAGGCGGAGTATCAATAAGCCCATAGCAGGACATAACAAGAACGAATGCCTAGCAGGAGAGCCGTATGAAGCAGACGCAATACGTGGCCCGCGAGCCCGATGCGCAAGGTTTTATCCACTACCCGCCCGAAGAACATGCGGTGTGGAACACCCTGATCACTCGCCAGCTGAAAGTGATCGAGGGTCGCGCCTGCCAGGAATACCTGGACGGCATCGACAAACTCGGCCTGCCCCATGACCGCATTCCGCAACTGGCGCAAATCAACAAAGTGCTGGCCGAAACCACCGGCTGGCAAGTGGCGCGGGTGCCGGCACTGATCCCCTTCCAGACCTTCTTTGAATTGCTTGCCAGCAAGCAGTTTCCGGTGGCGACCTTTATTCGCACCCGTGAAGAGCTGGACTACCTGCAAGAACCGGATATTTTCCACGAGATTTTCGGCCACTGCCCACTGCTGACCAACCCCTGGTTCGCCGAATTCACCCACACCTACGGCAAGCTCGGCCTCGCGGCCACCAAGGAGCAACGGGTGTACCTGGCGCGCCTGTACTGGATGACCATCGAGTTCGGCCTGGTGGACACGCCTGAAGGTCGGCGCATCTACGGTGGCGGCATCCTGTCGTCGCCCAAGGAGACGGTGTACTGCCTCTCGGATGAGCCCAAGCACCAGGCCTTCGACCCGCTGGAAGCCATGCGCACGCCGTATCGCATCGACATCCTGCAGCCGCTGTATTTCGTCCTGCCCAGCCTCAAGCGCCTGTTTGAAGTGGCCCAGGAAGACATCATGGGCATGGTCGAGCGCGGTATGCAGTTGGGTCTGCACGCGCCGCTGTTCCCGCCCAAGCCCAAGGCGGCTTGAACTGATGCTTTAAAGGCCAGGTGAGCCTGTTCCCTGGCCGCGTGTTGCTTTAGGGTGACGCGACTGGCAACCGAATTCCACATACTCGATTTCAGGAACACCTTTATGACCACCTTGAACCAAGCCCATTGCGAAGCCTGCCGCGCCGACGCCCCGCAAGTCAGCGACGAAGAACTGCCGGTACTGATCAAGCAGATCCCTGACTGGAACATCGAAGTGCGCGACGGCGTGATGCAGCTGGAAAAAGTCTTCCTGTTCAAGAACTTCAAATTCGCCCTGGCCTTCACCAACGCCATGGGCGAGATCTCCGAAGCCGAAGGCCATCACCCAGGCCTGCTGACCGAATGGGGCAAAGTCACCGTGACCTGGTGGAGCCACTCCATCAAGGGCCTGCACCGCAACGACTTCATCATGGCCGCCCGCACCGACGAAGTGGCCAAGGATGCCGAGGGCCGCAAGTGATGCATTTCGCCGCGATTGGCCGGGTGCCTGGTGATCCGATCCTGGGGCTGATGGAGTCCTATGCCAAGGACACCAACCCGCAAAAATTCGACCTCGGCGTGGGCGTCTACAAAGATGCCCAGGGCCTGACCCCGATCCTGCAGGCGGTAAAACGTGCCGAGCAGCGCCTGGTCGAGCAGCAAACCACCAAGACCTACATCGGCGGGCATGGCGACCCGGCTTTCGGTCGCCTGGTCAGTGAACTGGTGCTCGGCGCCGGCTCGGCGCTGCTCAAGGCACAACGCGCCGGCGCCACGCAAACCCCGGGGGGCACCGGTGCCCTGCGCCTTGGCGCCGACTTTATCGCCCACAGCCTGCCCGGCCGTGGCGTGTGGTTGAGCAACCCGACGTGGCCGATCCACGAAACCATCTTCGCCAAGGCCGGGCTCAAGGTCAGCCATTACCCCTACGTGGGCAGTGACAACCGCCTGGACGTGCCAGCCATGCTCGCCACCCTGGCCACCGTGCCCGATGGCGACGTGGTGGTGCTGCACGCCTGCTGCCATAACCCCACCGGTTTCGACCTGTCCCAGGACGACTGGCGCCAGGTGCTGCAGATTGTGCGCGAGCGCCAACTGCTGCCGCTGATCGACTTTGCCTACCAGGGTTTTGGCGATGGCCTGGAGCAGGACGCATGGGCGGTGCGTTTGTTTGCCGAGGAGCTGCCTGAGGTGCTGATCACCAGTTCCTGCTCGAAGAATTTCGGCTTGTACAGCGACCGTGTCGGCGCGCTGATCGTATGCGCCAACGATGCGCAGAAGTTGCTGGATGTACGCAGCCAACTGGCGTTTATCGCACGCAACCTGTGGTCGACACCACCGGATCACGGGGCCGCCGTGGTCGCGACCATTCTCGGGGATACCGCGCTCAAACAACTCTGGAGTGCAGAAGTCGAAGGCATGCGCTCGCGCATCGCGCAACTGCGTTCGGGCCTGGTCGAAGCACTGGTGCCCCATGGGCTGTCCGAACGGTTTGCCCATGTGGGCGTGCAGCGCGGGATGTTTTCCTATACCGGCCTGAGCGCCGAACAGGTCAAACAACTGCGGGAAAAACACAGCGTGTACATGGTCAGTTCCGGCCGGGCCAACGTGGCCGGGATTGATGAGACGCGCCTGGGGCTGCTGGCCGAGGCCATTGCAGACGTTTGTAAGCCCTAAGGCAAAACACCATCCAACATGTGGGAGATTCTATGGTTTTGGGGAAGCCCCCAAAACCGCTTTTGACTGGTATTCGCTCAGGTTTTTCATGAGCGAAAAGGCGATGCGCGCCAGCTTGCGGCCAATGATGACCAGGGCTTGAGTC
>Ga0208123_100112_pt1 | contig 42390 bp, 50 predicted proteins | sample LakWasMe92_HOW11_2_FD_183914 | JGI IMG/M metagenome (GOLD analysis project Ga0208123, IMG submission 183914) | Freshwater sediment methanotrophic microbial communities from Lake Washington under simulated oxygen tension - Sediment Metagenome... | ecosystem: Environmental > Aquatic > Freshwater >... | reverse complement strand
CGTCGGGGGCTTAGTTTTTGTTGGTGTGAGAGCTTACATTTTCTAAGATCCTCGACTCCTTTTCCAGCCGGTCAGATTTTTTCTACACCCTTAAATGCGAAGAGCCTCATTATTGCGATACAGGATTTTCAGACCCCCACAGCGATGAATCTGACCCGGGATGCACTACCGATCTATCTGTATGGGTACCGGCAAGCTGATGATTGGTGCATGGAGGATCCAAGTGTGCAGCGCGTGGAAACCCATCAGTGGGGCACTAAAATCATCGCCTCAAATTTCTTCGAATTCGAAGGAGCTGAATACATCAGCGCTGTGATATTCAATTCCAGTGCCACTATTTCCAAGTTTAATAGGATTGGTCTGCAAGCTGGCTTCGGCTCCGACCGTGTCCGGTTGTTTCGCTTTGGCAAAGTATGCAAAAACGAGAACGGTAATCCGCACATTGCTGACTACGCACACTATGTGTCGGCGGATGCAATGGCAGAAACGTGGTCTGAAGGACTTGAGGTCTTCCACAATCCTCGGGCTATTCACCCCTTACCCGTGGAGATGCTGCCGGATGCGGCTCATCACTTCATGCCTGACGACGGGTTAATGAGAAGTCGATTGCCGGACCGGTTCCCTACCCAGTCGTTCACAACGATCGACGTCGAGGAGTTGGCATCTCAGCCGGACGACGACGAGCTGTTCTAAAGGCCGCCGATCACCTCAGATTCATCGGTAGTCTCCCGCAGCGAAAGGCAACTGTGGGTCGTTAGCGGCCACCTGCAATCGGCAACTCTTGGCCCATAACGGGGTCGCCGAGTCGTTCAAAAATAATCAGGGTGAGCTTTGACCTGGCGCCTGCTGACCCAAGCCTATAGGCTGCAATCATTAATCCCGGATACCCTCCCCGAGACGCAGCCCGTTGTCTACAGATCCTCTATGTCACGTTTTTATACCGGCACTTGTATCATTGCTTAAAGCGGTGGAGGATCGCAAAGGCAAACCACTCAGCGAGAATGAGGTGCTTGGGATTCGGGATAATGCAAACACGACAGCAGTACCTGTCAGTGCCGCCTTTGCCTTGGAGGAAGAGCGGCGCTATAGAGACATCGTCCCGCAGGAGTGCTGGAAGGAATGGCAGCGGGTACGCTCACTCTTCTGAGTAGTTATGTGCTGGCCCCTTAGCCTTGCGAGGCAAGAGGCTGGCTATCAAGCGGCCTTTATCAAACCGCTCGCGACTCGCCGCTATCGACCCGGATGGACTTTTCGAATGGCAGCAATCGACCAAAGCAGCCGATCGCCGAGGACGGCTAGCGGCCAAAAGAGCTTCTATAGTGTCTGCAAAAGCTGGGGCGATTCAAGCGTCGTCCTCGCAGGGATACGGCGGATTCACTTCAGGAATTCTTGCCTCGAACTCTCCGGCCAGCCATTCATATTTCGGGCGTACTCTGTCGTCGTCTTTGAACTGTTCTCGCAGCTTTTCGATCTTTGCAGGCGCTTTCAGCATTGATTGTCGGAACTTACGAAGAACGTTCTCACCGGACATGACCAGCGAACTGTCATTCAAAATATGCTTGAAAGCAGTCGCAAGAGAGGCGTAATAATAGTCACCATCTTGTTGTATAAATGACTCGAAAAGACTAAATGTATCAGCCGTTCTGTAACGTTCGATACAGTGTTTATCAATCAAAAATCTGGGATGGTCGGCCTTCTCGGATTCAAGGAAGTATGCTTGATTCATTGCAGGGCCGAACATTGGACCACCTTGGATGTGGACGAGCTTTCCGACTGTTACACCACCGCGAAGCAATAGGCTATGTGACATCCACATCATTGCGCTAATTTTAGTGAGAAGATCCATGACCATTTGAGATGCAATGATATCATCAGAGCGGGCAGATATAACTAAGCTGTCAGAAAAGTAGTTAATACTAACCGGATGCATTTTCTGCTGAATTCTTGACATGTGTCGAGCGGTTTCTCTAACCCGCTCTACTTCTTCCGCAGGAATTAACTCTAAATTGACGGTAGTAACAAGCTCAGCTTCTATCTGTGTAGGATGCATCGCCATCAATGCGTCAAGGATCTTCTGGGGAAGATCAGGTGTGACTGCGCTTTTCTCTACTAGTTTGCCAAATCCTAAAATGTCTACAAAAGCAATGAACCGTTCTTCGTACATCTTGATCTTCCCTGTTAAAGTTCGATGATTATGCCAACGGTTTCTAGGGATGGTCTGAAGTAGTTGTGTATTTCTGGCTGACTTCAGCCCCTGCCGATTTTAAAAGCGGCAAATCGATCAAAAACGCTCAGATCACCCGCTTATTTCTGTGTTTTTAGCCGCCGCGAGCACCTCGCGGCAGCCATTTCCCACATTACAGGCGCACCTCTCCTGCATTCGCCAGTAAATGTCGGCGCGCCATCCACAGGTTCGACAGCGCGAACAGCGTCACCAGTTGCGCCGTGTTCTTCGCCAGACCACGGAAGCGCACCTTCACATAACCGAACTGGCGCTTGATCACCCGGAACGGATGCTCGACCTTGGCTCGTACCTGAGCCTTGGCCTTCTCAATCTTGCGCGCGGCTTTGTACAAAGCACTGCGCTTATCAAGCTTCTTGTAAGTACTACGGCGGGCGGCGATCTGCCAGATGACCTCCCGGCCTTCATGTTCAGGGCGTTTCTCGACGCCGGTGTAACCCGCGTCGGCACCGACCATGTTCTCATCGCCGTGCAGCAGCTTATCGACCTGGGTGACATCGGCCACGTTGGCCGCCGTGCCCACCACGCTGTGCACCAAGCCCGACTCATCATCGACACCGATGTGCGCCTTCATGCCGAAGTAGTACTGGTTACCCTTCTTGGTCTGATGCATTTCCGGGTCGCGCTTACCGTCCTTGTTCTTGGTCGAACTCGGCGCATTGATCAGCGTGGCATCGACGATCGTGCCTTGGCGCAGCGACAGCCCTCGGTCGCCCAGATAGCCATTGATGACAGCCAAGATGCCGGCGGCTAGTTCGTGCTTCTCCAGCAAACGACGGAAGTTGAGGATGGTGGTTTCATCGGGGATACGCTCCAAGCTCAGCCCCGCGAACTGGCGCAGGATGGTGGTCTCGTACAGCGCCTCTTCCATCGCTGGATCGCTGTAACCGAACCAGTTTTGCATCAGGTGCACGCGCAGCATCGCCATCAGCGGATAGGCCGGACGACCGCCTTCACCCTTGGGATAATGCGGCTCGATCAAGGCAATCAAACCCTTCCACGGCACCACCCGATCCATCTCGATCAGGAACAACTCTTTGCGGGTTTGTTTGCGCTTACCGGCGTACTCGGCGTCAGCGAAGGTCATCTGCTTCATGGGGAAACTCAGCGGGTGGAATCCGGGTATTTTGCCAAAATCTGGAAGTCTTCTTCAGAGTTTCCTTAAGCGACTGTGCAGATGCATCCATACCGCCACTGCTCAGCGCCCTCTTGAAACTGGCGCGATACACATCACGGCTGAGCAGGACATCAAGGCGATTGCTGATGCGCACCATGATCCGCGACCTGACCCACTCCAGGGAGCCAAGCGTCAACATCAAGATGGTGAGAATCAGCGTCAACATGATCAGCGTGGATGTGCTGCTGCTCGGCACCACCCGCCCAGAGACTTGAATCATGTAAAAAGTGGGGACCAACATCAGCGTGTTGACAAACAAGCTGAAAAATCCGACGGAGAGGAAACTGCCCTTACAAGCCTTCAAGGCCGCTTGTAAATTATTTTCGTGTGAGCGACTCATAGAATCCGTTAATCAGAAAAGGCTGCGAAAGCGCCGGAGTGTATCACCAGCATTAATACCTGGCTTGGCTGTCGTAGACCGCATCTTCGCAACCTTCATCGGAGAAACCGAAACACTGCTGCACGACATGCAGGCCTCAAGAGCTTGTACCTTACCGGAAACGCTAAAGGTGTCGGAGCCGATCACGTCGCTAGGTTACGCCGCGTGCTGTTCGCGCTGGACATTGCCAAGGTCGCCGATGACATGGATGAGCCCGGGATGCGTCTGCACCCGCTGAAGGGTGAACTGAGCGGATTTTGGTCGGTTAGCGTGTCGGGCAACTGGCGGGTTATCTTTCGCTTCATTGGCACCGATGTGGAGCTGTGTGATTACCTGGACTACCACTGAAAGGAGCATATAAATAACGATGCACAATCCCCCCATGCCGGTGAAGGGCTGCGCGAAGACGTATTGCCCAAGATTAAATTGACCGTCCCGCGCTGGCCAAGCACTTGGGATACTCCAGGGTGCAGCTCTCCAATGTCTTGCATGGCCGCGCGGCGATGACTGCCGATCTGGCCTGGCGTCTGGATCTGGCAGGTTGGGGCAAGGCGCATATGTGGCTTGGTCGCCAGTCAGTCTACGACCTGTGGCAGGCCCAGCACAAAGACGTACCGGCCATCACTCGATTGCACGCAGCCTAAATGGCGGCCTTTCAAGGACAACCCAGTATGACGACTACTCGCAGACCCGTTATCAGCGACGCCGAACGCAAGCGCCGTGAAGAAGCCTCGAACTACGCCCGTGCATCGGTTGGCTTGGAAGGCTTCAAGCTCAGCGCAGCGGACGAGGAACACGCGCAACGCTTCATCAACGGCTAATCGAACTGGATGAGTTCCTGAAGCCTGACAATGAATTGGCCAATGATCGATAAGTCACTAACAGATGAGCAGCGTCAGGTACTGGAGGCCAGGCATACTTATCGACGCCTCTTCGAACTACGCCTTGATCCGGTGCGCGGAACGTTTGATGCAGCACATCTCAAGGAGATCAACCGGCGAATCTTTCAGGATCTGCCCGGCCTTGGCTTCGATGCCGTGCCCCTTGGTGAATACCGTTAACCGGTGGCGCCTAGCCATTATTGGTTGAAAACCCGGACGTTCGAGACGATCACCATTCGCTCGAATGTCGCCTATTCCCGGATGGATGAAAGCGCCCAGGCACGCCTCAGCCACATTCTGAGGGGGGCTGATCCTGCCGCATTATCCAGGCTGAATACGCCAGTTTCACGAAGGCCATTGGCAAGCTGTATAGCCAGCTCGACTTCATCCACCCGTTCAGCGATGGCAACAGCCGGACCCTGCGCGAATTTTCGCGACAGCTGGCCGAGGCGTCGAACTACAGGCTTGATTGGGAACGCTTCGGGCAGTCGCCCGCGGGCCGCGATCTGGGGGTGTAAGCCGGAACCCCAGAAAATTCCGTCGGAAAAGGTCTGAAGCTAGGTTTCCGGCTGCTTCGTCTATCCGACATGGTTTTACGTATACGCTTTACCCCTGAAAGAGTGCCGTTTTCGTGCTTGGCTCAGCAGCGCCGGAAATCAACTATTTTCCGACAGTCCGCTGGAGTCGAGCCGCGTGTGTTAATTGGCCCCTGTAGAATGCCGAACTCTGCTCAGAACAAGGGAGGGACTAACATGACAATCAGCATCACCGATGAAGAGTGGGACGAATTGTCACCAGAGAACTTCGAGACGGCCACATTACTGCGTGCAGTCGATGCCGTGGACGTACTGCGCTGCGACCTGAACGACAGCGAGCACGGCGGGCCGCCGCAGCTGCGCACTGACCTGTTGAAGCTGCATCAACTGGCGATGGCTGTGTTTAACGAGGGATCACGCAGCCGAGTAGACGAACTGTTCGAGTTAGCCGTCGATCTGGAAGACCAGGTGCACAGCCTGATAACCTCGCTGGAGCAGGTGCAGGAAACCTTGTCCCAGTTGACAACCCTCTACCCCGAAAGCTTGTCCTATGAAGATGGCGACGTGAGCGAGTCCTGATCATGGTCAAGACGACGTCGGTCGAAGGTTTAAGCGATGATGAGCGGGAGCTGCTGATCGAAGCGCTGCGTGCATTGCGTCACCAGCGTGGTAAAGCATGGAATGCCGCTTGCGATGCCGCCTTAGCAGTCAATAAACGCCAACCTTCATTGCGTTCTGCCGGTATCGACGACATCCAGCGCCTGGCGCGACGCCTCGGCGGACGTGCAACCCACTGGTCAGAGGAGTGAATCGTGTTCTGCCACCTAGCTGGTTATAGGGGGTTGAAGTCCAACGGAACGCTAACGTACGTTCCCGTTCCGTTGGACTTCAAACCCCTAACGCAGCGGACTTAGCTTTTCGCCCAGTCGTACACGGGCTGTTCGTACACCAGCAATTCGCCGCGCTCGGCGATCAGCTCTTCACCGGCCTTGATGCAATTTTCTTTCAGCTCGTCCAGCGTGACCCCATAGAACTCAGCCACGGTGGCGCCTCGGCGAGCCGGTGTTTCCCCACCATCGCGCAGGTTGAGAAACATCATGTGATGACGTGGCAGGCCTTCAAACGGGTTCTTCGGTGTGGTCATATCGTTCTCGCTCGTGGTGGGGGTTCATTTGTCGTTATGGGTAACGCGGCGTCACTCCTTCGGCACCCACTCGCCGTCGACATACTCGCCCTCGGGGTCTGCGGCCTTCGGCTTGTGCTGGCCGAGATAGAACAGCGTGCAAGGATCTCGGTCGCTGGTTATGCCTGGCACTATCTGCAACAGCTCATATCCCGCCTCGATCAGCTCATTGGCTTGAATAAAATCGCTCACTTCCTTGATTTTTCCGATATGCGCAAAGCTCATGACTATTCCTTAGATTGCCGTATTGAAGTAGCCAGCGTAGCGCATCATCCATCCCGGCAGGGGTGCCCTTTTTTCGTAAGATTGGCCGGAAAAGTTTTCCCGATTAGGTGCAAAGTTTTTCCGGTACCGGCGTTATGGGTAACGCGAACTTACTCCGGCGCGACGCCGTCCCACTTGGTCACCGCCGCATCGATCTCGGCATCCAGCGCCCGAAAGGTCGCCTCATCAATCAACCCCTCGCACTGCAAGGCGTCGATCCAGCCACGGGCAATGCCGATGTCTTCCCGCCACGCCTCAAGGGCTCAAGGGGTTGGGGCCTATCCAACTAGGTTGACGGAATTTTCTGGGGTTCCGGCTTACACCCCCAGGACAGATCACAACTTTTTCGGAAGAGCTGTAACGACGCTTGATGTAAGCCTCTGCACCGCGTTTACCTTTCGCTTCAAAAGAATCAATGTTTTGCCCACCGAAGTAAGCATGGAAAAGAGTGACAGGTACTGGTTTGCCCATGATTGATTCCCCTACAAGGTTTACCTGGAGCGGTAGCCGCCGCTCGTTTCAGGTATCAGCGCCGGTGCGATGCTGGTGTTCATATTCTATCAACCCAACAGAGTTATGTCACCACTAGTCATTACAATAAATGCACAATTTTCGACTTATTTTCAAACGGCCTCATGCGAGGCCACCACTAAAAACGCCCGGGCCATTGTCGAAACACACTTGTGCATCTACCACTCCCCGACGCCCGCTTTAGATCTAGGAAATAGGCTTTATCAAAGCCGGCGCCAAGATATGACGGTCGAGTGGTACATCTTTCCGCCACTTCATACCGTCTCCCTCTACCCATTCAGTAAGTATTTCTGCGGTGAGTTGTTCGCCATTGCTGAGAAGAACCATAACCTCAGCCATAGCCTGGTGATAACCACGGCGATATGTACCTTCCTTTTGAACATCAGTGGGCCCCAGGTCAGCCCACGGACCTAAACCGTTACCAGCAATAAATCTCTCAATATCAAAACTCATAAACGCCTCATTAATGTCAGTGATTTTGTCGAACTTCATAAACCATAACCACCGTACAAGTCTCATAGCAAGGGTTTAGGATCTGGTCGGAAATCTTTAAATCAATGCCTTCACCGAAGGCACATGGCAGCATTCGCGTTTCTGATCCGTAAAATGAGCCTGCGCGCACACGCGCCCGGTTGAGGCGCAGGGCGGCTTGCCGTCCTGGGGCGATTTATCCGGGTCTTAGCGCCCGAAGGGTGGCCGGAGGCCAGGGCAGGGCAGCTTTATCGCCCTGGGCCGCTTAGACAGGCTGTTACGCGGTAGTCGGGTTTGTTTCCAGGCAGCGGGTGCAGGGGCCGCAGGCCTCTGCCGGGGTTTGGGGCGAGTAGCCCCATGCTCTTTACCGTGCCGTGCCGTAGGCACGACTTTGCACGGGCGCTATCTGAGAGGTGGTACACCTCGTAAAGCCCTGTTTTTTACCCGTAGGGGGAAACTGAAGGGGGTATAAAATTCCATTTATTTTAAAGCCCCGGCCGGTGACCTCGACGGGCTCCAGAACACGAGCCAGAAATGCCGGCGACACCGGCGAATCAGTGGCTTTTTCGAGAGATGGCCAGCTGTCCCTGGGACACGCACAAATCGCAGGCGTGAAGCGGCCTCCGCGTGAGCGGATACAGAAAAAAGGGAAGGAAGGGTAGTGTTTGGAAGCTTAGCCTGACGCCTTGACAGCGACGTTGGCCAACAGCTTGCTCAACCTGTCAGTAACCTGGTTACCAGTCACCGCCTGCGGCTTCGATGGTCCACCGTCTGGCGATTGGCTCTGGCCCACTGATGCCGGCCTGTCGTCTGATTCGCGGCTTTCTTTGGCACGCCAACGATTACGGGACACTTCACGACGCAGCAGTTCCTTCGAATGGCGCTCCATGTCGTCGAGACGACGCTGGCCAATCACATTCAATTGAACCTGGCGACGTTTGCGCGCGGAGTTCTGCACCCGCTCAAACACATGCAGTAACCCAAGGTCTTTCCAGAAGAGTTTGGTGAAGCGGATAAGCACGCGTGTACGCACCAGGTGCAAGCCGTTCTCGTCCTTTTCATCCAGGCGCACACGCTCGATGCGTCGGTACACATACCCGGCCGCGTCGAAGGTCTGAAATAGCCGGCAAAGCACCGGTGCTGAAATAGGCGAGTCCTCAGCAATACGACGCTGGGTATTGAGGACATAGCGTCCATTGTCTTCATCGAGGTAGCCCAGGACGCCGGTGGCCAGATCCAGACGAATCAGCATCTGCTCGGCTGACTTCTCGATCGCTACGAACTTCTCGATACGGGTACGGCGATCGCCATTCACACGGTCTAAACGACGCAGATAGCGGCCACGGTACTGGACCATATTACTCAGCCGCTCAAAGGCAGAACGAATCAGGGGGTTTTTCAGCTGCTGTTCAGTGAGGTGTCGCGGTGCCGCATAAGACGCCGGCATAGGCCGGGCAGCTCGTCGCAATGCAGAGTGGGGATTAGAAGGGTCAAGTCGAACGACTTTTAGCTTTGCCATCAAGACTCCCTCCAGCGGTAGCAGTTACCGTTCAGGGGAGGAGCCATGACTACTGTGATTTGCGATCTGTTGCCGTATGGGGCGTGCACAGCCGCTGCAAATTCGAATTCCATTTTAATACGCCGTTTGGCGGCAAGCTAATTATGTTGACATTCTGCGACTTGCAAGAAACCGCAGTACGCGCCATAATCGGCTTACCGTTTGTTGTTGTTGAACAGGTCATCCCCGTCGAAAAGAGAAAGACCTGTTCAGAATTTTCCAAAAAGCCCGGTTACCAGCCGGGCTTTTTGGTTTCTGCGATTCGGTATCTACACGTTAAAACTCTCTGTGAATGGTACGTAAGTGCTTAATGTTGTTCTTCTTTCTTCTTTGACGCCTCATCTTTAAGCTCAAGGCGGAACTGTGGGTGCTCTACACCCTCGTCCACCTCATTGAGATATCTCAAAACCGCCTCGCGTATGGTTTTTGACACCGTAGTACCCTCCGCACGCATCGCGGCATCAAATCTCCTTTTGGTTTGCTCTTCTAGCTTGAAGGTGACAACGGAAATTTTCTGGTCGGAAAACATAATAAGATTCCAAGGTAATACGGTAAGACTCTCGCTGCCAGATTAGAAGTTATACGGTATTACGTCAAGCTTGGCCCAGATGGTAAACCTTTGCCAGATAAGGACTTAGAGCGATACGGCGACGGCCGCTCCTCTGAACACGCTATTGCTCACCACGCTTAAGTGTCGGCAGAACAGGCATTTACGCTGCTGTTCCGCCTGACAAAGCAGTTAACGGTAGGGGTCAAAACGGCAAATCATCGTCAAAATTATCGTAGTCCTGATCCGGTTCTGACTGTGGTGAAGACTGTGGCTCCTGGGTATTGGTCGGCTGCGGCCGGGGAGCCTGGCGAGGCACGTTGTCGTCCGGGCCCGCTTGAGAGGCCTGTCGATCGCCCTGTGGACGCCCGCCCAAAAGCTGCATCGTCCCGCGCATGTCCACATGTATCTCCGTGGCGTAGCGCTTGATCCCGTCCTTTTCCCACTCTCGGGTCTGCAACTTGCCCTCAATGTAAACCTGAGTGCCTTTACGCACGTATTGCCCAGCGATTTCCGCCACCTTGTCAAACAGCACCACGCGGTGCCATTCGGTCTTTTCAACCTTTTGACCAGTCTGCTTGTCGGTCCATTGTTCGCTGGTGGCCAGGCTCAGATTGATTACCGCCTTACCGGTGGGGGTGTACCGCAACTCCGGGTCTTGCCCGCATGTGCCAACCAAAATCACTTTATTTACGCCGCGTGCCATGGTGTTTCTCCTCGTTACTTGGGTTTGAAAATCAAGGTGCAAGTTTTTCTCGGTACCACTAGATGTGGTGCCTTGATCAGCTGCCGGCGACACAACATGTAGTGTCATGGCCCGCTCAAAGCCCACTCGATGACGCCCGTTAATTCATTTCGTCTTCATAGATCGGGGGTTGCAGGTCGTTTCTATGTGGCCTCGGCGCTGCAGCTCTAGGCGCTGCAGCTTGGGCATTCGGGACATTGGCCGGTCGGATGTGCTGCGCCTGGTAGTCCTCCAGACGCTTGCTGCCCACCGTTAACGCCTGTGCGGTACGCGACTGCGCCTGATAACCACGGCCGCGCTTGGGGACATGCTGCAATGCGGTGTTCCATAACAACGAGCTGCGCACCGCTGCCCCTGGACGCCGACGCCAAATGGCTTGCCATTCCTCGTCCAAGTCATTCAAGGCCACCAGCAACGGATCAGTCAGCACCAGGCTTTCCAGGTCGCTGCGACCAGGCTTCATCGCCACATGGTGCAAAATCCGTTGCACTCGATCCGCACGCGGATAGCTGCGCCGGACCCTGGCAGGCGCACCGGCCAACAAGGTCTCCAGCCCTGGCGGGGCGACCTCGATAAAGCGGTTGATATGGATGGCTTCCTTGGAAAGCTTGTCGACATCATCGACATACATGGAACTGCCGCGAATCACATTCCCTTTGTAGAGGGTGATGTTTTCACCCTCCTGCAGCTGCTGGACTTCCTCGACACTGACCTTTTTGTCCTTGCTCATGGTCAAGGTGTCGGAGTCTTCCCAGTTGGAACTCAACATGCCCGGTTGACGCACCAAGCCGGACATTTGAGGCACATACTCGTCACCCGCCATCAACTGCAGGATCTCCAGCGTGTCTTTGGGGTCCATGATTTTCCCGGTGATCCGGGTGCCCATGTTGGCAATCAACGTCCAGACTTTATCGCCGGCAGCGGATTTGAGGCGCTGCGCCTCCTGGCTCGCCAACAGCAAGCAAATACCAATGGACCGCACTTGCGTCGCCAACTCGCCTATTTTGTCGGTGTAGTAGGCCCCTACCTCATCCAAGATCCACAAGAACGGGAAGCGGTCCTTGTACTTGCGAATCACCAGAATATCTTCGGGCTTACCCTCCAGCTTCTCACCCAGATCCTGGCTCAGGATCATGGCCGCCTGCGACACGTACAAACGGCCAAGGGTCGCCGCCTCGGTCGAGGAAATTTCCAGAGCTGGAATCAAGACCTGCAGGATGCGGTCGTTATGCACCACGTCCTTGAGGTCGATATCGCCGGCATCAAGGGCAAACACATGGCCGTAGGTGTCGTTAAACAAGGCCAGCATGCGAGTGAATTGCTGGATCAAATACCCGTGCTGATTCAGTGCCTCCGGGGCCCATTCAGAAGGGGAGTCCACCTTGGCCAAGTCAAACCCGGCCAGAGTGCCCAGGTAGTTTTCCAGCGGTAACCGGGCCTCTTCATGCCATTGTTGCTCCACTGCCTGGATATAGAGCTTGGCGATCGCGCGCAGCGGTAAATGTGCCTGAATCGTGCGCTGAGACATGACCGTCCCTTCACGCCGGCACTTGTACACCAGGCCAAACACCAGGGCTTGGATCATGGCCCGGGCTTTCTCCTGCCAGCCACCATCGTTGCCGGCCGGGGGCAACATCGAATCCATCAGGTTGATGATGTAGGTTTCCTGGGCGATACCAAACGCATTGATGGTGTTGGTCTGCCCTCGGCTTTTATTGCCTTCAAGCAGATCCTGTGCCCGGGATTTACCACCCGTGATGAAACTCATTGTCCGAACGTCATCCTCCCGGCCATAGCGCCGTGCCAGGGAGGTAATGGCGGCGGATACATCGTTTTGGGCCTTGCCGTCAGAATAAATTAGCCCTTTCCCGTAGCTGAGCTGGCCAACGACATACCCCAAAAGTGCCTCAGTTTTGCCGGCGCCGGTCGTGCCGAACATCAAAATATGGCGCGTCATGTCATCCATGGAGAGCCACAGCTCACGCCCGGCATCCCGGGCCCGCAAATAGCCCATATACAAGATGCCAGCAGCCTTGCTCATGGAGGTGCGCATGACCGTCACCGGCAAAAACCCCAGTAACTTGCCCGGTACCTGGCGTTGCGTCGAAGGATCGAAGCGGTCCATGTCCGAAGGCATCCGCATAGGCATCTGCCAGGGTTCCAGCAGCATCGAGGGGGCCCAGAAAATCATGATGGGCAAGCTCAACCACAGGCTGGCCGGATACACGATGCCACCCACCACGGACCCGACCAGTCCCAACGCGAGACTTCCGGGCCCCATCATCCACTCGCCCAATGCCGAGTGGTAAATCCGGCGGTTTAGGCGCGTACGCTCGACGGCGTAGTCATTGGCTCGCATCCGATACCTCCTGGCCCTTCTGCGCCGGTTGTTCGTCCAGGAAGGCTTGCAGTTTCAGCGGGTCGCGCAAAAGCGCCTGCGACACGTAACGGCCATCGTCGCTAATCACCCAAGGCGTGCCAGGAATTAGATAGGCCTGATAGGCCACCTGATTGATTCCCAGAGCCTTGAGGGCTACATCGCATTCACCAGGTTGCGCCGCTTTTGAATCCGCCCCTTCCGACGCCTGCTTTTCCGATTGTTTGCCCAGGTTCAGCCCATCAGGGGCCGAATCAAACAACGCGTCCCAGGCCGCTTTGCGCTGTTCAGGTGGCAGGCACAGCACTGGCGTAATGGCCGCAATCGACTTTTCCTTACCGATCACCGGTACCGGAAACACCACCACGTTGAAGGCGTCAGAGATGGCATTCAATGCTGGTTCCAGACGCTTACAGTTGGGGCAACTGGGATCAGCGAAGACGTACAGCGTCCGGGCGTGGCCGCTGGAGTAGTCCACGGTAAACAGCTTGCGCTCTGCCGCGTTGTGCAGCTTGCTCGGAAGCGTGGCCCGGATCGCCTGTGGCAAGGCCCAGCCGTCATCTGGCACCTCACTTGAGGCTGTCGGGCTTGGCGCTGGCTCTATCGGCCGTACCGCAGCTGCGCTTGGAGCGCTGAGGACCGGGAGGGGAGTCAAGGGTTTAGGTGCGCTGAGTACCGGACTGGTGACTGCCAGGCCAACCGGCGTTGAGATTGGCTGTATGTCCTCTGCCTTAACCCAAAAATAGCCGAAGGTGAGTGCGGCTACAGCTAGCACCACGCCGGTCACTTTGAGTATGTCCTTTAGGGTGGAATGGTGTAACTGCACGGTGACCAGCTGGTTGAGTAGGTCCTGCGCCTCATCGTTATTAAGGGTTTCGAGTGAGAATTCAAACCCCTGAGCAGCACGGCAAACCACATTGCCATTGTTCAAATAAAAGGAGGGCTTTTGGCGTAGGTCCAAGGTACAGAGCGTGCGGCTGACGCTATCTACTGTCTGAGTGATGACAAGGTGATTAGCTTTGATAAGCACCGAAAACGGCGCGTGCAGGGATGCCGAGGCCATGGGGTTTCCTCTAGTCGAAATAGGTAGGGATGGAGCGTCAGAACAGTGCGGGGAGGTACACAGATAATTCAGCAGCTATTAGCCTGGCTCGTTGGCCACCGTTTCCTGCACGGCATAAATCGCCGTCATAACGGGAACATCAGAAACCTCTCGACGTTTGGCCGTGATGACTTCGCGCGGGTAAACCAGGCCGATGCTTTCCAGCTCAATCTGCAAGCCTTCGATGGCTTGCGTGACCATCAATCCGGGACGTGGCAAACCCTTCTTTTGGGCATGAACCTCTGCCCGCGCTTGAGCCTGCACACCGGCGCCCTCAACAAACACCTTCGCGGTGTCCGCGCTATGCAGGGCATACCACAACGTGCGGTCGACGCCTTTGAGCCAGCGGAACCGCGCAGGCGGTAAGCGAAGATCGCGCCCGTACAAGCCGACTAATGCAGTTCGCACCGATATATGGCTTTCCAACCACTCACTGACGCCTGGAGCCTGTTTTAGGCGCTCAAAGCCCTTATCAGCCAATCGGTAGAGCGGCGTCACCGAGTAGCGTTTGCGGCGCAACAAACCACTGACCATACAAGAGCGGTTCAGGTCATCAAGCAATCGAGTTGCCGCTTTGCGATCATCGAGAAACACCTGCTGACCAAACACGGCCAACAAGGCCCGCTCATAAGGTGTCCAGTCCGAAAGACCGTTATGAACACCGCCGATCTGAGCTTCAAACGCCGAACGCGATGCCTCCAGATCCAGCACTTTGCGCTGCACCAGGTTGTACCGATCGGCAAACTCTTCGGGCTTGAGCGCCCAGGCATTAGCGGCCGAGGTGTCATTCATCAAACCATCAGGCCCTGATGCGGCCAAGACTGGTATCACTGAGGGGGCAAACGCACTCACCAGTCCAGGCAGAGTGTGGATGTTCACCATCCGTTTACTGCGAAACGGCAGCGCCGGGTGTTGCGCCAATCCCATCGCACTCATCACCACTAGCGGTACGAGGAATAGCATGAAGATCCCGCTGGTTTGGTTCATCACGTCGATCCATTCGTTCAACGTAATGTCCTTGGCGTTATTGGCTACCTCAGCCAGAAGGTTGATCTTGCCCCCGGCCCAGGTATGAAGTGGCCCGAAGTCCACTATTTTCCATAACCAATAAAGCGTCCAGGTAGTCCAGTACACGAACGAATCGAAAAATAGCCAGCACAGCAGTACAGCGGCACAAAACGCTAGAAACACATACGCTTGTTCGCCCTCCCACGCGCTTTGTTGAGGTCGATTTTGCATTGGGATTTCCTACGAAGATTAAAACCAACTAACCGGAATGGCCATTAATGGCCCACAAACAATCACACCGCCCGAATGGGCAGTGTGGGAGGGTAAAACGAGAAAGGGGATCTATTGCTTCACGCCAGGCGTGGGATTTGAATCTTGAAATCGCTTTCCAATTTTTCGATCTGGTCGCGCACGTGCTGCGCAAACGGCTTAGCTACGTTGGTTTTTTGGTATTCCATAGCCCCCAAGGTATCGAACCAGCGCTGTGCCCAAGGAGTAGCGATTTCAATACGCGGCAGGTCAGGGAACTTGGTATTTAGACGAAACATGTTCCCTTCAACTTCGCGGTTGGTCCAGTCATCCATGGTCAAGCCCACTACGTCCACCTGTCCTTTACGGATTCTATGAACATACAAAATCGTTCCATTTTTCTTGTCGATCCCCAGGTACTTGCCCTCACCTTGGCGATACATTTCGTAGCCAATTTCAGGGGCGTAGTACGCAGAATCACGAAGATACGCCGTGATTTTTTTGAGTAAGCGATTCCGGCTCCATACGCCATATGCAAATGTCCCAATTGATACAATTATTACGGCCCAGATAATAACAGTACCCAATGCGTCATCTGCGACTCGCCCCATGGACTTGCCTGATGTCACCATGAAAAACATTACTACGCCTATGAACAGTAAAAATGGGAATGCAAAAAACATATAGAGACTTTTTACGATCCCAACCCATCCCTCTTTGGCGGTTTTCAATCGTTGCACCATGACCTTACCCTCATGATTGAGAAGAATTTCATCCTGTTGAATCGGCTAAACACTCAAGCGCAAACTGAACCCGATAATCGGCCACCCTATACAGCGGCTCAGACTCATCACGCAGGTAATTTCGAAAGCCTGTCCACGACATACCAAGCAGCTGGGCCGCCTTGCGTTGACTAATCCCGGCCTTATCGATCAGCTCGCGTAGATAACGCGGATCTGGATTGTGATTGCAAGCATCAGGCTTCATCAAACAAGATTCCTGCTGTCATAGCACCTTAACCATGAATACAGCGTAGCGGATAACACTGTTACCCAGTCCGCCGTTTATCGGACAGCAGAAACTTGTTTGTAACTGATCATTGAATACCGTCCCCTCCACCTCCACCGCCAGGATTGCGCCTAGGCTGGCTTCGCATACCCGGCATGCGCTGTGCCCCACCGCCTGCAGCACCGAACATACCCTTCATGTTATCAACCATACCGCCCATCACATTGGCCCCTTCACGACCGCCCAGGAACGAAATCACATAGTCAGCAAGGGACGCTTGCAGACCAAAGATCCGAGTGACACCAAAGGTCGCGATACGGGCGTAGATCATCAACCAGCCAATCATCTTGAACAGCCCAACAATGGAGTCCGCATTGGCATTAGCCAGTGCAGAGGCGAACAGCAGATTAAGGATTGTGCCCCCAGCCATAACGGCCACGGCCGCAAAGAAGAAACCCAGCACCATCAGTGCCGGTCGCAACATCATGTCGATCAAGAAGATATAGCCGTAGGCACTCCGACTACCTTTGTCTTCCTCCGCCCCCAAGTGCGTTGCAGCCCACATTGGACCAGCGGCACAACCCACCAAGACACTGACAATCCAGTTAAATACCCCCGTCATCCAGAACAAAAAAGGCACTGCTGGCAAAAACACTGCCAAGGAAAAGCCGATGGCCATCAATGCAAACATAACGAAAAAGAAGATTGGGGCCAGAGCGCCCAGCACATCTTTCGCCACTTCACCGCCGTTGATACCAAAGACTTGCCCAAGTGTCCCCAGGACCGAGTTACTGGCCGCCGAAGCAGCACCCACAGCAAGTGCATAAACCGCCATCGATGTTTCTGTTGCGACCAATGTGTAATCGCCAATTGCCTGCATTTTGATCAGCGGGTTTACTTGGTTAGAGAAATTGGCGTCCGTGCCAACTTTCAACGTAGCTATTCCGCTCGTAATCATTTGCATAGGATTTTTGAAAAAGCTCACAAACACCGAGTTGGGATCTTCCGCTGTAACTGCCGCTCCATCATCCTTGGCGGTCTGTGTCCCCAATGGCGCTGTATAGGTGCTGTTCTGCACCTGCGCCCGATAGGCCGCAAACACCTGGTTGTAAAGATCGCTGGTGCCATGTTCGCCGACATGACTCATTCCAGTGACAACCGGCGTCGAGCTGGCCACGTCATTGGTCTTGCTATTGGCCGTAGCGAAGGTGTGATACCAACTACCCAAGGCAACCCAACCACTGCTTTTGATCTGACTTGATAGCTGGCTTTGCAGCGTATCCTTGAAGTCGATCTTAGTCAGCGCCTGGTTGACCGTATTTTCATACTCTGCAGCCGCGTTCTGGATCTGCGTCTCGGCATCCTGAAAACTCCCCACGTCTTGGTCACGCTTGCTCAGGTAGGTGTCCACAAATGACCGCGCCGCCTGATCCATAGAGCTTTGCATCGTGTCCAACGCTTGACGCTGCGCCGTGATAACGCCATTCGTATCCACATCACTGTCAAACAGCAGATTCCAGGTACCGGTGCGGCCTGTGTTGGGCGTTTTGGCAGAGCCACACACGGCACTGCCATTGCCGGTGTCGTATTGACCATTACCGCCCTTGGTGGTCATCAGAGGTGTATTGGCTTCTCCATCCGCATACAACGACTGCAACTCACGGTTAATCGCGTACTTGCACAGGTTCATCTCAAAGATGCCCCGGGCAGATGACCGAGTGACCGGCGCCGTTGGCTGCGTCACCATCGAATAGCCACTGCTCATCATATCGACGGCTTTATCCGTCAATAGATTCGCCCCACCGACCCCCATCACAGATGTGGCCCACAGCATAACCAGCTGGGCCAGCGACCAGCCCGATGCAGTGGGTAGCAAGGTGATGAATCCGGCGAACGTCATAATCGGATACACCGCTGAGCGCCCCCCGTTAAAGACTTGCCCCTGGTGCCCTGACTTCACAATGGTTCTCATCGTGATTGCCAGAAACCAGAACAAGGCCAGCACGCTCAAAAAACCGTTGATGAGCGCGAACAACGATCCGATCAACGTGGGGGTTGAAGGGGCAAACGGATTAAGCACCACGTCGCCAAAAATCATCACCAGTGCCTGCCGTGACAGGTCGTTGGTCTTTTGGGCCGCAGCCGCGATAGTCTGATAATCCACAGTGTCGGCCAGGGCCGGCAGGGAAAAGACCAGCAACAGTCCGACCCACCAAAATTTATTGGTAAGTTTCATAGAGTTTTCCGTGTGAGATGCCGGACCGCGAAAGGGACCGTAGAGGTGAAACAGAAGAAAAGTCGTAAGCCAAAAAGGACGCCGACCCGGGGCAAGGAAGAGGTGTTCCCCTTATCTACAAAGCGGAGTCACCGCGCGGCGCCCAACGTAAGCACCTGCCGGCCCCAATGATTTTCGGTCAGGAAGTCCTTGAAGGTGCCCCCTTCACTCTCGCTGACGCGTCTCTCCTGCAGTTGCCATACGCGGTAGGTGGTAATCAGTGTTTTCACAAACCCAAGCCCACCTGCGCCTGCCAGTACCAGGATCGTTATCACTGCGCGCAACAGCGTACCGGAGGGCAAACCGTGTGCGAGCAGTACCAGGCCCGACAGCACCAATGCCAACCCTCCGCCAATTACCATCAAGCACCACCAGGCGAGCCGAATACGCGTGAAGGTGGTGTTTAGCTGCTCAATGGTCCTGCCGCTACATGCCACTGCCTGAGCCCAATCCAGTGATTCAGACGGGACGGACTGGTGGTTCAGAAGAGCCCAAGCCTCACGCAGCCGGCCCATAGTCGGTTGCACACCCTGGCGATAAATCACTCCCAGGTCCGAGAACGGGTTGATAATCGACAACCCCACGTGCCCGACGCGTTGTAATGGCGTACTGGTGGTCTTATCGGTTTCCTGCGTTTTTTCACCGGCGTTTCGAGGATCAGTTTTCATGTGCTGTCACTCCCGAACTCATTTTTGAACCCAGCTCTTGAAGCTGCGGTACGTACTTGGCATCGGCCGCCAGGGCTAATTGCTGGCCTGCAATGATGTTGGCCTGACGCTGATCATTTTTAAGTCCCAATTGCAGCCAATTGCCCAAGCTCTGCACTCGTACCAGCTCACGCGTCAGGTTTTCACCGCTCATAGCCTGCAAGTCAGTCTCATAGGCTGTATTGGCATAACGTCTGCCCACCTCAAAGGCCTCAAACTCGCGTTCACTCATCACACCCGTGCGTTGCGCTTCCTGACTGCCGGTGGTGGCGAAATACTCCGCCGCTGACGGGCTTTGCAAGGCTTCTTGCAGCGCGTCCTTCGTGGCCGGATTGGCCTGACTGGCGGCGATCATGTCCAGTTGCGGTTGAGTGGCCGCGCTTTGAATCGCCTTGTACTGGGTCATCAACCCCTGATATTCACGCCCAGTGGCTGACTGGATTTCGCCCTTACCCGGTACCCGACCACCGTCATGACGCGCAGAGTTTTTCATGTAGGCCATCCCCGCATCTATCTGGTCCTGGTTGAAGGTCAGGTCAGGGGCCTTACCCACCGCTCCCGCGCCGTCGAGCAACGAACGCATTTCAATGTCGCCCCCTGGCAGGCTGGACACACCCGGGCACAAGTCCGTGCCGCCATACTGCGCGGCCTCGCTCTCGGTGCAATATGCAGCGTGCATGGCTGCACTGCGATAGCCACCCTGGCGTGGTGCGACGGGCAATGAGGCGATGGTTTTGCGCACCACCGCACTACTGACGCCCGATCCCGTAGCAAGGGTTGAGGAATTGGAACGACTCACCTTGCCTACCGTTGCAGCCATACCAGAAGCAGACTCGCTGCAAATACTGTCCGCTACTGTGTACTGCTCTCGGGCACGTTCCAGGCGCTCAGTCTGACGCCCGAAAATGTCCGCTTCGCGTTGAGCGCGGGCCGATTCAGTGATGACGGCGACCTGCTTGTCACTGGCCTGCACAATGGCCGTGCCGATCTGCATATCAGTGGTTAGAATTTCCGCCAAGGTGGCTTGAAGCCCCACCATGGCAGGCATAACTTGCATGGTGATTGGTACGCTGGACACCTCCGCCGTCGGCTGCACATAGGCAAAAGCCTGCGGCCCCCCCAGCACACTCATGGCCAGCGCGGTTAACGTATAACGTCTTTTCATCATGATTTATTCCCTCAAAGGTTGTAACCGCGCCGGGTGATCAGTTCATTGGCCAGAGTGCGGATCACGTTGTTTTCGTCCGCCTCACCAGCCTCTTTCTGACGCAGCGCTACGAGCTTTTCCGCCGTGCCTTGCGGGAAGGCTTCGGCCAACATGGCGCGGGCCGTGGCACCTCCCACTTCCTCGTACAGCAGACGGCGCAAAGAGCTGTCGGTGGGTGATGAGTTCAAAGCCCAAAGTTCCAGAGGCCCCAAAGCGTTTTTCAGAATCCGCGCCAGGGTGCCGCCGCCCTTGATCCGAAACACACCCAAAAACGGAACGCCGCTGCCGTCCGCTGCCGGACCTGATCCGGTGCGCTGAAATGTGCGAATCGTTACCTTCGGCACTTTGAAGCGGTCGATCAGTAAGTGTTCGTCATCGGGGTCCACCTCCATCATGAACAACGAGTTGGCCGAACGCAGAATCGCGTCGGGAAAGTCACGCACGTATTGCGAAGACAACACGGTACGGACCCCGAACTTGCGTTGCTCGCGGTCCTGGGTTTCCAGCATCGGGAAGATGAAGGGCACCTTGGCGGCGTTGTGTAGCTCGTCGTAGACCTTCGTTTTGACTTCCTGGTCTAGCTGCTCCAGTCGGTCCTTATGCAAGGGGTGATAAAGCTTGGGCACCGCCTCCAACAAGGCCTCCTTGTATTGAGGCAACACAAAATCACCACCAGCCACCTGGCCCGCGAACAAGAACATGATCCCGGTTTTCAAGTGCCCGGACTTGCTGTCATCGCCCATCACGTTGTTCAGGTCGATAGCAATCACTCGCGTGCGCGGACTGATTACAAACTGCGTGCGCCCGGCCAACATCTTGAATTCGTTGGTGGCGTCGGTCATGCAGCGGTGCAGGTACTCCAACAGGACTTCCTGGCTCTCATCGCGTTGCACCCGACCAAATGCCCCCTGTACGTCTTCATGGTTCAAGAAGCTGGTCATGTCCGCCAGTTCCGGTACCGCCTGAAACTGGGCGCGCTGAGCTTCCTGTACAAACCCTGCTTCAAACAACAAGTCGCGGACCTCGTACCAGGTAGTGCTTTCCCACCACTGGGCCGGGTAACGCTCGATCAGGCCACTTTTGTCCAGGGCTGCGTCGACCACAGGTACAACACCTCGCGTCCAGGCCCTGGGACTGGTTTCAGCATTGGCGGTGTAGGCCATGCTGATGATGCGCTCCAAGATCTGCCGGGTATCACGCTCGTTTGGCGGGTTGCCCGTCGATGGATCAATGCACATGGCCGTGAGCATGCTGATGATCCAGTTACGCTCGTGGGGGATTGGGAAGCGTGCGCCCAACTGGATATCAAACAGGTTGCGGCAATGTTTGGTGCTGTTTTGCAGCACGATCCCGACGACTTCGTCCTTGCGCTCTGGTGGCAGACTATCGCGCAGCAAGGCCACCTGACCCTGCATCGAAAAGCCCTTATCCACGCCGGCGATGAACGGTAACTGCCGCTGGGCGCTGGATACCATTGTGTTCCCCAGTGCATTCAGCAGCACCGACTTGCCCAGCCCCGGAGAACCAACAATCACGTTAGTGAGCTTGTTCTGCTTGCTGGTGGCCAGCCCAACTGGGTACAGCTTGCCATCCAATGTTGGGAACAAGGCGTTACCGTCATCTTCCCAAGCCGAGGCTGGACGGGTGATCGGCAACAGGTTCAGCGCCTCTGACAGCGGCGGATACAACAGGTGTGGGCCGCTGCCTTTGTTGGAAGCAACTAAGGTCGACGCCCAGGCCCGTACCGGGTTACCGAAGGTTTGCGTCACCTCACAGACACCCCAGGACTGAAAGGCCTGGGTAAGCAGCGTCAGATTACGTGTCACCGTGGCCTTACTATCACCCCAGGTGGACGCCATGATGGTCATCACGCACACCGGCTCTTCCTGCTCGATCCGCGTCAGGGTTTCTATGGAGTTCCACACCGGCCGCAGCGCCGGCACAAACGCCATAAAATCGAGGGTTGATTTCTTGGCCCCCAGCGACTTCATGCCGCCCGGCATCAGGTCCATGCGTACACGCCACGGCACACCACGCGGCACCAATGCTTTGAGGTGGGCAAAGGTCTGCGGCGCCTGCGGTCCGAGGGCTACTGACAAGGTTCCATGCCAGGTTCCATTGATGCACAGCTTGTTTCCGTGGGTTTCCATGTCCTGGTTCATCAACTGAAAGTTCAGATGCGGTGCCAGGAAAGGCGTGTGGTCATCCCCTTGACGCACGCCATGCGGGGTAATGGGATCATCAGGTAACAGTGGTTGCCAGGCGTCACTGGTGCCCTCGCGGTCCACCTGCGAGCGCAGAGCCTGACCCACGTCGTGGGCATCGAGCAATTCCAGCAGCACACCCTGGCCGTTATCACTAAATGCGCTTTCCACAGCGCTCAGAAAGCCATCGTGTCGGATTTTCAACCCGGCCATTTCGGCCAACACTGGGTTTTGCCCAAATTTCGCATCTGGGCTTTGGCCGATCAGCTCTTTGAGGCGTTTGTTTTCATCGACCAGCTCATGCGCGGATAGAGCTTTTCGCCCGGTGTAACACACCATGTAGCAACGCTCCCGCGATACCCACGGGGCAAGCTTCTCGACGTGTTCATCCAAAATAGGCGTCATGTCGATGCCGGTACGCTTCACGGAAACGTATTGGGGAGCCAACAAGCGCTGAACTTCCTTTCGGCCCTGCTCCGGATCGTCTTCAAATACCAGACTGACCTTGTGCCCATGACGGCGATAGTGAGCCGTCAGCGCCTGAGTCATACGCTCAAGTCGACCACTCCAGGAATAGGGCTCGTTAACTGCTGCAGCTTCGTCGGTATCGCAAAAGCTTCCGGCCACTGCATACACCGTGCAGTAATCACCCTCATCGTTGACCAAGATATACGGGGCTTTGAGGCCCGGGTGACGGGTCCGGTCATCCTCGGTCAGACGCACGATCGTTTGCAGGTCGCAGTAGTCCGGCAGATCCCGGGACACGGCAAACCGCGAGGTTTCAGTAATCAGGTTTTCAACCCAACGTATCAGGCTCGACATACAAATCACTCCGGGTATAGGTGTCCCAGCTTCGGGAGGTGAGTACGGCAGCAGCGGTTTTCCCGCTGGGCAGTAACAACGTCAGGTCATCAAACCTGTCAGGTGGCAAAATCAGGGCACAGCCCGTCAGTCGGGTTTGCAGGGTTAAGCGCTTATGGGGGGGCAGACGTTGAAGGGCCATGGCGTACTCTCCCGCTCGCGCCGTGCCCCATGCCTGCTCAACTTCACGGCCATGGCGGGCAAGCCACAGCCATATTTTTTGGCCCTCACGGCGCTGGATTTTGTTTCCTGCCCGGATGGCTATCAGGGCGCGGCGCTGCAGGTGATGCACGTCGCTCATCGCCATACCAGGCAAAAAGGCCAGAAGCCCATGGGCCGCCGTTGGGCTGTCCAGGTGCCCGGCCAGGTAACAGAGGGTGCAAACGGTATGGGAGTCGGTGAATCCGGCCCTGGCGCCCTGCCACAGTTTTTCAGTCCAGATCCCACAGCAGGCGCATCGATCGCCTGCGATGGCCACCGGCACCGGCAACTCAGGGTCGCCACTGATATCAAGCATCAGGGGGGCCAGTGGGGGTTGTTCATGTTGGATATCGACATCCATAAGCGCTCCTTCTGGATCACTTCAGAATTCGGAAAAGTCGTAGTTTTTGGCTTGTACGGCTAACCGCCGTAGGTTTGCGTCAGAAATACAACGGCTGAACCGTTGTGGTGCACTTGGTCCGGGCTAAACGACAGAAAGCCCAGGAAGGTTTAAGCTGATGGGTATCTATATAGGAGGTCTCTATGAGCGCCCAACTTTCTCCCATCGTTTCAGAGTTCGAAACGCAGGAACAAGCAGACAGTTACGACCTTTGGTTTCGCGCCAAAGTACAAGAAGCGCTTGATGATCCTCGGCCTAGCATTCCTCATGATGAAGCCATGGCTCTCGTCGAGCAGCGCCTAGCCGCCAAGAGAAAAGCCCGTGCTGGCAGTTAACTGGAAAGTCGTCGCCCTTGACGACCTCGACGAAATCATTGATTACATCGACCAGAGAAACCCAGTAGCAGCCACAGATCTGCACAACATCATCAAGAAGGCCGCGGAAGGTCTTTCAGAAACGGCTTATCACTTCAGGTACGGGCGTATTCAAGGAACGCGTGAATGCGTCGTACATCCCAACTACGTTGTGGTCTATCAGGTCAAATCAGGCAGCGTTGATGTTTTACGCGTCCTGCACGCCCGCCAGAAATACCCCTAACCCGCAGCCCTGCGATGACCGAAGTCATCGCAGGGTGGTTCCTTAGCCCACGTCCACAGGCGACAAGCCAACCTGAGTTTGCGAACGCTTGATGATCTCCGGGATCACGACCAGGCACACCCCAAACAGGATGGACCCGATAATGTGACCGGTTTTGATCTGAGGGTTATCCTTCTTGGTCTTGGCAGCAATCAGCCCACCAATTACAAAGACCACGCCAACGAATTGAGCGACCGTCAGCGCGGATTTTTGCAAAGACTTGGCCCCCTCTGCCGCAGCATCCCCCATACCCGCAATATCGTCACCAGCAAAGGCCAGTACCGGGCTCGCGGCCATGGCCGCCGTTAAGCCTTTCACCATCCGCTGTCGCATCCCATCTTTAAAAACAGTGACGCGCACAGCAGCCCACAGCAACATGTCTTTGGACATGGCCAACTCCTTATTGATTGATCAGTTTGATGTAACGATTAAAGGTGCGCTTAGGCGCGTTAGATCCCCGGCCGGCTTAGAGCATGCCAAGAGACTTTTGCAGGGCGCTCAGCAGATACGGACTGCATACGCAAAAAACGCCCAGGACAAACTTGAGAGTGCCGCTGGATACATCCTGACTGGCTGTAAGCCCTGAATGCCCATCCTTGAGTGACCGCTTCCAGGCGAGCATGCCTTGCAAGGCAAAAAATACGCCCAGCATTCGTACCAAACTCAACACCGCATTAGCTGCGTCTGCTGCAACACCGAAGGTGCCCACATCCACGTAGCTGATGGCGTCGAAAGTCGCCCCTTGCCAGCCAAACTGGCGAGCAGCGGCGCCGATCATCTGATCAAGGCCTGCCAGACCACCACACAGCAACAACACGGCAATCACCTTGCCGCCGCTCTGCGACTGGCCGGGTGCTTTACGGGAGGCACTGGCATTGGAAGCGAGGTAGGTCACTGCACCAATGACGGCAAAAAAACCGCCTAACGTGAAAGCCAGGCTGACAAATGTGCCCAGCAAGTTATGGGACAGATTGACCAACATTTGAATCGCATCATTTCCACCACCCATGGCTCACCTCACTTGAGTGTGCCGGCGCTGGTATGCACTTCACGGGCTTGAGCATCAATACGGGTTATGGTCACCTGCCCCACTTGATCGCCCACTTTCACCGCCCAGGTTCTGTCTTGCCAGAACAGCCAGGCCATACCGTTTTGCACTGCCTCCACGCGCATACCGGTCAATGGTGATCGGACACGGGCTGCAGGTTTGGTCGCACGCGGTGTGGAAACCTGTACAACGGGTCGCCCCTCCAGGGAAGACAAACGAGCCGATAACACGCTGAGTTGTGCTTGAGCCTCAGACAGCTGCTGCTGTTGGAGCGTCATCCCCGCGCCCTGAGACTTGACCGTTTCCGACAACCGTCCAATGGCTGTGCGGTTGGTTTCCGCGTAACTGCGAACACCGCCAATCATGAGCGCTACCTCATCCTTGAACTGGCTCCCTCCTGCGTCAGAGGTGGCCCGTAATGGGGGGGTCGTCCCAGTCCCTTCGGTGGTAATGCTCTGCTCGTCGTGATCTTCCCGAAAAGCCAACTGATTTACCGTGGGGGTACTGTCGGGACCAAATAAGTACCAACCGGCACCCACTAGGATCACCACGACCCCGATTATCCAGGGCAATGACAGTCCCCCCATCATCGGGCGTTGCCACACCCCCTGATCGGCTGATTGGGAGGAAGGTGCCGAGACAACCGGCGACACCCTATCTTCTGCTGTAGCACTAAATTCGCTCATTATTGATTCTCCTGTAGCCTGCGTTGCGCCTCGATCCGTGCCTGGGTCTGCGCACGCCATTGATCAGCCGACTGAGGTTGGGTTGGGGCCTGGGGTTGAGGTTGTGTCGTCATCACTGCCTGAGCTGGAACAGCAGATTGCACCGCTTCCCCGCTTCGCCCTGGTGCAATTGCATCACCGGCATACACACCGCGCATGAACTGAATGGCTACCACCTGGCCCTTGAACACGTTCACTTGGGTCGCTGGGGTACGGGCGGCATCCGCAGTTAGCACTTTGGCAGCCTGGCTAGCGGCGCCGCCAAGAATGGCTCCGGCCACTGCTGTTCCGTCCGGTGTTCCTGGTCGTGCTACCTGAGTGCTAAACCCATTACTCACCACCTGGGTGTTGGCCTGGGTGTACATGTCACTGATGTTGCCAATGCCGCCCAGAATTGCCGGCAAGACAATGCGCGACATGTAACGGTGGTTCACTTCGGAAGCCACATTGGCCAACAAGGTGTCATCTTGAAGCGCATAGGCATCCACCTTGTAGTTGATACCCTTGAAGGCCATTTCAGTGAAGTGGATGACCACGCCATCGCCCTGCAATCTGGCCCCATCTGGGGCTTTCAATACAGCCCCGGCATAGGGCCCGGACAACTTGCCAAGAACCGGCGTGGTGCTGTTGTCCGAATCCACCCCGATATCAATAACCCCAGCACCCCGCCAATACGGCGGAACCACTTCAACAGCGGAATAAGGCGCATCGCCACCGGACTTCATGGAGGCTGTTTGTAGCCTGGCGCCACCTGGAAGGCTTTCACTCCAGCGGTCGTAGCTGCTTGCAGTGCCAGCCATCGTGCCGCCAGAACCGCTTCCACTACTTACCCCCCCAATCACCTCGGCCACCTGCAGGCCGCTGGGCTGTTCGTCTTGCGTCTTAACTTGGGGATTGATTCGAGAAAGTAACTTGACCAACGCCTTCTGACGCGGATCTTCCTTTTCGCTTCCGCTTTTTGAAGTCTGTCCTTGGCTGCTGCTACTACGTCGGGTGGTTGTTTCCCGCTGGGGAGCGGGTTTGGCAACCGGTGTAGGTTGCGTTACGGCCTGTTGCTCCATTGGGATACTGGCAATAAAGCTGTTGTTTTGGCTTTTGGCCGCTGCGGCCCCGTTCTGGTTGAATTGGTCTAACAACGCGCGGTAAGCCGGGCTTTCAGTGCTGTTGGTGCGTGAAGCCACCGATACCCGAGTGAGGTCAAGTCGTGATTGTTCCGGGGGAGGACTGGTGAGCCAGGTCCATAGGAAATAGCTGCCCCCCACCACCGCCACCACGGCCGCACCGATCAACCCCAGCGTGAGTTTTTTGTCACGTTTTGCATCGTTTTCGTTTGCCATGATGATTAATTACTCCAAGGCCACGTTGAGCGCCGCTGTGCGGCCCATTACCGAGAACGATACGTAAGGCGTCACCGGCAATTTCCATAGGTGCGTACCGTCTGCCGACGACAGCGTTGCCTCAAACTCGTCTCGGATATCAGCCCGTGTGCGGATGTACAGGTCATCGCCCAGTTGCCATACCGAGGTATCGGGCACCGCACCGGTCGTTTTCAGACGCCGGGCCTCCTTGGGAGGTATGCCATCAAGGAAGGCTTGCAACGTGCGGTCATGCAGCCCGATACGGGTTTCAGGGGCGGCGCCAGGTAGAGCCGCTGGCCCCCGGCCGGGAATGCGCATGTCCAAGCGACTGTCTACCGTCCAGGTGCCCGCTTTGGTGTCAGGCTCCCCACTGGTGACGTTGAGAACAATCGGCACCGATAACCCTTCCAGGTAGACAGTGACGTTGCCGCTGCTAAAGGGCTTTTTGGCCTGTACCACCATTACCGGACTGTTGGGTATCCAATACACAGTGAAGTCAGAATTGCCGCTGATGGGCGCCGCACCAATTTTCCAAGGTGCGCCGGTACTGTCCATCCAGCTCAACGAGCTGGGGTAATTCACGGCAGTGCGTATCAGCGGCAAGCTGGCTCCCGGTGATAAATTCACGGTCAGTGCGCTGATCCTTGGCACTACCGTGATCTGTGGTGCAGCGATCGCCTGATTAATGTCCTCAACCTGCCCTCGCAACTGCCGAATCTCTTGCGGGGTCAGTGGTGAAACCATGTCCTGAGCCTGCTGAAACAGCGGAGACGGCGGCGGCAACGGGTCATTGCCCGAAGGCGCCGGGGCTGCAGCCACTTTCCCGATGTCGGGACCTGGTCCAGCCTGGCTGGGAACGCTGGCTGCCGGCGTTGCGGAGGTGAGTGAGGCACCCGATACCCAGCCTGAAGGCGCCGCCGTATTGGCGGAAGGCGCAGCAGCGGGTACCGTTGCTGTCGTTGTAGGTGCGGCGGATGCTGTCGGTGCCGCCTGCGGGCTGGCAGTTTCATCCGCCCAGGCGTATCCGCCTGCTGCCAGCCATAAGGCGAGCGCAATAGTGGTTTTCATGGAAGTTCCTCGTAACACCGAAGACCTGACGGTCAACGTGCGTAAATCCTGTCGGTTATGGAACTGGTGTGAGGGAGCGGCGTGCCGTCCTCACCTCAGTTGGTATTGCTGGTGATGACTTGCGTTACTTCCAGACCGGCGTTTTTCACCCGCACGTCGGTGCGCTGAATGCGCTGGGTGAAGAAGAAGTGCAACGGCGGGCTGCCGGACTGTTGCCCGTGCAATTTCAGCGTGACCGGGTACTGAAACTCCCACACATACCGGCCACCCAATTCGCCTTTGCTGCGAATTACCCCGGGGCCCACATCGACCGAAAGGTTCATGCGCTGTTCCTTGACCGCCTTTAGCACGTTCGAAGTCGTCAGGGCCTTGTAGTAGTCCTGGAAACCTACTTCGGAATAGCGCTCACCAAGGCGGGTCATCTGGTCTCGGTAATGCACAAAGTCCAGGGTGAAGCTCTCTCGGATCGTGTCAGCGCCAAACGCTGCCACGTCGCTCATGCTAACCCCGGGCTTATCCAGCGGAATGACCTTGGTAACTCGCCCATTTTCAGTGGTGAAGTACTTCACGTCGGGATTAGCGACCTTCCAGCCAAGAAACCCATTAATGGTCACCGACAACACCAGGGCGGGGCCAAGCCACAGCACAGCCGTCAGACAGCGGTGGGCAAACGCGGCGCCAAGTTCCCGTTTGTTCTGCGCATTTACCGCATGTTTAAACGTCTCTTCATCCGCCGCCGAGACTGTATTGGGCTCGAAAGGCGGTTGATCCGCCTGGACCGAATTATCAGGTAATGAGTTCACAACAAACCTCCTTGGGACCGCCAGGGATCAATGGTGCTAGGGATATGGCTATTGATTTTGTCCACCGCTGCTTGGCATATCTGATCGGCTAGCTGGTTCAACAGATCCGACAGACTCGGGAATGAGGGCAAGCTGATGCTGGTGGTGCGAATACGTGCCAAGCAGTCCTGGAGTTCATCGGAGACGGTGCGCTCACGCTCTGCCCATACATCCGATGCCCTTTTGGCTTGCTCGTAACCGGCTTGACTGCCTGCGCTGGCCGCTTGTCCTGAGCGGCAAACCGCTGCATTTCCCACAACTGGCAAGCAGCACAAAGCCGTCAGCAGTGCTGCGCACATGCTTTTCTTGAACATGGTGAGTACCTTTGCTGTTAGCGTTTTTTCTTGCTCACGCCGGGCGTGGATCGCTCGGCTGTGCTGCCGGTGCCGCTGTGGGTGCTGACTTTGGGAGGGAGTTGTCCTCCTTCCAGCGCTCATCAAAACCCAACCGGGCATGCAAGGCGGGGGGAATATCGGCAGGCGCATCAAGCTTGGCGATGCGCGTTGCGTTGTCGCCTTCAAGCTTGAAGGCGATGTTTTCCCGAGAAACTGGCACACCGCCTGAGCGGTTAATGGCATTGCCCGTGCCAATCGGCACAAGCCCCTCTGGTGTAATGGCGTTAAACACCATCGGCGGCGCGTCCTGAGTGCCCGGCAAGCTAACCAACACATGCTGGAACTCATTACCCTGACGCACCACGCCTTGCAGGTAAGGGCCATCGCCGCGCACCAGAAGCATGTCCAGGTGCCCGTCTTGCGACCAACTGCTGATCACCGGTTGCCCTGCTGACTTTCTCGGGTCAATAGCCGGACGTTGTGCCGACAGTTCATCCCCAGCTTTTGCACTGCCCTGGCCGTTTGGTGTCATCCAGTACAGGCCCTGAGCGGGTGGTGTGGGTACTGGCACGTCCAGTCCCAGACGGTTAATCACGGCTTGCTGTACTACGGCAAATCGGGCTGCGTCATAAGGAGCCAGTTTTACCCCCTCATCCTGGCCGGTACGTACAGTTGCAGCACCCTTCACGGTGAGCGCCCATTGATTGCGATGGGCATTCTTGTCCTCAAAGTGTGTCGTGACGCCTTGCTCATTCTTGTGCGGAACCTTAACCACGACCGCTTCTTTACCCAGCCACTGCAATGTCACCATTTTCCCTGGCTGAACACGGGTTTCACGCATCAACCCTGCCAGCTCCTTACCCCAAAAGGTCTGCGTACCGGTTTTGGTGCGCAGCTTGATATAGGTAGTTGGGTCGTTGTTTTCATCAAAGTGATACGGTGCCATTCCGCAAGCCATCACCTTCCCGACGACGCCGTCCTTGGCCTTTTCAGCGGGTTGATGAACCTCCGCAGAAACCCCTTGAGGCTGGGCAACGACATTTTCAGGTCCAGGCTCAGCTGCCCTGTTTGGCGCGGCTGACTGTGACACGGTGGCCACATTTTCAACCTCCAGCAATGGCGCCGCTTGAGGCTGTGCTGGCACCGCCTCTGGCACCGCGTGGCTAGGCTGAGCAGGAAGCGTACCGAATGCAGGTGGCGCCTCGCCGGCAATGGCATCGCGTACCACCGGTTCTGCCGTCAAGGCTTTACGGGCGTCGTCCAGCAATGCCCGTTGAACGGGATTTTTCATCTCGACGTTGATTTGATGCTGCGCAATCAAGCCGATCGTCTTGGCCTTGAACTCGTCACTGCCGGTCAGTTCGATTCGACCTCGATAAAATTGCGCAGCGGTCAGCAGGGCCGCGACGATTTTTTCATCACTCTGGCCCGCTCCTGGTGCCATTTCCAAACGGGCGCCATGATCCACAAATGCCGGTTCACCATCGAGCGTGTAAAGGGTCTGACTATCACCTTGTTTCTCCCAGCCAACCCGTGCCAGCAGTGAATCCAAATCCAGATGGCTGATCTGTGGCTCGACTTCCGTCCCGCTAGGCCGTGGTGCCCCCACCAAGATTGCATCTGCCTCGTTAGCGGCTACAGGCGATGTTCCATTGCCGGCGTCGTTTAACCGGGACACCGGAGCTGGATCATCAGAAGCCACTGGGGTCTCTTGTTCCGGGGTTTGTGCTGACGGCGCTGGAGACAATGGTGTGGCGTCAGGAGCGGTAGAGTCTGCTTCTGACTCCAACGCCTGACGCTCAACCGGCTGCACAATGGGTGCAATAACAGTCTCTGCGTTGGCAGTCGGTGCCAATGTTGGCTCCAGGGCCATGCTCAATTGTTCCTCGGCCCGTCGTTGTGCACGCGTCGTTTCATCAACGGCAGCCACCGCGTCAGCTGATGATGTAGTCGCTGGATCGGGCTTCAAACCCAACGAAGCGGGTTCGCCGTTGTGCGTGAAGGCCAGCGGTGCTGGAGCTGTTGGAGTATCCCGCTCACTCGGTGTCACAGGTTGCTCAATCTGCGGTTGTGGCTGGAAACGCTCCAGGTCAATCGTGGCGAGTTGACCGTTGTGGGTAAAGTTCAGCGGCGCTGGAGCGGCTGGAATATCCCGCTCACTCGGTGCCGCAGGTTGCTCAACCTGTGGTTGTGACTGAAAGCGCTCCAGGTCAATCGTGGCGGGCTCGCCGTTGTGGGTGAAGGTCAACGGCTCTGGAGCAGCGGGTGGTAATACGGAGTCTACAAGGGCTGAGGTAGCAGCCGGATCTAAAGCAGCTTTCTCTTCCTGCATGGTGGGCACCTCATTGTCATGGGCCAATACCTGGCTAATCTGGTTGCGCAGGGCATCCAGTCCCCGGGATTGGTGAAGGTCGTTAAAGTCGGTCAGGCCACGGGCCTTTTCTTCATCAGTGAATGCGGGGTACAGCACCTGACCGCCGACCTGCTCAGCCGCCGCAGTGGCCATCAACAACCCCTTGTTCTGCTCTTTGGCGTGATCGAGGTCCGCCAAGAACACATGCCGGCTATCGGGCAGCTGCTCATGCAAAACCTTGGCGACGGCCACCATGTTTCCGGCATCAATGGTCATCACCACCGGAAGGCCCGTGGCGAGGTTCGCGCTACGCGCCGTGGCGTAGCCCTCGGCATAAAGCACCGGTTGGCCAGGGGTCAGCGAACCACCCACAACCAGAAAGTGTCCTTGCTTGGGCGCATCTTTAAAGAGGTACTTCTCCCCGTCCGGGGGGATGTACTGCAGGGTTTTGAATGTTCCCGAGGCATTAAAAAACGGCACCACCAGGGCGCCGTTTCTTGTTTGGCGTAGGTCGGGCGTAGGGGGTATTCCCTTACGCACCAAGTACGGGTGCGCGGGGTCTGCTCCAGGCAATCGGTCATAGAGCCTTTTGGCAGCAAGGGTTTGCTGGGCATACAGTTGCTCGCGCACACGCACTGCATCTTCCTGCGACTGGCGAGCGGCGGCGCGGATATGTAGACGTGCCATGGGGTCAGATTCCCCTCCCTTGGCACTCCAGTTGGTCACTGACTTTTCCGTTTCGGCTCGGTGATAGTTGATAAACCACCCACCAGGGCGACGATCCAGAAACCCTCGGTACACACCGCTTTTATTGCCTTTTTTGTCTTCTACGGTGGCCACTCGATGCCGCTGGCCATCCATCACCGGCATCCCTTGAATCACTAGCCCCTCACGGGTCAAGGCGTCCAAAAACTCTGCCTCCGGATCACCGCCACCCGACCGAATGCTGGTATCGGGCAACCACTGCGCAAGACGGTCAAGGTCTGCGCCCGGGCGGGCAAACCACAAGCTCGATTCTTTGTCCCATCCAATTGCCGCCTGACCGTTTTCAAGCTTTCCAGCCGCTGCGCGCACAACTTCACGCGCGTCATGTGGCACGGCCAGCCAAACCGGATACTCGGAGGTGTTGGGGGTGGTTTCTAATTTGAACTGGGCATCGTCCGACGCCGGAAAGATCTGCTGTGACCGGCTGCGGTCATGCAGGCCCTCGGCAACCATTGTGGTGACGCTGATGAGGTCGCGGATCTGCATTGGGCGGGAGCGCTCGATGCAGGTCTCACGAAAAGATTGGGCGCCCCCAATGGCGTTGCCGTACGCAAGTGATTCGATATCCTCACAGGCAAAGGCAAATACTTCCTCAGCTTTGCGCGAGTCGCTGATCCCGGGGTAAAGCTGATCGACCTTAGCCCAGATACCGGCCGTGCTGGGCTCGTTGCGAGCCTCAATAATCCCGTCTAGGACTGCTCGTTTTTCGGCGGGGTTGAAGGTGTTGATTCCAAAGTGTCCAAGGACTTCGTGCCTAAGAGATCTTTTAAACTCTTCGTCCGAACCAAAGTTGGAAGTGGCGAAAAGGACTCGTCCTCCTCCTGGATGAAATGAACCGAGGATTGTTCCTGCGGCTTCTCGGGTGGCGTGCGGTCCATATAGTTCCTCCTGGGTTTCTCTGAGTTTGTAGCCAAGGCTGGACGCTACTGGGTAAGTAGCACAGAAATCTATTACGAGTGCCTTGGCATCATCAATGGATAATGTCATTCATCATGCCTCCGTTATTTACTCCCAGCGCAATATCTGCGCTCCTGCTCAATCCCCTTCGGTAAAACGCCGGTACCACCAGGGCCGACCGGACAGCCGTTTACCGCGCATCAAGTAGGTCAGTCGGGTGACCAGCACCTTGAGCGTCCAGCCAAATAGCGACAGCAGCCGAAAGCCGCCAATAATGGCGCTGATCACAAAAATCGTATTCAGCGATGGGAAGCGAAACCACACCAGATACAGCAAGAACAACGGTGCTGGAATGCCATAAACGTTGAGAGGGCGTGAGGCGTTGCGCCAATAGCCCGGTTGCAGGAAGTCTTGTTGATCAGCCATAGGTGGCTCCTTCGTGGTAAAGGCTTGCGTGATCCGCATCAGCCTGATTCGTGATCCCCCTTCCCTGCCGGTGCAAATTCGGGGAATTCAGCCAGCAGTGCCGTGTTGCCCTTGGCGATCTGCTCCATCACTGCAAGAGTGATGTGTTCACGCACCACGCCAGTTGAGACGAAGTACATGGCCCAGGCTTGCTCTGGTGTGCAGTGGATGATCTGTTCTTCAACGGCCTTGTAGCCTTTGTATTCGTCCGACTCCAAGTAGCACTGGCAATCGTCTTCGCACATGGTTTTTCTCCTTCCCTAGAACCTCTGTGACAACCCTTTAGAAGGTCGGCTGATAAGGCTGACCCTGCTCCCAGCGTGATTGCCAATGTTCCAAATAAACGCTGGCCACCGCAGGAAAGCCCCACAGCACCAACGCGTTTTCGCTGTTGGCCTTGGCTGCCGAGGTCGAGTAGTTAAACGAGCCGGTTTCCACGTTCTGCCCGTCGCTGATGATCACTTTGTCGTGCTGGATCTTGTACGCGGCATTCGTCCGCAGACCGATTCCGGCCTTGGCCAACAGGTTCATGGCGGCGCGGCTGGCCCTGCTTTCGTTGCCATGTGCGTCAAGCACCACCTGGACATCAACGCCACGCTTTTGCGCGGCGACCAGGGCTTTAACGACCTTGGGCGACGTGAAGCTGTAGCCCATCAAGCGGATCTGCTGCTGGGCATCCTGGATCACATTGAGTACCAGTTGCTCAGCACTTCCTTCCGGAGAGAAACCGACTTGTATCTCTGCCGCCTGAGCCGTTAACACCAGGTTAAACAGCAACGTCGAGAGCATCAGGCCACGGCTGATCGGGCGCGTTAGTGCCGAAAAGCTGCTCATGATCTGTCTCGCTTTTCCAGTTCGCGCAACTGAGAGGCCGACATGGCCACCGCCAATTCTCGCCGGTCAATCCGGTTGCCCTGGTAAAGCCTCCAAGCATGATCGGCAAAGCGACGTTGCTCAGTACGAATAATCCCGTCGATATGCTGGCCCCACTGGGTGTATGGCATCCCGGCCAGTTGGGCACGCAGCGGATCGTCGAAAAGGATGTATTCGCGCACCGCCTGACGCTTGCCGTCTGTAGTACGCAGTAGCTTTTGCACAACGATGTACTGCAGTACCCCCAGTAGATCGCGGGCCGTCGCTTCACGCATTTCAGACGGCACCATCGTCAGGCAACGAGGAATGGCTTCGCCGGGGGAGTGAATGTGCAAGGTGCTGAGATTGAAGTGACCCAACTGGCCCGCGAGAACGCCCGCCTGAAAGGTCTCCAAGTCCCGCATTTCCCCTACGCCGATAATCGACGGCGCGCGGCGCAGGTGCGCCCGTATGCCTTCGGCATAGCTCGGCACATCACGGCCGATCTGCAACTGAGTCGGGAGCAATACATCACCCGCACGCCCAAGAACGAATTCAATCGGGTCCTCAGTCGTGGTCACTTTACGGTCAGGGTCCGTGTCCAGGCAGAAGCGGTAGATCGAGGCCGCCAGGGTGCTTTTCCCTGACCCGGTAATCCCACCGATCAGCCCTAATCCACTGGCCGGCAACAACGCCTCGAACAGGTCATCCTCAAGACCCAGCTGTGGCAGCGGTGTGATATCTGAGGGAATAACCCGCATCGTCAGAGCAATGGTGGTGTCCAGCCGTCCAGCGGTGGCCTGTACAAAGTTGCAACGGAAGCGCAATCGCTCCCCGCGTTCCAGGCCGTAGCGCTGGTACATGTCGCCATCCAGTTGCAACGCCCGGTCTACAGGCCGGCCGCCGCGCACCGTCGCCCGGATTTCCGGGTTGAACACCTCGTCGAGCAGCTTGGACAGGGTGTCATCAGCCAGCACGAACGGACTGGCCTGGCGCAAGCGTCCGTGATGCCCCACCACCAGGTGGTTGTTACCCTGGATATGGATATCACTGACGTTTTTCCGCGCACACCAGACGAAAAACTCGCGCAGTGAGGTACCGGTCAATCCTCCGTCAAACGGATAAGGCTCAAAGCTCGTAGCCTGGGTCATGGCTGCACCTTCCGTATCACCGGCTGCCATTGGGTCTTATCAGGGATAAACCCGGCGTTTTCCTTGAGTTTGCGCACCCGGTCGCCCGTGGTGAGCTTCTGCCGATCGCCAGTGACAGTCTGCTGTTGGTCCGTGACCACCGGCGCCGTGATGAAGCCTTGGCGCAGAAGCTGCGAGTACAACAACATCCCCCGGTAATCACGGGTCAGGCGGTTGAAGTTGGCTTCCAGTGTCTGATCGGCACTCAACCGCCCTTCCCCCCAACCCTGGCGAATTGCCGCTTGCCAAAGCCCCTTCTGCACACTGTTTTCAGGCGTTACCGATAACGACGCATCGGTGGTGGACGATGCCAGCCCAGCCATCAGCCAAGTGCGCCAGGACGGCGGGTTACTGACAAACCGCTCTGGAAGGATGATTTCGTAAACATGGCTCGCCGTGCGGATCTGCCGTGGAGTGATGTGCGCCACGTCCACCGCCTCATCGATCACGGGCGGTAGCCAGCCCTGGCGACTGATAAGGGTGCGAAAGTCGTAAAGGCTATCGAGACGCCCTATCTGTCCGTCCAGAGCCTGACGCAACTCCCAGGCACGCTCAGCCTTGCCACCGCGAAAACCTATGGTGCGCCCTGATTCCTCCAGCAACTGGCGGCGGGACTCAGACACATCCTCTGACGCCGGGCGAGCAGGAACCAAGTAGCTCTCAACAGGCGGCGGCGCATCAGGTGTCGTGGCGGGTGGTGTGTGGGCACACCCCTGCAAGCCCTGCAATAGGGCCAGCGTCAGAATGGATTTTTTCACTGACGCCCCCCTGCCTTCTTCTGAGGCTCGGCCTGTGCAAAGGCCAGATTCAATTGCCCTGGAAGCTGGGTCAGCGTGGCACGCCATGCCGTCTGCATTTCTACCAGGCGCAATAGATTCTGGTAGGTAATGCCGTTGACTTTGAGGTTAACGGGCAAAGGCAGGCGAACACCGGTCCAGGTAAATTTCTGGCCGCGTTGGAGAGCCAGGTGGGAAAGCAGCTCGACCGCATCCCCGCTCCAGTCAACGGCTACCAGGTCGCCCTGGGTACGAATCGCGTCAGCCGGTAAGGCTGAGCGAGTATTAATAACGCCCTCCATCCACAGCGTTTGTTGCTGGGCTGGGACCTTGGCAAGCACCACGGGCGGTGCAGGGGGAGGCGCTACAGGTTTCTTTTCGCAAAAAGACTGACAGCCGGCCAGCAGCAAAGCCACCGCAGGCGCAGCAACAAAAGAGAGCTTCATCAAGGGTCTCCTGACACCCTGGACAGGGTGCAGTAATTAACGGATTGCGAGGTTGCCCGGCGTGGCGCCAAGCGCTTTGAGGCGGTTGTAAATCACCCGAATGCCCTGCGCGTAGCGCAGGCGTTTGTTTTCTTGGCGAGCCGAGGGATGAAAACCGGCGTTGTACGACCCGAGGCAGCGCCAGGTGTTGCCACACACCCGAAGGTGGCGGGCCAGTACCCAAGCGCCTACCTGCACGTTGAAGCAGGCATCGGCCAGCAGGTCTTCCGGGCGCTTGATCAGCCCCAGGCGGACCAGCCGATTAGCGTTATCGGTATTGATCTGCATGACACCGTAATCGGAACTGATGATTTTTCCGGTGTCGTCCCGGTTATGGTTCACAGCCCCCGGCCGCAGGTTGCTCTCCCATATACCAATAGCCTCCAGTAACAGGGGATCTTGCTGATAACGCTGGCCTGCCTCTTGAAAACAAAACGCCGCTGCCGGCAACGGCATCGATAACGCCAAGATGAGCCATAGCGAACGCATGGCTAACCTCCAGAGCTAGGCACTGGCCTTATGGGAGGGTTGACAGCAGGCACCTGGACTTTTGCTGGCAACGGTGCCGGTGCCGTGAGGGGAGCAGTGTTTCGCACAGAGCTGGTCTGGTGTAACCGGGCCTGCGCCTGACTCAGTGAGGTAGCGTTTTGCACAATCTGCTCATCCACCCACTGTCCTGCTGGCACCTGGGCGACCTTTGATGCGGTGGTGTTGCATCCCGATAGGGATATGAGCAGAACGGTTAGAAGTAGTCGCTTTTGCATAATCGCCTCCTGAAATGACTATCTTTTCGAGTCATCAATCAGCTTTTTAACTGCCACGTCCAAGTAATTATCGATTAGGTATCGAGCTAACCCGGACGGGGACATTTGCTTAGGGCTGTTGGTTTCGTAGCTGACCTTAGTAGCAGCCTTATTCAGTGCCTCGACCCTGATTGCACGGACGTAGACGCTGGTTGTTGTTGTAGTTGCGGACATCGCTTCATCTTCTGGTAGCTCCATGGGAACTCCTATGGGTTGGGAAAGCGCAAAAACACCGCTAGGCAAGGGCCTGGCGGTGAATACAAATTAGGTGGGGATGAGAAATGGTGAACCCCCGCCTCGCTACTGGCGGCAGGCGGGGTTTGTTGCGTCAGCGGTGTTGGCCAGGTACCCGCTGCTGATTGCAGGGCTGGCCGGTCGTCTTCGGTGTGGGCTTCGAGCTTCCTACTCACAGCGTCAAACAGCATCTGTTCGCCGTGGATCATAGGTCCTTACAACATGCACGCTACAGCTCTGAATGCCCTGAGTGGTTGGGGCAGGGTGCATGAGGTCCGGCGCTCCTCATAGCCGAGGCTCAGAGCACTAATTCGAATTTAGGTAATCAACTACTACAAAGGGTGTACCGCTGAATACACGCGGCCACCTGGGCGACTGGTTAGTCGTTGCAGTGAATCGCCCTGTGCAAGGAGCGCAAAAAAAGCAGCTTTGCGCGCGACCTCGGAGTGCATGTCAATGATGAGGTGTAGGGACTTGGCCAGCTCAGATGGCAGATTGCGATGTTCAACGCAGTTGAAGGTGCGATCAGTGCGTAACAGGATCAAATCTCTTAATGCGTCGACAACACTGTCTTGGACAACACAAGCGTCCCCACCGAATCGAACGAACCCATGGGCACCATTCAACGCTGTGATTTCTGTGGTGTGGGTCACATACGGGTCGAAATTCAGCAGCAAATAGCCGGGGAACAACGGAAGCTCACGGCGCACGGACGAAGGCCGATCCGTGCGCTTACGAAGTGTGACCCTGCAAGGCGAATACACCTCAACGTCCAGCCTCTTGATCAACTCTGTAAGTGATTGATGATTCGAGGAATTATGAATTAGAACGTACCAGTTTCGCATATGCAGAACCATCCTAGCAGGCGCCCTTCCGAAATCCCGAACCGTTAGGCGCAGGGGCTTTTGTGATCGGCTTGGGAAATCAATTTCATCCGCCCCAGAGCCATGACGGTCGACGGGTGACGGATTGCCAGGTGACAAAATAAATCGTTTTAGAAAAAAAGTAAACACTTCTGTTATCTATGAATACATCTGTAGCTTTATAGATCCATAACCAGATGAAATTATTGATTTTTTTGGGGCTTATGTGACCAATCTTCGCAATGTGATTGGAGCCAAAATCAAGGCTCTCCGAAAAGCATGCCAAATGAGCCAAGCTGAGTTGGCTCATTTGATTGGGAGTGATGCGCCATTAATCGGTCGCTATGAGAGAGGTTTGACGCTTCCTAACATTGAGCAGTTGATCAGAATTGCAACTGTTTTTAACGTAGCGCCAGGTGAAATACTCCCTGGTGGCCAGGACGAACTAAGAACTCGCCTGATAGCTCTTCGACAAGAACTTGCCGAAAAAATAGTTCAGGTCGACTCACCCGAGAGCTTGGAAGAGATCATTCGCCTCACTGATAAATTTATTTCGTATAACCAGCCACCGAAAAAATAGTGACCATCATCACGCTATTCCGTATTTACGAGACAACTCATCGATACGAATCACGCGCTGATGATGGTATTGGCTCGACTGCTGGTCGAGCGGGAAGAAACCCTCCGCAACCACCGCCGTGAATTTTTCGTCCAGTCTTACCAAAGTCACGAGTTCTTTAAGCTCTTTCTGCATATCTATATCTATGTTGTTCGTCATATCCTTTTCCTTGAAAACGTCGTTCCGCTCGCTGATGTGCCTTTAGGCGCTTTCCCACGGTTCCCCGCCGCCCATTAAAAACCCCTGTCAAGATCCACGATTGACATCTATATTTAGACGCTGATCAATCTAATTGACCTTAAAATAACACTAACGGGGGAATTGATGGCCGTCAAAACAAATATTGACATGGTGTCATTTTTGCGCGAGAGCCTGGCTAAAGGGAAAGGCGTGAAGTACAAGCGACTGTCAGACGCGATAGGCGACGGTATTCTTAGCGGTCAATTCGAACCAGGCCGAAAACTTCCACCGCATCGCACGCTATCCGACAAGCTCAAGGTCACCATTGGCACCATCAGTCGGGCTTACGGTGAGTTAGAACGGTTGGGGCTGGTAGTGGCTCGCGTTGGTGATGGCACGTTCGTCCGCAAACGTGGGCTTGATCGTAAGCTTGATGAGGGCTTTCGCAATTTCAGTGAAGAGACCCCAACGTTTTTTGATATGAGCCGGAACATGTACATCCCAGGTTCCGAGACCGACTTTCTAACGCAGAGCTTACAAGTACTCGCGGGCAACCCCAGCGCAATTAGGGATATAAGCCAGTACACCCCAGACGTTGGCCTACCACGGTATCGAGCTGCTGGAGCAGAGTGGCTTAAGCAGCCTGATTTCACTCCGACCCCTGAGCAAGTGATCTGTGTTAACGGCGGTCAACACGGGTTGGTCTGTTCCCTGATGGCATTGCTGCAGGCGGGTGACACGATGGCCACCGAACAGCTGACATATCCCGGGCTGATCACTGCGGCTCGGATGCTCGGGATTAAATTGGTGGGAGTTGAAACAGATGAGGAAGGGTTGTTGCCATCCTCACTGGATGCGGTTTGTCGCAACCATCGTGTTTCAGCACTTTTTTGTACACCGACAATCCAGACTCCAACCGCTGCCGTGATGTCGGTAACTCGGCGCGAGGAAGTCGCGAAGGTATGTCGCGATCATAATTTGCTTATTCTTGAAGACGACGCCTACGCAGTCTTGATGGATGATCGCCCGCCGCCCCTCTGTTGCTTCGCACCAGAAAGAACGACTCTGATCACCAGCTTGAGTAAGACGGTCCCATCTGGGTTTCGTGTAGGTTACCTGCATGCTCCACTAACTTTGATCAGTCGACTATCCGCCTCTTTGCGTTCGACGTGTTGGATGGCTACTCCAATGTCGTTTGAGTTAGTTACTGACTGGATAGAAAACGGTACAGCCGATCTATTACGACGACAACAAGTCAAAGAGATTCGTCGGCGTAAAATGTTGGTTGAACACCTACTTTACGGACTTGAATACAAAACTCATGCAAGCAGTTCGCACTTTTGGATACCCGTTCCCGAGCCACGCCGTGCATCTGAGATTGAGTCAGAGCTGAAACAACAAAACTACTTGGTTGCGACAGCTGAAAACTTTGCGGTAGGACATGCCGTCGTACCTCAATTCATCCGGGCAAGCGTCAGCAACACGTCTGGGAGTGACCAACTACTGATTGAGGCTTTTACAACCTTAACCAAATCACTAAGCCATACCCGAGAACGCTTTAGTTTGTAAAAGCTAAGTAGCCAACCTGAATTACTGACCGAAGTGCATTACTGCTTCGGTCAGTTCAGTTTAAAAAACCTCATGGTCTCGGCTGTTGATCTGTAAGCGAACGGGCATTACAGGTTGCGTAACGGCAGCCAGTTATGCGGCAACAACTCGGCGATCTCACTGGCGCGCTGCGTCGGCAGCCGCATCAGCACTTCCTTGAGATAAGCATACGGAT
>Ga0208123_100110_pt1 | contig 42603 bp, 43 predicted proteins | sample LakWasMe92_HOW11_2_FD_183914 | JGI IMG/M metagenome (GOLD analysis project Ga0208123, IMG submission 183914) | Freshwater sediment methanotrophic microbial communities from Lake Washington under simulated oxygen tension - Sediment Metagenome... | ecosystem: Environmental > Aquatic > Freshwater >... | reverse complement strand
TGCGGGTTTGCTTGCGCTTGCCAGCGTACTCGGCGTCGGCGAAGGTCATCTGCTTCATCGGGAAACTCGGTGGGTGGGGTCGCGGTATTTTGCCAAATCAGAAAGTCTTTTTCAGAGTTTCCTTAGCGTGCGGCAAAATCAGGTCATCGGCCAGCGGGAGGATTCGCAGCATGATGGGACAATTGTCGAGAGGAGAGAGACTGTTTTAGTCGTTTAATATTGAGGATCACATCCTAGCCAATCACCTCCCGCGCAGCATTGATCGATTCCTCAACCTGAGGGATCTACGCCATTTCCTTGCCGATTTCTACCGCTCGGTTGGGCGTCTTTCGATTGATCCTGAACTGATGATTCGCCTGCCGATACACCGCGCACCACATCAATGCGTATCACCTACGACCGCACGCAATTAGCGCACGCCCTCTCTTTCTATCCTCTCCCAAGCCCAAATTCCCTCAAGAAAACTCTTGGCACGCTTCATGCACATGTATTGATATTCAAGTTACTTGAATAAAAATGTAAGAAATTCAAGGGGAATACCAATGACGCGTTTCACTCTAAAAGCACTCTCGCTGTCGCTCGTCACGCTGTGCAGTATTTCTCTGGCGCACGCAGACGATTTGCTGCAGCGCATCAAGCAGAAAAACGAGATAGTCGTTGCCACAGAGGCGCGTTTCGCGCCATTCGAGTCAATCGAGAATGGCAAGATTGTCGGCTATGGCGCAGACCTGATGCATTACGTACTGGACGCTGGCTTGCCCGGCGTGAAGGTGCGCCAGCTCGATCTACCGTTTCAGGGGATTTTGCCTGGCCTGGATACCCGAAAATTCGACTTCGTCGTGACATCGGTGACAGTCAATAAAGCGCGTTTCGAGCAATTCGCTTTTACCGTCCCTATTGCCGAGTCCACCGTTGCACTGCTCAAGCGCGCCGACGACAGCAATATCAAGACGTTGACTGACTTGAACGGCCGGGTGATTGGTTCTCAGGCAGGTTCAGGGCAGCTGGCAGTACTACAAGCACTGGATACCAAGCTCAAAGCTCAGGGCCAACCGGGCCTCAAGCAGATCAAAGAGTATGTGAGCTTCGATGAAGCTTATGCGGATCTGGCCAATGGTCGTCTCGATGGCGTGGCTCAGTCGCTTTCCAACTTAGGCCCATTGATGAAAGCTCGTCCGGGGCTTTTCACAACGCTGCCGGAGATGGTGGGTCCAGTGACGTATTTCGGCTGGGTCGGTCGCAAGGATGCTGACAGCGCAAGCCTGGTGAAGCTATTTAGCGAGGGCATCGCCCGCGCAGCGAAAGATGGCACCTTGAAGACGCTGCAGGATAAATGGTTCGGTTTCACCATGGACTTGCCTGCTGATGCCATGCCAGTACCGAGCATCTGAGCCGCTGATGATGAATGATTTCAGCAGCCGTCTCGCGCTCTATTGGCCTGCCTTGATCGACGGTGCAACAACCACATTGTGGTTGTGCGCCATCGGCATGCTGCTGGGTTTCATTCTCGGCGTAGTCATTCATCTGATTGCCAATGGTCGCAGCCGTGCCGGCAGAGCATTTACCAGGGTGTACGTCAGTTTCTTTCGCGGCACGCCAATGCTGGCGCAGCTGCTGCTTCTGTTTTATCTCCCATCGGCCCTGGGTCTGGATGTGCCACCCATGGTGGCTGCTGCTACGGCCCTTGCACTCAACACGGCTGCTTATCAGTCGCAGATCTTGAGCAGCGGTTTCGCCGCAATCCCCAAGGGACAGATGGAAGCGGCGGCCGTGTTTGCCATCGGCAAATACAAAACGCTGTTCCATATCCAACTGCCACAGGTGTTGCGCCTCACCTCACCCGCGTTGATTTCCGAGTTGATCGATGTGATCAAGGTGTCAGCGGTGGTTTCGGTCATCTCCATCACTGATTTGATGCGCGTCAGCCAGCAACTGGTTTCACAGACTTACCGCCCACTTGAGGTGTATTTGGTGGCGGGCTTGTTTTATCTCGCGCTGACAAGCCTGTTGAGCGTGCTCGGCAGCCTGCTGGAACATCGCTGGAAGGAGCTCAAGTGATGCAAGAATTATTGAGTTATCTGCCGGATTTTGCCAATGCACTGCTGGTCACGCTGGGTATTAGTCTGACTGCCGCTGCCATGGGCTTACTGCTGGGTTTTGGGCTCAACGCCCTGCGCATGGCGGCCCCAGGATTTGTAGCGATCTATCGCGTTTACGTGTGGCTTATTCGCGGAACACCTTTTCTCGCCCAACTCGCGATTATTTATTTCGGGCTGCCCGTCATCGGTCTGCGGCTGGAGGCCGTCGAGGCAAGCATCCTGTCGCTGGCCTTATACAGCGCTGCTTATTTTGCCGAACTGTTCCGTTCTGCCTGGGCCAGCGTGCCCAGTGGTCAAGTAGAGGCAGCGCGGGTACATGGCATTTCGCGCAGCCGGGTGTTCTGGCACGTACAAGCGCCGCAAGCGCTGGCATTCGCCCTCCCGCTACTGGGCAATCAGGTGATCCTGACCATCAAGGAAAGCGCCGTCACCTCGATTATTACCGTGCCAGAGCTAACCATGACCGCCGGACGCATCGTATCCACCACCTTTTCCTACGTATTGCCGTACGCCCTGCTGGTGTTGAGCTACTGGCTGCTGACCTCATCGGTCGCGGCTGTTGCCAGCGCACTGGGGCGGCGCATGACACGCCATCTACGAGGCTGAACAGATGACTACCCTACCGCTTCTTGACTTGCGTGGTGTTGGTAAATCCTATGGCTCGAACCGCGTGCTCAGTGGGTTTGACCTGCGCGTGCAGGCCGGCGAAATCGTATCGCTAATCGGACCGTCAGGCTCCGGAAAAACCACTGCCCTGCGCTGCATGAACTTCCTTGAACGCTATGACGAGGGTGAGATCTGGATCGATGGTCAACTGCTGGGCTACAGCGGACCGGGCAGGCGTGAAGCCGACCGCGACAGCGAAGCCAAGATCGATGAGGTGCGCAACCCGCTGTCCATGGTGTTCCAGCAATTCAATTTGTGGCCCCACATGACCGTGCGCGAGAACGTCATGGCGCCTTTGGTACTCGGCAAGAAAATCGCCAAGGCAGAGGCCCGCAGCCTGGCTGATCAGGCACTGGCACGGGTCGGCCTGAGCGCCAAGGCGGATGCGTACCCCGCTCGCCTCTCCGGCGGACAACAGCAACGGGTCGGCATTGCCCGGGCCCTGGCAGTAAAACCGCGGTTGATGCTGCTCGACGAACCGACCTCGGCGCTGGACCCGGAATTGGTCGAGGAAGTACTGCAGGTCATTCGCAGCCTTGCGAACGATGGCATGACCATGGTGATGGTGACCCATGAAATGAGTTTCGCCGCACAGATTTCCAGTCAGGTGGTGTTTATGGAAGCAGGAAAGATCATCGAAACCGGTACTGCGCAGGCACTGTTTCAGGCACCAAAGACGGAACGCTTACAGCAGTTTCTCAGCCCCTGGTTTAACCGCAGCCTCACTCCACACGTGCAGGTGACCCCATGATTGCCGATCAAGTCATGCAGACCGTTTCGTCGGAACGATTGCAGCGTTTGTTGGAGACCTTGGCAACCTTCGGGCCCGGCATCGATGGCGGAATGAACCGTCAGGCGTTGTCTGAAGAAGACTTCCAGGCCCGCGCCTGGCTGATTGAAGAAGCCCGAAAACTGGACTGCAAGGTGTGGACCGATGCCAGCGCCAACCTGTTCATACGCCGCGAAGGCCGTGAGGACTTACCGCCAGTGATGACCGGCAGCCACGTTGACACCCAACCCACAGGCGGCAAACTTGACGGCTGTTACGGGGTGATGGCCGGGCTTGAATGCCTGTATGCGCTGGCAGAACTTAACGTCAGCACCCGCCGTCCCATCGAAGTGGTGGTCTGGACTAACGAAGAAGGCAGCCGCTTCAGTCCAGGAGCGATGGGCTCCAGCGCCTACGTGGACCCGGCACGACTAGAGACTTATAGAAACAACCTTGACGCTGCGGGTATCTCGGTAGGAGAGGCGCTGGACGCTCACGCCCTGCGCTTTGCCGACCTGCCACTGCGCGAAAAAATCGCCACACACGCCTTTGTCGAGTTGCACATTGAGCAAGGCCCGGTATTGGAGCAAGCCAATGTCCCGCTGGGAGTGGTTTCCGGTATTCAGGGCGTGCGCTGGTATCAGGTGCGCTGCAAAGGTGCTTCGGCACACGCAGGGACCACGCCGACTCACATGCGCCGCGATGCGATGCTGCTGGCTATGGAATCCCTGGGCCGCATTGACGCACTGGCCGAACAACTCGCCGGTGACGACAAGCGCCTGACATTCGGGCGCTGGAACGTCTCGCCCAATGCAATCAACACGATTGCCGGCGAAGCAACCTTCAGCATCGACTTCCGCCACGCCGATCCAGCGGTTCTCGACTCTTTCGATAACGCCCTGAGTGGCTGCCTGCCTGCCGACGCAGAGCTGACCAGCCTGTTCAGCCACAGCCCGACCGCGTTCGATCATCAGGTCATCAATGTGTTGGAGAACGCCTGCGACGCCACAGGACTGGCCTGGCAATCGATACGCTCTGGCGCTTTCCACGACGCCATGTATCTGGCCGGGCACTGTCCTACAGCAATGCTTTTTGTACCCAGCCGGGACGGCATAAGCCACAACCCGAAGGAATTCACAGATCCCGCGCAATTGAAAGCAGGCGCCCAGGCATTGGCCTGGAGCCTGGTTGCACTTGCAGAACAACCCTGAACCCATAGGAACTCATATGACCAATGTCACCCATAGCCACGACTATCCAGCCTGCTGCCAGCCCGACAATGGTTCCTCGCTGGGCACCAATGCCACGTTGAAAGAACCGATCTCGGCCGACGGCACTCCAGTCCTCGGCGAAAGCTACACAGTGCCTGCCCGTTGTGGCCGCGCCGTCCGCCTGAAAGCTGGCCAGGTCATCAAAATCGTCAACACTCACGGCACCCAGGTATGTGACACCTGGTTGTTCAACAGCGAAGACATGAGCGAATTCCTATCGATGGAACATGCTCGCGCGCATTGCAACAGCATCATTCCCAAAGCTGGCGACGCGCTGTTCAGTAACCGTCGCCGCACGATCGGCACCCTGCTGACCGACACCTCACCGGGAATTCACGACACCTTGATGGCTGCATGTGATCTCCACCGCTACACCAACCTGGGAGTCGAGGGTTATCACGACAGCTGCGCGGATAACATGCGTCTGGCCTTGCAGGCTATTGGTTTGCGCTCCCATGAAGTTCCGCAGCCTTTCAATCTGTGGATGAATATTCCGGTCAAGCCTGATTACACTGTTGAATGGCTGCCGCCGGTATCCAAAGCAGGGGACTACGTTGAAATCCGTGCAGACATGGACGTTATCGTGGTGATGTCCGCCTGCCCTCAGGACATTGTGCCTATTAATGACCTTAACCCGGTGGAAGTTACCTTCTCGGTTCACGGCTGATCGTCAATGTCCCAGTAGACGACAGGCCTCCGTAACCCTAGGATGCCTGTCGCTCACTTCGTACAAACTTTTCGAGGGATGCATGTCCACACCCAGCAAAACGCCAGTAGCCAAATCCCAGCATTCCGATGGCCTGCCGAGTTTGAGCGTTCGTCTTCGCCATGCGCGCAAGGTGGCAGGTCTGACTCTCAAGCAAGTTGCCCAGGCTGCCAACTGCTCCGAAAGCCTGATCTCCAAACTGGAAAACGACGCCGCATCGCCCTCACTGGCCATGCTGCACCGGCTGGCGCTCGCGCTTGGCAGCAACGTGTCCGAGCTGACATCCGAAGACTGGGAGTCTGAAGAGCCCGTGCTGCGCGCCGGCGGTCGACAAGTGAGTCGTTTCGCACAAGGCACCGCGAAGGGCTATATCGATCTGGAACGCATCACCCATCTGCAAAAAGGCGGGCTACTGCAAGGCGATATTCATATCGTCTCCCCTGGCATGGTCAGCGACATGATCGAGCATGCGGGTGAAGAGATGGGTTATGTGATCGAGGGCAGCCTCGACCTGACTCTCGGCGAGACTACCTACACGCTGAATACTGGCGATTCCTTCCACTTTCCCAGCAACGTACCCCACGGCTATCGCAATTCGACTAAGAGTGTCGTTCGTATACTCTGGATCAACACGCCCGCAACCTTCTAATAATCTTCTGTCGGTAAATGGCAACGTCCGGCCATTGATCGCGCACCAATAGCAGCGCCTACCCTTCCCTGGAATAACCTGCTGCTGCCTCGACGCCTCGGCAATAATGCTCTCAAATCAACGGCATGGCGGGGATGTGCGTGAAAATTATCAAGCGTGTCTACGTCTCTCACACTGCCAAACCGGGTCGAGAAACAGTGTTGCTTAACCCAGCAATGGCGTGCGAACAATGCAACGAGCGGCTTCCCCATAGCGCATTAAAATATTGCTCGCCAATGGAGTTCACCCGCGAACTAGAAGCACCAAATTCTCGGAAGTGGTTGGCCTGACTCATGGAGGCAGAGTTCTTCTGCGTACCGATCCTGAGGTTTGCTTGAACTCAAGAATTGGTGGTTAGCCACTGATTTTTCTTGTTTATAGTCAGAGTCGGCCTTACCGCCTCCGAGGCTAAACATACAAGCGAGCTTACTCACCGTTAAGTGAAAAGGGGGCTAGTGGTTGGCCTCCTATCGCAAGCAAGTTCACTCCCACGTGGTCGCGCGGGTGTACGCCGAAGTAATGGCGATAGCAGCGAATAAAATGTTGCACCGAGACAAACCCGCAATCGCGAGCGACATCCGGCATTTGACGTTGCCCGCTCTGCAATAGCTGATTCGCCTGTTGCAGACGCAAGTCAAGGTAATGCCGCGAGGGCGAACACCCCAGATTTTTTTTGAATAGACGCTCCAGATGTCGACAGGAAATACCTATCGCTTCGGCCATTTCATTGATCGGTAGCGTGCGGGTCAGATGCTCGCTCATCAACGTCAGCATTTCCTGCAATTTGGCTGGGGCATTATGCGTCCGCTGCAGAGGTCTGACCTGCCGGGCGACGTGCTTTTCCATTCCCAGAATCAGACTACGACCGTGGGTGCGGGCGAGCAGCTCGTGCATCAATCCTTTAACCGCCAGGGGGCCAACACAGGTCAAACGTTGCCGGTCAACGCAGAACGGCGCGGCCACCAGCGTCAACTCATTGAAGGCACCTAGGGACGACGATGGTTCGGGTTCTGGCAAACTACAGCGGTAACCGTCCAGCGCGCCTACTTGCGCTAGCAACCAACCGGCGTTACCCATTGCACCGAGACTTATAGGCTTCTTGGCCCAACGATGCAGCTGATGATTAAGGTCTGGAAGATCCATTTGAGTATGCAGGTTCTCGCCACCACAGACGATCAGCGCATCTAGCGGTTGTGCCTGATCTAATCGTTTGGTGGCGGTAGTAATGCCATTGCTGGCGTTTAGTGACTGGCCTTCTAGGCTGAGAATTTGCCAGTGACAAACACTGCGTCCAGCAACTTGGTTGGCCAGGCGCAGGGGCTCCAACGCATTGGCCAGAGTATAAAAATCGAAGGCTTCCAATAACCAGAAGCCAATACGCACCGCCGGAGATTGTGGATGGAAAGATTCGTTCAATTGCATGTCTCCTCCTTCAAGCCAAGGTGGCTTAGCACTCGATAGAGCTCACGGCCAGCCCGCCACGGGAGGTCTCTTTGTATTTATCGTGCATGTCGGCGCCAGTATCGCGCATGGTGCGGATTACCCGATCCAGCGAGATGAAGTGCGTGCCATCACCGCGCAACGCCATTTGTGCGGCATTAATCGCCTTCACCGCTGCTATGGCATTACGCTCGATGCACGGTACCTGCACCAACCCGCCGACCGGATCGCAGGTCAGACCGAGGTTGTGTTCCAACCCTATTTCCGCCGCGTTCTCCACTTGCTCGGGAGTGGCCCCGAGGATTTCTGCAAGCCCTGCAGCGGCCATAGCGCAAGCTGAACCAACTTCGCCCTGACAGCCGACTTCCGCCCCCGAAATCGAGGCATTGCGTTTGCATAGAATGCCGACAGCGGCGGCAGCGAGGAAATAATCCACCACGTCGCTATCCTTGGCCTCGGGGCAGAATTTCATGTAGTACTGCAAGACGGCTGGAATGATACCTGCCGCGCCGTTGGTGGGAGCAGTGACCATGCGACCGCCAGCGGCATTTTCTTCGTTAACGGCCAGGGCAAATAGGTTGACCCATTCCATGGCACTCAAGGTCGAGCCGATGACATTAGGCTTGCCAATTTCCAACAGGCTGCGGTGCAGGCCTGCCGCGCGGCGCTGTACATTCAATCCGCCGGGTAATACACCTTCATGCTTGAGCCCGCTATCCACACAGGTGCGCATAGCGTGCCAAATTTTCGCCAACCCCTGGCGGATGTCTTCTTCGCTACGCCACTCCCTTTCATTCGCCAGCATCAGCTGGGAAATTCGCAGGCCATGGGTTTTACATTGGCTCAGCAACTGCGCGGCGGTATCAAATTCGTAAGGCAGTTCGGTGAGATCCTGATCTAGCTGGCCACTCGCCGCCTGCTGCTGATCGACGACGAACCCACCACCGATGGAGTAGTAGGTTTCGCATAGCAGCAGGTGGTCTTCGGCAAATGCGCTTACGGTCATGGCGTTGGGATGGTAGGGCAGGTTTTCTTCTAGCAGGAGCATGTCCTGTTGGCGCTGATTTAAAACTGACCCACCCTGCCGATTGAAAATTGACCCAGGACGGATTGCTGATTTTTGCCCCAGCAATTGTGGATAAGCTTAGCAGCAGTGTTCCGATTCAAGACCATCAAGCCCCACCGCAAGCGGCAGGGCATTTATGGTGCGGATCAAAATGGCTCATCGTCCTCGACATCATCTCCGTCCTTGCGCTTTCGTTCCCGTGACTTGATCTTTGTCTGCGCGGCCAAGGTGCTGTGTTGTAGTCGGTAGGACTCGTTGCCCGTTTCGACGATGTGGCAGTGGTGTGTCAGCCGATCCAGCAACGCGGTGGTCATCTTGGCGTCGCCAAACACACTCGACCATTCCGAGAAGCTCAGGTTGGTGGTGATGACCACGCTGGTGTGTTCGTACAGTTTGGACAGCAGGTGAAATAACAGGGCACCGCCGCTTTGACTGAAGGGCAAATACCCCAGCTCATCCAGTATCACCAGGTCTGTTCGTAGCAGTCCCTGGGCGATTCGCCCTGCCTTGCCATCGTACTTCTCACGCTCCAGCAGATTCACAAGATCCACCGTGGAAAAGAAGCGCACGCGTTTGTTGTGGGCCGTGATTCCGGATACAGCCAAGGCACTGGCCAGGTGTGTTTTCCCGGTTCCAGGGCCGCCGATGAACACGACATTCTGCGCGGTTTCAGTGAACGCTAAGCTGGATAGATCGCTGACCAGCCGGGCATCAGCGCTGGAAGCGCTGAAGTCAAAGCCAGCTAAGTCACGGTGCATGGGGAGTTTTGCCATGTTCATCTGATGATTCACCGAGCGTACCGCGCGATCCGCATGTTCCTGCTGAAGCAGATGTTCCAGCAGCCATTTCGATGAAGCCGTCGACGCTGTTCCTTGAGAGACCAGTTCTTCCCAAGCACTGGCCATGCCGTGCAGGCGAAGTTCTTTGAGTTCAGTCATTAGGTCACGCATTGCGATTCTCCTCATCGGTCGCACGGAGCCGGTCGTAGCGTGCCGTATTGGCAACAGGCGCGACCTTGAGTTGCAGGCTGGTTTCTACACAGGGAGGTGGTGTGGTGGAGGTCAGGCGGGCAACGACATTGAGGATGTGATCGGCGCTCAGACTTCCCGATTCAAGTACCAGCTCCACCGCCACCAGCACTGGTTCGAGACCCGCAATTGGCACAGCAGCCAGTACCTGCATCATGATTCGATCACCGTTGGTGTGACGCCTCAGTCCTCGTTTGAGAAGCCGTAACGGTTTTGGCAAATCAGCAAATGGCGCGCCGTTGCGCAATGCACCAGGCTTGCGTTCGATGAGTGGGATGTAGTGCTGCCAGTCAAAACTGACCTGATCTCGATCAAAGAGGCGCTCGTGACTGGCGATCACCGTTTCGTCGGCAATGACCACGATCCGCGAAGGGTACAAACGGCTGCTGACCCACTGGCCGACTCTCTCACATGGCACTGAATAGCGATTTCGCGCCACGCTGATCAGACAGGTGCTGGAGACCCGCACGGTACGCTCGACGTAGCCATCAAATACCGTCGGCATTGGCATCATTTCGACCTGCTCCAGCTCCAAGACCTCGGCCACCGTCAGCCCGTTGTACTGCGGATGCACCAGTTCGCTCCAGAGCGACCGGCAACGTTGGCCGAGCCAGACATTCAGCTCCTCAAAGGTATGGAACATGCAATTTTGAGCATCGAGCCAGATTCGCCTCCGGCTGTCCTGCACGTTCTTTTCGACGATGCCTTTCTCCCAGCCAGAGGCCACGTTGCAGAAGTCCGGATCGAACAGATAGTGCGCGCACATCACGGAAAACCGGGCGTTGACCGTGCGGCCTTTACCTTTGTTGACCTTGTCGACAGCCGTTTTCATGTTGTCGTAGATGCCGCGACGTGGCACGCCACCCAACGCTCCAAACGAGCGCGTATGGGCATCAAATAGCATCTCGTGGCCTTGGCTGGGGTACGCAACCAACCAGAATGCGCGGCTGGCGCACAGCTTCATGTGGGAGACCTGGACACGTCGAAAAAGACCACCGATCAGCAGACCTTCTTCGCTCCAGTCAAATTGAAAGGCCTCACCGAGAGCAAACGTCAGCGGTACAAAAGCGCGTAAAGACTTGCCTTGCTCCCCTCGCCAAGAGCGGACAAACGCCGTGAGCTGGCTGTAGCCGCCGTCGTAACCCTCGGCCTTGATCTGCTCGAAAAGCGCTTTGGCGCTCCTGCGGTTGTGTCTTGGCCGGAACGAATCGGCCTTGAGCGCCTGCTCCAGGGTCTCGTGAAAAGGGCTGAGCTTATTGAAGGTTGCGCACCGTTGGTACGCTGGCTGAGTGGCTTCGGGCGCTCTGACCCATTTTCGGATGGTGTTTCTCGACAGCCCGGTACGCTTGGCTATCTGATGCAGCGAGAGCTTGTCGCGGAAGTACATCCGCCGGATTTTTCCCAACATTTCCATGCTGATCACCCTGTGTTCTCCTGCTCAAAAAGTGAGCAGAAGCAGTTGAACACCTGGGTCAGTTTTCAGTCGGCAGAACAGCCTCTACTGGGTCAGTTTTCGGTCAGCGGCAACAAGGATGGACGTTCGCTTTCTGTGCAACTTGGCATTTCTGCCCTTCTTTAGCGCATATCCGCGCTCCCAAACAAACTGCTGAAACCTTCTATCGTAGACTAAACGCGGGTTACCGGATGCTGGCATGGGTCATGCAAGGAGATACTGCATCTTGTATACATGAATGAACACACCTATGTCTGCTCTCGATATTTCTGCCCTTCAAATGTCGCTGCGATCTCGCCAAACGACATTGACTGCTTTTCTGAGGCAGCTGTTCGCCGTAATAGATGCGGACGCCCGACCAGAAGTCTGGATTCACCGCGAACCATTAGCCCGTTTATTGGAGAGAGCAGCGGCGCTGGAATGCCTGGCTGCAGAGCTAGGGGATGCTTTGTACGAAAAGCTGCCGCTGTTCGGTGTGCCTTTTGCGGTCAAAGATAATTTCGACGTAGCCGGCCTCCCCACTACCGCAGGCTGCCCGGCTTTTGCTTATCAAGCTCAGACCAGTTCACATGTGGTGCACCGGTTGATGGATGCTGGCGCGATCCTGATAGGCAAGACCAACCTCGACCAGTTCGCAACAGGCTTGGTGGGAGTTCGCTCGCCCTACGGCGCAGTACGCAACGCGCACGACCCGGCTTATGTCAGCGGGGGTTCCAGCTCGGGTTCCGCCGTTGCTGTTGCACGGGGTTACGTCTGTTTTGCCTTGGGTACAGATACTGCGGGGTCCGGCAGAGTGCCGGCAGGATTCAACGGTATTGTTGGGCTGAAACCCAGCCTCGGGCTTTTTAGCAGTCGGGGGATGGTGCCCGCCTGCCGCACCTTGGACTGCCCGTCGATTTTCACCAACGACGTGGCGCAAGCCTGGCGGGTTGCGCAAGTGATGGCAGATTTTGATCCTTTGGACCCAGGCAGTATCGCTGTCCAGTCCTTGGGAGTACAACGGCGCGCGCGGCGGGTTGCCGTCCCGGAACACTGTGAGTTCTTCGGGGACCAGCAAGCCGCAGCAGCCTTTGCGAAAGCCATTGCCTCACTCAGCAGCGACCCGCTCGTCACGATAACGCGTGTTCCGTTTGACGTGTTTGCAGAAGCCGCTGCCCTGCTCTACCAAGGCCCTTGGGTCGCCGAACGGCGTGCCGCTGTCGGAGAGTTTTTTGATAGTTCTGCGCAAGAGATTCACCCGGTCGTGCGCGGTATTTTGCAAGGAGCCGATCAGTTCGATGCAGTGGACAGCTTCAATGCCCGGTACAGCCTATCCCGCCTCACGCGCTCGGCCATGGACCTGCTGACCGACGTCGACGTGCTGGTCGTCCCTACCGCGCCCTGCATGCCGACCATCGAGGCTGTGTTGGGCAACCCGGTGGAGCTCAACTCACAGCTCGGCTACTACACCAACTTCGTCAACTTGATGAACATGAGTGCGATAGCTATTCCGGCTCACCGCCGCGCCGACGGCTTACCGGCCGGTATTACGTTGGTCGGGCCGGCGGGTGCCGATCAGCGATTGGCCGAGATCGCAGCCGGTTGGCAATCTCACTTTGGGGCCACTGACCAGCGTGACATCGTCGCCATGGCACCCCTTCCCTTCAACAGTCCCACCTTGCAGGTCGCAGTAGTAGGCGCTCATTTGCAGGGACAACCGCTGAACTGGCAGCTACTGGAAAACGGCGCTCGGTTGAACAGCCTGACGACCACCAGCGTCGACTACCGGCTGTACTCACTTGCTGATACTGCACCTGCAAAACCGGGCCTCGTTCGGGTACGTGAACAGGGCGCCGCAATCGAGGTGGAAGTATGGGAAATGCCGCTTAGCCAGTTCGGCGCCTTCGTCGCCGCGATTCCGGCTCCACTGGGTATCGGCTCGTTGCAGTTGGCAGATGGCCAATGGGTCAAGGGTTTCATCTGTGAGCCCGCAGGCCTTGAAGGCGCGCTGGATATCACCGAGTTCAAAGGCTGGCGCGCCTATCGCGCCGCTCAAACCACGTATTCCAAGAATCCTTGATCAGGGGTATCACCAATGTCCAATGTAGATCGTCGTAGCTTTATGAAATTGGCCGGGATCATTGGCCTCAGCGCAGCGTTGCCATTCAGCCGGGCGTACGCGGCTGATGCACCCTTGATAGTGGGTTTTATCTACGTGGGTGCCCGGGATGACTTTGGCTACAACCAAGCCCATGCGCAGGCCGCCGCCATTATCAAGACGCTGCCCAACGTCAAGGTGATCGAAGAAGAAAATGTTCCAGAAACCGTGGCCGTGCAGAAAACAATGGAGGCAATGATCCGTCAGGACGGAGCCACCTTGATCTTCCCCACCTCTTTCGGTTACTTCGATCCGCATGTGGTCAAAGTCGCGAAAAAATACCCGGAGGTGCGCTTTGCTCACTGCGGCGGTCTTTGGCAGAAAGACCGCGACCCGATAAACGCTGGAAGCTTTTTCGGATATATCGACGAAGCCCAGTACCTCAACGGCGTCGTTGCCGGACACATGAGCAAATCGAAAAAACTCGGGTTCGTCGCTGCCAAGCCAGTGCCGCAGGTACTGCGCAACCTCAATGCCTTCGCCATGGGTGCGCGCTCGGTCGACCCAACCATCGTGACCACCGTGATCTTCACCGGTGACTGGTCATTGCCCGTCAAGGAAGCTGAAGCCGCCAACAGCCTGATTGACCAGGGTTGCGATGTGCTTACCTGCCACGTCGACGGGCCAAAGGTGATCGTTGAAACCGCCGAGAAGCGTGGCGCCATGACCTGTGGCTACCATGCCAGCCAGGCAGCATTGGCCCCCAAAGGCTATTTGACCGGTGCTGAATGGAACTGGGAGACGCCTTATCGAGCTCATGTCGCCAGCCTCCAGAGCGGCGCGCCAATGATCAACTTTCTACGCGGAGGCCTCAAGGAAGGCTTCGTCAAGACGTCTGCCTATGGCCCAGCTGTAAACGCCCAGGCCAAGCAACAAGCAGATGCCATCAAAGCGCAGATGCTGGCAGGCAGCTTCGCCATCTTCAAAGGTCCGCTCAAGGACAACAAAGGCAACCTGGTGATTGCCGACGGCATTATCCAGAACCAGACCGATATCGCCCTGGAAAGCATGAATTACCTCGTCGAAGGTGTTCAAGGCCAGCTCTGAGGAATGTTCATGACCGTCTCCCGCATCCTTCGCCGCATCGCCAGAGCTGCACTGCCCGGGCTTCCTACGCTTTTGGCAGTCGCGTCTTCGTGCGTGCTCTTTCTGTTGTTTCTTGCCGTCCAGGGAAAGCCCGCATGGCAGGCATTGCAACTGGTCGGCGAAGGCGCGTTCGGCTCCTGGTTTGCGCTGGAAAACACACTGCAACGGGCGGCACCACTGATGCTCACTGCGCTCTGTGTGGCTTTGCCGGCCCGGGCCGGGCTCATCATCATTGGCGGTGAAGGCGCGCTGGTGCTCGGTGGTCTCGCCGCTGCCGTCACACCCCTGTGGATACCGCCGCTAGCACCCTGGCTGATGCTCGGCTGCATGGCTGTAGCCGCAATGCTGGCCGGTGCGCTGTGGATCGGGCTCAGTGGCTGGATGCGCCAGAGTCGGGGCGTCAATGAAACCATCAGCAGCTTGCTACTTTCTTACATTGCCCTGGCACTGTTCAGGCAATTGGTAGAAGGGCCACTGCGCGATCCGGCAAGTCTCAATAAACCCTCTACCCCTCCCTTGGACGACCCTTATCTCGTCGGCACCATCAGCGACAGTTTCGAAGTGCACTGGGGGCTAGTCGCGGGCGTGGTTGCCTGTGTACTGGCTTACGTCCTTGTTCGCCACAGCGTCAAGGGTTTCGCCCTCGGTGTTGTTGGAGGCAACGTACGTACAGCCTTAATGATTGGCCTGCCGGTAAACCGACTGATACTCCTGAGTTGCTTGCTAGGCGGGGCCGCGGCAGGGCTGGCCGGCATGTTCGAGGTCACCGCAGTACAAGGCAGCGCCAACGCTGCGTTGATCGCAGGCTATGGCACCAGCGGGATTCTGGTGGCTTTCGCAGCACGCCATCATCCGCTGGCGATCATTTTATGCGCGATTCTGCTGGGTGGTCTGGAAGCCAGTGGAGGTCTGCTGCAGCGGCGTTTGGGTTTACCGGATGCCACCACATTGATCCTTGAGGGCTTGCTGTTCACCAACCTTTTGCTATGGGAAGCGTTGAGCGGCCGTTTGGCGATCTGGCGGCTGAAGCTTGCGCCAGCGCCGGTGTCTGTCGAAGGAGCGCTGCAGCATGGCTGATATCGATCTGGGGACATTTTTGCTGGCGCTGGTGGCCGGTGCTATTCGCGTCGGTACGCCCTTTCTGTTTGTCAGCCTGGGCGAATGCCTGACGGAAAAAAGTGGCCGTATCAACTTGGGACTGGAAGGCATTCTTGTTGCGGGGGCCATGTCCGGCTACGCCATCGCCTGCCTGAGTGGTTCGGCCTGGCTAGGGGTTGGCGCAGCGGCGGGTGTAGGACTCCTGCTGGGTCTGTTGCACGGCATAGCCTGCTCGCTTCCCCGGGTCAACGACATTGCATTCGGGATCGCCTTGATTCTGCTGGGCACTGGATTAGCGTTCTTTCTTGGCAAGGCCTTCATCCAACCCCAGGCCCCAATGCTGCCGTCTTTGGCATTAGGTGGCTGGAGTAGCGAGGAGCGCGTGCGGTCGGCGCTGAATATCAACGTGCTGTTCTTCGTCGGTGTAATCCTGGCCTTCGCGTTGCACTGGGGGCTGCGCAGTACCCGCTGGGGCCTGATGCTGCGCTTGGTGGGTGACCACGCCGAGACTGCCCAAGCGCTGGGCTATCGCCCACTTACTGTACGCATCGTGGCCACCGCCATTGGCGGTGCGCTCGCCGGTGTCGGCGGGGCCTACCTCTCGCTGTACTACCCCGGGAGCTGGAACGAAGGGCTCTCCAGCGGCCAAGGGTTGATGGCCGTGGCGCTGGTGATTTTTGCCCGCTGGCGGCCGTTGGCATGCCTGTGGGCGTCCCTGCTATTCGGCGCGGCGGGTGCTATCGGCCCGGCATTGCAAGCGGTGGGTATCAGTAGCGGTTATTACCTGTTCGCCGCAGCACCCTATGCCTTGACCCTGGTGGTGATGTTCGCCACCTGCCGTAAGGGCCGGACATTGAACGGCGCGCCGGGCGAGCTAAGCCTGACCCGCTGAACTTAATTTTTTACAGGAGATACGACATGGCCAGTGGTCTTGGTGGCTTGAATAAATCGCCCAACGGCGTGGTTATCGGGCTGGCGCAGTTGGCCCTACCCGACCCACATACGCGTGAGGCCCTGTGGGCGCAAACGCAAAAAGTCGTGGGCATGGTCGCCAAAGCGCGACGCAGTAACCCTGGCATGGACCTCATCGTATTCCCTGAATACTCGTTGCACGGCCTGTCCATGAGCACCGCTGCCGACATCATGTGCGACCTTGAGGGCGTTGAGGTCCAGGCGTTGCGTCAGGCTTGTCGTGACCACCACATCTGGGGCTGCTTTTCGATCATGGAAGCCAACCCCCACGGCAACCCATTCAACAGTGGCTTGATCGTTGACGATCTGGGTGAAATCCGCCTGTACTACCGCAAACTGCACCCTTGGGTCCCGGTGGAGCCGTGGGAGCCCGGTGACCTCGGCATCCCTGTGTGCGAAGGCCCGCGTGGCAGCACATTGGCCCTGATCATCTGCCATGACGGCATGTTTCCGGAAATGGCTCGCGAGTGCGCATACAAAGGCGCCGACATCATGCTGCGCACTGCCGGCTATACAGCGCCCATTCGCCACTCGTGGAAAATCACCAACCAGGCTAATGCTTTCACTAACCTGATGCAGACCGCCAGCGTGTGCATGTGTGGTTCAGACGGTACGTTCGATTCCATGGGCGAGGCGATGTTTGTCGACTTCGACGGCACCGTCATGGCTGAGGGCGGCGGCCGAGCCGATGAGATCGTCTGTTGTGAAATGCGTCCCGACCTGGTCCGCGAGGCCCGTCTGCAATGGGGTGTGGAAAACAACATCTATCAGTTCGGCCACCGCGGCTATGTCGCCGTAAAAGGCGGTGCTCAGGATTGCCCCTACACCTACATGCACGACCTCGCCAAAGGACAATATCGCCTGCCTTGGGAAGACGACGTTGCGCACACCGACGGCCGCGCCTGCGGTTTCGCCACGCCGGATCGCAACTTCACGCCGACCCTGAGCACCTGGAAGGAATGACCTCATGAGCGAACGCTATCTGCCCACCGAGCCCTACCCTTGGCCGTGGAACGGACAACTGCACGCGCACAATACCGCGCTCATCGTGATCGACATGCAGACGGACTTCTGCGGTGTCGGTGGTTATGTGGACACCATGGGCTACGACCTGGCGTTGACCCGCGCGCCCATCGCGCCGCTTACGGCCCTGCTGGCTCTGATGCGCCCCTTGGGTTTCACCATCATTCATACCCGCGAGGGCCATCGCCCGGACCTGAGCGACTTGCCCGCCAATAAGCGCTGGCGATCGCAGCGTATTGGAGCAGGGATCGGCGATCCCGGCCCATGCGGCAAGATTCTGTTACGGGGTGAACCGGGCTGGGAGCTCATCGAAGAGCTCGCGCCACTGCCGGGCGAGATCATTATCGACAAGCCTGGGAAAGGCTCCTTCTATGCCACCGACCTGGAACTGGTGCTGCGCACCCGAGGCATCGAGAACCTGATCCTCACCGGCATTACGACCGACGTATGCGTGCACACCACCCTGCGCGACGCCAATGATCGCGGTTTCGAGTGCCTGCTGCTGGAGGATTGCTGCGGTGCCACTGACCCGGCGAACCATGCGGCGGCCTTGAGCATGATCAAGATGCAAGGCGGCGTATTCGGCGCCGTGGGACATTCTTCGATGCTCAGCAACCTGCTAAGGGGATGACAATGCGCGCGTTGAGTCTTGAAACAATCGGTGCCAGCAAAAGCTTCGGGGCCTTCCGGGCGCTGGACGATGTGTCTTTCAAAGTGCGCGCAGGCACGGTGCACGCATTGCTGGGTGAGAACGGCGCGGGCAAAAGTACCTTGGTCAAGGGCCTTATCGGCTACGCCCCGCTGCAGTCGGGCAGCATCCTGGTCAACAATCGCGAGCATGCCATTACCAACCCTCGGGACTCGCACCAGTTGCAGATCGGCATGGTGTATCAACACTTCACAGTCGCACCCGGTCTGAGCGTCGCGGAGAATCTCGTGCTGTCGCGTGGCGACTTGCCGTGGCGTATCAACTGGGCTGCGGAGCATGAACGCTTGCAGGCCTTCATGGACCGCATGCCGTTTCGTCTGGATATTCAACGGCCGGTCAGTAGCCTCGCGGCCGGTGAGAAGCAGAAGCTGGAAATTCTCAAGCAGCTGTATCTGGAACGTCGCTTGGTCATCCTTGACGAGCCGACCTCGGTGCTCACGCCTCAGGAAGCCGACGAGGTACTGGGCCTGATGCATCAAATGGCGCGAGACGGCGAGCTGACGGTGCTAATGATCACTCACAAGTTCCGTGAGGTCAGTACCTACGCTGACGATGTCACGGTATTGCGTAAAGGCCGCTGTGTGGCCAGTAGCGCCGTCGCCGATACGACTACCCAGGAAATGGCCACCTGGATGATGGGCCATGCGCAAACAGGGAGTGTTGGCACCGAGCGCCCCACGCTACCCGTGCAAGCGCCGCAATTACAAATCGTGGGATTGGACGTACCGGGCGACAGAGGGAAGCTGGCCGTAAAAGGTTTGAGTCTGTCGGTTCGGCCCGGAGAAATCGTAGGTATTGCGGGTATTTCCGGCAACGGCCAGCGCGAACTGACCGAGGCACTGCTGGGGCAACGCCCCTTCAGCGGCGGCCAAGTCTTCATTGACGGCCAGCCATACCACGCCAAGCGCGAGCAGATGCAACGCCTACGCGTATTCAGCCTGCCCGAGGAGCCTTTGCGCAACGCGTGCATCGCCGGACTCAGCGTTGCTGACAACCTGGCCCTGCGCAACTTCGACCACGCTCCGCTATGTCTACATGGATGGCGTATCGACCGAGCTGCGGTGACGGTCCAAGCACGCAGCCTGATCGAGCGCTTCCAGGTCACCCCCAACGACCCCGACCGGCCGATTGGTACGCTTTCTGGCGGCAACGTGCAGCGCGCGGTGCTAGCCCGTGAACTTACTGACGACATTGCCGTATTGATCGTCTCCAATCCTGTATTCGGTCTGGACTTTGCGTCCGTGGACTTGATCCACCAACGTCTGATCGACGCTCGCAACAATGGCGCGGCAGTGTTGCTGCTGAGCGAAGACCTGGATGAATTATTGGTGCTTGCAGACCGCATCACCGTGATCCACGACGGCGAGCTGGTGTTTGAAACCTCTGCATTAACGGCTGACCGCACTGAGCTTGGCCGACACATGGCTGGCGCCGAACAGCCTCTTCAGGAGCCCGCATGATCAACGTCAGTGCTCGTCCGAGCAATTTCACCTTCGACCCCCAGTGCACCGCCCTTGTGATCATCGACATGCAACGCGATTTTCTCGAGCCCGGTGGTTTTGGCAGCGCATTGGGCAACGATGTATTGCCACTACAGGCGATAGTGCCATCGGTCCAGCACCTGTTGTCGCTAGCGCGCAGGAATTGCATGACAGTCATACACACACGCGAGTCGCATCGCCCGGACCTATCCGATTGTCCCCCTGCCAAGCTCGAACACGGCCTGCCAGGTCTGCGCATCGGTGAACCGGGCCCCATGGGTCGAATACTGGTGCGTGACGAGCCCGGCAACCAGATCATCGAGGCCTTGACGCCCTTGCCATCCGAGTGGGTAATCGACAAACCGGGGAAAGGTATGTTCTATGCCACCGGCCTGCATGAGCGCCTTAACGTGGCAGGGATCACCCACTTGATATTCGCCGGGGTCACGACCGAAGTCTGTGTACAGACCAGCATGCGGGAGGCCAATGATCGAGGCTACCGCAGCCTGCTGATTGAGGATGCGACCCAGAGCTATTTTCCCGATTTCAAACAGGCCACCATCGGTATGATAACGGCCCAAGGGGCGATAGTCGGTCGAGTAGCTCAACTTTCCGAGCTGGAGCTATCATTGCAGACAAGGACGACACTCTGATGGAAATCAATCTTCCCCATGTGGTGGCCGCGGTCACCCACGCATTCGTCGATTACGAGCGTGCATTGCTGGCCAACGATCTGGCCACACTGGATGCCTATTTCTGGAACTCGGAGCACACTGTCCGTTACGGCGTAGCGGAGAACCTCCACGGCGCCGAGACCATTGCCCGCTATCGACGTCACTGCCAACCCGTCGGCTCAGGACGGCAGTTGTTGCGCACAGTGGTCAGCACCTTCGGCGAGGATTTCGCCACGGTAAGTACTGAGTTTCAAGATGGCTTTACTTCACGTCTGGGCCGGCAAATGCAGACATGGGTACGCTTGGATGGTGGTTGGAAAGTCGTCGCGGCACATGTCAGCATCGACCTCAGTAGTTTGGGGTCCATTCCGTGAACGCCCCGCATACCGCAAACGCACTTGCAGAAGACGTGTACCGCCGGCTGAAACAAGAAATTTTCGAATTCTACCTTCTGCCGTCTGATCGCTTCACCGAGACGCAATTAGCCGACCGGTACCAAGTTTCACGCACCCCGGTGCGGGACGCACTGTATCGCTTGCAACGTGAAGGCTACCTAGACGTAGAGTTTCGCCGGGGATGGTCGGTCAAGCCACTGAACTTCACCCAAATTGACCAGCTTTACGACTTGCGCATCGTGCTCGAGTGCGCAGCGGTAGAGCGCATTTGCGCGTCTGCCGAGGTTCACCCTGAACTTTCTATCTTGCGAGACCAATGGTTGGTTGACCGTAGCCTGTGGCAAACGGACATGGAGACCGTTGCTGACCTTGATGAACAGTTCCATACCCAACTTGTTGCCGCCTCGGGCAACCTAGAAATGACCCGCGTGCACCAAGAGGTCACCGAGCGCATCCGTATCGTCCGACGCCTGGACTTCTTCAAGAGCGCGCGGATTGAGCACACTTACTTGGAACACGCGGCAATTCTTATTGCACTTCAAGCGCGTAAGCGTGACGAAGCACTGTTACTCCTACGCTCTCATGTAGAGATAAGTAAGCTGGAGGTCCGAAAGTTGACAATCTCAATGCTAAGCGACGCTCGGCGGCAGCATAAGGCGTGAGTGACTGCTCGGACTTCAAGAAATGACCTTAGTGACCCTTTACGTCCAAAGCTGCTCTACCTTCGCGCTAAAACTTAACATCACCATCTCGCGCCAATCCAGATTAACGGATACATTCGCCGCTCACAGCGTACCCCTGGCAGCTATCGGCCCATAGTGTGTGAAAACGCCTTCGCAAACCCTTGCTATGATTTCTGAGGATTTCATCGAAGGATCGCCCGTGAAGCGTTTCATCCAAGGTGAACATCGAGACCAAAGCACTTTGCTTCCCGAAAGCCTCGACGACTACGTCAGCGATACCAATCCGGTGCGCGTGGTTGACGTGTTTGTCGACGAACTCGACCTGATCAACTTGGGTTTTGAGGGCGCTATTCCTGCTGATACAGGCCGACCTGCTTATCACCCTGAAGTCCTGCTGAAGATCTACATTTATGGCTACCTCAACCGCATCCAGTCGAGCCGACGCCTAGAGCGAGAAGCTCAACGCAACGTCGAGCTGATGTGGTTGACGGGTCGTTTGATGCCGGATTTCAAGATCATCGCCAGCTTCCGAAAAGACAACAGCAAGGCTATCCGAGGCGTCTGTCGACAGTTCGTGGTGCTGTGTCAGCAGTTGGGATTGTTCAGTGAAAATCTGGTCGCCATTGATGACAGCAAGTTTAAAGCCGTCAACAACCGCGACCGTAATTTCACCAGCGCAAAACTGAAGCGGCGCACGGAAGAAATCGATTCGAGCATCAACCGTTACCTGGCCGCACTCGATACAGCGGATAGGCAAGAGCCCACTTCCTTTGAAGCCAAGGCGGTGCGGCTGGAAGAGAAAATCGCCAAGCTGAAAGTGCAAATGAAAGAGCTTCAGGCGATTGAAATACGGCTCAACGATTCGCCAGATAAACAGGTCTCACTGACCGATCCAGAGGCGCGTTCAATGATGACGCGCGGCACAGGAATCGTCGACTACAACGTGCAAACAGCGGTCAATACTCAGCGCCATCTGATCGTTGCTCATGAGGTGACCAAAGTCGGCTCCGACCGCGATCAGCTCAGCTCGATGGCCAAGCAGGCGCGCGAGGCTATGGCTTCAGTTACGCTTTCGGTGGTGGCTGACCGAGGCTATTTCAAAGAGGAAATCCTGGCTTGTCACAATGCGGATATCACCGCGTATGTGCCCAAGCCCATGACATCAGCAGCCAAAGCTGATGGGGCGTTTTAACAACGACGCGTTTATTTATGACGCGGCGAAAAATCAGTATGTATGCCCAGCCGGAGAAACGCTGATATGGCGTTTCTCCAGCGTTGAGAAAGGCATGAAGTTGCACCGATAATGGAGTTCAAAATGTCAGGGCTGTGCGTTGAAATTGTCGTGCACACCGGGTAAGGCACGGCGAGCCCGACGCTGGGAGCATGAGACGATATTAGAGGAGATGCAGCTTCGGCTGTGCAAAACGCCGGACATGATGCGAATCCGCAAACTCACAGTGGAGCATCCCTTGGGGACGCTTAAACAATGGATGGGCGCAACGCATTTTTTGACGCGAAGGCTGGAAGGCGTCAGTGCAGAAATGAGCTTGGACGTACTTGCCTACACCACCAGCTTAATGGAGGCGTTGTCGGCCTGAAAGGGTTGGCTTCGTTGCCTACTTGGTTCGCCAGAAGCCTCTCTGCAGCCTCAACGACCCCTAGTGACGACCCGTAAGCTTGCTGCGAGCAACTACGCGGCTAACAACCGTCGACGCTGCGCGCCGACAGTACACCAGCGCGTTTTTTACACACTCTGGCCCATAAGCGGACGATTATGATCGTAAAGCACTCACGCAATGAAGCCGTTATCATCCGGCATCGTTGGGACGAAGAATTCCAGCGCTAGCCATCTACGCACAGGGACAGTTTCGATTGCGAGCGGCGCGTGGAAGGCCTTCCCGAACGCATTCAGGGTTCGGAGGCCTCCCTGAGCTACTACCATCGACGAGTCAGTTAGATTTAGCGACCCAGGCATTGAAGCGTTGTTCAAGCTCTTCGCCGTGGTTGACCCAAAACTCACTATTCATTGGCATCGCCTGCGAAAGATTGTCAGGAGCAGTGTTCAAACGTGTCGCCAAAGCCGGATCAAGCATTGATGCAGTGCGGAGGTTGGTCGATCCATACCCGAGTTTTTCGGTGTGGGTTTTTTGGTTTTCCGGACGCAGGGAAAATTCAATGAACTGTTCGGCAACAGCTTTGTTTTTGCTGCCCTTGGGGATCGCCCAAGAGTCGATCGCGTAGATGCTTCCTTTCCAGACAATCTGAACGGGGGCCCCGGATTGCTGGGCGGAGAACACTCTCCCATTGAATGCGGTACTCATGACAACGTCACCGCTTGAGAGGAACTGCATAGGTTGTGCACCGGCTTCCCACCACTGAATACTGCCTTTGATTAGATCCAGTTTAGCGAAGGCACGGTCCACGCCCTCTTTGGTGCCTAGCACTTTATAGACGTCAACATAGTCCACGCCATCGGCCATTAATGCAATTTCCAACGTGTACTTGGCGCCTTTGCGGAGGCTGCGTTTCCCGGGAAATTTCTTTGTATCCCAAAAGTCTGCCCAGCCGGTCGGTGCGACACTCAGTTTGTCGCTGTTATAGGCCAATGCCATCGACCAGACCAGTAAGCCAGCGCCGCATTCGGAAACCGTGCCAGGCACATAGTCTGATGTCTTATTCAGTATCGCCCGATCCAGGTGTTCGAACATCCCTTCATCGCAGCCGCGAATCAGTTCCGGCGCCTCGACCTGCACCACGTCCCAATTAACGCTGTTGGAGTCGACCATGACCTTGATTCGGCCCATTTCACCGTTGTACTCGCCCGCTATCAGCTTATTGCCGGTGGCTTTTTCAAACGGCTTATAGAAGGCTTCTGACTGAACATCTTTGCTCACGCCGCCAAATGAAATCACAGTAATTTCGGTTGCAAAGGCGCTCGACGCCATGGCGGCGAGCAGCAAGGTTCCAATAGCTTTGCTTTTCATGTCTATCCCTTGGATTGTTGGTGTTGATGTATGGGATGGTCGGATAAACGTTTTTGGCTGCAATCGGGCGCTTACCGTCAGGCTCGGTAATCCAGACTATCCCCATCGATCAGGCGCAATGCCGATTGCCAAGCCAGTTGATGCAAGTGTTGAACTATCTCATCGTCGGACTGTTGAGCGGTAAGTTCACAAACGGCCTCTGACGGGAAACGTAATTCTTGCCCGCCCGCGAGTGCTTGGACTTGAGCCTGGCAAGCACGCTCCAGAAAATAGATCTGATTGAAGGCTTCAGCGATAGATCGACCGGCAGCAAGGAGGCCATGGTTACGCAAGATCATTGCCATGTGCAGGCCAAGGTCCTCAACGATCCGGCTACGCTCACCGGGGTTTAACGAGATACCTTCGTAATCATGGTATCCCAGGCGCCGGTAGAACTTCAGCGCATGCTGGCTGATGGGTAACAACCCGCGCTCCTGTGCGGATACTGCGATGCCCGCTGAGGTATGCGTGTGTACTACGCAGTCGATGTCAGGGCGGGCGACATGGATTGCCGAATGAATGTTGAAGCCGGCACGGTTGACCTTGTCCGGGCCGCCCTCAACGTCTACGACATTGCCAACGTGGTCGATCTTGATCAGGTCCGAGGCTCGCATTTCGCCAAAAAGTACGCCATAGCAATTGATCAGGAAGCGCCCGTCTTCCCCCGGCACTCTGGCAGAAATGTGTGTGTCAATCAGATCGGTCATTCGAAAATGCGCGAGCAATCGGTAGAACGCCGCCAAATCACATCGGGTGGTCCACTCTTCAGCGGAGATTCGGCTACGGTCGATTTGGTAAAGGGGGGCGTGCATGGCGGATCCTGGTTCGTGATATGTTGGCGGATCAGTTGATCCGCTACACCTCGATCTTGTCGCAGTCCCCCACTGGCAACCATATACAGAACATGCCGCAATCCAGCGGTGCTGTTATGGTCTTTTTACCAGTACACCTGCCCGCATCTTGTTTGTTTGAACGGACGTTTTTTATGATTTTCCTAGCTCCCGGTTCGAACGCGCCGCTGGTCAGTCAGCTCGTCGCATCCATTAGCTTGGCGATTAACCAGCGACAACTACGACCCGGTAGTAAATTGCCTTCCATTCGCAAGCTTTCGCACTCTCACAAGGTGAGCCACTTCACCGTGGTCGAGGCCTATGATCGGCTTGTCGCTCTAGGGTTGTTGAAGGTCGTGCCAAATGCAGGCTTTTACGTACGGGAACTAGCGGTAAATGGTGTCTACGAGATGCCAGCCGACACTTTGATGCAACCCAGCGAATTCGACTTTGACGCTTACCTGCTGTTGCAACGGGTCTTCCAGCCGATGGGGATGGAAGTGCGTTCCGGCGTCGGTATGTTGCCTGAACAGTGGACGGACAACGAGGGACTACGACGTAGTTTGCGCGGCTTAGCCCGTAGCGTGCCGAGTGACTATTCCGGGTATGGCGTCGCCAAGGGTAGCGCCAAACTGCGCGCTAAACTCGCGGAGAAGCTAATCGACAATCAGATCACGGCCCATCCTGAACAAATTATCCTCACCAGCGGCGCCAGCCATGCCCTGGATCTAGCGGTGCGCTACTTGGTACAGCGAGGTGACAGCGTGCTGGTCGACGAGCCGGGTTATCACAACCTGTTTCTAAACCTGCATTTACAAGGCGCCATGCTCCTGGGTGTGCCGCGCACCCGTGACGGCATTGACCTGGTCCAGCTCGAACATTTGATCGTGCAACACAGACCTAAGGTGTTCTTTACCAACACGCGCTTGCAATGTCCGACCGGCACCAGCCTTTCACTGGCAGTGGCCCATCGTTTGTTGCAACTGGCCGATAAGCACGATTTTTTGATTGTTGAAAACGACATCTATGCGGACCTCGACCCGAGCGGTCAACAAGCGCTGGCAGGGATGGACCAGCTGTCGCGGGTGATCTACATCGGCAGTTTTTCCAAGACCATTGCACCCGCTTTGCGGGTCGGCTTTATTGCGGCTCGTCAGGAGCTGATCCATGAGCTGTTGCCGCTGAAGTTGGTGGGAGGACTGACGACGTCGGAAATCACTGAAGAACTGGTCCTTGAGGTGTTGCTGCAAGGGCGTCATCGCAAACATGTCAAACAACTGCAAAGCCAGTTGGCCGAGGCTCACGATGCTGTAGGCCAGCGCCTGCGCGAGATGGGCATGGAGTTGTTTGTAGAGCCCGGCGCTGGGATGTTTCTATGGGCGCGCCATCCGCAGATAGACGATTCGACGGTGCTGGCCACGCAGGCCAAGGAGAAAAAAATCCTCCTGGCCCCAGGGCAGTTGTTCATGCCAAATGCGAGCGCAGTACCCTGGATCCGTTTCAACGTGGCCCATTCGATGGATGACCGGCTCTATCGCTTTCTTGGGGAAATTTGTCCTTGATCCGACTCTGCGTGACGCAAACCTCGCCTGGGTGTTGCACAACACTTACCTTCCAAAGAATCGAGCAAGACTACCGAATTTCTGCCACAGAAATGGCACCCCGTTTAGTTGTGCAAGACGGGTTGCCCGGACGCTTGCGATGGTATTCGACAAATGACCCCATAGCGTTACAAAGAAGATGACGTGAGTGAGCAGCAGCGAGGTAGATAGACCGCTTTTGGCCGACTCTTCAGAGCCTATTCACCACGTTGCGTGGCTTTCCAGTTCTGCGTTGATCGTTGCAGCTTGGTTAGTAGCTTGGTTTGAAGGTTTTTGCTGATCCCAGGCGCACCTATCCAGTAGTCGGTGGCCCTCGAGAGGTCAGTTTCGCCAGTCTTCTTAGATTATGTACCGCAGCCGCCAAGGTGAATTCGTCGTTCGCACCGGTCATTCCTCGTAGTCGCAACCGATCCAGTTTCAGCATTCGCTTGAGATGAGCGAACAACATTTCGACCTTCTTGCGCTCATGGCGAGAGCACACGTATTGAGGTGTCTTGGCGATGCGCCGCGCAACTTCGCGCGCCGCTTCATGGACGCTGCGTGCGATTTTTCTAAATGAAGTGTTCGGGCAGCAGCGCTCTTTCATTGAGCATGTAGCACAGTCGGTTTGCCGGGATCGAAAGATGATGTTGTCGGTTTTCGTGACATGTGAGCGTTGGTTCTTGAAGGCCCGCCATTCGCTACGCAGAGCGTGTCCGGTGGGGCAACGATATTCCTGCGCTTCTTCATGCCATTGAAAATCGCTGATTGAGAGGCTGTCGTTCATGCGCTCGGTTTTGTCCCAAACCGGTACATGTGGCTCGATGTCTTTTTCGTCGACCATCCAGGCCAACATCGGTGCGGTTCCATAAGCGGTATCGCCGACTAGCCGATCCGGCTTGATGTCGAACTGTTCTTCAACCCGCTCGATCATGGTCTTGGTGCTCTCGACCTCGGCGGTTCGATGCGCTGGGGTCGGCTGCACATCCATGATCACGCCATGCTCGACATCAATCAGATAATTCGTCGAGTAAGCGAGAAACGCCGGGCCTCCTGGCGCTGCTGTCCAACGAGAAAGTGGATCAGTCAGTGACAGGCGTTTGGGCAGTGCTTCGGCCAAAGCTTCTTTATCCAGCGCTTCGAGGTACTCACGCACGGCGCGAGTACTCAGCGACGGATCGCGCCAGTTGATTTCATCATCGCCAGGTGCCCCACGTTGCCGACTGGCATCTGCCTTGATGACGCTGGCGTCGACTGCAAACCCTTCGCCCTTGACCAGACCCGCGTCCATGCAGCGACGCAGCACCTCGTTGAACAGCCACCGAAACAGCGAGCTGTCACGAAAACGACCGTGGCGATTCTTGGAAAACGTAGAGTGATTGGGGACTTCGTCCTCAAGACTCAATCGGCAGAACCAGCGATACGCCAGGTTCAAATGAGCCTCTTCGCACAACCGACGTTCGGAGCGAATACCGTAGCAGTAGCCCACCACCAACAGGCGAATCATCAGTTCGGGATCAATCGATGGGCGCCCGATTGGGCTATAAAAATCGGCGAGATAATGGCGCAGATCGCTTAGATCGAGGCATCGATCAATTCTGCGCAGGAGGTGATTGGCGGGGATGTGATCTTCAATATTGAACGAGTAAAACAGTCTCTCTTGTCCGCTCGACAATTGTCCCATCATGCTGCGAATCCTCCCGCTGGCCGATGACGTAATTTTGCCGCAGGCCAAGCAGGAGGTCTACTTTTTCAACAGAATCGGCCGAAAGCTGCCTTTCGCGATACGAGACTTAGGATCACTTCCCTCAGTGACTACAGACGGTAAGTGGTCGGGGGGAAGCTGTTAGGCCTTGTGTTTTTCCATTTCGCTGTTCGTGGCTTGCGGTGAAGCGTGATTGATTGGGTTCAACGCGGCGAATCATCTGCGAACACTTGCGTGATGTATTCGGCGAAGGAATAGACGATCACGGGTACCCGCCGACGACGCTGCCGTCGACGTGAAATTCGGCCCCGCCGAGCACAATGCCTGGTCGGTCAGTGAAGAGGCGGTCAGCCTGGTTCGTCAGCCGTTACTTCCTCGCAGGCTGCGATTCAAGAGCAGTCCTCTGGACATTGAAATTGATCTCGCACGTAGCGCCATCGTGGTAGTGGATATGCAAAACGACTTTTGCCACAAGGAAGGCTGGTTCGCGCAGAAGGGCGTCAATCTGCGCGCGACTCGCAAGCCAATCCCTATGTTGAAGAAGCTCCTGCCATGCTGGCGCGAGGCGGGAGGTCAAGTGGTCTGGCTGAACTGGGGCATTCGTGCTGACCGGATGAACCTGAGTCCTACCATTCACTTCAAGGGCAAGCGCACAGCGGCGGGCATCGGCTATGCCGAACGTTCGCCAATTGATCGTGGCCTGTCAGTTGTTACCGGCGAGTGGGGCGCCCAGGTCATTGATGAACTAAAGGTCGAGCCTTCTGATCTGTCTGTCGACAAGCATCGGCTCAGCGGCTTCTGGGACAACGAACTGGATTCCATCCTGCGCATGCGAGGTATCACGACTTTGCTGTTCATGGGCATCAATACCGACCGCTGTGTGTTTTCCACGCTCCAGGATGCGGCTTTCCTGGGCTATGACTGCATCCTGCTCAAGGATGCTTGCAGTACACCATCACCGCCTTACGTCACTCGCTCCATCCTGTTCATCGTCGAGCAGCTACACGGTTTCGTCGCCACGGCGCAATCACTCATCACCGCACTCGGATCACCTCGCTAGGAGTCATCTCATGGCAATTTTCTTTTCCGGGCCTCAGGCCTGGCGGGCTCTTTCGGCCCGAATTCGGACCGCTGGCACCTTTGTAGTTCTGGGGGCGGCGATGCTGTCAGCATCCGGCTCGGCGTTGGCTGACACGCCGATCAAGTTGGTTATGTCTTGGAAGTACGAAGGGCCGCAGGCGTTTTATTACATTGCCCAGGATAAGGGCTACTTCAAGGCCGAGGGTCTGGACGTCAGTATCGATCAGGGCGAGGGGTCTTCTGCCTCGGTGCCCAAGGTTGCGGCGGGCGCGTATGACGCCGGAGTGGGTGACACCAGTGCGCTAATCCAACTGGCGGCACGTGAACCGGAACAAGCTCCCAAGGCCGTGTTCATGATGTACAACACACCGCCGTTTGTGATTGCGGTGAAGGCTGACAGTCCGATCAAGACACCCATGGACCTGGAGGGAAAGACCGTCGGCTCGCCCGCAGGGGACGGTGCATTGAAGTTGTTCCCCGCACTGGCCAAGCAAACCGGTGTCGATCTTTCCAAGGTGACCTTGACCAACATGGCGCCGAACCTGCGTGAGCAGTTGCTGATGCGCGGGCAGGTCGATGCAGTTTTCGGTTACCTGACCACCATCACCTTTAGCGCCAAGGCCATGGGCCTCGACCCCGCGAGCCAACTTCGCTTCATTCGTTATGGCGACTACGGCCTAGACCTGTACTCCAACACGATTTTCTTCTCGCAGCCTTTCATCAAGGCCCACCCCGAAGCGGTGCGCGGGTTCCTGGCCGCCCTGAACAAGGCCATCAAGGATGTCATTGCCGACCCAGACGCAGGTGTAGATGCGGTGATGAAGCGTGAGCCATTGCTCAAGCGCGACGTTGAGCTGGCCAAGCTCAAATCTGCAATAACCACCGATATGAGCCACCCAGAAATTGCCCGTATTGGCCTCGGCGACGTGGATGAAGAACGCTTGAAGAAAAACATCGCGGTGGTTGTCGAGACCAATGCGCTGCCAGCCACCCCTTCACCTGATGCGGTGTTTGATCGCCGCTTCCTGCCGCCGCGCGATACGCGTCCATCGGCACTATAAGACCTACTCGGGAGAATGAACATGAACCTGCAACTCAATGGAAAAGTCGTGGTGATCACTGGCCCGGCCAAAGGTATGGGGCGTGCCGTGAGCCTGGCCTTCGCTGCCGAGGGCGCGCGTCTGGTGCTGGCCGGTCGTGACACCGCCGCAATCGAGCCGGTGGCTGAAGAAGTCCGGGCACTGGGTGCCAAGGCGCTGGTCGTGAAATGTGACATGACCCAGGCGTCCCAGGCCCAGGCACTGGCTGATGCGGCGCTTGCCGAGTTCGGTCAGGTAGATGTGCTGGTCAATGTGGCGGGGGGATCAGGGCCGATTGGTAAAACCGGGTGGGAAACCACCCAGGAAGAGTTCGACGAGATCGTCCAACTCAACATGACTGGCTCCTTCAACACGATGCGCGCCGTAGTGCCGGGGATGATCAAACGTCGCAGCGGCAAGATCGTTAACGTTGGTGGCACCTTCGGCATGCGAGGTCGTGCTGGCCGCATGGCCTATTCCGCATCCAAGTGGGGCTTGCGTGGTATCACCAAAAGCTTCGCGCTGGAGGTGGGTGAGTTCGGAATCAACGTCAACTGCGTTGCACCTGGAATGGTTGACGGTCCGCGTTTTCGCGACAAGGTCTGCGCCAACATGGCCAACAAATTGGGGATCAGTCCTGAAGAGGCGGCGACCCGCCATGCAGCTGATTACGCCCTCAAACGTGTATCCCTGGACAGCGATATTGCCAACGCCTGCCTGTTCTTGGCCAGCGATGTTTCCCGCCAAATCACAGGTGTCGATCTGCCGGTAGACGGCGGATGGGCACTGCTCTAAGGAGAAAGAAATGAATGTAGTTGACCTGGTAATTCGTGGTGCAAAAGTGGTGTCGGCCGATCAGATTATCGATGCCTGCGTAGCCATCGATGGTGAGTTGATCGTGGCGGTCGGGCGGGAGAGCCAGATGCCTCCAGCCAAAGAGGTTCTGGACGCCGACGGCATGTACTTGCTGCCCGGTGCTATCGACAGCCATGTGCATTTCCGTGACCCTGGTTATCCAAACAAGGAAACCTGGAAAACCGGTTCCGCCGCCGCAGTTTGCGGAGGGGTAACGACCGTGTTTGAAATGCCCAATACCAACCCGCCGACGGCGACCGTTGAGGCACTGCGACTCAAGCAGAAAGCCGCTGAGTCCTCCTATGTCGACTACGGCATTCATGGGCTGCTGGGTGACGACACTGTAGGGCACCTGGAAGAGCTGCTCGACGCAGGCGTCACTAGTTTCAAGGCCTTCGTGGGTAATACCTTTGGCAACCTGCCATCACCCACTGACGGTGCGCTGCTCGAAGGCTTTGAAAAGCTCGCTCCGTTGGGTATCCGTACTGTGGTGCATGCTGAGAACTCGTCGATTTTGTCTCGCCGACAAAAGCGCATGCAGGCCGAGGGGCGTATCGATGCTCACGCTCATCTGGCAGCTCGCCCGGTAGTGGCCGAAATCGAAGCCATTGGTCGCGTTCTGACCCTGGCTGAATGGACTGGTGCGCGTGTGCACATTGCGCACCACAGTGCTGCCGATTCGCTGTTCGTGATTCGTGATGCCAAGCGACGTGGTGTCGACGTAACCGTCGAAACCTGCCCGCAATACGTTCTGCTTAATACCGATCTGACCGATCATCTGGGCGGCATTCTGCGCCTCAATCCGCCTATCCGCGAAGCGCGGCACAACCAGCCCCTGTGGGACGCGTTGCTTGACGGCACCATCGATATGATCGCCACCGACCATGCACCGCATGCACCGGACGAGAAAACCCGCCCGAATATCTGGGAGTGCGATTGTGGCTTTCCAGGCGTCGAAACGCAGATGGCATTGATGCTCACCGAGGTCAACCGCGAGCGGGCGAGTCTGATGGACTATGTCCGTTGGAGTTCGGTGGCACCGGCGAAAGCGTGGGGTATCTACGGCCCCAAAGGAGTCATCGCGGTCGGTGCCCATGCCGATATCGCCATTGTCGACATGAACAAGACCGGCATCTTGTCGCAGAACCAGCTGCAAAGCATCAGCAAGATTTCGCCATGGCATGGCCGTGCGGTGAAGGGCTATCCAATCCATACACTACTACGTGGTCGCTTCGTGATGCGCGACGGCAAGTTGGTGACCGAGGCTGCTGGCTGGGGCCGTTCGGTTAAGTCGGTCCAGGCCATGCCTAAGGCCAAGCCGCTAAACACCGAGCATTACATCAGCGCCATCCTGAAGACGCCTGAAGGTGTTCGTCCGACCGCAGAGCCATTGCGCAAGGATTGATCTCAGTCAGCGATGCCGCGCCCGAGCCAGAACAGGGTCGGGCGCGCGATCAGACTTTTTAGCGGGGCACGAACATGAATCAACAGACAACTGCTTTTGCGCCACGACCGCTGATCGAGCTTTCCGGGGTGAGTGTGCGGTACGGCGGCGGGACTATCGCGCTCGACAAGACGGATCTGAAAATAGACCAAGGAGAGTTCGTCGCATTGGTAGGCCCCAGTGGGTGTGGTAAATCGACGATTCTCAAACTCGTTGCCGGACTTCTTGAAACGACCACCGGTGGGGTGATTATTGGCGGTCGCGAAGTGGGTGCCGCAGGCACTCAACCGCGCAAGATTGGCCTGGCATTCCAGAACCCCACCATGCTGCCGTGGCTGAGCATTCGCGACAACGTGATGATGCCGCTGAAAATTGTCGAGCCTTATCGCCAGCAGTATCGCAACAAGAAGAAAGGTGAGTTCCGTGAGCGCGCCGACGCCTTGCTGGAGCAAGTCGGTCTGCGCGGTTTCGGTGACAAGCGGCCCTGGCAGCTGTCGGGCGGCATGTTGCAGCGCGCCTCGTTGTGTCGCGCTTTGATTCACGAACCGGATATTTTGCTGTTGGACGAGCCGTTCGGGGCGCTGGATCAGTTCACCCGCGAAGAGTTGTGGGACACGATGCAGGCACTATGGATCGCCAAGCGTCCGACCGTTCTGCTGGTTACCCACGACCTGCGCGAGTCGGCCTATCTGGCCAGTCGTATTTGCGTGATGAGTTCGCGACCCGGTCGCATCATTCAGGACACTCAGGTCAGCTTCGCAAGGCCTCGAACTTTGGAGTCAAGCTACGCTCCGGAGTTTGGTGCGTTGGTCCATCAACTGCGCATGCGTATTGCCGAGGCTCGCGCCGATGGCGATATTCGGGAGCGTGGCGTTACTGTTTCTGTGCCTGAAGGGGTAACGCCATGAACCATTCCATGTCGCGGTTTCGCCGCAACCTGCTGTCGTTTATTGCCTTGATCAGTTTCTTCCTGATCTGGGAGTTTGCTTGCAGAGCCTTGCATGTCTCTGATCTGGTGCTGCCAAAGCCGAGCCAGATCATTGTGGTGCTGATCGAGAAAATGCCGATTCTCTGGCCACATACCCTGCAAACCCTGATGACCACCCTAGTGGGTTTTTTCTTCGGGGTAGTCGCCGGGTTGTTGATCGGGATGCTAATCGGCTCATCACGCTTGGCCTACGACATTGCCTATCCGCTGCTGGTGGGGTTTTCGAGCATTCCGAAAGTTGCCGTCGTACCCATCTTTGTCGTGTGGTTTGGATCCGGGACCGTACCCGCAATATTGACCTCGATGGTCATCAGCGTTTTTCCGGTCGTGGTAAACGTTGCGACGGGCCTGGCTTCTACCGAGCCCGAGCTAGAAGACGTACTGCGCGTGCTGGGGGCTAAAAAGCGCGACATTCTCTGGAACGTCGGGCTGCCGAGGACGCTGCCTTACTTATTCGCCTCGTTGAAGATCGCCATCACCTTGGCATTCGTCGGTACGGTGCTGTCGGAGACCGTCGCGTCGAACAAGGGCATCGGCAACGTCATGATGATCGCCAGTGGCAACTTTGACGTGGCCCTGGTCTTCGCAGGGTTGTTTATCCTTGCTGTTCTGGGCGTCGCTCTCTACGCCGTTTCATCGTTGCTGGAGAGCCGCATGACAGGCTGGACACAGCGCAAGACTCACTCGGACATGACGTGATGACTACTGAAAAAAAAATACGCAGCGTGGCTGTTTTTTCCGGCTCCAATTTTGGTTGCTCCTCTGAATACACCGACGCGGCGCGCGCGCTGGGAAGTGAAATCGCCCGTCGTGGCTTGACGCTGGTCTACGGCGGGACCGGCAAGGGCTTGATGGGTGTGGTGGCCGATGCCGCCTTGGCTGAAGGCGGTGAAGTGGTTGGCATCATCAATCAGCGTCTGTTTGACCGGGGACATCTTCATCAAGGCTTGAGCCGCCATGAAGTGGCTACCGATATGCGCAGTCGCAAGGCCCGTATGGGGGAGCTGGCCGACGCCTTCATCGCGTTGCCCGGCGGTTTGGGCACTCTGGAAGAGCTGTTCGAAGCGGCCACCCTGACTCAGTTGGGGGACCACCTCAAGGCGGTAGGCTGCTTGAACGTGCGCGCCTTTTTCAATCCTGTGTACCAGTTGCTGGATCATGCGGTGCAGGAGGGCTTCATGAAGGCTGAGCACCGCGACATGCTAGTAATGGATGCCGCCCCCGACGCGTTACTGGATCGCTTGCAGCAATGGACTGCGCCCACCGTTACCAAATGGATCGGCCAACCCGGTTCCTGACCTTCACCATTGGAGACGCTACATGACCACTATTAAGATCACGGCCGGTGGCAACGAATTCCTGGCAGAAACCCATCAAGACGCACCGCAGACCGTGGCGGCATTCCTGAGTCTATTGCCTTATACGCAAAAGCTGATTCACGTGCGCTGGAGTGGTGAAGGCTGCTGGGTGCCGATGGGCGACTATCAGTTGGTGCTCGGTGATGATCCCATCGGTTTCGAAAACCACACCAGCCATCCTTCGGTGGGCGACGTCCTGCTCTATCCGGGCCCGTATAGCGAAACCGAAATCATCATGGCCTATGGCGCTTGCAGCTTCTCCAGCAAGTTGGGGCAACTGGCGGGCAACCATTTCCTCACCATCACCCACGGCAAGGAAAACCTGCGCGCCTTGGGCGTGAAGACTTTGTGGGAAGGCGCGCAAGACGTGCGCTTCGAACTAGCCTGATGTTCGCCGCTGGCTGACTCGCTGCTGACGTCAGGCCAGTAATCACGGCCGCTACCGTTCGTTGTAGCGGCTGACGCTCTCGCTTTTTTTCAACTCCCTGCATTTCGCGGGGTGGATAAATTCGTCCTGGAAAACGCTTGATGACAACTACCAAGAAGTTTCGAAAACTGTCCACCTTGACCTTGCTGACCGCCTGTGGCGTCAGTGGCTTTGGGACAACGGTCAATGCCGCCGATACAGAGCAAGCAGACTCGTTTACGCAAATGTTCACTCAAGGCAAGGTTTCCGGTTACCTGCGCTCGTTGTATTTTTCCACTAACAACGCGTTTTACGTGCCAGGCAAAGATCAGGACACCGTGAGCTACGGTGGCGAGGTCCGTTTCAAGTCTGCGGTGTATGAGGGTTTTTCCTTTGGCCTCAGCGCGCTGGCGCAACGGGGTATCGCTCACGATGACAACCCGGACAAAGTGGATTCATACCTGGGCCCCAACGTTACCTCACTGGGTGAAGCCTATCTTCAATGGCAGCATGAACAGTTGCGCATAACGGTCGGCAATCAGCGATTCAATGCGCCGTTTACAGGCGCTTTTGATTTCCGCATGGTGCCGCAGATGTTCCAGGGCGTCTCCGCCTACTACGGTGACTCGGCAAATTTCCTCACCGCGTTTCGCATGAATCGCTTCAAATCGGTCATCGATAATAGTTATGGCCGGCACACCAGTTACAACCCGCCGATAGATACCTCGGCGGCAGGTGCTGGTGACGAGCGCACTGACGGCTTCTGGGGGGCAGGGGGTGGGCATACCTGGGCAATGAAATCAATCAGCGTCGATGCTCAGGCCTGGTATTTCAAGTACATCGACTATGCCGACATGACCTATGTTCAGGCGCGCGCTATTCGTGCCGATGGGGTGCTCAAGCCGTTCGTAGCCGTTCAGTACATCCACCAAGAAGACGATGGCAAAGCCATACTTGGAAAAGTGGACAGCGATGTCTATGGCATACAACTGGGCATCAAACGCAACACGGTGACGGCAAGCCTGGGTTATGACTACATCAAACCCAATGCCAACTCGTATATGAACGGTGCACCGGTCATGCCCTATGGGCACAAATTGTCGTCCGGGGATTTCTTCGCTCAGCCTTTGTTGACTAGCACCATGGACCTTGGCGCGGGCAATGCCTATGCGGTCAACATTAATGGGGCGCCAGTTCAAGGCGTGATGTTAGGTGCACGCTATAGCTTCATGGACCTGAAAAGCTCGCCGACAGCCGAAAGCCTGAATCAATCCGAATATCTGGTGTATGGCAGCTACAGCTTCGGCGGGGCCTTAAAGGGGGTGAAAATCAGCGACTTCCTGGGTGTGCAGAAGTCACCGATCAAGGATGCAACGTTCTTGCAGAACCGATTGGCAATTGAATACGCATTCTGAGGCAGTTCCCACTTGATCGCCGGGGGAAACGAGCCCGACGACGCTCAAGACGTTCTGTAGGCAGGTGGGGGTAAGCTGGAATAATGGACCGCCTTGCGCGAAAGCGACAGCGCGGCCCATTCCCTCGCAGAGGTCAATTCATACCTCTGTTTGTTCTGCCATCTCAAGCGCATCGTCCACTTCGATACCCAGATATCTGACAGTACTTTCGAGCTTAGTGTGGCCGAGCAGTAGCTGCACTGCGCGGATATTTTTTGTTCTTCGATAGATCAGTGAGGCCTTAGTGCGACGCATCGTGTGCGTACCATACAGCACTGCATCTAGCCCAATGGAGGTGACCCAGGCTTTAACTATGCGGGAGTACTGCAACGTGGTAAGGGATCAGATACGCGTACCCGGCTTGGGAAGAAGAAGTCTTCATTTTTGGGTCGGGCTTGGTGCATCCATGCCGCAAATGCAAGTTGGGTCTGTGACGTGATCTCAAATTGCACAGGCCATTGAGTTTTTTGCTGCATGACGATGGCCCTCGCCGATACGCGACTTCCATGCGCTATGTCACGACCTCTTAGTTTAGTTAGATCGCATGCGCGAAGTTTGCTGTCGATGGCCAAGTCGAAAAGCGCCAGATCTCTAATTTTGCCAGCTAGCTCTAGTCTGATCTGAATGCCCCATATCTCGCGCAGGCGAAGAGGTAATTTTGACCGACCAGCTTTCCTTTATTCCAAGGTTGATCCGTCACGGTTATTGATACGCTCATATCGTAGCCTCCATTTGTGGGAGGTTAAGGATGAACGTCGGGTGGCTGCTCTAGGCACTTGAGGGGCCGCTTTCGACCAAGAGTGTGGAAAAAAACATCTCCGGACATCGTCGGCGCGCAGCGTCGACGATGGACTTTCGGTGGATAAGGCCTGAAGCGCGCCATGGTTGATCAGCGCCCGCACACGGCCTCTCAGCATGACTTTCTGTCACTGGCACGAGCTAAAACGGGCCTTTTCAGGCCACGATCGCTTTCACCAGACCCTCAGTGCCGATGATTTTCATCACCCGCTTCAAGTTATAGGCGAGCACGTTCAAGCTCATTTCCGCGCCCACCCCGGCGAGCCGTTTTGTCAGGAAATGCGTGGCGCCCATTCACTGTTTGAGCGTTCCAAACGGATGTTCCACGGTTTGCTTGCGGATCAGCATCATGTCCGGCGCATTATTCAGACGGTCCTGCATTTGCTCCGGCACCGCTTCATGCTCCCAGCGACGTACTCTTCGTTCTCTGCCCGGTGTGCATTGGGCTTTCAGCGTGCAACCTTGGTAATTGGACGTCCAGTAACTGTTTAGTTTCTTGCCTTTGTCGACGTAAAAGGAGCGCCAGGTCAGCGTCTCCTTGGCCGGGCAGATGTACACGTCCTGGGCCGCGTCATAGACAAAATATCGTTGTTGAAACGTCCATCGAACTTGGCTCCGGAGGTCTTCGCCTTGGGCAAATAGGCCTCGATGCCAGCCTCGTGACACGCCAGGATTTCATCGCATTGAAGTAACCTCGGTCAGCCACCACGGCCAACGACTCCGGTTTCATCGCATCCCGCGCCTGTTTGGCCATGTTACTGAGCTGATGGCGATCGTGACCGACATTGGTCACCTCGTGCGCCACGATCAAATGGTGCTGGGTATCGACTGCCGTCTGCACGTTATAACCGACGATGCCCTTGCCGCCGCTCATCATCGATCAAGCGTCTGGATCGGTCAGGGAAACCTGCTTGTCCGGTGATTGTTCAAGTTGAACTTCAATCGCCTGAAGCGCCTTCATTTGCTCCTTGAGTTTGGCGATTTTTTCTTCCAGGCCACCGCTGGGGTTTTGGCTCATCTCGGTCCGCAGCACCCAGTGCGGCTAGATAACGGGCAATACCCGACTCGATTTCTTCCATGCGTCGCTTCAGTTTGGCGATGGTGTAGTTGCGGTCGCGGTTATTAACCGCCTTCAACTTGCTGCCGTCGACAGCAACAAGGTTTTCCGAGAAAAGGCCGAGCTCCTGGCACAGCACGACAAACTGTCGGCACACGCCCTGGATGGCTTTACTGTTGTCTTTGCGGAAGTTGGCGATGGTCTTGAAGTCCGGCATCAATCGACCCGTCAGCCATATCAATTCGACGTTGCGCTGCACCTCGCGCTCAAGGCTCGACTGGATACGGTTGAGATAGCCGTAGATGTAGATCTTTAGCATGACGGCCGGGTGGTAGGCCGGTCGGCCGGTTTGAGCCGGGATAGCGCCATCAAAACCCAAGGCAATCAGGTCAAGCTCGTCAACAAAGACGTCGACGACGCGCACCGGATTGGTATCGTTGACGTAATCGTCCAGGGCTTTCGGGGAGTAAGGTGCTTTGACCTCGATGTTCACCTTGGATGAAGCGCTTCATGGGCAACCCTTGCTATAAAATCCTCGGAAATAATAGCAAGGGTTTGCTCGGATGTTTTTACACCTTCTGGACCCTAAGCTGCCCTTCGCAGAAGGCAGATAGGGGCAAGGGCGAACACTACCGCTGGAGCTGACCAGTCTTCCGAAGTCAGGTCCGGTTGACCGAAGCGTTAGAGTGAGCTTTTCCGAACACCCGCATCAGAATGGCGAAGCTGTGAAGGCAAGAGAGCTAGAGCGCGACCAGCTCGGCGATTTTTGCCGCAATCACCGTCATTGAGTCTTCTTCAGTGTCCAGGCCGCTTCGGGAAGCGAGCAAGGGGCTGACATTACGGAGAGCTTCGTACGTCGTGTTGTGCACGATGGGAACGAGTTGATTACCTGCCAGAAGTGCCGATAGCTCTTTGTCGGCGACGCTCTCTTTGGGGAGGCGGGCCAACAACGCAGGGGTAACCAGCACAAGGCCAATTCGCGAATTCGCTAAGCCCTTGTCGATGGCGCGCATCATCGGAACGCCGAGGCCAAGGTCCTTCTCGCTGAACCAAACTTTGACACCAGCCGCCACTAGCAAGTCGTTCAGCTCTTTGGCAGGCCCCTGACGGTCGTCCCACGCGTGGCAGAGGAACACATCACGAAGATCAGGCTGCTGCGCTGCCCGCGTCTCAACGGTTTCGCGAATTGGCGTGAGTGACTGCACTTGAGTAGACGTATACGACACGGACGAACCCGGGCTCGACCAGCGCGGCCTTGAACCGTTGCTGGACCTGCCGCCGCCATTGTTGCCAAAGCTACCGCCGCTGCTGCTCGCCGAGGAGTAGGATGAGGGCGAATAGGAGTTTGAACTGTGACGGCCATAGCGGCTGCTGCATGCGGGGCAGTCCGCTGCCGCGCTTGCTGAGCGATGGCCTCTTGATGGTGCTGTGCATCTAGCCATGTCGTAATCCTTCCATCAGTCAGTCCCTCGCAACACACGGATGTGGTCTGACTCAACAGTAGCCTAGTGCCATGCTTAAGCAGAAGCGAAAATTCCGAGATCGGGATCAAGCCACCCACAATCGGAGCAAAGCTCTGCCTATGTGAGCGACTTACAATCACCTTCCTGACACCACGATCTTTCTGTTGGCGGGCATCGAACTGCAAAGCGCCCGCGCTATGAAGCCCAGCAACAACGCAGTTGTGCGGACGCTGATCGGCAACATCGTCGTACACGAAATGACGCTGTTATTTGTGGCTTTCTTATGTGGCTTGCGAGCCTACCGGAGGCACGACCTGAAGCTGTCGATTTGGCTGGGCTTGCTGCGTGTCGAAGCAGTCCTTGGATGAAGGTCTGCTCTTGGCCAAAAGTGGCGGGCAGTCCCGGTCGCCAACTCCGTTCAGACTTCAATTGCCCGGCCATGTCCAGCGCATCATCCACTTCGATGCCAAGTTATCTGACAGTGCTTTGCAGCTTAATGTGGCTTAGAAGCAACTGGACTGCTTTGATGTTCTTCATTCTTCATTCTTCGACAAGTTGTCAGGCCTTGGTCCGACGAAATCGTAGCTCAGATGCTGCAGCTTCGTTTGCGTACTCATTAATGGGCCAGCTGTACAGGCCAAAGGGGCAGTAGTCGTGCAAGCCGAGCTAATTTCGGTGCTTTCTTGGCCGCAATATTGATCTGCGCATCTCCCCTAGCACCCTCCTCGTTCACTTCGCTATACATGCTCCCATCTCGCCTCTGTTCGAACGGAGGGCACCATCATCGCTACCTCGATTTCTTGCTGCGGATGGTTCTAGTACAAGCTACTGTGACTCAACATCTCTGGGCCAAGGCAGCTTCCCTTAGCATGCTCAACGCAGCCCTTTAGCTTGAAATATCTCGACAAGCCATTCGCCAAAGACGCGCACACGCGCGCTAAGGTGCCGATTTGGTGAATAGACGATGTAGATGGGGTTGGGTTCCAGCGTCCAGTCTTCTAACAGCTGAATCAAAGCGCCGGACTTGAAGTGCGGTTCGGCTTGCGTGATGAAGGCGAAGCCTATGCCCGTAAGCTTGATCAACCAGGTGTTCCTGTCACGGCGGTGCGATACAACGGCATGATCCACGATTACGGCTTGCTCAATGTGGTCAGCCAAGTGCCGGAGGTTCGCTCGGCAATGCTGCAGGCGTCACAAGAGCTGAAAGCGCATCTGAAATAGCGACTACTCATAGCAGGAGATCGCTGCCAAGAGCGGCCTAGGCATGTCTTGGCCAAATGGCGCAGTTTCGGTCGTATGGCAGCTGATCACTCTTAGCAAAAGGACGTAATGTAATTTTTTGATTAGCGGGCAGCTTAATTTCGTCGAGTCGTATTTGTCCTAGGCACATTTATTTAATGCAGGCTTAAGGCATCTACTTGTCGACTTTACTGCCCGTTAATTGAATCGCCCAAGGACTGCTTCGCACATACCTGGTGATACTCGATGAACTGGGGTATTTGCCCTTCAGCCAGAGCGGCGGCGCACTATTGTTTCACCTGCTTTCAAAACTGTTCGAGCACACCAGTATTGTGATCACGACCAACCTGAGCATCTCGGAATGGTTCGAGCGTGTTCGGCGACGCCAAGATGACCACAGCGTTGCTGGATCGGCTGACACATCATTGCCAAATCGCTGAAACGGGCAACGAGTCCTATTGCTTGCAACACAGCACGCTGGTCGCCCAGTCAAAGATCAGATCACGGGAAAGAAAGCGCAAGGATGAAGAGGATATCGAGGACAATGAACCGTTTTGACCTGTATCAAAAATGCCCTGCCGCATGGCCTGAGGCGGTGGGGCTCACGGCGTCTTCAACAGGGAAACTGCTGCTAAGCTTAGCCACCATTGCTGGGTAAAATCGGCAATCCGTCCTAGGCTCTGTACGTAAAGTATTGTCGCAAGCACCGCATAGCGCAGGCCAATGAGACCATCGCCGCAAAACTTGTTGCGAGCTTGTCGAAGCGCGTCACGATGCGACGGTTCTCCTTCAGCCAGCCA
>Ga0208123_100088_pt1 | contig 51661 bp, 49 predicted proteins | sample LakWasMe92_HOW11_2_FD_183914 | JGI IMG/M metagenome (GOLD analysis project Ga0208123, IMG submission 183914) | Freshwater sediment methanotrophic microbial communities from Lake Washington under simulated oxygen tension - Sediment Metagenome... | ecosystem: Environmental > Aquatic > Freshwater >... | reverse complement strand
CACCATACCCGTTTACAAAGCGAACAGGAAAGTCAATGAAATCAACGGTCTACCCAGACCACCCCCGCGCCAGTGCTAGCTTTGCGTACCGTCACTTATTGCACTGAAAACGAGGAGACCCCCATTGGCAGCCTCGATCAAGAGAGTACAGCGGGCATCACCGCGACGCGGCTGTGGAGTGTGATGCGACGCTTTTTCACAAAGGTCGCCGAAGTCATTGAGAAGGACAGCCCGGCCACGGCCGAGAAACTGCGCCGTGCCAGCCCACATTGGATGCGCCACACCCATGCTACGCATGCATTGGCGCGCGGGGCCGAATTGACCACCGTGCGCGACAACCTGCGGCACGCATCGATTTCGACGACCTCAATCTACCTGCACGGCGACGAGGTTAAGCGGGCGCGGGAGATGGGGGAGGCTTTCGCAGCCCGGCGATCTTGACGGGTCGCAGCGTCAGGCGAACTGCAGCTCGATCTTACCGGCACGCCGCCGTACTGGACCGACCACGATCTTCACGTCATGCCCCAGCTTGGCCACCAGTTCCAGCAGCTTCGCCTCGCTGACCCCGCGAAACTGGCCGCGCGTGATGCGGGAGATCTTGGACTGATCGATTTCCAGCAGCGCGGCGGCTCCCTGTTGCGTCAGGCGTCGCGCCTTGATGGCGCGGGCAATCTCAGCCGCGAGCTGCGACTTGCGCTGCATTTCCGCAGCGTCGGCATAGCCCAGGTCCGCGTAGACGTTGGTGCTGCCTTCTTCGATGGTGATGTGGCTGTTCTGGCTCATCGCTTTACTCCTTGCTTTGCTTGCCAAGCCTCAAAATCCTGCACCGCAGCCTTCAGCCGTGCCTTGATCAGGTCCAGGTCCTCCTTCGGCGTCTTGATGCCGCTCTTGGACTTCTTCTGAAAACAGTGCAGCACATAGACCCAGCCCGCGAACTTGACCGTGTAGACCGCCCGGAACGTGTCGCTCCGGAAATCCTCGACCACTTCCAAAACCGCGGCGGAACCAAACCCGCTCAGCGCCTTGGCGTCCGGGTGCTTGCCACCGGCTTGCGCCAGGTCGATCGCATGGCCGAACACGTCTTGGACGTCCTCGGGCATTCCGTCCAGATCCCGCTTGGCCGAGCCGACCCATTTGAGCGGTTTGCGCGGCTGGGTGGACATTAGTGGTGATTATGCCAATTTAGGCATAGACCGTCAAACCGAACTGAGCCCGGTGGGACGATGGCGGTGACATCTGATGAAAGGGAGCCGCAACCCTCAAAGCGCACCAATCTGCACGCAAAGGACGGCGCGCCGGAAATTCAGATATTCACAAGTGGTTGTTTTTGAAAGAACTTTTTTCGCGAAGCGCACCAATTTGCACGGAAAGTACGATCACCCCTTCACGGCCTTCACGCTGGACCAGCTCAACCTGCCGAGCCTGCAGGCCGCGGGCGTGAAGGGCGTGCTTGGCTCGGAAACAGCCGACTTCTGGGCGGCGGACCTGGACAACGCCGAGAACAAGCGCTTCGTCAAGGAATTCAATGCCAAGTACGGCCGCCTGCCGTCGAACTACGCCGCGACGTCCTACGACATGGTCACGCAGCTGAAGGCCGCCGTGGACGAACTGGGCGGCAACACCAAGGAAGCCGCGAAGCTGAGCGCGGCGCTGCGCAAGGCGGCCTACCGGTCCGTTCGCGGGGTCCAGTACCGGATCGGAAAGAACGGCTTCCCGGTCGACCGGTTCGTCGCGGTCGAAGTCGATGGAAGCGGACCCGTCTGGAGCCTCAAGTCCAAGGAGGTCGTGCTCGAGGGCACGGCCGATCCGCACCTGGCGGCTTGTCCGCTGTAGGCGAGAGGCGGCCGTGCCCGGTCGGGTGGCGCCGCCGCGCGGCGCGCCCCCGCAAGGGCCGCCCGTGTCCACCCCGTTTGTTCAGAAAGAGGATCCGAGCCACCATGTCGCAGTCAACTTCGCTGCCGAATCACGAGATGGGCGCCCGCAGCTACGGCCTGCACATTGCCGGCGAGGCCGTCGCGGCCGAGCCGGGACGTACCTTCGAGTCCTTCAACCCCACGACCGGGCGGCGCTGGGGCGACTTCGCCATCGCCGGCGCCGACCAGGTGGACCGGGCGGTGACGGCGGCCGCCAAGGCATTCCGCGGCCCCTGGTCCCGCATGTCCGCGACCGAGCGCGGCCGGCTGCTGATGCGCTGGGGCGACGCGATCGCGGAGAACGCGATGCACATCGGCGCGCTCGAGGCGACGCAGAACGGCAAGCTGGCCTCGGAGATGCAGACCCAGGCGCGCATCGTGCGCGACTGGCTCTGCTACTTCGGCGGCATGGCCGACAAGATCGAGGGCGCGGTCATTCCGGTCGCGCAGACGTCGGTGCTCAACTACACGCTCAAGGAGCCCCTGGGCGTGGTGGCCGTCATCGTGCCCTGGAACTCTCCGACGCTGCTGATGATCGAGTCGGCCGCGCCCGCGCTCGCCGCGGGCAACACCATCGTCGTCAAGCCCAGCGAGGTGACGTCGGCCTCGGCGATCGAGATCGCCCGGCTGGCGGAAAGCGTCGGCATCCCCCCCGGCGTCCTCAACGTCGTGACGGGGCTGAGGGAAACCGGGGAGGCGCTCGTCGGACACCCGCAGGTCCGCAAGATCTCCTTCATCGGCAGCACGGACGTGGGACGGGCCATCGCCGCCGAGGCGGGCAGGAAGCTCGTCCCGTGCACGCTCGAGCTGGGCGGCAAGAGCCCGAACATCGTCTTCGAGGACGCCGACATCGACCGCGCGGAAATCGGGGTGCTGGCCGGGATCTTCGCGGCGGCGGGCCAGACCTGCGTGGCGGGCTCGCGCGCCTACATCCACCGCCGCATCTACGACGAACTGGTCTCCCGCCTGGTGCGGCGGGCGGGCCGGATCGCGGTCGGCGACCCGCTGGCGCAGGCCACCCAGATGGGGCCCGTCGCGAGCAAGGCCCAGCTGGACAAGGACCAGGCCATCGTGCGCGAGGCCGTGGCCGCAGGGGCCAGCGTGCTCTGCGGGGGCGAACGCCTGGCGGTGCCAGGCTTCGACGGCGGCTACTTCTTCGCGCCCACGATCCTGGGCGGGGCGGATGCGGCCAATCCGGTGATCTGCAAGGAGGTCTTCGGGCCGGTCCTCGCGGTCATGCCCTTCGAAGACGACGACGAGGTCCTCGCCCTGGCCAACGATTCGGAGTTCGGGCTGGCCGCGGGGGTGTGGACCAAGGACTTCCGGCGCGCGCACCTGATGGCGCGGCGGCTCGAGGCGGGAACGGTCTGGCTCAACACCTACCGCACGCTGGCCTTCAATTCGCCCTTCGGCGGCTACAAGTCCAGCGGAATCGGGCGCGTCAACGGCACCGAGGCCGTGAACCACTACCTGCAGACCAAGAGCGTCTGGTGCGAGCTCGGCGACGAGGTGCGCGACCCGTTCGCCTTCAAGGCCTAGGCACCCTCCCGGCCGCACAGCCACAGATCCATCGCATAGGAGCCACGATGAGAGGTGTCGTATTTCCCGGGAACCGCAAGATCGAGTACCTCGAGGTGCCGGACCCGACGCCCGGGCCGCTGGACGTCGTCATCGAGATGAAGGCGTCCGGCATGTGCGGCACCGACCTGCAGAACTACCGCAGGCCGCTGGACCAGCCTGCCTACATGCCATCGCTGATCGGCCGCCCGCCCATCGCCGGCCACGAGCCCGCGGGCATCGTCTGCGCGGTCGGTTCGGCCGTGCCGGCGCAGCTCGCGCGGGTCGGGCAGCGGGTCATGGTGCACCACTACCAGGGCTGCAACGCCTGCGCGCACTGCCGCACCGGCTGGCAGCAGCTGTGCCGCAACGTCCAGCCGATGGTGCGCGTGTACGGCAACAACGACGACGGCGGCCACGCGCCCTACCTGAAGGTGCCGGCGAACACCGTGGTCACGCTGCCGGATTCGCTGAGCTTCGAGGCCGGCGCGGCGATCGCCTGCGGAACCGGCACCGCCTACCAGGCGCTGCGGCGCATGCACCTGTCCGCGGCAGACACCATCGCCATCTTCGGGCAGGGGCCCGTCGGCCTGTCGGCCACGCAGTTCGCGCGGGCCATGAATGCGCGCGTCATCGCCATCGACACGAACGAGCAGCGGCTCGAGCACGCACGCCGACTGGGCGCCGACGTGGCCTTCGCCCCGTCGGGCGACGGCGATGTCGCAGAAGCCATCCTGGAGCTGACCGGCGGGCAGGGCGTCGACAAGTCGCTGGAGACCTCGGGGGCGGCATCCGCGCGCAGCGCGGCCATCCGTGCGGCCAAGACCTGGGGGACCTGCTGCTTCGTCGGCGAGGGCGGCGAGGTGCGCATCAACGTCAGTCCGGAGCTGCTGCGCCGCCAGATGACGGTCATGGGGTCGTGGACGTTCTCGACGACCGGCCAGGCCGAGTGCGCCGCCTTCGTCGCCGCCAAGGGGCTCGACGTCGGCCAGCTGTACACCCACCGCTGGACGCTGGACCGGGCCGAGGAGGCCTACCGGCTGTTCGACCAGGGCGTGGGCGGCAAGGGCGTGTTCCTGCTCTGATGGCGGCGGGGCGCCGGTACCGGGGGCGTATGCGGGCCACGGCCCGGCGCACGGGCCCGTCCGGTCGCCGGCATGCGCGCCGACGCGACGCGGTCCCGGCTCAGGCCTCCAGCGGCCGCTCGCTGAAGCGCATCGAGAAGTCGACGGCCGTCACGTCCTTGATCAGCGCGCCCACGGAGATGCGGTCGACGCCGGTCTCCGCGTAGGCCCGCAGCGTCTCGAAGGTGACGCCGCCGGAGACCTCCAGGCTGCAGCGGCCCTGGGCCAGCCGCACCGCTTCACGGACGGTCTCCAGGGGCATGTTGTCCAGCAGCACCATGTCCACGCCCGCGTCGAGCGCTTCCTGCAACTGCCGCAGCGTCTCGACCTCCACCTGGATGAAGGCCACGCGGCCCTTGAGCGCCTGCGCCGCGCGGAACGCGGCCGTCAGGCCGCCCGCTGCCGCGATGTGGTTCTCCTTGATCAGGACGGCGTCGTACAGGCCCATCCGGTGGTTCTGGCCGCCGCCGCAGCGCACGGCGTACTTTTGCGCGGCGCGCAGGCCGGGGATGGTCTTGCGCGTATCTAGGACGGCCGCGCGCGTGCCTTCGACCACCTTGACATAGCGGGCGGTCTTGGTCGCCACGCCGCTGAGCGTCTGCAGGAAATTCAGGCAGGTGCGCTCCGCGGTGAGGAGCTCGCGCGCCACGCCTTCGATCACCACGACGGCCTGCCCGGGCACGCAGGTGCCGCCATCGGGTACGCGCCAGTCGGCCCGCGCCGTCGGCGCCAGGCGGTGCAGTATCTCCTCGACCCAGGGCCGGCCGCAGACGACCGCCGCCTGGCGGCACGTGATGGTGGCCGTGGCGCGGGCGGTCGCCGGGACCAGTTCCGCGGTCAGGTCTCCCGGGCCGACATCCTCGTCCAAGGCACGCTCGACGTCCTGGTGCACCTGCTTCAGAAACTCTCTCTCACTCACGTTCAATCCTTTTTGTTCATCCTGGGGAGGCCGCGTCCCGGCGCGGCCGTGCCGCCTGTGCTTGCGTGGGCCGGCGGAGCGCCAGCCACCGGGGCCACCGGCGCCGGAGCATGGCTTGCGGCCTCACCTCGCTCATGCGCGCGACTGGAGGAGACGTTTGCCCGTCGGCCGAACCGGTGCGCACGCACGCACACGCACCGCCATGCGTACACATCGAGTCCGAGTTTACAAAATTATTAGAGACCAAATGATTCTAGGGAAACCCCGTAGGGAAAACCGTTGCCCGGATCAACGTGTGCCCCTAAAATCATTAGGCGACTAACAAAACGGGGCACCGCCAGACGGTGCCCGCATTCCCCGCCATGAACCCCACTGAAACCTCGGCGCCGATCTGGTCAGACTCGCTACTGCTCGGGCATGCGGCGATCGATGGCGAGCACGAGCAACTGGCCGAGCTGATCGAGCGCATGCGGTGCGCCGCCGCGCCCGAGATGGCGCAGGCGCTGGACGCGGTGCTCCAGCATGCGGCCTCGCACTTCGCGGCCGAGAACGAGTTGATGCGCACGACGGCGTTTCCGCCGCGCGACTGCCACATCAGCGAGCACGAAGCGGTGCTGTCCACGCTGCGCGGCGTGCGTGCCCGCCTGGCGCGCGGGGAGGTCGAGGTGGCCCGCCGCGTGGCGGACGAGCTGGCGGCCTGGTTTCCGCCCCACGTCCAGCACCTCGACTCGGCACTCACCCATTGGCTCTGCAAGCTGCAGCACGGCGCCAAGCCCGTGGTGCTGCGCGTGGGCCGAAAGCCCGAGGCCGCCCTGGCCTGCTAGTTCAACCCCCCTGAAGCAACCACCACTAGAGATGAGATGACATCATGATGACTCACGAAGAGAACGAACTGCTTTGCCGCGTCGAAGGCGACGCCCCGATGGGACGCCTGATGCGCCGCCACTGGATGCCCATCTGCCTCGTGGAAGAGGTGAGCGAACCCGACGGCACGCCGGTGAAGGCGCGGGCGTTCGGCGAGGACCTTGTGGTCTTCCGCGACAGCGACGGCCGGGTCGGCGTCATGGATGAGTACTGTCCCCACCGTCGCGCGTCGCTGGTCTACGGCCGCAACGAGGAGGGAGGGCTTCGCTGCCTCTACCACGGCTGGAAGATGGACGTCGACGGGAACGTGCTGGAGATGGCTTCCGAGCCGGCTTCGAGCGGCATGGTCGACAAGGTCAAGCACACCGCGTACCCCACCAAGGAATGGGCTGGCATGGTGTGGGCCTACATGGGGCCCAAGGAGACCATGCCCGAATTCCAGCCGCCGCCGTGGGCGCCGACGGCGGACACGCGGGTGAGCATCGCGAAAGTGCTGCTGCCGTGCAACTGGGCGCAGATCCTCGAGGGTGCCATCGACTCCGCGCACAGCTCCAGCCTTCACTCCTCCGACATGGTTCCTGCGCGCGTGGACGGCGCGAAGGCCACGGACAAGACCTGGCTGCGCCCGTCCACCGACAAGGCGCCGCGCATGCAGGTGCAGCGCACCGGCTTCGGCTTCCGCTATGCCGCGCTGCGCCGCCCGATCACGAACGCCGCGGAGAACGACTACGTGCGCTCGACGGTGTTCGTGGCACCGGCCACGGCCCTGATCCCGCCCAACAACCTCTACAACGTGGCCAACATCAACGTGCCGATGGACGACACGAGCACGGCGTTCTATTTCATCGCCTGGGGCCACCCGTCGCAGACGCCGGAGACCGACACCTGGCGCAAGTTCCTGCGCCAGACGGTGGGTGTCGACCTGGACCAGAACTACCGCCCCCTGCGCAACGAGGCGAACAAGTTCTGGCAGGACCGCAACGCCATGAAGGCCGGCAACTTCACGGGCATCACCGGCTTCCCGAACCAGGACGTGGCGATGTGGCTGACCATGGGCGCCATCGCCGACCGCACGCATGACCGTCTGGGCGCCAGCGACTTGGCGATCGTGGAATTCCGCAAGCAGATGCTCGAGGCCGTGCAAGCCTTCGACCAGGGGGCGCCTGCCATCGGCACCGGCGCCGAGGCGGCCACGCCGGCCGTCTGCTCCTTCCAGGCCATCGTCCCCAAGACGACCGACTGGCGCACCTACGAGACCCGCTATGTCTGGCTGGACGGCGAAAACCGTCCCGAGTTCGAACCCTCCTATTCCGTGAAGTCCTGATCCCGTGAGCAAACTCCAACTCTCCGTCGCCATGGGCGACTACGACCGCACCCGCGCGCTGTTCGACGGCCGCGTTCAGATCGACGGCGTCGATCCCGTGTACATGCTCCTCAATCCCGAGGAGATGTTCTTCCGGGCGATGCGTAGCGTCGATTTCGACATCACCGAGCTCTCGTTCTCCAGCTACCTGGTGAAGCACTCGCGGGGCGAGTGCCCTTACATCGCGCTACCGGTGTTTCTCTCGCGGGCGTTCCGGCACACGTCGATCTACGTGCGCAAGGACCGCATCCGCGAGCCGGCCGACCTGAAGGGCAAGCGCATCGGCTTGCCCGAATACCAGCTCACCGCCAACGTGTGGGCGCGCGCGATCCTGCAGGACGACTTCGGCGTGCGCCCCTCCGACGTGACCTGGGTGCGCGGGGGCATCGAGACGCCGGGGCGGCCCGAGAAGGTCAAGCTGCAGCTGCCGGACGACGTCCGGATCGAGCAGGCGCCCGAGGGGGCGACGATCTCGCAGATGCTCGACCGCGGGGAGATCGATGGCTTCATGGCGCCGCGCCCGCCGAGCCGGTCGGCGCTCGCCAACCCGAACATCGGCTGGCTGTTCGACGACCCGACCGCGGTGGCCAAGGACTACTACCGGCGCACGGGCGTGTTCCCGATCATGCACGTGGCGGCCGTCAGGAAGGAACTCGCCGCCAAGCACCCCTGGCTTCCCGCCGCGCTCGTCAAGGCCTTCACCCAGTCCAAGGCCGCCGCGCTGGAGCTGCTGTCGGACACCTCGGCCACCAAGGTCACGCTGCCCTTCGTCGAGGAGCAGCTGCAGGCTGCCCGCGAGGCGATGGGGGACGACTTCTGGTCGTACGGCGTGGCGGCCTCGGCCAGGACGCTGGAGACCTTCGTGCGGGCCCACTACGAGCAGGGCCTGTCATCGCGCCACGTGCCGGTCAGCGAGCTCTTCCACCCCGCGACCTACGAGACCTACAGCATCTGATCCCGCACCACCCACAACTGGAGACACCCACCATGAAGCACAAGATCCCCGCCTGGCTGGTTGGCCTGGCCTGCATCGCCCAACTCGCATTCGGCTCCCTGGCCCATGCCCAGGCCTATCCGAGCCGCGCCATCAAGCTCGTCGTTCCCTATGCCGCCGGCGGCCTTCCCGACACGGTGGCGCGCATCATCGCCAAGTCGCTGGGCGATACGCTGGGGCAGGCGGTCTACGTCGACAACCGGCCCGGTGCGGGTGGCTCGGTCGCCGCCTCCGCGATCCTGCAGTCCCCGGCTGACGGCTACACGCTGCTGGTGACCGATGGGCCGATGCTGTCGATCACGCCGTTGATCAACAAGAAGATCACCTACGACGCGGCCAACGACTTCGTGCCGATCGCCCTCGTCGGCAAGGCCCCGCTGTTCCTCGCCGTCAACGCGAACGTCAAGGCGAACACGCTGGACGAACTCGTCGCGCTGGCCAAGGCGAAGCCAGGGGGCCTCAACTACGGCTCCGCCGGCAACGGCAGCATCCACCACCTGACGATGGAGGCGATGAATGCAAGCCTGGGCATCTCGATGACGCACATTCCGTTCAGGGGCAGCGCCGTCTCGGTCCCCGCGATGATCGGCGGACAGGTGGACATGGTGTTCGCTTCGCCGCCGTCGCTCATGGGCTTCGTCAAGTCGGGCCAGGCGCGCCTTCTGGCCACCAATTCGACGACGCGTTCCCCGCTGGCACCGCAGATGCCTACCCTGGCGGAAAAGATCCCCGGCTTCGATTTCGCATTCACGGTCGCGGTGTTGGCGAAGACCGGTACGCCGAGCGAGGTCATCTCCAAGGTCAATGCCGAGATCAACAGGATCGTGAAGGTCCCCGAGGTCATCGAGCAGCTGCGCACTGCGGGCGTCGACCCGGCGGGCGGAACGCCCGAACAGCTCGCGCGGGCGCTGCGTGCAGAGAAGGCCCAGGTGACCGACGCCGCCGCGCGGGCGCAGCTGAAGGCCGAGTAGTCGCGCGTCATGACGCTCACCACACCCCAAACCCATTCCGACACGCAGATGCCGTTGCGCGTGGCGCGGATCCTCGACGTGGCGCGCGACATCCGCAGCTTCGAGCTGGTACAGCCCGATGGCAGCGAGCTGCCGCCGTTCACGCCGGGATCGCACGTCAAGGTCCAGGCCCCCAATGGCATGCTGCGCAAGTATTCGCTGTGCAACGATCCCGCGGAGCGCCACCGCTACGTCATCGCCGTCAAGCGCGATCCGGAGGGGCAGGGCGGCTCGCTCTCCATGCACGAGGAACTGCATGAGGGCGATACGCTGCCCACGTCGCTGCCTTCGAATGCCTTCCCGCTGGTCGAGAACGCCAAGGGCTACCTCTTCGTCGCGGGCGGCATCGGCATCACCCCGATCCTGTCCATGATCCGCTCGTTCGGCGAACTGCCGCCGGCACCGTGGAAGCTCATCTACCTGACGCGCTTTCCCGAGACTGCGGCCTTCCGCGAGGAGCTCGGCGCCCCCGAGCTCAAGAGCCGCGTGCGGATCCACCACAGCCACGGGGACCCCGCGCGCGCCTTCGACCTCTGGCCGGTGCTGGAGAAGCCCAACACGGCCCACGTGTACTGCTGCGGCCCGCGCGCGCTGATGGAGGCGGTGCGCGACATGACGGGCCACTGGTCGCCGGCCAACGTGCACTTCGAGAGCTTCAACGAGGGCGGGGGCGTGCGGCCCGACGACAAGCCCTTCTTGGTGAAGCTGGCCAGCTCAGGCGCGGCGTTCGAGGTGCCCGTCGGCAAGTCCATCCTGTCGGTCCTCCACGAGCACGGCTGCAACGCGGCGTCCTCGTGCGAGAGCGGCACCTGCGGCACCTGCCGCACGAAGCTGCTGAGCGGCGAGGCCGACCACCGAGACATGGTGCTGCTGCCCGAGGAGATGGACAGCCAGATCATGATCTGCGTCTCCCGGGCCAAGTCCGACGAACTGGTGATCGACCTGTGAACGCCGGCCGCCCACTTCGACTCGGCGTCGCCGGACTCGGCCGCGCCTTCACGCTCATGCTGCCCACGCTCCAGCGCGACGCGCGCGTGCGGCTGGTGGCGGCCTGCGACCCGCGCGAGCCGGCGCGCGAGCGCTTCGCGAGCGACTTCGATGCGCCGGTGTACCCGGACATCGAGGGCCTGGCGTCCAACCCGGACGTCGAGGCGATCTACATCGCCAGCCCGCACCAGTTCCACGCGGAGCAGGCGCGCATCGCCGCCCGGCACGGCAAGCACGTGCTCGTGGAAAAGCCCATGGCGCTGTCCCTCGGCGACTGCAACGCGATGATCCGGGACTGCCGGGACGCCGGCGTGCACCTCATCGTCGGCCACTGCCACAGCTTCGACACGCCGTACCTGCGCGCGCGCGAGATCGCCCTGGGCGGTGAGTTCGGGCGGGTGCGCATGATCCACGCGCTCAACTACACCGACTTCCTCTACCGGCCGCGGCGTCCCGAGGAGCTGCGCACGGAGGAGGGCGGCGGCGTGGTGTTCAGCCAGGCCGCCCACCAGGTCGACATCGTGCGCCTGCTGGCCGGCACGCGGGTCAGCCGGGTGCGCGCGATCACAGGCGACTGGGACCCCAGGCGCCCGACCCAGGGCGCCTATTCGGCCCTGCTGTGGTTCGAGGGCGGGGCGTTCGCCAGCGTCAGCTACAACGGCTACGGGCACTTCGACTCGGACGAATGGTGCGGCTGGATCGGCGAGATGGGCGCCGAGAAGTCGCCCGAGGCGTACGGCGCCGCGCGCCGCAAGCTGGCGACCGTGGGTTCGCCGGAGGAGGAGGCGCGCCTGAAGGCGGCCGGCACCTATGGCGGGCCCGGCTACGTGCCCGCGTCCGCGGGCGCGCCGCCGGCGTGGCACCAGCATTTCGGGCCGGTCGTGGTGTCCTGCGAGCGCGGCGATATCCGTCCGTTGCCCGACAGCGTCTGCGTGTACGGGGACCTCACGAAGGAGCGGCGGCCGCTGGGCCGGCCCGCGGTGCCCCGCTTCGAGGTCATCGACGAACTGTACGAGGCCGTGGTGAACGGGACCGCGCCGCTGCATGACGGCGAATGGGCGCGCTCCACGCTGGAGGTGTGCCTGGCGCTGCTCGAGTCGGCGGGCTCGGGCAAGGACGTGGAGCTGCTGCGCTGAGGCGGCGCCCTTGCGTGCGCCGTGGCGCTCCGCGTGCAGGCCGTGGCCGGAGAAGGCACCGGCGCGTGCGGGCCGCCGGGGGCGGTCCAGGCGCCACGGCCCGCACCTCGCGGCGGCCCGGGTTTCATGGCGCGCCGCGCCAGACCGGGGAGATTCCCATCGATCCAGCCAAAGGGTAGGCCAAGATGCAACCGTCCCACGAGGACCTCAATTTGCTCGTCGTCTTCGAGGCGCTCATGGAGACCCGCAGCGTCTCCAAGGCCGGCGAGCGGCTGCAGCTGAGCCAGCCCTCGATGAGCCACGCGCTGTCGAAGATGCGCAAGGCGTTCGACGACCCCATGTTCGTGCGCGTCAAGAACGAGATGCAGCCGACGGCAAAGGCGCTGGAAGTCGCGGAGCCCATCCGCCAGGCCCTCGAGCTGGCACGCCGCCAGATCTTCTCCAAGGTGGCGCTGGACCTGCGCACCTCGTCGCGCCTGTTCACGATCTGCATGACGGATGTCGGCGAGACCTGCTATCTGCCGATGGTGATCAATGCCGTGCGCAAGCAGGCGCCGTGCGTGCGGCTGCGGACGGTCTCGCCGATCGTGGAGAAGCTGGAGGAGGGGCTGGAATCGGGGGGCGTCGATCTCGCGATCGGGTACTTCCCCGACATTAAGAACGGCGGCGTCTTCCAGCAGCGGCTCCTGCGCAACAGCGGGTTCATGTGCATCACGGGCAACAAGGAATTCGCCGCGCGCGGCGAGCTGGACCTCGCTTCCTTCCAGTCGGCGCTCCACATCGCAGTGCGAACGGAAGGCCGCAGCCAGGAGGTCATCGAGAAGGCCATGGCCGCGATGGGTATCCACCGCAACGTGGTGGCCACGATTCCCCACTACCTCGGCCTGCTGACCATCATCCCGCAGACCGGCCTGACGGCCATCATTCCCATGGACCTCGCCGGCGCGTTCGAGGGCAAGGAAGGCATCGCGGCCCTGCCGCTGCCGTTCGCATCGCCCAGCGTGGAGGTGATCCAGATATGGCACAGGCGCCAGCACGAGGATCCGGCGCACCGCTGGCTGCGGACACTGGTGCGGGACACGCTGCAGAGGCGGGTGCTTGACTAGGAGCGTGCCGTCATGCAGCCGGCCACCTTCCCCACGCGTGCCGCGGGCGGCGCTTCGCTTGTTCCCAGGTCGGCGGGCCAGTCCGCTGGACCGAGCATCCGGGATCGCCCCGGAGGCACCCGGCCGGGCGCAAGCGCCGGGATCCTTTCCGCTTCCAAGAACCATTCAGGAGATACCTCATGAGATTTCGCATGCTGTCGCTCGTCGTCGCGAGCCTGGCCTTGCAGCTGCAGCCGAGCGCCCAGGCGCAGAGCGCCGCCTACCCCACGAAGCCGATCCGCCTGTTCGTGGGCGCGCCGGCCGGCGGCCCCACGGACGTGATCGCCAGGTCGCTCATCCAGCAGATGGGGGATTCGCTGGGGCAGCCCGTAATCGTCGAGAACCGGGGCGGGGCCGCCGGCACGCTCGCGGCCGGCATCGTCGCGAAGTCTCCGGCCGACGGCTACACGCTGATCGTGACGCCCTCGGCGCACGCCTATGCGGCGAGCATGTACGACAAGCTCCCGTTTGATCCCGTGAAGGATTTCCGGCCGGTGGGGCAGATCGGCATGATGCCCCTCGTGGCGATTGCGAACAAGGCCTTCCCGGCGGGGTCGCTGCGCGACCTGGTCGAGCGCGCCAAGGCCCAGCCCACCGCCGTGAACTACGGCTCGAGCGGCACGGGTTCCGCCCATCACCTGGCGGGCGAGCTATTCAAGCTGCGCACGGGCATCCAGATGACGCATGTGCCCTACAAGGGCAGCGCGGGATCCATCACGGACCTCATCGCCGGCCAGATCCAGGTGATCTTCGAGCCGCTCGTGTCGGCGTTGCCGCAGATCCAGGCCGGCCGCGTGAAGGCGCTGGCCGTCATGGGCGAGAAGCGCTCCCCGGCCCTGCCGGACGTGCCGACCCCCGGCGAGGCCGGGCTGCCCGGCGTGGAAGCCAGCGCCTGGTACGGGATCATGGCGCCGGCGGGCACGCCCGACACGGTCGTCGCCAAGCTGACCGCGGCGCTGAACAAGGCCCTGGCCGACCCTTCCACGCGCGCGAGCCTGCAATCGCAGGGCGTCGACGTCACGCCCGGGCCGCCGCAGATGTTCATGGACCTGATCACCAGCGAGATCGCGCGCTGGCGGCCGATCATCCAGGCGGCGGGAATCCGCGCGGAGTAGGCGAGGCGCATGCATTCACACCGCAAACTGCAGCCTCCGTCGGTCGTCAACATCGAGGATCTCCGCCGGCTGGCCAAGAGGCGGCTGCCGCAGGTGATCTGGGACTACCTGGAAGGCGGCGCGGAGGACGAAGTGACGCTGCGGCGCAACCGCGCCGCCTTCGACCGCTATCACCTCCTGCCGCGGATGGTCACGGGCAAGGGCTCGCGCGACCTGTCCATCACGCTGTTCGGGCAGCGGCTCGCGGCGCCCTTCATGATCGGGCCGACGGGCCTCAACGGCATCTACGTGCCGGACGCGGACCTCATGCTGGCGCGCGCGGCCGCAGCGGCGGGCGTGGCGTTCTCGCTGTCCGCCGGCTCGAACAACGACATCGAGGCCGTGGCCAGGGCATCGGCTGGACCCAAGTTCTTCCAGCTCTATCCGTGGGGCGGACGCGAGGTCGCGACCAGGCTGCTGGCGCGCGCACACACGGCCGGCTACTGCGCGCTCATGGTCACGGTCGATTCGCTGATCCCGGGCAACCGTGAGCGGGATGTGCGGAACCGATTCGCCCATGCACTGCATTTCTCTCCGCGCATCGTCTGGGACGCGGCGACCCATCCGCGATGGGTCGTTTCCACATGGTTCGCCCGCGGCATGCCGCGCTTCGAGAACCTGGCTGAGTTCCTGCCACCGGGCTCCGACGCGTACGCGCTGGCCGCCTATACCCGCGCGCAGCGCAATCCGTTCTACAGCTGGGAGGATGTCGCCTGGCTTCGCTCGCAGTGGGCGGGCCCCTTGGTGGTCAAGGGCATCCTCACCGCGGACGACACGCGCCTGGCCGCCTCCCATGGGGCGGACGCCGTCGTGGTGTCCAACCATGGCGGGCGCAGCCTTGACGGCTTGCCCGCCACGCTGGACATGCTGCCCTCGGTCGCCGCCGCTGCCGGGGGCATGCCCGTCCTGGTCGACAGCGGCTTTCGGCGGGGCTCCGACATCGTCAAGGCCCTCGCCCTTGGCGCGCGCGGCGTGCTGCTGGGCCGGGCGCCCCTGTACGGCGTGGCTGCGGCGGGGGAGGCCGGCGCAAGTCGCGCGCTCGAGATCCTCCTGCAGGAGACGGACCGCGTCATGGGCTTGTTGGGGGTGGACTCGGTGGACGCGCTGGGGCACCAGCACGTTGGCCTGCAGCCGGCATGACGCGGCGGGAAAAACTGCAGTTTCCCGGCCGGCGCCGGAGAAGGACCGAAGCAGCATCGGCGGCACAGGCCCCTTGGCAGGGGCGGCATAGACCTCCTCGGCGGGGGCGGTGATGCCGCCGGGACCGGCAGTTCGCGATACCCGCAGGCGCAAGCTGCGGGCCGCGTGTCGCAGGCACCGTGGTCTGGTCAAGAGGTGCGCAACTCCCGCACGCGCATCCCGGGCGGCGCAGCCGCGGAGCGGGGCGCTGAAGCCAATCGGCCGCCGCTGTCTCGAGCGGACGGGAAGCCGCTCGCTGAAGGTTGACGCGCCGAAGTGCGCGCGTAGCCTGGTGCCAAGCGTGCGACGCGGGGCGAAAAGTCTATGGCCTGCCAGAACGAAGGCGTTGGGCATCGTCCCGGCATTGCCCGTGCAACCGCATGGTTTTGTGATCTGGATCAGCATGCCGCCTACTGAGAACAGCAGAATGTACGGTGCTATATTTGTGCGGTCCGCTTGGCCTGGGCAGCACCTTTTCAACCTCCTCCCGCTTCTTCGTGTCCGTCGGCTCGTTCATGTACGCCGATCGCCGCTGTCTTGCAGGGGGTCGGCCGGGCAGAGCGTCCGTTGGGATGCATTGAGGAATGAAAATTGGCAAAAAAGGCAGGGAAAGAGTCGGCGGAGGTAGCGAGCCGTATGCTGCAGCACTGGCATGAGGGCGTTCCCGACGACCGTTTAGCGCATCTGGTGAAGGACGCGACGCGCTCCTTTCTTCGATCGCTGCAGACCCGTCTTGCGCGCCACGACGTCCAACTCGGCCATTGGACCTTCCTGCGGATTCTCTGGGAGAAGGATGGGCTCACCCAGGCAGAACTGAGCGCGGAGGCCGGTGTGATGGCGCCCACCACGGCGATCGCCCTGAAGGCCATGGAGGAGCTCGGGTACGTCCTGCGAAAGCAGCGTCCCGACAACCGCAAGAGCATCTACGTTTTCCTGACGCCGGCGGGCAAGCGCCTCAAGGCGAAGCTCGTGCCCTTGGCCGAGGAGGTCAACGCGCTCGCCATCAGATCCCTGACGGATGCCCACATCAGCATCGTGCGGCGCTCGCTGCTGAAGATCATCGACAACCTGGCGAGCGACGAGTGCATTCAGGATGATCCGAAGCGGACAGGCGCCGCTCAGTCATCCGCAAGACCGTAGCCCGCGCTGCCGATGGCCGCGCCCTGGGTGCGGCGCGCCATGGAAGCGCACCGCGCCTCGCGGCAGTGCCACGCTCTCCCCAATCCCTCAAATGCATCGGTCCCGCCGCGGCGCAGTGCGCCCGAGCGGCCAGCCGCGCCGCATCGGTCTCGATGTGGGTCGACGAGTCGACGATGCCACCCAGTGGACCCCGCGCGCCACAGGCGAGTGGCATGGATGCCCCATGGAACGCACGCCGGAACCCGCCGGGCCAGTGCCGCCGTCTTCTGCCTGGCAGCCTGTGAGATAATTAGAGACCTAATGATTAGACCTACGGAGACATAGCGCGGTTTCGGGATTTACGTGCCGTCGAACGCTGGAATCGCGCGGAGCCCACATGAGCACATGCCCCGATCCCACGTCGTGCCGGCAGCCGGATTTCCTGGATGCGAAAGCCAGTCTTGCCCTTCTGGGCGTCCGCCCGCAGACGCTCTACGCCTATGTGAGCAGGGGGGCCATCCGCAGCGTGCCCCAGCCCGGAACGAAGGCGCACCTGTACAGCCGCTCGGACATCGAACGGGTCATGGCGCGCGCGGCCGCCCGTGCAGGCCATGCCGCGGCGGCAGCCGGTGCGATGGACCATGGGCCGCCCATCGTCAGCAGCGGTATCACGGAAATCACCGAGGCGGGTCCAGCCTACCGGGGCTACTTGGCCTGCGACCTCGCGCGGCAAGGCGTTCCGTTCGAGCGGGTCTGCGAATTGCTCTGGGGCGCTCCTCTCGATGTCGCGAGGGCCGGCGCCTGGAGAATCCCTCCGCGCGACCAGGCACTGGCCCGCGAGGCCGGTTTGCGGATACTGCACGGTACCGATCCTCACCGCGTGTACGGATCGCTCGCGATGCTGGCTCTCCAGTTGGAGCGCAGCCGCAGGATGTCGGGCGGTGGGGGTCTGGACGCGGGCGTCGTGCAAGAGGCGCGCTTGCTGATCTGTGCCGTGGCGCAAGCGCTGGGATGCGTCGGCCCGGCCCGCGCGCTGACGCTGCCGGAGCGCTCCGAATCGATCGCTTCGACGCTGATCCGGTCCTTCGGATGCGAAACCACGCCAGCGCGGATCCGCGCGGTGAACGCGCTGCTCGTGCTCCTCGCGGACCACGAACTGCCGCCGGGCACCCTGGCCGTCCGGGCGGCTGCCTCGGGAGGCGCGAACCTTTTCGACTGCATTGCCGTGGGCATCTGCGCAAGCGCCGGGACCGAGATCGCCGGGCACTATGCGGTCGTGGACCGGTTCCTCACCGCAAGGCCGTCCGCGACGGCGCTGCGCGACAAGGCCCTGCGCCTGCACCAGCGGGCGCAGCGGATCCCCGGCTTCACGCATCCGCTCTACCTGGGCGGCGACCCGCGCGCGAAGCACCTGCTCGCCATCGCCACCGAACTGGCTGACGACTCCTTCAACATGCGACAGGTCGCCGACTTCGTCGGTTGGGCGAAGGAGAATCTCGCGGACCATCCAAGGCATGAGTTCGCCGTCGTCTGCCTGGTGCGGGCGCTCCGGCTTCCCGTCTGGTCGGCAGCGGTCTTCTTCCTGGTGGCGCGCATGGCCGGCTGGGCTGCGCATGTGCAGGAGCAGCGCGGCGTGACCGGCCTCTGGCGGCCGCGCGCCCGTTACGTCCCCCGCCCATGAGCGTGGCAGGGCCCGTGCGCGTCGCTAGCGCCGCCCTGTGTCGCTCGGAGCCGAGAGGCGATCCTCTGGAGGAGCGGACTGGACGCCGGGCATTGCGGGCCCGCGGCAACCGGCCTGCCGCTGCGAACTCGTGCGTCTCCCTCTTTGCGAGGGGCAGCCCCGATGACGGCGATGGCCACTCCGCATTTGCGCTGCCGCCTGCTAAGCGGTGCGTCCGCGCGGTGGTGGTTGGAAGAGGGCATGGTGCGGGTGGAAGACCTGCCGCGCGTCACCGACCTGGCCTACTCCAACAGCCTGCGCCGCTGGATCACGGCGGAGTTGGCCTGAGCACTGCCCGGAGGTACTAGGACGCCGAGGCGCTGAATTTGCCGGTCTGCAGCCAGGCGGCAATACCGGCTGCCAACTGGTCGCTGTTGCTCTCCATCATCATCATGTGGCCGTTGCCCTGGATGCCCCGGTCGCCCAGCGGAATGAATTCCGCGCGCGCCCCGATGTCGTTCAGCCAGTCGACGATGGGCTTGTCGATGGCGGCCGTGTGGTCCGCGTCGTTGGTGCCCATGATCAGGGCCACGCGCTTGCCCTTGTAGCCCGAGGGGTCGGTCACACGGGGCGCGCTGTTCTCATAGTTCACCCGCTCTAGCAGCAGGCGGGGCGGAATGACGGTCAGGCTGGCCAGGTAGCTGTCCAGGTGCTCGCGCGGGAAGCGCGTGCTGCTGCCGACCAGCTTCTTCGTGGCCCAGCCCGGTTCGGCAACGAAGGGCAGCTTGCGGCTGAGCTTGAGCACCGGAGCGCCGGGTGCCAAGCGGACTTCCACGTCGTCCGACGTGCTGGACAGGAACTCGGTCGGCGCGCTGACGTTGGCCGGCCCGCCAGGTGCGATTGCCACCAGGGAGACGATGCGGTCGCCGAAGAGTTCGAGCAGCTTCCAGCCGAAGGGGCCCGACATCGAATGCGTCATGACGATCGCCGGGCGGTCCAGCGTGGCCAGCACCTTGCCAAGGCCCTTCACGACCGTCTCGCCCGACAGGTCGTCGTAGGGGATGTAGCCGCTGCGACCGGTGCCTGCCCAGTCAGGGACCACCACCTGGTAGCCCTGGGCTGCGAAGAAGGGCGCCCAGCCCGGGCGGCCATCGGCGGTCGCCATGTAGCAGGAGCCGGTGTGCGCCCCGCCGTGGATCAGCACCATGGGCGGCTTGCGGGTCTTCGCGACCGGCTCCAGAACCTCGTAGTAGGTCGAAGGACCGGCCACAAAGCCGCTGCGCACCCGCACGGCGGCGTGGGGGGGCGTGCTGGCGCCGGAGGCGCCGGTGCTGGTGGCCGCGGCTAGGACGGCACCCATGCCAGCACTGGTGCGGAAGAACCTCCGGCGGGAGGCGGGGGGCGTGTTGTGCATCTTGTCTCCTGGTTCTCTGTGGCATTGGCATCGACTCTGGCAGTGCAGGACGGTCGCCGGAGCGTCTGGCGAGGACGGCCCAGCGCGGCCAGGCCATGCCGACCATTATTGTTAATCGACTAACAATATGAAAGCTGGGGCGAACCCTGTTGTGCGCTGTCCAGCCGCCGCGACAGCACCTGCACCTCCTCACTGAACGTGGGCGGAGCGACGCCCTGGCCCCAGACCTCGAGGAGCTGTGTTGCGTCGTCATGCCGCAGATGTCGATGGGCTCGAGGAGCGACCTGGCCGGCTACTCGCAGGAGAGATTTCCCGAGGCGATATGCGAGTTGCGCTTGGGGGCAGGCCGTACGGTGGATGGGCGCGGCGGAACCAGCGTTCCGCATGGCGCGGGCCCCTTTAGCATTCCGGCGGGCCGGGCGCTGGACAGGGTGGTCGCTCGACAGGCGAAGGAAGACCTGTGTTCATACGGATCGTGGCTGGAGAGCGCGTCGCATCTTGCCCGGTACACGAAAGCGCGCAATCCACGATGCCGACGACGAGCCTCTTGGCAACCTATCGAGCAACCATGGTCTCTAGCCGAGCTTCACGTTGACGTTCTTGAGCTGCGTGAACTCCAGCAGTTCCTCCTTGGACTCCTCCCTGCCGACGCCGGACTGCTTGTAGCCGCCGAACGGCGCGCCAGGGATGTGCACCGAACACTCGTTGACCCACACGTAGCCCGACTGGATCCGCTTGGCGGCGCGCAGGCCGGTGTTCAGGCTCGTGGTCCACACCGAGGCCGTCAGTCCGAGCTCCGTGCCATTGACCTCGACCAGCATCCGGTCCTCGTCGTCCCAGGAAAACACCGAGAGCACGGGGCCGAAGATCTCCTCGCGCGCGATCCGCATGTCGGGCCGCACGCCCGTGAAGATGGTCGGCTCGATGAACAGGCCGTCCTTCAGCTGCGCATCGCGCGCCGCGTGGCCGCCGGTCAGGAGCACGGCGCCCTCGTCGATGCCGGCCTGGATGTAGTGCAGCGCGCGGTCGTACTGGGCGCGGCTCGCCAGTGCGCCCATCGTCGTGTCCAGGTGGGTCGCGATGCCGGGCCGGTGTTTGCGCGCCAGTTCCTCGGCCATGCGCTGCATGAATTCATCGTGCAGGGAGCGGTGCACGTACAGGCGGCTCGTGGAGCCGCACGACTGCCCGCACCACGTGAAGTTCATGCCGCGCACGGCCCCCTCCACCGCGCTGCGCAGGTCCGCGTCGGGATAGATGACCATCGCGTTCTTGCCGCCCAGCTCCAGCAAGGTGCGCTTCATCGTGTCCGCGGCGGACCGCAGCACGGCCTTGCCGGCGCCGACGCTTCCGATAAGCGCGACGGCGGCCACATCCGGGTGCGCGGACAGCGCGGCACCCGTCTCGCGTCCGCCAGCGATGCAGTTCAGCACCCCCGGGGGGAACAGGCCGTCCAGGATCTCCATCAGCCGGATGGTCGACAGCGGCGCCTGTTCCGGCGGCTTGAGGATGACCGTGTTGCCCGCCGCGAGCGGCGCGGCGATCTTGCCTGCCGCGAACATGAACGGGTGGTTGAACGGGAAGATCCGTGCGACGGGGCCGAGCGGCTCCCTGAGCGTGTAGTTCAGCGCGCCGTTCGCGGTCGGGATGGTCTCGCCCTTGATCTCGAGCACCAGCCCCGCGAAATAGTCCAGCTGGGTGGCCGCGATCTCCGCGTCCATCTGCATGGCGCGCACGGGATTGCCGCAGTTGGCGGCGTCCAGCAGCGCCAGTTCCCGCGAATGCAGCCGCACGCGGCGCGCGGCCTCCCGCAGCAGCGCCGCGCGCTGCAGGGGCGGGGTCTCGGCCCAGGCCGGGAAGGCGGCCTTCGCCGAGGCGACCGCGGCGTCGACCTCCGCCGAACCCGCCGAGGTCACGTCGGCCAGACGCTCGCCCGTGGACGGGTTGAAGGTCGCGATCGCCTGGTCCGCTCCTTCATGCCAGCGGCCGTCCCAGAACAGCCCGCTCGACCGGGGCAGGACTCGCTGGACGTAGGGGCTCAGGTCGCCGCTGTCCGGCAGGACGATGGGGGCCGCTGTCATGGCTGGCCTCCTTCCTGGTCCTCATGGGAGCGGGTCATGCCGGAGGCCATCGCGGCGCTGTAGCCCGGCGTGACGTGCACGTCGACGACGACGGTCGCTCCATCGCGCACCGCAGCGACGGCGCGGGCCAGGACCTCGTCGAGCTCCGACGGGCTGTCCGTCGGTCCGAGGCCCTGCAGCCCGAGCCCGCGCGCGAGCGCGGCCAGATCGGGGTCCGGATCTCCGATGCGCTGCCCGATCCACCGGTTCTGCACCGGGCGGTCGCGATCGCGGGCCACCCGCTCCTGGTGCAGCTCGTCGTTGAAGAACGACCGGTTGTTGCAGACGATGGTAAGCAGGGGAACGCCAGCATTGGCGGCGGTCCACAGTGCTGTCATGCCCATCAGGTAGTCGCCGTCGCCGGTCATCAGCACGGGCAGTCGGTCGGTTCCACGCAGCGCCAGCGCGGCGCCGACGGCCATGCCCGGCCCGGAGCCGATGCCGGCGCCGCCGTCCATGCCCAGGTAGTCCAGCGGATCGCGGAAGTGGCCCATCTCGCCGCTCCAGCCCAGTGGCACACGGATCAGGGTGATGGGCTGCGTGCCCGCGGCCCGGCGCAGGGCGTCGGCGACCATCGCGATGCTGATCGTCCCGTCTTGCGGAACCGGGGGCATGGCCATCGGGCTCTTCGGGGCCTGGAGGGCCGAAGGGCGCTCGGTGCAGGCAGCGCAGAGAAGGGGCACGGCGACGTCCGGCTCAACCGGCATGAACACGTCCACCGGCGGCAGGCCCTGGTGGTCCATGCTCCAGCCCCGGTGGCTGTAGTGGTCGAGCGAGACCTGGATCACCTTGGCGCCGACGCTCTCGTTGCGCCACGCCTGCTGCAGCGTGCCGTTCAGGTCGTACCAGTCCAGGCTCAGCACGACGTCGGCGGCGCGCAGCGTGGCGGCCGCGTCCGGGGTCAGGAAGACGCCCGGCACGGCCGCGTGCAGCGGATGGTCGGTGGGGAACGATGCGCCGGCGCGCAGGTCCGTAAGGACCTGCGCATTCAGCTTCTCGGCCAGCTCGATGCGCTGGCGCCAGCCCTCGCTAGACCTGGAGACCCGCCCCATCAGAATGACCGGGCGGGCCGCGGAGGACAGCAGCGCTGCGGCTCTGGCCAGCTCATCGCTGCCCGGCACGGCGGGGGAGGGAACCTGGTAGCGGCTGACGTCCGGCAGCGCCGGGATCGCATCGATGCGCGTCTCCTGCAGCGAGACATCGAAGCACACGTAGGTGGGGCCGGCGGGTGCGGTCAGCGCGATCTGCTTGGCCCGCAGCAGCGCCTCGTACGACGCGGCGACGGAAGCCGGCTGCGCGTCCCACTTGCTGAAGTCGCGCACCAGCGCGCCCTGGTCCTGCGCGGTGTGCATCCAGTCGATCCAGGGGCGCCGCTTGGCCGCATCGACCGGGCCCGTCGCGCCCAGGACCAACACGGGCACGCGGTCCACCCAGGCGTTGAAGATCGCCATGGACGCGTGCATCAGGCCCACGTTGCTGTGAACGATCGCCGCCAGCGGCTTTCCGGCGACCTTCGCGTAGCCATGGGCGATCGCGACGGCATGCTCCTCATGGAGCACGACCAGCATCTGCGGGTCGATGTTGCCGAGGTGGTTCACCAGGCTGTCGTGCAGACCGCGGAAGCTCGACCCGGGGTTCAGGAGGACATAGGGGATGTCGAGCGCGCGGATCATCTCCGCGATGGCGTCGCTGGCCCACAGGCTGCCGGCGCCGGCGCCCGCTGCGGGAATGTCGCGGCGCAAAGGAATGGCTTGCTTCGAATTCAATGGGTGCTCCGCTCAATCGGCCTTGATGCCCGCGCTCTTGATGACGCTCGCCCACCGCGCGGTGTCCTTCTCGACGAGCTTGGTCATCTCCTGCGGCGTGCTCGGCCGCGTCTCGATACCCTGCTCGGCGAGCTTCTCCTTCACCTCGGGCTCGTTCAGGATCTTGGTGACATCGGCGTTGATCCGCTTGATGACCGCCGCAGGGGTCCCCGCGGGGGCCGCCAGGCCGAGCCAGATCTCGCTGTCGTACTGGGGCAGGCCGGCCTCGGCCATGGTCGGGACATCGGCCAGCAGGCTGGCGCGCCGGGTGCCACCCACGGCGAGCGCGCGCAGCTTCCCGGTGCGGATGTGCGGCAGCAGCGAGTTGATGGCACCGAACTGCAGATCGACCTGCCCGGCCAGCATGTCGGTGATGGCCGGCGCCGCGCCCTTGTAGGGGACGTGGGTGATGTCGGTGCCCGTCATCGCCTTGAAGAGCTCCGCGGACAGATGCTGCGGGCTGCCGGAGCCCGACGAGGCATAAGTGAGCTTGCCCGGAGTGGCCTTCGCGAGCGCCACGAGTTCCTTCACGGTCGTGGCCTTCACGTTCGAGTTCGCTACCAGCACGACCGGCACCGCGCCGAGTTGCGTGACCTGGGCGAAATCGCGCGCGACGGCGTACGGCGTCTTCGGCAACAGCACCGGATTGATGGACATGGTGTTGTTGTTGGTGATCAGCAGCTTGTAGCCGTCCGCAGGGGCCTTGGCCACGTGGTCGGTCCCGATGCTTCCGGCCGCGCCTGCCTTGTTGTCCACGATGACCGGCTGGTTCCAGATCTGGCTGAGCCGCTGGCCGATCACGCGGGCGATGACGTCGTTGCTCCCGCCGGGAGTGAAGGGCACGATGAGGGTGACCGGCTTGGTGGGATAGTTCTCTTGTGCGATGGCCGAGTGGCCGAAGCCTGCGGCGATCATGGCGGCGGCCGCGAGCAGCGAGCGCCGAGTGGGGCTTGATGGATTCTTCATGGTGTCTCCGGTTGCAGGCAACTACACGTGCCCTAAGAAGATCCCGATCCTAGGAACAAGGTTGATGTGCATCAAGCTTGAATGCGCGGTCAACCTATGAAGAAGCAACGCGGCGTGGCAGCCCGCGTGGCGAGCTAGGGTTCATCCCGAGGTTGATCGATGGTTCAACCGGCGCCGCCCGGTGGCCATCCTGTCCTCCAGGGTGCGCAGGGCTCTCGCGCCCGGAGGTGCGCTGTGCGCCCGCATGGCCAATGCGCTCGGCTTCCATCGTGCCTCGCGGGCATTGGTGAAGACGCCGCACTGTCCTGACAACCGGTCCGCATGTCCGTGTGCCGCTGCACGGTGACCACGGTCTCGCGCACCGGTGCAGCGGGCCGGCGATGGCCCGATAAGCAGCGCGTGGAACTTGGAAGAACGCCGCTGGCGGACGTGCCCGCGTGCCCGTGAACGGCGGGCAGAGGCCGGCGCGCGACTGGCTCGCTGGCCAGGCACCCCATCGGTTGTGAATCGACGTTGCACCGTCTTCGTTCGTCCATTGCTCCTTGCGGCGACAACGGGATTCGAACCCGACGGGATGCTGCGGAGTCCGGCGCGAGGCATTGATCATCCAATCAATCCGGGTTGGTTCCGATGCCGTGCGGGATGGTCTCTGCCAGTGTTTCGCGGCCACCAACGGGTCAGGCGTGAAAGCGTCGCACGCCCGCCACAGCCGGGCGTTCTGAATCCGGAAAATTTGATTAGGCGACTATCAAAAAGATTAGGCGTCTATCTATACTGAACGAGCCGGAGGAACCACGATGAACCCGCGAGTCATCGAACGATGTGGTCTTTGGCGGGCTGCGCGTGGAGCTTTCCCATGAGACGCCAGGCGCAATGTGAAGAAGAGGAATCGGGGCCAAGCCCCAAGTTCAACGAAGGAGACAACTATGAACGGAATGGCCAAGCATGCGGTTGCATGCGCCGCGCTGCTGTGCGTTTGCGGCGCAGCCAATGCCCAGAGCAGCGTGACCATGTATGGGCGGGTGGATGCCGGGATGGACTCGCCGAGATCGGGGGGCTCGAGTGTCAATCGGCTGGTATCGGGCGGAAGTGCGGGGAGCAACCTGGGTTTTCGCGGCGTGGAGGACTTGGGAGGAGGGCTTGCCGCCGTCTTCCGCCTCGAGATGGGCATCAACCTCGACGACGGCACGCTCGGCCAAGGCGGTCGCGCGTTCGGGCGCGAGGCGTCGGTCGGCCTGAGCGATGCGCGGTTCGGCACGCTGCAGATGGGCCGTATTCCCACTCCGTACTACATGGTCCAGAGCAGTGTGGACGCCTTCGTCTGGGAAGGCGCCGGCGGGCTGCTCGCGCTCACCAGAAACGTCAGCCCCACCACGCAGCGCCAGGTGCTGCCGATGGGGGTGTCGGCGCGGCAGGACAACGCGGTCAACTACGTGTCCCCGCGCTGGGGCGGCATCGAGTTCCGCGGCCAGTACTCCTTCGGCGAGAACTCGACGACGATCGGACGCGGGTACGGCGCATCCGCGCGCTACCAGGCCGGGGGCTTCGACCTCAATGCGGGCTTCCAGCGGCAGGAGGGGCCGGACGATGCTGCGGGCAAGGTCTCGGCGATGGTGGTTGGCGGCTCCTACGACGCCCGCTTCGCCAAGTTCTTCCTGGGCATGACGGTGGAGAAGAACTCCTGCGCGACCTGCACCGGGGCAATCGCCCGCATGCCCGGTGCTTCGACGAGCGAATTCCGGCTGACCAACCTCGGCGTGCGCGTGCCGTTCGGACAGTTCACGGCCGTTGCCCAGTTCACCCGCGTCAACGACCGGTCCGACTACACGGCGTTGACGGGCAACCGGGACGCGAACTGGATCTCGCTTGGCGGCGACTACGACCTGTCCAAGAGGACGCGCCTGTACTTCGGCGTGGGACAGATCAGCAACAAGAACGGGTCGCAGTACGTGCTGGGCACCGGCACTGCCCAGGCCCCGGCCATGCTGGTCGGCTCGTCCAGCGGCAGCTCCCGCAACATCTACATGGGGGTCCGTCACAACTTTTGATGGCGACCGGCGGCACGCCGCTGCGGCCCCGCGATGGGCCGCGGTGGCTGGGCGCCGGGATCCCCGCATTGTTATCTCCAAGGTTTGGTGCCGGGGCAACCCGGCGCCTTTTTTTGTGCACGGGCGCCTGCCCGGGGAAAGCGCCGAGAAGGTGGGCAAGGGCATCGTCTCCCGCGCGAGGTCGGGCCGACCGTCCCGCGCCCGAGGCGGTGGCCAAGGTGGCGCGCATTGGGGGCGGCACAAGGAGCCTGCTTGGAGCTGCGCCCCGGAGCGGCGGCGCCGCCTTGATCGGCTCGCGCGGTGGCCTGGTGAGCGCGCGCCGCGGCCGAGGGCCCGTCGCGTCGTCCGTGCAGTCACTGAACATGGACTCTCCCGGACCGCCGATCCCCGGGACCGTCGGATGCGCTGGCGCGTGCCGTTCGGCCGCGCCGCCCGGGCTTTGAGCGACGGCGGGCGCCTTCTCGCGCAGGACTGCACGTTGCGCTTCGGCCTAGTGCTCAGCGATGCGGATGCGCTCGCCCGCTGCCAGGCAAGCGCGGCGGGCAAGGGCAGGACCAGGATCTCCGGAGCGCCGAACCGGTCCGCGTTGATGTCGAGCACGAACTGCGCTTCGTGCAACCGTGCCTGCACCCAGCGGTGACCATGCTGGCGGTCGTCGCCCGCGCGCCGCGTGGCGTGAACGCCTGGCCCATGCCCCTGGAGGGCGACGCGTCCCTTTGTGGCCGGCCACCGCCGACGACGGCGGAGACCTCCGAAAGGCGCGGAGCATGGCGAATTCATTTCTTCGATACAGCGAATAGGCCAGCCTGCGTTGCCGGGCACGCACCGGCCCCCCAGAATTGACAGCGGTCAACAAATCGTCCGCGACAACGAATCGCGGATATCGACAACCGCCCAGGAGACACCCCATGAAAACCTTCCAGGTCGCCGCGGCCCTCGCCGTGTCGCTCATTTGCGCCGCCATTCCGGTGCACGCACAAGCACCAGCTTCCCGTGACTATCCCAGCCGGCCGATCCGGATGATCGTACCGTTCCCCGCCGGCGGTCCCACCGACCTGCTGGCCCGCGTCGTCGGGCAGCGTATGGGCGAGTTGATGCGCCAGCCGATCGTGGTGGACAACAAGCCGGGCGCCAACACCATCATTGGCGCCGATGCCGTCGCGAAGGCGGCGCCGGACGGCTACACGCTGCTGATGGCCATCGACAACACGCTGGTGATGAACCAGTACCTCTACGCCAAGCTGCCCTACGATCCCGTCCAGGATTTCGAGCCGATCGGCAAGGTGGCCACCACGCCCCTGGTGGTCATGACCCACCAGGCCGGACCCCAGTCCATGCAGGCGCTGCTCGCGCAGTCCAAGGCCGGCGCCGCCGCAATGAGCTATGGCTTCGGCACCTTCACGTCCCAGCTCTCCGGCGAGCTGCTCAAGCGCACGCTGGGCAAGGAGGTGGTCTCGGTGCCCTACAAGGGCAGCGCGGGCACGACCCAGAGCCTGCTGACCAAGGACGTCACGTTCACCATCGACGGCATCACGACCGCCATGCCCCATTTCGAGAAGGGCACGCTGCGGCCGCTCGCGCGCCTGAGCGCCAAGCCCATCCCCACGCTGCCCAACGTGCCATCGATGGCCGATGTGGGGATCAAGCTGCCCGACATCGACGTGTGGATGGCGTTGCTGGCGCCCAAGGGCACGCCCGCTGCGGTGGTGGACGAGCTCAACCGCGCGCTGACGCAAGCCCTCGCGTCCAAGGACGTGCAGGAGAAGCTCCTGGGCGCCGGGCTGCTGGCCGACGCCAGCTCGCCGCAGGCGCTGCGCAGCTTCATCGCCTCGGAGGCCGCGAGGTGGCGTCCCGTCATCGCGGAAGCCGGCATCAGGATCGATTGACATTCACGAAGGAGATTCACCATGACCACGAACAGCCCCAGCCACAGCTTCGCCCCGATCGTCAACAGCGCCGCGGAGTGGCGCGCGGAGATGGCGCGCCTGAACAAGCCGGGCCAGCCCAGCTTCTTCCACATCCGGACCCAGTTGCCGAAGCAGGGCCGCACCAACCAGGTCCTCGGCGCGTCGCGCTACATGAACGTGGTGCTCAAGACCTACGCGAGCGGTGGCGAGAACGAGATCCACGCGCATTCCAACGAGGACCACGTGTTCGTCATCCTGCAGGGCGGCGCGGTGTTCCACGGGCCGAATGGCGAGACGCGCGAGGCAGGCAGGAACGATTGCGTGCTGCTGCCGGCCGGCACCTTCTACTGGTTCCACGCCAAGGAAGACCGCGAGGAACTCGTCATGCTGCGCATCGGCGCGCACATCGACCCCGACAGCGACGTGCTCGCGCGCATCGACCTGGAGGGCAAGCCCTTCGATGGCTATTCCGAGAAGAACAAGGAAGTGCCCGTGGTGCTGCACGAGGATCGGATCTTCGAATGAGCGGCCCGTCGCCTGCAACGAGCGCGCGAGCTTCCGCGGAGATTCCGCTGTGCCAGCCTCCCGATCCCGCTCCCCGCAAGCCCAGGCTGATCTGCCCGCCGGGGACCGCGGATTGCCATGTGCATGTCTATGGCCCCGCCGACCGCTATCCCGTGGCCGCGACGCGCGCCTTCGATGTGCCCGACGCCTTGCCGGCGCGGCTGCGCGCGCTGCACGACACCCTGGGCGTCGAGCGCCTGGTGCTCGTGCAGCCCAGCGGCTATGGCACCGACAACCGGCGGCACCTGGAGGCGGTGGCCGAGCTGGGCCGGCCGGCGCGCGTCATCGTCGCGCTGCGGGCCGAGGTGCAGGATGCCGAACTGGACCGCCTGCACGAAGCCGGCGTGCGGGGAGTGCGCTACAACATCGGCCATGCAGGTGCCGTCCCGCTGGCCGAGATGCCCGCGCTGGCGGCGCGCATCGCCCGCCTGGGTTGGCATGTGCAGCTCCACGTCATGGATGACCAGGGCCGAGCTCCGCTGGCCGAGATGGAGCCCACCCTGCGCGAACTGCCCACCGACGTCGTGATCGACCACATGGGCTCGCTCAGGCCGGGAGACGGCGTGGGGCAGCCTGGCTTCCAGGCGCTGCTGAGGCTGGTGAACACGGGGCGGTGCTGGGTCAAGCTGTCCTGCGGCTACCGGATGTCGGCGCTGCCTCCGCCCTACGAGGACATGGTGCCCTACGTCCAGGCGCTGCTGGCCGCCCGGCCGGACCGCCTGGTATGGGCCAGCGACTGGCCGCACGTCTCGTTCAAGGGCGAGATGCCCAACACCACGGACCTGCTGGACCAGATGCTGACCTGGGTGCCCGACGGAGCACAGCGCCACCAGATCCTGGTGCGCAACCCCGAGCAGTTGTACGGGTTCTGAGCGGCCCGCCCCGGCGCCGCCGACCCCCTGCGATCAAAAGAAAGAGGAGACACCCATGCCCATGTTCCATCTGCTGCGCCGCGCGGCGCAGCGCGCCACGCTGCTCGTCCCGATGCTGCTGCTACCGGTCCTCCCCGCCGCTGCGCAGGCGCAGGCCGCGGCCAGCTTCCCCGCCAGGCCGGTGCGTCTGATCGTGCCCTTCCCGGCCGGTGGGCCCGCCGACGTGCTGGGCCGAGCGATCGCGCAACGCCTGTCCGAAAAGTGGCGCCAGCCCGTCGTCGTCGACAACAAGGGCGGGGCCAACACGCTGATCGCGGCGCAGGAGGCCGCCCGGGCCGCGCCCGACGGCTACACCTTGTTCATGCCCCTGGATTCGACCTACACGCTGAACCCGGCGCTGTATTCGCGGCTGCCCTACGATCCGATCAAGGACTTCGCGTCCATCTCGATCGTCGCCCGCCAGTCCCTGGTGCTCACCGCAACCGACCGGACACCCTTCAGGGCGGTGGCCGACCTGGTGGCTGCCGCCCGGGCCCAGCCCGGCAGCATCAACTACGGCTCCAGCACCACGTCCACACAGCTCGCAGGCGAGATGTTCACGCGGCAGAGCGGGATCAAGCTGGTCCAGGTGCCGTACCGCGGCGCCTCGGAGGTCGTCAAAGGAATGCTCTCGGGGGACGTCGAGGTCAGCTTCGACGGCATCGCCGCCAATGTCCCGCACATCCAGTCCGGGAAGATCCGTGCACTGGCCACGACGGGTCCGGTCCGCTCCGCGGCCTTGCCCGACGTGCCGACGCTGGCGGAGGCCGGGCTCAAGGGCTACGAACTGTTGATGTGGAATGCACTGTCCGCGCCCGCCGGCACGCCGCGGGCGATCATCGACAAGATCCACAAGGACGTTGTGGAGGTCGTGCAGCGCAAGGAAGTCAGGGACCAGCTCATGGTGTTCGGTCTGGAGACGGCGGGCACCACGCCCGAGGAGATGGACGAGACCATCCGGCGGGAGACCGCCAAGTACGCGCCCCTGATCAAGGAGCTCGGGCTCAAGCTGAACTGAAGGGCGCATCGGCATGACCGCCCCAGCACTCGACTACGGATCGGGCGGGCGCATCGGCGTGCTGCTGCCCTCCGTGAACCAGGCCGCCGAGCCGCAACTGCGCGCGATGCTTCCCGCCGACATCGCCATCGCGGTCACGCGGCTGAAGCTCGTGGACAGTTCGGAGGCGAGCCTGCTGGGCATGGCCCGGGATGTCGAGCCGGCGGCCGAGCTGCTCGCGGACGCGGGCGTCGACATCGTGGTGTTCCATTGCACCGCCGTGTCGACCTACAGCACCGAGCTGGAGGCGTCGATTCTCGCGCGCATCCAGTCCGCGACTGGGCTGCCCTGCGTGGCCACGTCGCAGGCCCTGGTGGCGGCGCTGCAGGCCCTGCCCGCGCGGCGCGTGGTGCTGCTCTCCCCGTACACGGCGGCCGTCAATGACCGGGAGGCGGCTTACTTCGCCGAGCATGGATTCGAGATCCTCGGCAACGCCGGCCTGGATTGCCGCACCGGCCGCGAGATGATGGCCATCGCGCCGCAGGCGTGGCATGCGTTCGCCACGCGCCATGCCCATGCGCGGGCGGACGCATACGTCCTCAGTTGCACCACCGTGCGGACGGCCGAGACCATCGAGGCCCTGGAGCGTTCCCTGGGACGGCCCGTCGTCACGAGCAACACGGCGGTGGCCTGGTACTGCATGCGCAAGCTTGGCGCGCTGCCGGGGGTTCCAGGCTACGGCCGCCTGCTGGCCCGCGCCGGAGCACCCTGACGCGGTCCGGGGCGCGGCCCGACCGCCGGAGGAGGGCGGGGTGAACCTCACAACCTCGCGCCTGGGCATTCCTGCCCTCGCACCGTGTGGAACCGGCAGCAGGGCGCCCGCAACACCGCGAAGGCGGGCTCGCGGACGCCAGGGGCCTTCGCGGTTCAGAAGGCTTCGGTGTCGACCTCGTTCGCGCTCTGCGCGCTGTAGCGCTGGCCGACCACGGTAAGTTCGTTGATCAGAACGTTCAGCCGCTCGATCACCGCGGCGTGCAGCCGCATGTTGGCGGCGCCCAGGTCGTCCAGCAGGTGTTCCACGCTCGTGGTGCCGGGAATGGGGACGATGTGGCCGCCCTGGTGCAGCAGCCAGGCCAGGGCCAGCTGTGCCGGGGTGCAGCCCGCGTCCCGCGCGATCCTGCGGTAGCCGTCCAGCAGCTTCAGGTTGGCCGCGTAGGCCTCGGGCGCGAAGCGCGGCATGGCGCGGCGGATGTCCTTCTCGTGGAGCGCACCCACGTCCACGAGTTCGCCGCAGAGGAAGCCGCGCGCCAGGGGACTGAAGGCAACGAAGGCCGCGCCCAGCTCGCGGCACGCGTCGAGCACCGCGATCTCCGGGTTGCGCGTCCACAGCGAGTACTCGGTCTGCACGGCGGCGACGGGGTGCACGGCGTGCGCGCGGTGCAATGTGGCGGCGGAGACCTCCGACAGGCCGATGGCCCGCACCTTGCCTGCCGCGACCAGCCGCGACAGCTCGCCCACCGAGTCCTCGATGGGCACCTGCTTGTCCCAGCGGTGCAGGTAGTACAGGTCGATCACGTCGGTGCCCAGGCGGCGCAGGCTGTCCTCGCAGTTGCTGCGCAGCGTGGCGGGGCGGCCGTCGATCACGCGGCGCGTCACGCCGTCCTCGCCCTTCACGCCGGCCATGCCGCCCTTGCTGCACAGGGTGATGCGCTGGCGATGGGGCCGGAGGACGCGGCCCACCAACTCCTCGTTGGCACCGAAGCCGTACAGCGCCGCCGTGTCGAACAGCGTCACGCCGGCATCCAGCGCCGCCAGCAGCACGCGCTCACCCGTGTCGGCGGAGACGGGCGCGCCGTAGGCGTGCGAGAGGTTCATGCAGCCCAGACCGATGGCGCTGACTTCGAATGGGCCGAGGGTGCGTGTCTGCATTGCGCTTCTCCCAGGAAGAACGCCCGCGGCGCTTGCCGTGCAGGCAGTGGAAACGATACAGTGCCAAATGGCGCGGACTCAGTTGAGTTGCCGTTCCAGGCCGTTCAGCACCTGGTAGCACGGCAGGACCTGTGCCACGCTGGCATTGGGCTCCCGGCCTTCCTTGATCGCGGCGAAGAACTCGCGGTCCTGCAGCTCGATGCCGTTCATGCTCACGTCGACCTGGCTCACGTCCACCGGCGTCTCGGGGCCCTTGCTGTGCGACTGCACCAGGTCGTCGTAGCGCGCGATGTAGGTGGCGGTGTCGCCGATGTAGCGGAAGAAGGTGCCCAGCGGGCCGTCGTTGTTGAACGAGAGGCTGAGCGTGCAGATGGCGCCGTTGGCTGCCTGCAGCTGGATGCTCATGTCCATCGCGATGCCCAGCTCCTTGTGAATCGGGCCCTGGATCGCGTTGGCCTTCACGATCGGGCTGCCGGCCTGGTAGGCGAACAGGTCCACGGTGTGGGCGGCGTGGTGCCACAGCAGGTGGTCGGTCCAGCTGCGCGGCTGGCCCAGCGCGTTCATGTTGGTGCGGCGGAAGAAGAACGTCTGCACATCCATCTGCTGGATATTGAACTCGCCCGCCTTGATCTTCTTGTGCACGTACTGGTGGCTGGGGTTGAAGCGGCGGGTGTGGCCGCACATGGCGACGAGGCCGGTCTGCTTCTGCAGGGCGGCGACCTTCTCGCCGTCGGCCAGCACGTCGCACAGCGGGATCTCGACCTGCACGTGCTTGCCGGCTTCCAGGCAGGCGATGGACTGGCTGGCATGCATCTGCGTGGGGGTGCAGAGGATCACCGCGTCCACTTCCTTGATGGCCAGGCTGTCTTCGAGCTTGGTGGTCACGTGCTGGATGCCATACTTGTCGGCCACTTCCCGGGTCTTGGCCAGGTCGCGGCTGACGAGGGAGACGACTTCGACACCGTCGATGTTCTTGATGCCGTCCAGGTGCTTGATGCCGAAGGCGCCGGCGCCGGCCAGGGCTACTTTGATGGTCATGGTGGGGGTCCTTTACGGGTTGATTCGAAATCAGCCAGCCTCAGGCGGGCTGATTCTCCAGGATCAGGTGGCCCACCGCGGTGTTGCTGGCGGGCACATGGAAGAAGCGGTACACCACCTTGGGCGCAGGTCCGCCAGCGACGTCGGCCATGGCGCCGCGGGCGATGAGCCACATCACCAGCTCGATGCCTTCGCTGCCGGCCTCGCGCACGTATTCGATGTGCGGCACCTTGGCCAGCTCGGCGGGCTCGGCGATGAGGCGGTCCAGGAACCGGTTGTCCCAGTCCTTGTTGATGAGGCCGGCGCGCGGGCCCTGCAGCTGGTGGCTCATGCCGCCCGTGCCCCAGATCTGCACGTTGAGGTCTTCGTCGAACGACTCGATGGCCTTGCGGATCGCCTTGCCCAGCTGGAAGCAGCGGTTGCCCGAGGGCACGGGGTACTGCACCACGTTGACGGCGAACGGGATGACCTTGCAGGGCCAGCGATAGTCGGACTGGGGGGGCTGACCGAACATCAGCGACAGCGGCACGGTGAGGCCGTGGTCCACGTCCATCTTGTTGACGATGGTGAGGTCGAAGTCGTCCTGGATGACGGACTGCGCGATGTGCGCCGCCAGCGCCGGATGGCCGTGGACGGCGGGCACAGGGCGCGGGCCCCAGCCTTCGTCGGCGGGCTGGTACTCGGCGGCCGTACCGATGGCGAAGGTCGGGATCATGTCCAGGCTGAACGCGGTGGCGTGGTCGTTGAAGACCAGGAACACCACGTCGGGCTTCTGGGCCTTTTCCCATTCCTTGGAGAAGTCGTAGCCCGCGAACAGCGGCTGCCAGTACGGTTCCTGGGTCTTGCCCAGATCGATGGCGGCGCCGATGGCGGGCACGTGGGAGGTGTAGACGGATGCGGTGATCTTGGCCATGTCAGTTGCTGCCCGTGGTTTTATGGCCGGCCTTGCCTTGGGGTTGGTGTTGCGGCTGGGCGTCGCCGTCCTCGCCGAGAAAACGGTTGCCCTCCGGGGAGCGGCCGCCACCGACCATCATGTTGCGGTATTCCTCCTCGGTCATGCCGGTCATGCTGCCGGCCATCTGCTGGAAGCTCTTGCCGTCGGTGGCGCCGATCTTGGCCAGGAAGTAGATGTTGCCGCCCGTGCGCATGCACCAGTTGAGGTCGCGGGCCAGCACGGCCTGCTTCTGTTCCTCGGTCATGGCCCATTCGTCGAGGTAGGCGCGCTCGTCGGCCTTGAAGCGCTCGCGGTTCTCTGCCTTCATCAGCGACATGCAGAACTGGTTGAGCCAGTAGCCTTTGCGGGACTGCTCGGCATCGAAGATGATGGTGCCGGGCACGTCGAGGTAGGGTTTGTCGAGGGACATGGCGCGCTCTCCTTACTTCGCCTCTTCGGGCCAATACAGGCGCATGGGGTTGTCCACGAGCAGCTTCTTTTGCAGCTCGGCCGTGGGCGCGATGTGGGGGATGAAGTCCACCAGCAGGCCGTCGTCGGGCATGTGGTCCTTGAGGTTGGGGTGCGGCCAGTCGGTGCCCCAGAGCACGCGGTCGGGGAACTCCTCCACCACCTTTCGCGCGAACGGCACCACGTCCTGGTAGGCCGCCTGCTCGCCGTTGAGCGCCTTCGGCCCGGTGACCGACAGGCGCTCGGGGCAACTGACCTTGCTCCACACGTTGGGGTGCTGGCGCATGAACTTCAGGAACAGCTCGAACTCGGGCCCATCGATGGGCTTGGTCACGTCGGGCCGGCCCATGTGGTCCACCACCACGGTGGTAGGCAAGGCCGTGAAGAAATCCCACAGCTCGGGCAGGTCCACCGCCTCGAAGTAGATCACCACATGCCAGCCGAGCTTGGCGATGCGGCCGGCGATCTCCAGCAGCTCGTCCTTGGGCGTGAAGTCCACCAGGCGCTTGACGAAGTTGAAGCGCACGCCGCGCACACCGGCGGCGTGCAGGGCCTGCAATTCTTCATCGGTCACCGAGCGCTTGACCGTGGCCACGCCGCGCGCCTTGCCACCGCTGGACAGGCAGGCATCGACCATGGCGCGGTTGTCGGCGCCGTGGCAGGTGGCCTGCACCACCACGTTGCGGGCAAAGCCCAGGTGGTCGCGCAGCGCGTACAGCTCGTGCTTCGAGGCATCGCAGGGCGTGTACTTGCGCTCGGGCGCGTAGGGGAACTCCGCGCCCGGGCCGAACACGTGGCAGTGCGCGTCCACGCTGCCGGGCGGCACCTGGAAGCGGGGCTTGCTGGGTCCGGCGTACCAGTCGAGCCAGCCTGGGGTTTTCGTGAAAGTGCTCATGCGGTGGGTTCCTTGAGAGATTGCAACAGGCGGTCGGCCTCGGCGCGCCAGTCGGCGGCGCGCGCGAATCCCGGAGCGCCGCGTTCGCCGAACGACCCGGCGTCCGCGCGGTCCGCCATCCAGGCCTGGCGCTCGGCTGTGCCCTGCGCGGAGAAGGCGGGCATGCCCGCTTCGCGCACCGTGTTCGCGGACTCGTGCATCTCCTCGCTGCGGCGGCGGCCATGCTCGATCACGCGCTGGAAGAAATAGGCGCCCTGCTTCTCCCAGTCGATGCCGGGAAAGGTCTCCTGGAGCGAGGCGATGACCGCGTCCTCCACGCCGTAGTGCCGCGCGGCCGTGAAGCTCTCGATCACCATCGCCTCCAGGCCCTTGACCATCACGCTGCGGCACATCTTGGTGGCCGAGGCCACGCCCAGCCGGTCGCTGACGACCTTGGCGACGAAGCCCAGCGGCGCGATGGCCTCGGCCAGCGCCCTGGCCGAGGCGCCGCCCAGCAGCAGCGGGACCTTGATGCGGTAAGGTGGAATGCTGGTCATCACCGCGCCTTCGACGTACCGGGCACCGGCCGCATCAATCAGCGCGCCGGCCGCCTGCTTGGCACCCGGGGAGGCCGAGTTGAAGTCCAGATAGAAGGCTTCCTTGCGCACCTGCGGAGCGCACGCCCGGGCCACGTCCAGCGTCTGGCTGGCGGTGACGGCGCTGATCACGAAGTCGGCAGTGGCCGCGAGCCGGGCGTGGCTGTCGAGCAACTCGACGCCATGGGCCCGCGCGTGCTCCAACAAGGGCCGTTGTAGCGCACCGCCGAGCTTGCGGTCGTAGGCCGAGACGCGCAGCCCCTGGGCGCGCAGGTCCTCGCAGAGAATGCGGCCGACCTCGCCGTAGCCGACGAGGCCGATGTGCCAGTCCTGCGCCGATGCGGGGATGGGCATGGCGTAGGTCCTCAGTCGATGTAGCGCAGCCCGGCCTTTTCGAGCCCGGGGCGCATGTTGTACATATCCAGGCCGAGCACGCCCGAGGCGAGCTTGGCGCGTTTCTCGCCCTCGAAGCTCTCGCGCTTGCGCGCGGCCTCGAGCGTCTCGGCGGCGCGCGCGGCGGGCACGCAGACCACGCCATCGTCGTCGGCCACGATCACGTCGCCCGGCGTGACCCACATGCCGGCGCACACCACCGGGATGTTGACCGAGCCCAGCGTGGCCTTGATCGTGCCCTTGCTGGAAATGGCGCGGCTCCACACGGGGAAATTCATCTCCTGCAGGGTCTTCACGTCGCGCACGCCGGCGTCGATGATGAGCGCCCGCGCACCGCGCGCCTGGAACGAGGTGGCCAGCAGGTCGCCGAAATAGCCATCGGTGCATTCGGAGGTGACGGCCGCCACCACCACGTCGCCGGGCTGGATCTGCTCGGCCGCCACGTGCATCATCCAGTTGTCGCCGGGCTGCAGCAGCACGGTGACGGCTGTGCCGCTGACCTGCTGGCCGCCGTAGATGGGGCGCATGTAGGGCTTGAGCAGGCCCACGCGGCCCATGGCCTCGTGCACGGTAGCCGAGCCGAGGGCAGCCAGGCCGTCAGCGGCTGCGCGATCGGCGCGGGTGATGTTGCGGTAGACAACGCCTAATTCGTACATGTCAGAGCCCCTTTGCCTTCAGTCGTGAATCGAGTCGGGAGAACACGCGGCGCACATTGCCTTCGTAGATCTGGTGCTTGTCGTCGCCGCTCAGGATCTTCGACGCTTCGATGTAGCGCTTGGTGTCGTCGTAGTAGTGGCCGGTGGTGGGGTCGATGCCGCGCACCGCGCCGATCATTTCGGAGGCGAACAGCACGTTCTTCACCGGGATCACGGTGTTCAGCAGGTCGATGCCCGGCTGGTGGTACACGCAGGTGTCGAAGAAGATGTTGTTCAGCAGGTGGTCTTCGAGCAGGGGCTTCTTCATCTCCTGCGCCAGGCCGCGGAAACGGCCCCAGTGGTAGGGCACGGCACCGCCGCCGTGCGGGATCAGGAACTTGAGCGTGGGGAAGTCCTTGAACAGGTCGCCCTGGATGCACTGCATGAAGGCCGTGGTGTCGGCGTTCAGGTAGTGCGCGCCCGTGGTGTGGAAGCACGCGTTGCAGCTGGTGCTCACGTGGATCATGGCGGGCAGGTCGTACTCCACCATCTTCTCGTAGATGGGGTACCAGTGGCGGTCGGTCAGCGGCGGGCTGGTCCAGTGGCCGCCCGAGGGGTCGGGGTTGAGGTTGATGCCCACCGCGCCGTATTCCTTGACGCACTTCTCCAGCTCGGGGATGCAGGTCGCGGGGTCCACCCCGGGGCTTTGCGGCAGCATGGCCACGGGCACGAAGTTGTCGGGGAACAGGGTGGAGACGCGGTGGCACAGCTCGTTGCAGATGGCCGCCCAGGTGCTGGAGACATTGAAGTCGCCGATGTGGTGGGCCATGAAACTGGCGCGCGGCGAGAACAGCGTGATGTCGCTGCCGCGCTCCTTCATCAGGCGCAGCTGGTTGGTCTCGATGGACTCGCGCAGCTCGTCGTCGCTGATCTGCAAATCGGCGACCTTGGGCATGGCGGCCGGGTCCTTGATGCCGGCGATCTGCTGGTTGCGCCAGTTCTCCAGCGCCTTGGGTGCCGTGGTGTAGTGGCCATGGCAGTCGATGATGAGGCTCATTGCGTTGTGCTCCTTGGATCTTGGTGTTCGGGTTCAGGCAGGGTCCATGCCCTGGCGTTGCTTGGCTTCGGCCGCCGCTGGCGATGCGAAGAAGTCGAGCAGCGCCTTGGCGGCCTCGGGCTGCTGGCTGGAGGCAGCGACGCCCGATGAAAAAATGGTGGTGATCTGGATCGCAGGCGGCAGCGGGCCCACGATGGTGATGCCCTCCACGTGCAGCAGCTCGCTCAGTTGCTGGAAGCCGAGCTCCACATCGCCACGTGCCACCAGGGAGCCCACGGGCACGCCGGGCGGGGCCTGCACCATGCGGCCGGCCACCTGGTCGGCAATGCCCCAGCGCTCGAACAGTTTCGCCAGCGCCACGCCGCTCGGGCCGGTGGAATAGCTGATGCTGCGCGCGGCCAGCACGGCACTGCGCACTGCGTCTTCCGAGCCGATGTCGGGCAGCGGCGCGCCCGCGCGCACCGCCACGGCCACGCCGGAGCGCACCCAGTCGGTCCTGCTGCCGGCCACGACGGCGCCGGCCGCGATGAGCTTGTCGATGGCGTCAGAGGCAAGCACCACCACGTCGAAAGCCTCGCCGGCCTGCACCCGCTTGGCCGCGTCCACGCCGCCCACGGCCTCGATGGCTGCGCGCTGGCCGGTCTGCTGCTCGTAGGCGGCCAGCAGCTCGGCCAACACCTGGCGGGTGGCCATGGAGGAGATTCCACGAAGCGGAGCATTCATAGGATTGTTTGGTGGCTAAGTATTTTGGGGTATTCTGCTGCAATTCCAGCTATACAAGAAGTGGCGGATTGGTCTACCAGATATCTCATTTGTCGATGGATCTGAAGCAGCTCGAGTACTTTGTGCGGGTCGCCGAAATGGGCAGCTTCACCCATGCCGCGGCGGCCCTCGGCATGGCCCAGTCGGCCCTGAGCCGGCAGGTGCGCCTGCTGGAGGTGGAGCTGCGCCAGAACCTGCTGGTGCGCAATGGCCGCGGCGTCACGCCCACGGAGGCGGGCCGGTTGCTGGTCGACCATGGGCGGGGCATCCTGCACCAGATGGCCCGGGCGCGGGAGGACATGGAGCGCCTGCGCGGCGGCGTCTCGGGCGCCGTCGCCATCGGGCTGCCCAGCAGCGTGGCGCGCGCGATGGCGGTGCCGCTCATGCGCGCCTTCCGCAAGGAATTGCCGGAGGCTCGGCTCTCGATCAGCGAAGGGCTTTCGAGCGAACTCCTGAGAGGACTGGTCAGCGGTCGCCTGGACATCGTCGTGCTCTACAACGGCCAGCCGGTGCGCGATGTGGATGTGTCGCACCTCATGGACGAGGATCTGCTGCTCGTGCGCGCCCGCCCGCGCGGGCTGGCCGAGGACCCGCCGCCCGGCCCCATCGCGCTCGCCGAGCTCGCGCGGCTGCCGCTGGTCATTCCCTCGCGCCCCAACGCGATCCGCATGCACGTGGAAGCCGAGATGGCGCTCATCGGCTGCCGGCCCGAGATCGCGCTGGAGATCGACGGGGTCGCCGCCATCCTGGACATGGTGGCCGACGGGGCCGGGTACGCGGTGCTGCCGCGCAACGCGCTGCTCAATTCGCCTGTTCCTTCTGCCTACAGCGCCCAGGTCATCGGTGCGCCGCCGCTGCGCATAGCGCTGTCCCTGGCGACCAGCCTGCAACGCCCCGCCACGCAGGTCCAGAAGACCACGCTGGACCTGGTGCGGCTGACGGTCTCCGAAGTCCTCCGGCCGGCGTGAAGGCCCGGTCGGCCCGGCTCGGCGTGTCCGATGCCCGCCGGGCCGTCCGTGGTGACAGCCTTGCAGGCCACGGCCTTTCGGCGCATATGGCCCGGTGCGGCGCAGCCGCCCTCGGCGAGATGCAGGACGCATGCGGGCAGTACCCCGCCCGGCGATGCAGGCCTCTGTCCGTGCGGAAGTCGCACCCGCGCGGCGGACTCACATTGACTGAGACTCAATCTATCAAGCGCGCGACAAAGTGTTTAGAGTCGCCTCGCAAAAAGTCAGCGCGACCGGCCGGCGTGGGGCTGCGGCACCGATCGCGCGCACCAATGATGGAGAGAGGCAGACAATGAACACTGAACCTACGGGTACCGACCGAGCGCGGCGCCGCACCTTTTCGTGCATCGGAGGGGTGCTCGCAGCGGCGGCCGTCGGATTGCCGTTCCGAGCGCGGGCGGCGGCGCGCGAGATCCAGATCGCGATGCTGCTTCCTTTGCAGGGAGGACAGGCGCGCCAGGCCGAGATGATCAGGCAGGGCGTGGACGGAGCGCTCGAACAGGCGAACCGCGCTGGAGGGATCCGGGGGCAGCCCGTCAAGCTCCTGGCCATCGACAACGGGTACCAGGCCGAGAAGACCGTCGAGGCCATCGGGTCGCTGGCGGCAAGGGAATCCGTCGTCGCGGTGACCTCTTTGTTCGGCGGCCCGATCATCGGCGCCGCCATTCCGGCGGCGACCCGCGCGGGCGTGCCGATCGTCGGCGTGCTGCACGGAAACGATGCATTCCGCCGCCCGGGGACCGAGATCGTCACCCATGTGCGAGCGACGTTCGACGCGGAGACCCGCGCGATCGCCGCGTTGTTTCCCACCATTGGCCGGAGCCGCTTCGCCGTGCTGCACGCGACCGACAACTCGGGCACGGCGTTCCGCGCGCAGTTCGAGTCGGTGCTGAAGGCGCAGGGACTGCCGCTCGTCGCCGCCGTGCCCTATGCGCGGGACGCCACCGACTACACCGAGCAGGCGCGGAGCATCGAGCGCAGCGGCGCCGACGTAGTAGTGGTCGGTGGCGTGACCGCGACCGGGATCGCCGCCATCCGCGCCAAGGTGGCGACGAAACTGTGGGCGCAGATGGTCTGCCTTTCCACGGTCGATGAGCGCTCGGTGTGGGAGCAAGTGGGCGCCGATGCGGTTGGCACGGCCTTCTCCAGCGTCGTGCCGAACCCCTATGCGACGCTGCTTCCCCTGGCGCGCGAATACCAGGCAGCGATGAAGGCCCGGAACTACGACCGGCTGTCCCTCAGTTCGTTCGAAGGCTACATCAACGCGCAGGTGCTGCTGGAAGGCCTGCGGCGCGCACCCGGGCTGACGCGCCCCGCGCTCCAGGCCACCCTGCGCGCGATGCAGGGGGTGTCCCTCGGCGGCGTCTCCTTCTCCGCGCCGACCGAGGGAAAGATCGCCAGCGGCATCGACGTGGCCGACATCCTGGTGATGACGCACAACGGACGCATGCTGCGCTGAGTACGCGGCCGGGACGGCTCGGATCCCAGCGCCGCTGCGCATTGGCGGCCGCGCCGCCGCGCGTGGAGCGACCGGCCATGTGCCCCGGCCGTACCTGCATGTGCCTCGGGGCGCGGATGGGTCTGCGGCGCACGACATCCGCCGGCGGGAGAGGAGGGCCGCAGCGGTGGATCGCTTCCGGCCGTACCCGCGGATCCCCCGCGTCGGAGGGCGGCGCGGGTGCGTCCGGGTTTGCGCGAGATCAACATTCGTCCAGGACGCCGCCCGCGGCGGTTGACGGCCGGCCGCGGCAGGCCTAGATTAATAGTTAGGCGACTAACAAAAAATCGCCTGCGCCTGCGGAGACGGCAGAACCTGCAGGGCCGCCCAGCCTGCATCCGCCGACGATGGCAGAAAGGAACGATCATGGACAAGCTTCTGGGGATTCTCGTGATTTTGACGCTTCTTGGCGGTGCGGCCACGCTGCTGTGGCTGAACCTGCAACCCGAGTGGTGGAGGCTCCGGCATCCCGGCGCGCTGGAACTGCGGAAGTTCACCGCCCGGCGTCAGGTGCAGGCGGCAAGGACCCAGGACGACCTGCCGGCGACCCGGGCGGCGGAAGTCCGGTGCACGTTCTGCGACCACGCGCCGGCATGCGCGCAGCGCCTGGCGGCCGGGCACACGACGCCGGTCAGCGAGTGTCCCAACCTGCCTCGCCGCTGAATTGCAGGACGCGCCCGGGTGCCAGCTTGGCAGTGCAGGGCAGCGCGCGGCGAGGCTAGGGTGCGCGCTTCGGCGCGTGGATGGTGCTGGCGCATGCGCCGAAGCCGATGCGTCGCGCTCCGCTGCGTTCGCACCAGGCGCGCAGGATGACGGTGTCGCCGTCCTCCAGGAAGGTTCTGTGCTCGCCCGAGGGCAGGGCGATGGCCTGCCGTCCACCGGCAGTCCGCTCGAGGAGCGAGCCGGCCTGTTCTGGATGTGGCCCGGACAGCGTGCCCGATCCGAGCAGGTCGCCAGGCGCGAGGTTGCAGCCGCCGACCGTGTGGTGGGCCACGAGCTGGGCGGGGGTCCAGTAGGCGGCCTCCACGAAGCTCGAGCGCGACAGGCGCGCTGGCAGCAGGCCCGACCGGGCCATCGCCTCGGTCTGGAGCAGCACCTCGAGCTGCACATCGACCGAGCCGCTGGCCCGGTTCCGTTCGGAATTCAGATAGGGCAATGGCTCGGGGTCGCCGGGCGCACGCGGACAAGCGGCCCGGAACGGCGCCAGCGCCTCAAATGTCACGACCCACGGGGCGAGCGTGCTGCCGAAGTTCTTGGACAGGAAGGGCCCCAGCGGCTGGTACTCCCAGGGCTGGATGTCGCGCGCCGACCAATCGTTGAACAGCGCGACCCCGAACAGGTGGCTCTCGGCGCTGCCGATGGCAATGGGCTCGCCGCGCCGGTTGCCCGGGCCCACCAGGAAACCGAGCTCCAGTTCGTAGTCCAGGCGCCTGCTCGGACCGAATTCCGGGTCGCCGGCCTCGGCCCTGCTCTGGCCGAGCGGGCGGTAGATCGGTTCGCCGCTGACGACCACGGAGGAACTGCGGCCGTGGTACCCGATGGGAACCCATTTGTAGTTCGGAAGCAGCGGTGCGTCCGGCCGGAACAACCGGCCGACGGCGGTGGCATGGTGGATGCCGATGTAGAAGTCGGTGTAGTCGCCGATGGCCGCGGGCAGGGCGTATTCGGCCGAGCGCTGGGCAAGAAGGCATCCCTCCAACCTGCCGCGCTCCGTGGCTCCCGTGCGCAGCGCGCGCGAGAGCGCCAGGCGCAGCGCCGACCACGCGGCGGGCCCCATGGCCATGAAGTCGTTGAGGCGCTTGCGCGAGGCGGCCACCGCGGCATCCCGCGCATCGCCGGCGAGTGCGCCGCTGGCGGCTGCGGCGGCCAGGTCGAGGATCTGGTCCCCGATGGCCACGCCGCCCCCAAACGGCCCGGAGGAGCCGCGCCGGCGGAAGACGCCGAAGGGCAAATTCTGGATCGGGAAATCCGTCGTGTCCTCGTTCGCGGACCCGACCCAGCTGCGCAGGTCCGGCGCGTGGGTTTCGTTCACCCGCGTCATGGCCGCGCCGGATCGAAGTGCTTCCCGAGGTTCTGCCAGCAGCGGAAATAGTCCTCCTGCAGCTGGGCGGTCTCCAGGGCGAACGTCGTCGGCCTGAAGACGTCGCACGACTCGAACATGAAGGCCATCGTCTCGGTGAGGTAGTCCGGCCGGGAGGTGTCAGCGGCACTGGCCTTGGCGAAGGTGTCGGCATCCGGTCCGTGCGCGCTCATGCAGTTGTGCAGGGACGCGCCGCCGGGCACGAAGCCCTCGGCCTTGGCGTCGTAGGCCCCGTGGATCAGCCCCATGAACTCGCTCGCGACGTTACGGTGGTACCAGGGCGGCCGGAACGTGTTCTGGGCCACGAGGATGCGCGGCGGGAACACCACGAAGTCGATGGTGTCGACGCCCGGGGTGTCGCTGACGGACTGCAGCACCAGGAAGATGGACGGATCGGGATGGTCGTAGCTGATCGAGCCGATGGTGTTGAACCGCCGCAGGTCGTACTTGTAGGGCGCGTGGTTGCCATGCCAGGCGACCACGTCGAGCGGGCTGTGGCCGATGCGCGCGCTCCACAGGTTTCCCTGGAAGCGCGCGACCAGCTCGAAGTCGCCTTCGCGGTCTTCGTAGGCCGCGACCGGCGTGCAGAAGTCCCGGGGATTCGCCAGCCCGTTGGAGCCGATGACACCGAGGTCCGGCAGCTTGAGGGCGGCGCCGAAGTTCTCGCACACGTAGCCCCGCGCCTGGGCGTCCAGCAGCCGCACCTGGAAGCGCACGCCCCGGGGGATCACGGCGATCTCCTGGGGCTCGAGCTGCAGACGGCCCATTTCCGTTGCCAGCTCGAGGCGACCAGCCTGGGGCACGAGGAGCAGCTCCGCGTCGGCGTCGTACAGGAACCGCGTCTCCATCGACCGGTTGGCGGCATAGAGGTGGACCGCGCAGGACGCGTTGCACGCCATCGTCGTCATGCCCTCGATGAAGTCCGTCGGCCGCTCGGGCATAGGAAGCGGGTCCCAGCGCAGCTGGTTGGGCGTCACGGGGCCGTCGCCGGCCCGGCTCGTCCACCGTCCCGCATCCACGAGGGCGAAAGGATGGTGCAGCGTCGAAGGCCGGATGCGGTAGAGCCAGGCGCGGCGGTTGGCGTGGCGCGGCGCGGTGAACGCCGTGCCGGAGAGCTGCTCGGCGTACAGGCCGTACGGCGCGCGCTGCGGGGAGTTGCGCCCATGGGGGAGCGCCCCGGGGAGGGCTTCGGTGGCGAACTCGTTGCACATGCCGGTCTGGTAGGCGGGTTGTGGTTCAGTCATGGCGATGGCCTGTCCTTGGTTTGATTCAACATGCGGCGGCGCTCCTGCGCCACGCAGGCGCCTGAGCGCACGACCTGGGCGTCTGCCGTGTCTGTTCAGAACGCGTGGCGCATGCCCAGTGTGAGCGTGGTGGAACGGTGGTCGCCCGCTCCCCCGAGCCCTGCGGGCTGCTGGGCCGATCCGGAACCCAGCGCGTAGCGCGAGCCGTTCTGGTTGCCGACCGCGCCCAGCGAGGCATAGGCCATCGTGCGCTTGGAGAGCGTGTATTCGCCGCCGATGGCCAGCCATGTGGCGTCCCGTTGGCCGGTGGCCGCCGCGTAGGCCGAGCGGTCGGAAATCCGCACGGCCTGCACGATGGCGGTGAAGGCACCGAAGGGCACGCGGGCCCCGAGGTTGATCAGGCGGAACTCGCTGGCCGCGGCGCCCGTGACGCCCTGGGCGCGGGCGAGCGCGCCGGTGCAGGTGCCGCAGCTGTTCTTTTCCGCGGTGTAGCCCGCGAAGATCTTGGCGGCGCCGAAGTCGTAGCTGCCCCCGGCGACGACGGCGTCGATCCGGCCGTTCGCGTTGTCCGCGCCCTGCTGTCGTGCCCAGGCCAGCACCGCGTCGACCGGACCGTTGCGGTAGGTCGCCGAGGCGCTGTAGGCGCGTCCAATGGTGGGCTGATTCTCCCCGGCCGCGGCCATGGCGCGAAACGTCAGCGGTCCCAGCCTGGGCGTCACGTAGCCCACCGCGTTGTCGAAGCGGGCGCTGACGGCCAGGGGCAGCAGCTGGCGGGTCGCGTCGGTGCTGCGCGTGATGGCCAGATGCCCGCCGCTGCCCATCCACGAGAAGGCGTCGACGCCGGACTGGGCCACGTAGTAGGGCGTCGGCAGGCGCCCGGCCGTCACGGTGCCCCAGGCGGTGCTTGCCAGGCCGACGGAGGCTTCCCGGCCGAATGCGCGGCCGCCCTGGCCCAGGGTGCCATCGTCCAGATTGATGCCTTGCTCCAGGCGAAAAACCGCGGACAGGCCGCCGCCGAGGTCCTCGACGCCGCGGAAGCCGAGCCGGCTGCCCAGCGCGCCGCCCGACACCAGCCGGCGGGACGAGCCGGCGCCGTTGTTAGACCATTCGACCCCGGCGTCGGCCACGCCGTAGATCGTGACGCCGGACGCCGGCGCGCCTCCTTGCGCATGCGCGGGTGCGAGCCCGAGCGCGAGCAGGCCTGCGGCCGCCGCGGAAAGGGAATGCTTCATGGTTGTCTCCTCGTTGTGATGGGATGGGGCCTGACGGGCCACGCTGCGGGCGATGCGCTGCCCGGCGGGCGGGTGCTCCGCGCCGTCAGCCAGCTGCAATCGGGTGTTAGAGGGCGGCGCGGCGGCGCCGGCGGCGGCGATCAGCCGCCGGCCTCGCCGCTGCGCCTCACTCGGCGCGTGCGCCGGTGTCCTTGATGACCTTGGACCAGCGCGCCATGTCTTCCTGCATGAGTGCCTGGAGCGCGGCCGGCGTCGATGGGGCGGGCTCCAGGCCCTGGGCTTCCAGCGCCGCCTTGACCGCCGGATCCCGCAGTGCCCGGCCCGCCGCCTCCTCGATCTTGGCCACCACGTCGGGCGGCGTGCCCGCCGGCGCGACCAGGCCGATCCAGACCTCGCTGCGGAAGGCCTTGAAGGGGCCGCCCGCGCTGGCGACGGTCGGGACGTTTGGCAGGTAGGGCAGGGGCTGCTCGCCGGCCACCGCGAGCGGGCGCAGGGCGCCGGTCTTGATGTGCGGGAGCACCGAGTTCGCGACGCCGAAGAGCACCTGGATCTGTCCGCCGATCAGGTCCGTGACCACGGGCTGCGCGCCGCGGTAGGGCACGTGCACCATGTCGATGCCGGCCAGGCTCTTGAAGAGCTCTCCGGTCAGGTGGTGCGGCGTGCCGACGCCGGCGGACCCATAGGACAGCTTGCCGGGCTGGGCCTTGGCCAGGGCGATCAGCTCCTGGGTCGACTTGGCGGCGAGGCCGGGGTGGACGACCAGGACGAAGGGCACGCGGCCCAGCTGCGTGACGGGAACGAATTCCTTCACGGGATCGTAGCCCGCGCGGCCGTCCGGATAGAGGAAGGGGTTGGTGACGAAATTGTTGGCCACGACGAGCAGGGTGTGGCCGTCGGGAGCCGCCTTGGCCGCCTGCTTGGTGCCAACGTTGCCGCCCGCGCCCGGGCGGTTGTCGACGATGACGGGCTGCTTCCAGTACTCGCCGAGCTTCTGGCCCACCGTGCGCGCCAGGGCGTCGTTGCTGCCGCCGGGCGTGAAGGGCACGACCAGCGTGACCGGCCTGCTGGGATAGCCGTTGGCCTGTGCGCACAGTGCGATGCACGAGCCGAGAAGGGCGGCGGCCATCGCCTTGATCGCGCGGCCGGGCAGTTCAGTCTTCATGGGGTTGTCTCCTTTTTGTTTCGTGGAAGGGGCTTGCGGCTAAGCGGCGCCGCGGACCGTGTCGACCACCTGGCCGGCGTGCTCCACGTGCGAGCCGCGCCATGCGACATGCCCGTCGGGACGCACCAGGACCAGCGGGCGTTCGTAGGCTCTCGCCACGTCGGCCTGCTCGATGGATTCGAGGCGGAACGGAACTCCCCTGGCGGCAAAGGCCTGCGCGAGCGTGTCCGCCTCGCCCCGCAGGCCGCCGTCGAAGCACAGGAGCACGAAGGTGCGGCCGAACAGGTCGAGCGTCGAGCGGCCGTCGCTGAGCCAGACGTGGGGCGCGCGCGCGCCGGGCCGCGTCGTGGGGATGTACGTCGAGTACTCGTCCGGGGTCGGGGGCGTGCCGTCGGAAACGCAGATCGGCGAGCCCTCGTAGCGGTGGCCGATCTGCAGGCCCAGCGACTCCCACTCCACGCGCGTCGACTCGCGCAGGCGCCGGCCGAGGTCCCGGCGCACCTGCTCGCCTTCGGCGCTCAGGTCGCACACCGCCGCCGGGCTGGGCGTGTCCTGCCAGGCCCTGAAGTTCTGCGTGGAGAAGCCGATGTTGCGCTGCGCGACGGGCCGGCGCTCGGTCTCGTAGCTGCGCAGCAGGGCCGGGCCGCCCCAGCCGTTGAGGAGGCCCTCGAGCTTCCAGCCGATGTCCAGCACCTCCTGCGCCCCGGTGTTCATGCCCATGCCACCGGTCGGAGACATGGTGTGGGCGGAATCGCCCACGAGCGCGACGCGGCCCTCGAAGTAGCGATCGGCGAGCATCTCGCTGCGCCGCCAGGGGATGGCCGAATCGACCACGAACTCCACGTCGTCGCGACCGAGCGCGCGCCGGACCCAGGCGGCGGGGTCGAAGTTCGCGAGGTCCATCTTCTCTTCCGATCCGAGCACCGTCAGGCGCCAGATCTCGTTCCCGTCGACGACGGTCAGATTGCCCCACGTTCCCTCCGGGCCGACGAAGAGGTAGCGCTCGGCCGGCCCCATCTTGTGCTCGTGCACCAGTCCCGGCGCGTGGATCAGGACGTTCACCGAGTAGCTGAGCAGCCGGCCCTCCATCCTGATGCCGACCTGCTCGCGGACCTGGCTGGTAGCGCCATCGCAGCCGAGCAGGTAGTCCGCGCGGATGGTGACAGGCTCGCCCGTGTTCAGGTCGGTGACGGTCGCCGTGACGCCCTCGCCGTCCTGCTGAAGCGAGACGAAGCGGTGCTTGAACAGCAGCCTGGCCCTGGGTTCGGCGCGGGCGGCGTCGGTCAGGATGGGCTGCAGCCACAGCTGCGGGCAGCGCTGCTTCTTCTCGGGCGTCTCGGGCGGCGTGGGCGCGTCGCGCATGCTCGGGTAGCTCTCCCGATCGAGCAGCAGCCCGTTGAGCGACGTGCAGAAGACCATCGAGAGGTCGTAGTCGTCCGGGAATCCGCAGTCGCGCACGCGCTGCGCCAGCCCCCAGCGTCGGAACAGCTCCATCGTGCGCACCGCGATCAGGCCGGTGCGCGGGTGCTCGATCGTGCCGTCGCCCTCATCCACGAGGATCGACTCGATCCCCCTCCATCCCAGCTCGATGGCCATCGACAGGCCGATGGGCCCTCCGCCCACGATCAGCACGGGCGTCTTGATCTCTGTCCCCATGGGGTCTCATCCTTTCTCGTTTGGTTGGGGAAATGATCACCGGCACGCTCATCATTGTCTAATCGATATTGGAGAGAAATAGAATTCAGGATATGAATATCAAAACGTTCGACCTGAACCTGCTGCGGGTCTTCGACGCCATCTATGCCGAGCGCAATGTGTCGCGGGCGGCGAGCGTCGCGGGCCTGTCGCAGCCCGCAATGAGCAACGCGCTGCTGCGGCTGCGCAAGGCCTGCTCCGATGCGCTGTTCGTGCGGACCACCGGCGGGATGGAGCCGACGGCCCTGGCCGACGAACTCATCGGCCCGGTCCGCCAGGCGTTGGCGATCCTTCAGCAGTCGTTGGAAAGACCGAACGGCTTCGAGCCGAAGGCGTCGGAGCGCACGTGCAAGATCCTCCTGTCCGACGCGGGGGAGGGCATCGTTCTGCCGCGGCTGATCTCGGCGGTGCTGCGGGAGGCGCCGCACGTGCGCATCGAGGCGCTGCGGCGGCCCAACGACCAGTACCAGCAACTGCTGCAGAGCGGCGAGGCGGATCTCGCGATCGGCAACCTCGCCTTTCTGAAGTCGGGCTTCTACCAGCAGCGCCTGTTCGGCGATCCCTACTGCTGCCTGGCGCGCAAGCGGCATCCGTTCATCGGCCCCGGCTTCCCGCTGCAGGCGTTCCTGACGGCCCAGCACGTCGCCGTGGCCACGGGCAATGCGGACGACCTGGTGGAGCGCGCGCTCTCGAAGATGCGCGCCAAGCGCGACGTCATCCTGCGCGTGACCCACTACCACGTCGCGGCGGATGTCGTCGAGCGCTCCAACCTGGTCGTCACCGTGCCCCGCAACGCGGCGCGTAACGCCCGTGGCGTGCAGATCCTGCCGGTGCCGCTGAGCATTCCCGCGGCGGACGTGCGCCAGTTCTGGCACCGGAGGGCGCACAAGGATCCGGCCAACCAATGGCTGCGTGGCACGCTCGCCAAGCTCGCGTTCGACTAGGCCCGACGGGCAGGCTTCGGGTGCGGCGGAGCCAGTGCCCGGATGCGGCCGACCCCGCTCGAACGATGCCGGCGGCGAACCGGGGCTCTCCCCGTGGCTTGAGGCTGGCTCGACGGCGAGCCGTCGTATTGCGGATGCCCACCCATCGCGAACCGCGATCGCTGGGCAGGCGTCCCTCCGGCACCGCGCTTTGACCTTCATCAGAGGACCCGCGTATTCTTTCTTCGGCCTCCGCGACAGCTCGCTTTGCGTGTTGACACCTCCACCCTCGCCGGGTAACTTTGGTTTGGCAACTAACAATAGCGCTGCCATTGCTGGGCAGCGCAACGAAACAACCCGATGAAGGAGGATCCATGCAGACGAAGGACCAACCCGATGCCCAGGGTCAGATGCGGCGCAGTACAGACAAGTCCTTCGCGCAGGACCGGCAAGCAGCAGGAGCGGTGCATTTCCTGAGCGCGCGGCGGCTTCCCTCCCGCGCGGACACCTCCGCCATCGGCAGCCGCGACCGGCGCGCGGCATGCGGCGCTTCGCCGCTGCGCCGCAACCACGCCAGGATGACGGGCGGGCGTTCCATGGCCGTGTGCTGGAACGTCCGGCGCTACGGCAGTCCGGACTGCGCCATCCGCAGTCCCGAGGGCAGTGCAGGCCACACACCACGGGCCTACCCATGAAAAACGAGTGTCCTCCTTCGGCGGCGCAGGCCCGCACGGTGTTCGGCTTCGCCAAGCTGCCAGCCGCCTACGCGACGCTGGTGATGCCGCTGCTGCTCTCGATCCTGATGACCTTCGTGGTGTCGGCCGTGTCGACCCTGCGCAGCATCGGCCTGGCGCCCGGCTTTCTCTACATCTGGCTCAGCGCGTGGGCACTGTCATGGATCATCGCCTTCCCGACGCTGCTCTTCGCGCTGCCTCTGGTGCGCAGGGCCACCGCAGCGCTCGTGATGCGGGACTGACCGGAGGGAACCTCCTCGCCCACGCCCGCCGCGGCCGAGGGCTGCCTTACCGCGGAAGGTGCTGGCCCATGTACTTCGCGCGCGGCCGCAGCATGGCGCCCGTCAGGCGCTGCTCCATCGCGTGGGCGATCCACCCGCTGGTGCGCGCCAGGGTATGCAGCATCGCGCCGCTGCCATTGGGGTCTCCTCGTTTTCAGTGCAATAAGTGACGGTACGCAAAGCTAGCACTGGCGCGGGGGTGGTCTGGGTAGACCGTTGATTTCATTGACTTTCCTGTTCGCTTTGTAAACGGGTATGGTGGCCTC
>Ga0208123_100080_pt1 | contig 55184 bp, 64 predicted proteins | sample LakWasMe92_HOW11_2_FD_183914 | JGI IMG/M metagenome (GOLD analysis project Ga0208123, IMG submission 183914) | Freshwater sediment methanotrophic microbial communities from Lake Washington under simulated oxygen tension - Sediment Metagenome... | ecosystem: Environmental > Aquatic > Freshwater >... | reverse complement strand
CACCATACCCGTTTACAAAGCGAACAGGAAAGTCAATGAAATCAACGGTCTACCCAGACCACCCCCGCGCCAGTGCTAGCTTTGCGTACCGTCACTTATTGCACTGAAAACGAGGAGACCCCGTGTCCGGCAACGCCAGCAGGCTTTCGCGCTCGGCGGCGGACAGGATTGAACGACGTGGCATATTTACTGATCCGTTCTCAAGTATTGATACAGGGTTTCGCGACTGATTCCGAATTCACGAGCCAGCTTGGTCTTTTGCTCGCCAGCCTCGACACGTTGGCGCAGTTCGGCAATACGCTCAGACGACAGGGATTTCTTCCTGCCACGGTAGGCCCCGCGCTGCTTGGCGAGCGCGATGCCCTCGCGCTGCCGCTCGCGGATCAAGGCGCGTTCGAACTCGGCGAACGCGCCCATTACCGACAGCATCAGGTTCGCCATCGGCGAGTCCTCGCCGGTGAAGGTCAAATGCTCCTTAAGGAACTCGATGCGTACGCCGCGCTGGGTGAGGCCCTGCACCAGGCGGCGCAGGTCGTCGAGGTTGCGCGCCAGACGATCCATGCTGTGCACCACGACCGTGTCGCCTTCGCGCACGAAGGCGAGCAGCCGTTCCAGTTCGGGCCGCCGTGTGTCCTTGCCCGACGCCTTGTCGGTGAACACTTTATCCACCTGGATCTGTTCGAGCTGCCGTTCTGGGTTCTGGTCGAAGCTGCTGACGCGGACGTAACCGATGCGCTGACCGTGCAAGGTATCCTCCTGAGGGAAATGTGTCAGGAAGAAATCTATGACCCTTGACGGCGCATGTCAATCAATTCGGAAGGCAACTCTATTCTGACGATTTAGCGCCGGATGGTCTGACGCCAAGTTAGGGTATACCTCAAATTGACACTGCGTATTCCAGAGAACGTGATGACGGAAGGTTGAACCTTCCGTCATAGCGCATCTGGTTTGGCCTCCCGTCAGCCAACCACGGGAAACACTGACTCGATCATTGGAGAATGGTCAGCTTGGCCTTGAGATCAATGGCTCTCGCGAAGTTGTGGTAATTCGGCGATGTTCGCTGCACCTGCGCGTGCAATGCTTTCAGCGCCGCCGAATCCGCCGACGACTCCATTTCGACCTCATACTCGACCTGGTCGTACCCTGGATTGATCCCAGGATCGATTCCAAGAAAACCTCTCAGATCGAGGCTTCCCTTCGTGCGGATAGTCAGCGATTGCAACTCGATGTTCATTGCCGCCGCATTTGCCGCGTAGGTTGCAGTCATGCATGCGTTCAACGCAGCCAGGATCAATTCTTGTGGATTAGCGGCCGTGTCGGTACCGAGCAATTCTGCCGGTTCGTCCGCGTCGATGACAAAGCCGCGCGCCAAGGCCGTGTCACCTAGTACGAGCGGCATGGTTCGCGCACGCGTCCGGGTGCCACCCTCCCAGGTTGTCACGACGCCGAACGTCGCGATGCCTGCGGCGGGCTTTGCTGCGACCTGATCTGCAAACTCACGCAATGCGCCGACGTTGATCCCGTTGCCGGGAGTTCCTTTAATGTTTGTGTTCATTTCTCGTTCCCCCATTATGTGTTACGCCCGGCCATCACGCCGCCGTCAACGTCCCAGATTGCGCCCGTCACCCATGCTGCCTTGTCCGACAACAGGAAGAGGATGACCTCGGCGACGTCTTGTGGCGTCCCAACCCTGCCGATTGGGTGGAAGCTGTTGAATCCCTGTAAGGCGCCATGAACCTCGGCCTTGGGTATGAATCCCTCGTAAATCGGCGTTTCGACAACCGCCGGAGAAACGGCATTGACCCTGATTTGTTTGGATGCCAGCTCCATCGCAAGGTGCTGGGTCAGCGAATGCAAACCTGCTTTTGCCATCGAATACGCGGACGACGGCGTAGCCGCAATCGCCTGCTTGCCCCACATCGAGCCGATGTTCACAATGGCGCCGGGACGCTCGCTGGCCACGAGATTGGCCACGACTTTTTGTGTGATGAAGAAGAACGCTTTATTCAACGTCAAATATTGTTCGTAATCACTTTCCGTGTGCTCAAGAAACGCCTTCGGGAAGAACACCCCAGCCGCGTTGACCAGAAGATTGATGTCCTTGTGGTGTTCATCGATGGTATGCAGGAGTCGCTTCACATCTTCGGCTCGCGAGAGATCGGCAGTCAGGGCGGTCACGGTGCCCAACGACGACAGCGCCTTGCGGGCCTCTTCGGCCTTGTCTTCACGGTGACCGACGATGACGACGCTTCCGCCTTGCTCAAGAACCATGCGGGCAGTTTGCAGTCCCATCCCGCTAGTGCCGCCGATGACCAACAACTTCTTGCCATTAAATTCAGTACTCATAATAATCTCCTTAACTACCAACTAAATGGTAGGGTTGTGTTGCAAAAAAAGTGCCGACCTCAGGTCAACACGGTGGAAAGAAAAGTGTTTCCAACTTCGGCCGGTCCGCGTGACGACCGCATGCCACGGCCCACCATCATCGAGCCTTCCAACGCGCACAAGAATGCCTCTGCGAGAGCCTCTGGGGTGGAATTCGAGGTGATCAGCGCGGCACGCTGACCATCGGCAACGACAAGAGTCAACCAGTCGAGATTGACTTTAAAGAATCGCTCGACCTCGCTCACAACGGCGTCCGGCAGCGAGTCCGACTCGGCACCCAACATGCCGCAGACACAAAGGCGCCGGTCCTTGGCGAAGGTGCGTTCGAAAAGTGCCGCATACGCAGTTAGCCTGTCAGGCGCTTTCGCATGCTGCCCTTCGATGCTCAGCAACTCCTCACGAAACCGGTGCGTGTAGCGCTGTGCGACCACGGCCACGAGTTCACCCTTCTTGGGAAAGTGGTGGTGGATACTTGGTTTTTTGATGCCTACCAACTGGGCCACGTCGTCGTATGAGAAGCCGTTGTAGCCGTGCTGCTGTACCAACCCTTCAGCGGCATCGACCACCCGCTCGGCGGTCGGCGAGATTTCGGAGAAATGCTTCATGCAAGCGCCTCATTTGATTCGGCGACTGGCAGGTGGCCTGTCTTGACCAGGATGGTGCAGCCTGTATTGCTGAAGGGACGGTGAGCACTCAAATGCGGACTGCGCATCCATGTGCCGGTAGGGTAGCTTCCGAACTCATCCTCAAAGACGCCTTCCAACACATAGATTTCTTCACCGCCGTAGTGACGATGCGAATTGAATCGTGTCCCCGGGGCCCAGCGCACCAAAGCCGTATGTTGTGTGTCGAACTCAGAAAGTGGCATCACCGACAGACCCGGCACGAGGCCTGGAAACCAGGGGCCGTTACGGGTGTCGACCACGGTGCGTTGGCTGTCGGCTAGATCAAGATGGCGCAGCTTGACGAACAACGTGCAACCCGTCGCGGAGCTCGGTGCATGCGAAGAACCTGGTGGATTCTTGATGTAAGTCCCAGGCCCGAAGGTCCCGGATTCGTCGCTGAATTCGCCGTCCAGGACCAGAATCTCCTCGCCCAAGTCGTGCTTATGATTTTCAAAAGCGGAGCCCGGCGCGTATCGCACGATCGAGGTGGCACGCGCCACTTCGTCGCCATCACGCTCCAGTAACTGGCGTTGAATCCCGGTCGCTGGCGAATCGACCCACTGTAAGCTTGAAGGCTCGACGACAACACGCTGCGAAAGATCTGAATTGAGTTTCATGGCTTTATTTCATCTACCGACTACTTGGTAGGTAAGTTATAAGATCCCGATTTGTTTGTCAAATAGCTTTCGCCATTTTCTTTCATCCATTGAAAAAACAATGAATTGGTTACAAGAACTCGCGAAGCTTAGCGTACGATTTTTTCCGAATTCTCTATCGTCCCCTACAGCATCTTTACCGAGGCGTGATGGTTGGCATAGCCGACCAGCGTGGTGGTTTTGCCGGTACCGGCGAAGGCCTGGACCAGCAGCTTGTCGGCAGTGGAATGGATGATGGGTTGCTGTTCTTGAGTCCACCGCATATGCGCTCCTAAAGGTATTTTTTGAAGCTGGAGACGGTGATGTAGACGGACACGCCCAATAGCACCGCACAGGGCAACAGAATCAAAAGTGGGCTGATACTAATGGGGATGGCCAAGTAGACCGTCCAGGGTACGATGGTCATCGGAATGATCGTTCCTCGGGCCTTGTGATACAGGTAGCTCGACTCACGGCCGGAGCCAAATTTGCGCAGATCACGCTGCACCAGGCCATCTACCAAGCCAGTGAATGCGGCCAATACAAACAGCGGAATCGTCAGTGTCAGGATGACCATCCGTACACAGAAGGTCAGCACGGTATACAGCGCAGCCAAGCCATAGTCCTGAAATTTGATCATCACCCGGCCGAGCTCGTAGCGCAGGTTGAGGGTGCCCGCTTGTTGTGGCGATGTGGAACGGGCGTACTGGGTCAGTGTGTTGATATTGTCCTGCAGGCCGGTTTTCACCATTAGCCAGTCATAGACTGTTTGTGCCAGCCAGGTCGCTGTGCGCCCCGGCTCTTTGATCACAACGCTTTGTAGCAGGTCCTGGGACAACCAGCTCAATTCATGCTCAAACATCTGTTGGGCATGTTTCCAGCCAGCATCCGGCCAGAATACGTACATGCACAGCCATTCAACGAGGACGGCGCCCAGCAGGGAGCCGAACATCACACCCAGAAAGTGAAAGGGGGCTGAAAACACCATGCCGAGGAAGGTTTTTTGCCCTTCCTGCTGCTGTTGGGCTTTTTCCGCAATATCGGCCATGGCCGTGCTCCTTTAGGCCTAGGCGGCTTTTTCGTTGTTGGCCATCTGGCGGAAGTCGTCGACCAGGTCATCAGGTAACGACTCACTCAATGCGTCATATCCCGGTGCTTGCCACCAATCGCTGCTGGTTCCGGACCCTTTGCGCATGCCCTCGACCAAGGCCTGTAGATCCTTGGGCATGACTTCATCGGGATCGCTTGCCGGCAACGGCATACGAATCTTCCACAGGTTGCCACCCTCGATCAGGGCAAAGCATTGCCCCTTCGGCAGCGCAACCACGTGAGCCGGCTCGATCATTGGCACGCTGACGCTTTGGATCTGGTCGTGGGTGTTGGACGTGAAAGCGGCCTTGCCGTTGATCGCATCATTGGCGCTGCTGGCCGGGGTGCTGGTAAACACCTGGACCTTCGGCAATTGATTGGTCAGCAGCTCGGCGGTGGCGGTTTCGCGCACACGCAACATAAACAGATTGTTGAAGTTACCGATGACCTGGCCAGCCTTCGCACGGTTGCCTATTTTTGCCTCAATGTCGCTCATCGTCTGGGTATAGGCGGTGACCTGCATGCCGGCGCCGCCGCCTTTGTTGATCATCGGTATGAACTCATCACCCATGAGTTCGTTGAATTCGTCAGCATGGACGTTGATCGCTACCTTCTCGCCGGTAGCCCCAGGTAAGCCGTCATCGATGCCGAACTTGTAGATGTGGCCCGCGACCGACACCAGGTCGCTGAACATGGAATTGCCCACCGCCGCAGCCACCTCCGTATCGGACAAGGCATCCAGACCGACATAAACCACCGCCCGTTTGCGAATGACCTGCATCCAGTCGAAGATGGGTCGTGGATCCTCAAGGTCCATGTAGTCAGGAGACAGCAGCTCTGCAATACGCCCCGTGGTCAGTTTTTCCAGCAGTGGTAGCAGGCTGGCCACGATCTTGTCGAAATAGGTTTTGTCATACCGCACCGCTGATCGCAGGCCCTCCATCACAGGGTCGGAGATGCGTTGCTGAGTGAGGTACATGTCCAGGGCCACCACGCGCAGCGGTCGATCCTTCATAGCAAAACTGAGGTTCTTGCGATCGATCTTACCTTCCACCTCGACGATGGTTTGCCAGGCTTTGGGGTCATGTTCAGCAAAGTACTTCTGTGCGTACTCAATGAACAGCGCATCGATGTTGGTCACGTGCTTGAGGATCTGCTCATAGTCCGGCCTGCGTCCGAGGGCGACCAAGGCGCGTGCGATGATGTTGACGAACCGCCAGGCAAACTCGCGGAACGCTGCCGAGTTGCCTTCTCCCGACAGTTGACCGGCAATTCGGGTCGCCACCTCCGAGATTCGGCCAAAGCGGCCTACGGCGTTGTAACGTGCGGAATGATCGGGCCAGCCTAGATGGAACACATAGAACTCATCCAATCTGCCGGCGCGCTTGCATTCGATGTACATACGCTTGAGCAGGTCGGCATCACCTTTGGGGTCGAAGACAATCACCACTTCGCGATTCAGGTTCATTTCTTCATTGCGCTGGCTTCGATGAACAGGCTGCACGCGTCGACCCATCTGGACACGGCGTCGAGAACGCCTGCGGGTGCGTCTGATGTCCTGGGTGATAAACAGTTCGGCCAGTCGGGTCTTGCCCACCCGCGTAGTGCCCAGTACCAGGGAGTGCCCAACCCGCTCACCCAATGGCAAGCTGACGTCACTTTCGTGCGGTTCTATACCGTGCAAGCGCGGTAGCCCACCGACCGGCGGAAGTGGCCGTGCTGGGTTAAGCGTCGAGTTCCACGAGGTAGCTTTAGTCAGTAGTTTTAACGGGAAGGGCGCGAACTCCAGTCTCTCCTCGATGCGCCGCGCCAGGGTATAGATCGAGGTTGGCTCGACATACTCGGCGTATTTGGGGAGATAGGTGTCCATCAACCGCTGGGTATGTTTTTGAGTCCAGCGAAAGCCTTTGCCGATAAACAGCCGTTCGTTACTGACCGGAATATCCTTGCTGGTCATGGTGTAGTGGGGCAGGCGGCGGATATTGCGTCGGTAACGCAACACCACCAGGGCCTGTTTCAGGCGAACAAACCCAAGACCCAAAAAACCTGTAGCGGCTACCACCCCGAATAAGGGTGTCAGAGCAAACGCCCAAGGCGCGAAAATACAAAGCAGTGCCGCAGCGACACAAACACAAACGGTATAAAGTTCGACGGCAGGGCGCAGTAACGATTCAATGGTGTAGGCGCTGGCCATGTTTCACTTCCTATGATTGACAGGGCTCAGCGGCCCCACCGTTTCGAAATGGAAAACGACAGGCTTGTCTGTCTCAACGATCAGCCCATAGGACTTGGCCAGGCGGTAAATGGGGTGGTAGATGTTGAGGGAGTTGACGTGTCCGGCAATGCGCGCTCGCCAAATTTCCAGCGGCATCGCTGCCTTGCTCAAGTTGCACGGCACGCACGCGGGCATCATGTTGCCGATAGCGTGGTTCTCTGGCCGCCCCAAAACGATGGCGCCGGTGTACTGGCCGTTCACCCGCTCAGGTTCTCGCCATACTGCTTCCATGTGGTCGGCATGCCACCGGTCACCCAGCAGCACACCGCAGTATGCGCACCGGCCCGCGAATTTAGCGTGAAGCTCGCAGCGTTGCTTCTTGGTCAGCTTCATGGGGCCGGGATCCTCCTTTGGCTCGTGATGATGAATGGGCCAACTCTTGTCTCGCTCGTTCAACTTCCTCGGGCAGGCGCTCTTTTAGCCGCTGACATAGCGCCACCTCGTCACCTGGTGCGCGGGCGATGACGGTGCCGCCATAGAGCTTGGTGACATAGGTGACCTGCTCTAAAAGCAGCTGGCCGGCTCGCGGGTCATCCGGTTGCTTGATGACCAAGGTGATGTGCGTAAGAGAGGCCATACCCTGGTTACTGCTGGATCGTTGTGGCAGTGATCAGCAGCGGGTAGTGCTTGATTCCCAGGCGCTGTGCAAGATCATTTGAAGGTGCCGGGACCATCTGAAGCCCACCTGCCCAACGTTGAACTTCGGCAAACCGTTCGGCGCTGGCCACGTTAACTACAAGACCAACGGCGTGCAGTTGCTGCAGTTGTTCGCGGCGCTGCGATAGCCACACCCTGGAGCTTTCATCGTCTCCTACAAGAAACAAGGGTTGCAGCCCTGGTGCATTGATTACCCGGCCCTGGACCTGCCCGGGTGTCAGTTGGTCAGAATGCACTGGAAACGAGCCTTGCCCACGCACTCCAATATTTTCTGGCTGTGCGGTCTGCTCGGGAGGTTCTGGGGCCAAGTCTTGGTAGTAGGGCAGGGCGGAAACACCGCCACGGTCCTCAACCACAATTAATGAACTGGCATGCACTACCAGGGGTGAGACCACGCACAGCAAAATTACGAAACTCGGCAATCTATTCATGGATTATTCGCCATCAGGTTGATGCCGGTGACACGGCTAAGGTGTTTGGCAAATGCGCGGCGGTAGCGGGCGGCGGGTTCGCCCCCGGCCGGGCGGTGGTAGCGGCCAGCGGCCGTGATCCAGTCGCCGCCTTTGGCTTTTTGCTCTGCGAGGATCTGGGCGGTGACCGAAAGGTTCTTGTAGGGATCCAACCCTTCGCAGGGGTAGTTGTAACGGTGGCCATTGGCGCCGATGTTGGTTTGCCCGAGACCAACGTCGACCCGATTGGGGCCTGCTGTCTGAATGGCGATCATCAACGCTTTGCACGCATCGTTGCGGGTCGCAAAGCGGTAACCGGCGCCAGCAACATTCAACGTCCAGGGCCAGGGCACGATCTGGCCGCGAAGTCGGGTACCGCTTTCTTGCAGTGCGACGGAATACAGCACTTCGGACGGAACGCCGGCAGGCAGGGCTATCAATTGATAGGCCGGTGGCGGCACCTCGGCACCGCTAGCAAGTGCCGTGCTGAGCAGTAGGCCGCCAGCCAATACTGCGCGAACTACTGACGCTGCCATTGTCCGTTCACCTCTCGCACCACTGCTGGTAACTCACCGCCGAGCCCAAGGCCAAGCCAGCGGCCAGCATCGTGATTCAGGGTGATCTGGCGGTTGCGCACGCTGGTCGGCTCGACACCTGCCAGTATGGCCCAACGGCGAATCTTCTCGTCATCACCCTGGCTACCGACGAAATACAGGTCAAAGGACTGTTTCTGGGTCTGTAGATCTTTCACCTTGGCGATACAAACCGTGCAGCTGTCTTGAACGAAAACGGCTAATCGACCGGTGCCTTTGAGGGCAGTTACCGCACCTGTGCCCGCTGAGGGTGCCGGATTGGATGATATTTGGATGACTTTTTCATTGGGATATAGGCGGGCGAAGGCTTGGTCATAGGCCTTCTGGTAAGCAAGCTCCTTGTCAATACGCTGTCGCTCGGCCTGCACTTGCAGTTCTGCGTAACGCCGGCGTTCCTCCTCCGACTTAGCCTCAATACCGAGTGCGGTCAGAGGGTCCAAGCCTGGCGAATAGATCCCCCGAGGGCCGTCCATCACCGTTTGATAGCGGGTCCACTCTTGCGTTGTTAGCCCCCACTCGCGGGCAAGTTCTGTCTGGCTGGCTCCTTGAGAGGAGTTCTTGGTTTGGCTGTTCTGTGTGTTCGAGACGGACGTTGCTTGTCCCGGGGCAGCATGACAAACATAGGCAAGCGCAAAGGTTGCCAAGCCTGCAATGATTCGAGAGAGGCTCGTAGGCTTTACTTTTTTTGAAGGTGCGATCGGGGAATACATAAAAGAGGTCCTATTGCGCGACGGTTACGGTTTGCGGTGTTCCGGACACGTCAAAGCGTGCGTATTTGCCGTCCAGAGCGTTGAGGCGCCAGGCCGTGCCCGCCACCGCGTCACCAGGTCGGATTAGGTAGATCTGGCTTAACTGTGTGCTGCCAGGTGGCGCTACGGACAAAAAGCGCTCGCCGCCCCTGTACTCGATACCGACGACGGTGAAGGGCGGCGCTTGAGGTGTAACGACGCTGGTGCTGGGCTTTGGGGCAGGAGGTGGTTTGCGGGCAACGGCTTTGGGCTTGGAGGGAGCAGCAGGTTGCTTGATCTGGGATTGGCTTAGTTCGTGAATACGGCTATCAAGCGTTTCGACGCTGGCCTTGAGCACTACCAGCTCCCCTGAGGACGCAGCATTACGCGTGAGTTCTTGCGCCGACTCGGTCGCTTGCTTTGCATACGCCTGTACGGCATCGATCCGGTTCGATAACGCCTGCTGGCCGGAGCGGAAGTCCTCGTTGGTCACCAGATGCTTGCCGTCTACCGTGTCCAGTCGCTCATCAACTTTACCCAGTCGTGCCAGCAGTGCATCCAGCGACTCCTTGTCGGCAGTCGCAGCCATACTGTTGCTGAGCTGAGAGAGTTGATGGTGCTGATAGCCCAGCATGCCTGCCAGAATTACAAGGCATAGGCTGAGTATCAGAGTGGTTCGAGTAGGGCGTGATAGGTTCATGGGCGTCCTCGCGCAAAAGCGAAGACACCCTCTCAAACCGATCTCTTGGGTGCAGTAGGAAATAGGTTTTCCACTGCGAATGGTTTTTGGTGTTCTCGGTCAGCCCCCCCATTGGCAATGTAACTACGGGTGAATTGAGCGAGAAACCGAAGGGCTACTCTGCCCAGCAGGAAATATTTCGGCCAGCAAATTCAACTCTCTTATTTTTCGCGGTTTGTTTACAATCGAATAACCTTGATAGACCTCCTCCTTTGGCACGATTGTGTACGGTGTGGCGGAGGTGCAAATGGACGGTAAGAATTTGAAATTTCTGAGCAAACTGCTGAATCGAAGCCATCGAAAGAAAATACGAGAGACACCGAAATTGCAACGCGGTACGCAGCGCCTGAGGATTCGTTATCCCTCGTATAGCTTCGGAGAAGCAACATATGGCGAGCCTATTGTGCATGACTGGCACGAAGGCGCCACGTTGCGCGTAGGGGCATATACCTCTATTGCCTCAGGGGTAGAGATTTTTTTGGGAGGCCATCATCGTACGGATTGGATCAGTTGTTATCCATTTCCGGCAAAGATTGATGAAGCCAGTCATATTCGTGATTACGGCGGTACGAACGGTGATGTCCAGATCGGTAGCGACTGTTGGATAAGTACAAACGCAATGATCCTCTCCGGGGTCACTATCGGCGATGGAGCAGTAGTGGCGGCTGGAGCGGTTGTTACCAAAGATGTAGAGCCGTACGCGGTAGTTGGTGGAAACCCCGCTCGGTTTATTAAGTGGCGGTTTCAGGAACACCAGCGTGATCTGCTCCAAAAATCTAAGTGGTGGACTTGGGCGGAGTCCGAAGTTCGAGCCTGTTCACAGTTACTGTGTTCAGCTGACTTTGAGCAGTTCGAGCGCTATTTAGAAAAGCGGAGTGTTTCTTCGTCGCTTTGTTGATCCTCAAGTTCAAAAAAATGGCCACCCGAAGGTGGCCGCCAAACTATGAAGCAATGAGTTGCCTTGCGAGTGCCATCTCAACAGAATCCCCATCCTGGTTCAGCGAGTCGAGACCAGACTCTGGAACGTCTCCCGACGTGCTTTGAGCCACGGCAATTTTTTTGGCCATCAGCTGCAGGCAAGTAATCTGAGAGCTGCCGGCATAGCCAAAGAAAATCACGCGCACCGGATGCTGCTGCCCAATGCGCCATGACCGCCTGGCTGCCTGTTGTAACGTATACACGTTAAAGCCGGTCTGGAGGAACGCAATTGTCGGAAAGTCGAGCAGATCCAGCCCCGTCTTTACCAGCTCCGGGTTGGTGATCAGCACGTCGATCCCTCTGTCCACCTGGTCGAGGATCCAATCCTCGCGCCTGGCGGTGTCCACGGACGCCCTCAATACCGCCACCTTCAAACCGGCCTGTTCCAGCAACCGTTTCAGTCGAGCGGTGGTGTCGCGAGTGCCGCTGTACACGGTGTAGGCAAGGACTTTGCGGCCTTTGGCTTTTTCCGCCAGGCAGAGTTCGAGCAGTGCTTCTTCCTTTGGCATTGCTTGCTCATCTGCGAAGATCGAGGGCACGAATGCTAAGGTGTCTTTGCTGCGTGGATGCTTAACGATCTCCGGTCGAAAGCAGCAGTCAGGCCAGGCCAGCAGCACGTTGAGCACGACCCCCAGCAGGGTGGTGTCTCGACGAGCCAGTGCCTGACGAAGTTCCTGTGTCAATTTTCCTGCCAGCTGCTGATAGGCTAAAGCCTGTTCTGCAGACATAGTGATGTCGATAAACTCCTCTTGGTACGCCGGCAACACGTTGCCACCGATATCTTTGAGTTTCAGGAAAACGGTAAACGGCAGTACAAAACGGTGAATGCCTTTTGGGCCAAAGCCTGGGGCTTTCACCGTACGTACTGAGAGCTTTTTACCCTTGGCAGTTTTGTGTGACTCGTTGTCCCGCTCAGTGTAGATGTCCTTCAACACGCCGTGATCACGCATGAAAGACATCGCGGCCGGAGCCATACTGCCGCGTGTGTTGGGTTTGTAACCGTCCTCGATCATACGACGAGTAAGGATTCGGAATAGGAGGTAGAACAGGTCGTCGGCATAACCGCCCATGAGGGTGCCGGTCAGCAGCACGGTTTTACGTGCTTTCGCTGCCAGTACTCCCATGGCCTGGCCCTGGGCCGAACCACTGTTCTTGTACTCATGTCCCTCGTCCACTACCAGCAGATCAAAATACCCATCAGGCAACTGCCGCTTGATGAATTCCGTAGGTTGATAGCCACCTTCACCGAAACCAAACTCGATATTGGCCATGGCGCGCTCCATGCGCTTGGCCTGACGGTCGCTAAAGATAAAGTTGCCCTGGGCATCCATCAGATTGATGAATTCACTGACATTGTCGATCAGCATCGAGGCGAGAAAGTCTTCCCCGAAGTCATTCAACAAGCGGTCTGCACGCACAGGGCCAATGGTCGGAATACGGCACATTGATTTGAGTATGGTTGCACGGCGAGTGCCGTTTTCAGCTTTGCCTGGGCGCATAAGCGTCCAGAGTGGGCCTTGGCAATGAGGGCAGCTTCGACGGCGTTCCTCTCGGTAAAACTCCTCGACGGTGATCCGGTTGCCTTCTGGATCCTCCAGAAGATGACCGCAGCTTGGGCAGCTCGCAAGTTGGTATCCGCCGCCAGAGCGACGTGGCCAACATACTGGACGCCAGTGGAACCCCATTCTCATACGGACACGCCCGAGGATGAAGAACTCTTGTCGACCATCATAAGGATCACCCAATTGGTCCCGCAGTTTAAGCAGCTTGACCAGGGTATCGGGTCCGTTGAGTACCCAGACGCGTGCGTCCGGGATGGTTTCAAGAATCTCTCGCCGCCATTTGTAGACCAGGTGCGGAGGCGAAACCACCAGGGTGCGGCGGTAGCCTGCACTGTGCATGACGGCTGCTACGGCGATGGCCATCATGGTTTTTCCAGTGCCCATCTCTGCATTGATAATAGCTGCCTGTTCGTTTCGATCCAGCAACAAGGCGGCAACGGCTTGCACTACCTCGGCTTGCGCTGGGAATGGCTGACGTTTGAGTCCATCCATTACCCGCTGACGGGTTTGGTCGATGAGTCCTGTATAGACCGGTGGGTTAGATCGGTTCAGTGAGTCCAGCAGTTCATCACCAAATTCGTCGATGAATTCGGTCAAACCGATGGTCATGGGTGAAAACGAGGTGTGTGAGAGGTCGTTCATGGCTGTTTCTCCAGTAGGAATGAAACAGGGCATGCACGACACCCCTAGGGGTATGGTGAATACCCTGCGGGTTGGGTAGGGGAATCCCCTATGGGTTGGTGTTGAGTCAGTAGTCCGATGGCAGCAACAGGGTTGTTGCACTTCGGTCCGCTTCGGTGATGATCCATAGCCGGGTTTCATCGCCGGCACTGATGTCGTAACTGGAGAACAAACGCTCCCCAGAGGTCAGAGCCCGTTGGTTACTGTTCCAGTCTTCTTCGGGCAGTTCCCCCCAGTCACCGGAGAAATGCCGCCGCAAGTAAGAGCTTGGATCGAGGTGTCCATGCTCCACCAGGTGGTGCACCGACTGAGTCAGCACTAAGCGGCCAGGTTCAAAGGTCTCCCGTGGCGGGGTGGTTAATGTTGGCTGTGCCACCGCCTCATCAGGTTCATGCGGCGTATCCGCCGATGAACTGATGGTGAGCACGCGGCCTTGGTTGGCAGAGCCTGGCGTCATGTCCCATGCCCGGATGATGGGTACGAAACGATCGGTCAGGATCCTTACCTCGGACACGTTGCCATCCTGGTCTTCGGTGAACTCGGTCTTGCGGACCTTATCTTTGTAAGTATCGCCCTTGAGTACCAGCACCCGGCCGGACTTTGAGGTCACTACACCCGATATCGCGCCGGCAGCCAGGGCTAATGCCAGGTGCCAACGGGAGAGTTCACGCACAGGTGGGCGCGGTTGAGCACCGGTTTGACCAAAGTGCAGGGTGAAGTCCGGCCACATGCCTCGAAGCCGTTTAATCTCTTCACTGAGCTGTTCAGGTTCCAGGCTGATCCGGTAGAAATGTTCCATGTCGGTGACTGCCGGAAGAACCCTGTAGGGCTCCCAGGGCCAACTGCTTGGTAACACTTCGGCACTTAGCGTACCGGCGCCGATGGCCTGAAGGCGTGCGCGTATGTATTTGACATCCTGTGATCGAGCCAGGTCCTGGCGTCGAACACGGATGCCGAAGATCACCACCTGTTTAAAGGTTGGATCGGCTGCGCTGTAGATCCGCAGTTCAGTGAAGTGATTGCACAGCCATCCGCACAGCTCGTCGTCCAGCACATAGTGTGGAACGATGAACACCAGCACGCCGCCGTACTGCAGCAGAGGAAGAGCCCGTTGATAGAACATCTTCTCCAGGCGCCGACGACCGTCACCTTGGTACTGTGAGGCTCCAGCGTGATCAGCGACCAGGTCGCCGTAGGGTGGGTTGAGCCAGAGCAGACCGAAGGCCTGGCGACTGATCATGGTGTCCATCAGGTCGCTGTGCAACACACGATCCAGCAGTGTTTTGCAGTGATCGGCGCGCTCGTGTTCGTACTCGACCGCGTAAGTCTCTACGCGGTCACGTCCGAGTGCATGAGCGGCTTCAGCCAAAGCAACCCCTTCGCCGGCACAAGGATCGAAGATCCTCATCTTGCCGGTCGGGGAGGCTGCCAGAGCCTGCAGCACCAGCTCCAGGGTGGTTTCGTCGGTTGGGTAATAGCCGTTGCGCGCAAAATTGCGTGCCAGGCGTGGGAACATCAAGGCCATGGTGGGCTCCAGAGTATAAGTAGCGCTCAAGAATGAGCGTGAGTTGAGAGCTGCCCCTGGCGAATGAGATCGCCCAGAGCAGGTTCAAGTACGTCGAGTTGCAGCGACAAACGCCAGACCGTGCAAGCGCCAAGCGTTCCCGGAAGGGATTGCAGCATGTCGTTTTGATTGAGTACGTCCATGACCGGTGCGTGCCAGTGAGGCAGTAGCGGTAACGGACAGGTGTCGATGATCAGCGGCCACAGCCTTTGATGAGGTGACTGCCCGCTCTCAAGCAAGGCGTAAGCGAAGTGGTTTGCCCGGTCGGGCTGAGCGCAACGCCGGTCAAACAGCCAAAGGTGAACCAGGCTGCCAAACAACGTCCCGCGTAATTGGCGGGTAGTGCGTTTTTCCAGCATGTCGATGTTGGGGAAGACCGGAAGGCTTCGACCCTCAACGACGATGTGAAACCGACTTAGACCGTTCTCGGAAGAACCGAGGGTTAATCTGGCCAGAAACTCCTGCAGGGCCGTGTCACGGCCCCAGGCGGAGAGAAACACCAGGTTGCGCTGCTCGTCGCAGGCGCAGGCATCAACATACAGGTCTGGGCACTCTTCGATTTGGAAGAGCTGGGTAGGGCTGGGCATATGTACCTCCAGAGTGGAGGGGAGCCCGCCCCGAGGGGCGGCGAGACCCCTCTTGGGTGTGTTGTAGTGATGTGATTTAGCGGTTTAACGCTTTCGTTTCACTGTGAATTTTTTGGACGATGAGCGCTTCTAGTGCCTGGAGCTGAAGGTGGGAGATTTTGGTGTTGAGCGCTTCAAGCCGCTCAATCCGCTCTCCGCTACCTTCTTCATTTCGACAGTAGTCCCAAATGTCCTGGATTTGGTTGGTGATTGCGTCAATTAGGTCAGCGAGTTCGTCAGAACTGAACACGTTGTGGCCCAGATTAAGCTCGGGTTCGTGAGGCTTGAATACCTTGGCTTCTGGGTCAAAAGAGACGGGGTTGTCTTGATATGCGGATTCCACGCCATTCGGACACTCAGCCCACGCTGATCCGGACACCTGTTCCACGATCATTCGGACAGGCAGTCGGAGCGCAGCGACGCAGGGGTGGCATTGTTAGTCTGAGGTGCCCGGCGTCGTCAATTTCTGCGTCCGTTTGCGCATTGATTCACCCTCCAGATTGATCCGATAAGCGTTGTGCACCAGGCGGTCGAGGATGGCATCGGCCAGGGTCGGATCGCCGATCAGTTCGTGCCAGTTGTCCACCGGCATCTGGCTGGTGACGATGGTCGAGCGCTGGCCGTAACGGTCGTCCAGTAGCTCCAGCATGTCGCGCCGTTGCTCGCCGGTGAACGGGGCCAGGCCCCAGTCGTCGAGGATCAGCAGGTCGGTCTTGGCGTAGCTGCTCATCAGCTTGGCGAAGCGGCCGTCGCCATGGGCCAGACCCAGTTCTTCCAGCAAACGTGGCAGGCGCAGGTAGCGCACGCTGTAGCCCTCCCGGCAGGCCTGGTGGGCCAGGGCGCAGGCCAGCCAGGTTTTACCCACGCCGGTGGGCCCGTTGATGATCAGGTTGAGTCCGTCGCGTAACCACTGACCGCTGCTCAGCTGGAGGATCAGCGCCTTGTCGAGTCCGCGCGGGCTGCGGTAGTCGATGTCTTCGAGGCAGGCGTTGTGCTTGAGCCGGGCCTGACGCAGGCGGCTGCTGAGGCGCTTGTCGTCGCGTTCGGTCAGTTCGCGGTCGACCAGCAGGCCGAGGCGTTCCACGAAGCTCAGGCTGTCGATGTCGGGGGTTTTCAGTTGCTCGGCGAGTGCCTTGAGCATGCCGGTCAGGCGCAGGGTCTGGAGCTTGTCCAGGGTCGGATGGGGCAGCATGGTGGGATTCCTTGTGTTCAGTGGTAGTAGCCGGGGCCGCGCAGATTGGCGTGGTCGTCCGGCAGCAGGGGCAGGTTGGCTTGAGCCAACGGCAGGCTTTCCAAACCCTGGCGCAGGATCGATTCGAGGCTCTTGTAGCTGCACGCACCGAGGCTGAGGGCGCGACGGCAGGCCAACTCCAAGCGCACTTCGCCATGGGTCTTGCCCAGGCGCAGGATGCCCAGGCAGGCCCGGTAGCCTTGGGTTGGGTGGATGCGCCGTTCGAGGATGTGGCTGATCACGCCGGCCGTGTTCGGCCCGGTCTGCTCAGCCCAGCGGATCAGCCGTTGTGGCGTCCACTCGGCGTGCTCGCGATGGCTCTTGGGCATGTGCTCGGCCTGTGTGCTGTGCCGGCCCTTGTGCGGTGAGCGAAGGTGGCTGGCCACCCGCTGATTGGCGTGGAAGCACTCCACCGTGCGCGCTGTCAGGCGTACTTCCAGTTGTTTCTTCACCAGTTGGTACGGCACCGAGTAGTAGTGCCCATCAACCTCGACGTGGTAGTCGATGTGCACACGCGCCTTCTTCCACTCGGCATACACGTAGGGTTGCTCCGGCAGCGGCCGCAGCACCGGACGATCCAGGGCTTCGAAGGCCGAGTGCCGGGAGCCCGGCAGCTTGCGAAACGGTCGTCGGTTGAGGCGCTCCAGCAATAAGGCGATGGCGCTGTTGAGTTCGTTCAAGGAGAAGAACTGGCGGTTCCTCAGCGCGGCGAGGATCCAGCGCTCGACCACCTGCACGCCGACCTCGGCCTTAGCCTTGTCGCGCGGCTTACGCGCCCGCGCCGGCACCACCGCCACGCCATAGTGCTCGGCCAGATCGCGGTAGCTCGGGTTGATGTCCGGCTCGTAGCGATGGCTCTTACTCACCGCGCTGCGCAGGTTGTCCGGCACCACGATCTCCGGCACGCCCCCGAGGAAGGCGAAGCAGCGGGTATGCGAGCCCAGCCAGTCCGGCAACTGCTGCGACCAGGTGGCTTCGGCGAAGGTGTAGCTGGAGGCGCCGAGCACCGCGACGAACACCTGCGCCTGGCGGATCTCGCCGCTGTGCCGGTCGATCACCGGCACCGTCTGCCCGGCGTAGTCGACGAACAACTTCTCGCCGACGCGATGTTCCTGGCGCATCACCACGTCCAGCTTGCCCTGCCAGGCCCGGTAGTGCTCGCAGAACCAGCTGTACTGAAAACCCTGCGGCTGGCTCAGGCGATACTCCTGCCAGAGCAGCGCCAGGGTCACGCCGGGGCGACGCAGCTCGGCGTGCACCCAAGACCAATCAGGCAGTGGCCGCTGCTCACTGGGCACCGCAGGGGCCAGTGGGAACAGTTGCTGTTCCAGTTCGGAATCGGACAACGAGCAGGGCCAGGCTAGACCGCTGGCGGCAAAGCGACAGAGGTAATCACCGGCACTGCTGTGGCCTATGCCCAGACTGCGGGAGATCTTACGGACAGACAGCCCGCAATCGAACTTGAGGCGCAACACCTCACGGATTTTACGCATGGACAAACGCTCCACGACGACCTCTCTGCTTCGAAAAAGAGGTCGATGGTAGTGAATAAATCCTGCGTAGCTGCCTGCCTGGAAAGTGTCCGGATGGCCGTGGAATCGGTGTCCGGATGCTCGTGGAATGAGTGTCCGGATCAGCGTGGAATCACTGTCCGGATGTGCGTGGAATGGGTGTCCGAGTCAGCGTGGAATCCGCATTGATACAAAGGACTTTGCCCTATCAGGAATATCTGCCCCAGGTAACGCGGGTGAAGGGCAACGGCTGCATCAGCCTGTTCGGCGGTCAAACCAAGCTCTTCGATGAAAAAATCCCACAGTTCCTCGTTCGTGGATACCTCGTTATTGGCGAGCTGATCCTCAATGTTGTCCAGGGTGGCAACTGTCAGGGTGTTGAAAATTGGGTTCATGTGATGCTCCGTCTATGTGAAGGAGCGCCCATGAGGGAGCCCCTCAAGGGTGGGTGTTGGAACAATCAGAAACTGGAAATAGTCCAGGCCTGTAGTTTGAAGTCCAGCACATAGCCGAGCTCGCTTAGGCGAGTGCATTGCTGGCGTAAGCGCTGACGGTCAACGGTGGTGTCAAGTTTGACCGTGTCGTCCAGAGGCCAGATCGTGCCAAACAGTGCAGCGTCTTGCTCTGCGTTGTTCGTCGAGCTGGGCGGTGCCATCCCAAAGGGGGCATCTTCCGCTGATAACGGTTTGTTTGCGTTGCTCACAGCCGCTGCAGCGGTCAGCGTTTTGCGCTGTTGCAGAGGTTTTGTTTGAGTTGAAGAGGGTTCTTCATCTATAGGGTCTGGCTCGCTCGGTGAGAGCTTGGCAGCATCTTCCGCCGTCAAGTTGTCCACGTCGTCGAGGCTCATGCTTTCGAGCTTCGCACGAATCTCGACCACAAGCCGACCTGATGTTGAGTAGTACGAGGGACGGATTTCCGTGATGAGGAAATCACCCCGGTACTTACCTTCATCGTACTGATCGAGGAGCGCGTCTTTGATGACAAACTCACCGATTGAGGTTGAAAGCCGTCCGACGTTGAACTCGCCATTGCGGCCGCTGATGGTGCGGATGGCCAGTTGGCCTGGGATATTAATCATGGGCAGCTCCACACTGCTATTGGGGTAATGTTGCGAAGGTGTTACTCGCACAATGAAAAAAGCCCGACAAATGTCGGGCTTGGGATAGTGCTGTGAATTTAGAAGGTCTATGGGCAGGAAGTATGGGTTTCTTCCTTGAGTGAGATGTACAGATAGAAAACGCCAGGTGGCGATTCTATGCGGTCAAGTTTTAGGTCCAGCCAGACTCGATCAGGATTGTTGCCGGCAGGCAGCAATCGATAGAGGCCAAAATGGATCTGTGTGCTGTTAGGTTGCAAATGCAGCTCTCGGTATGCCTGCAGGACTACTTCGCCCAGTCGGTCGCTGATAACTGCCGCATCGTGCGGGTTTTCAATGTGAACGGTTTCTTGCCAGGCCCGAGGGGTTAAAACGACAGGCAGCTTGAGCAGGTCAGACGACACAAGGTTAGTGGTGTTTTGCATGTTCAGCTCCAGGTGTGAGAAACCACCTGGCCCGTCCGGGAGGTTGTTTCCCGATGACGGTTTTATCTGCTATGTAATTGTTGCGGCCTTTTACTCAAGGCGACGGTGTTGAGAGACTCACGTTCTCAAGGACTTTAGGCCGGTTACGACCAATAACTTCCTTGATCGAGACGTTGCGTCCAGGTATTGAGCGTCATGGCTTGTTCAGCGGCAGCTCGGGTCCGATAGTATTCGGACGATTCCCTTGATACCGGTTCAAACTCATCATATGTGCCGATGTAATAGCCGGCAGCGCTCTTCAGTATTTGCAGTGGGTACTTGATACCGCATTCGTCGAACGCGAGTTTCCCGTATGCCAAATCCGACGCAGTGCCGGGTTCCGGTGTTTGTAGCTGCATGTCTTCTTCCTCTTCTGTAAATCGTGACCAGCCGCCACCATTAATGGCTGCGTTCACTCCTTCATCCCAAGCACGATTGAGCGCGGGAACGGTCTTAAACAGCCCAGGTACGTTTGGAAGGCCAGCGCGGTGCGCGTCGGCGCCTAGAATATGAGCCTCGATTTCATGCTCGAATTGGGTACATTCGTCTTCAAAGATAACTGCCTTTGCATAAGCAACGCGTATCTCGAGAGCTTGTGTAAATATCGTGCCGATACCGAGGCGTTCTGTGTTGTGCATCATAGTGAGTCTCCAAGGTTTGGAAATCACCATGCCCGGAGGGAGGTGTTCCCGTCGGGTATTGAAGTGGTGAAAGGCACCCCGGAGGGCGCCTTGATTTCAATCATGCAGACTGGCGCATCTCAGCATCAGGCTGTTGTTGAGCAGAGTCCGAATCATCTTCAGCGCCACCTTCTTGATCAGATGAGGGCTCAGCAGAGTCTTTCGGTTTTGCTTGATAGACCGTTTCGCCGTCTACCTTGATCCAGCCGATAAACAAAAGACGCCCCTTGAGACTTGCTCCAGGTTGGCCTTGTTTGTCGCCTTTCTCATAGGTAAAAGAGTCGGCCCAAATATCACCGATACGGAAGCTCACAAGGACCTTCTTTCCTGCATCAACAGCAGCTTGGCTACGACGAATCAGCTTTTCAGCTTCAGCGCCGACGACGTTGCAATCGATGTAAGAGTACTCGGTGTCATCAGATGAACCGCGCAATGCAGCAACAGCGACGGCCATGAATGGCTTGCCTTTGCCGCGTGGTTTCACTTCACGGATACGGTTGAGATAACCAATACCAGTGGTGTGCAGGTCGAAGAATTTGGCTTCGTTGGTTTGAGTAGTGCTCATGGTGATTCTCCAATTTCGAAAAAAGCAGAAAGCGGAGAAACACTTCGCCCTTGGGGGAAAGTATTCCCCGCGAGGGTGGGTAGAGCTAAAGGTGTGTTTTAGTGCAGGAACTTAATCGAAGCGATCAACACGCCAACGGCGGCCGACAACATGACGCCCATGCGAATAGTGAGTTTGACCTCAAGCTGAGAGATGTCAGTCTTCAACTCAGCGACAAGGTCGGTACGAAGAGCTGTGATATCAGATTTGGTAGCCAAACGTGAAAACATATCAGCCTCCAAAGCATCAATGACAGCGTTAGCTTTCTGTTCCGGAACATTGATCGAGATCAGTGCTTGGTAGAGAGCCAGTTCAGTTTTCATCAGACCTCCAAAAAATTAGAGAGGCCTGCCCTGACGGGGAAGGCCCGTCGAGGGTGGGGAAGGTGCTTCCATCGACTAAGTCGACTGATCGCGCTACCGGAAGCTATGGCGATCTTGGGAGTGGATCAATGCGGTAAACCGCATCGTAGTCTTGCGGATCCAGACTACTTGGGCATGTTGCTGACGACGTCAGCGATACATGTGCAGATCATGGAAATACAATTGTCAATTGTCAAGCCCCTGCTATAAAAACACTGAGAAGGCCTTCCCAGTGGGAAGGCTTCGTTCAGGGGTGAGCGTTTCTGTCTCAGCAAGTCGCGGGCGCCATTGAGCCTGCCGTTGCCTTCGTACGCCGTTTACGAGAGGGCTTTTGAACCTCTCGTGTGTTTGCCGCATACCAAAGGTTCAAATCGACCCCTTTACGAGCCATTGCTGGCAGGTGATCCATCTCACGGACAACGTGGTCAGGTACACAAGGAGGTGGAAGTAGCCCTTGATTGGGGGCTTGGGAGAGGGGAGCGGTAGACGCAGCGCTGGTTTTCTTCACCACACTCAGGAATTCCCGAGTGACAGTGCCGAGTGCGAAACCGAGGCCATAAGTGAGTTTGGACATGGTGATTCTCCTGCAGGTTGAGATGCGGAGAAAACACAGGCCCTGTCGGGGAAGTGATTCCCCGCGAGGTGAGTTGCATTAGGTGCTTCTATCGACGGTTGCCGACCGACCGCGCTACCAGAAGCTCAGCGGTCTTGGGCGGATCAGACACGGTTATCGTGTCGCAGTCTTTAAGATCCTGACTGCCTGGGCATGATGCTGACGACGTCAACAAGGCACGTTCATATATTCGAAGAGGGATAGGTATGTGTCAAGCGGGGGAGGGAAATTACTGGCGGGGGCAAATGCGGATTGAACTCGATAGGGAAGCTACCGAAAGTAGCTGTGTCAGTAGCTACCTTCGGTTGTAGTTAGACACGTCACTCAGAAAAAAATACCACCTGTGAGAGATTGGGGCGTCATCGATCCCTGGGCTGTGATCTGAACGTCTCATTTTCTTCACCTGGCCGATTATCGTGGCTGAGGCCAGCAAACATAAGGCACGCATCCGCGCACAAAAGGAGCCCTGCGTTTCGCCGGCGGGCCACCGGCAGGGAAAAGCAGCTACCAAAGGGTAGCCTGATAATCCTTCGCAAGATCATCAGGCTACCCTTTAAGTGAGCTTTAAAAAGCGTGGGCCACAACACCAGTGTGGCCCTTAGATTAAGGTGCTTCGAACCTCAACAAAGCCCTATGTGCCTATGAACTCGCAATTCACGAGTTAGACGGCTGCGTGTCTGGCTTGAACAGGGAGACACAGGGAGAGCTTTGAACCAGATCCGCACGCCCTTCCCGGAGCTAAGCGTGCTTTGGGGTTGGTGATGAGGCAAGCTGCATCACCGGGCGCTACTGATGACCGCCAGTAGCCAACGGGGTGGAAACGTTGTTGCGTGCATTATGTTGATAGGTCGGGGGATATGCAACCTGGCACCTACCTAAACGCCCATTTTTGGGTCAGTTAACGGCGACAATTGCACCTTCGGGTACGGCTGGAGGAATTGAAATTCCGGTAGCTCCAGCAACCGGTGAAATTAGCATTCCAGATCGCTTCACACCGACGACTGCCGACTGGGTCAAGTCAACTAACGCTGATGGCATGCCTGATGGCGCAACACCGTTGAAATAGGTGTAGGTGGTTCCTCCTGCGATATAAGACTCAACGCCAACGGGTTTTACAAACCAGGCTGGCAGGCTGAGCGCAGAGCCGTTAAGTGTTCCACTAAAGCCCGGGTTGGACTGAGCAAACCCGGTTGCTGCGGATCGGTAAACCAGAAAATTGCGGCTTAAGGAATCGAGTGTTGCGTCATCAGAGACGCGTTGGGCCTGATGCTGGTTTTCGATGGACAACCCGGTGGCAATGATCAAAATCATCAAGACGGCCCATTGCAATGTCATGGTTGAGACTCCGTTGAAACCAGGCCTACTCGCGTTATAGCTCTGGGCATTCAGTTAGTTGCGCTATTCAGTATTCAGGTTGGCAAGGGTGAGCTTGGGTTGAGTTCAAGGTGTGAACTCGGTTAAAGAAATTACACCGTCGCCGCAGGTATAGGGTTGCGATGTCACTCGGTATGAACTGCCACCCGGCACCATAAAACCAGTCGATGTCATCTTGGTGCCCACATCATATGTGTGTACAGAGTCTGTTACGGTGATCCATGAGCCGTAAAATACAGCGGCTGTCATCTGGTATCTGTTTCCGCAGGTGCCACCGTAACCATTACCGCCATAGGCTGTAACGAAGATGGGAGATGTACCCGTGTTCGTTCGAGTTACGCTGCCCCAATAAGTACCGGCGGACGCTAGGCTTCCAGGCCTGGCGTTGCTTCCTTTCCATACACCCTGTTGGCAAGACAGCATTATTCCAACAGCACTTTTTGCAATAAGCGTGCGATCAGTACAGGCCGCACCTTCTGTAGCAAGACCACCCACGGAGAGGTATTCGTTGGTCGTGATTCGATCATAGGCAACAACCTTACCGGTTGACGTGATCTTTCCGCCCCACAGCTCACCACCGGTTGAGAAGTTTTTGTTGTTATAGACTTTGACCCAGTCTGGACTGTCTTGGTATATACCGCCGCCCCACTTTTCGCTGTACCAACCGGTGTCACCTCGCGTTCTGAACCAGCCACCGGTGTAGGTTTCGCCAGTGACATTGGCGGTTGCCGCGTTGACATTGGCGGTGGCGGTGACATTGCGGGCTGTAACGTCGCCCCCCGTGGTGACATTACCTGAGGCCGTGATGTTTCCCGCATTGTTAATGTTGTGGTTCCCCATCCCGAGGTCAGTATTCATCCTGTTGAATTCTGGATGGTTGGGCACCGCATTTCGATACAGGTAGTCATTGGCCAGCGCACCATCCATGAGGAAGAGTGCGCTCGCGGTATGTCCTGGGCCTGGCGCCATGGCGTAGTTACTTAGCGCGACCTGCCAGCCGCCCCGTACCCCCTGAACGATATTCGGGTTGGTTTTTGAAATAAAACCACCAGGGCCACCGAGGTTTTCGGCGATGGCACGAATGCCCATCTCTGGAATGGCCTGCCCACCGGTGGTGACCACGATTGCTTCCAACTGGTTGGGGTTGGGTTTTCGGGCAAGGCCGAGGATGGTTTGTCCGAAAACATTGGTGGGGCTAAAGCCAGCGGGAAGGTAGTTGGTGTTGATCAGCATCGGTACTGTTATCTGAACCGGCACAGTGGCCGACGCGTTGGCCAATACAGTGCTGAAGTTGTCCTTCAGGTACTTGGCTTGAGCTTCGGCGATCGTTCTTTGTTGGTCGGCGGCAATGCGATAATCCTGAGCGTCCATCTGCTTGATTTGCCATACGATGGCAAAGGTCACAACGATGGAAAGTACGACCAATCCGATCGCCATGTCCAAGCTCAAGAATCCCCGCTGTTTGTTTTTACTGGTCATTCCAGAGGCTCCTAGATGATTGGTGCGCGATGTCTTGATCGAGCAAGCTGACCTTTCCGGCATGGACTTTTTCCCGGATACCTGGTCCGTCATCGCCCGTGAACAGCAGGCTCTGCAATGTCAGACGGCGGCTCCCATCAGAACCCTTCGACAAAGACTGGTGAATGACGGCCACCAGGCCCTTGGAAAGCAGTTCCCGGGCGTTATTCAGTAATGGCTGAGCCAAGGCTGATATGCGCTCAATCCCTTGAGTGACACTGCCGGCATGGCCTGTGCAAATAATGAGGTGGCCATTGATGGAGGCCTGAATGACCTGAGCTGCCGTCGAGCTGTCGCGAATCTCTCCGACAAACAGCAAGTCAGCTCTTGTGCGTAGCGCCAGGATCAATGCCTCCTCATACCCTCCCATGCGTCGAGAAACTGGAACTTGGATACATCGACCATCACCGTGGCGACCATTCAGATAGGGTTCTGGAGGATCCTCGACCGCAACACAAATACCGCCCCAGGCTTCAAGGCGAGCTTTCACGAGGGATGCCGCACTGGATGTTTTCCCTGTGCCCATTTCTCCGCAGATGAAGATCAGGCCGCGCACCGTGTCGCTCATCAGTGCGTCCTGGAGGTAATCGGGCAGGCCCAGCATGTCCAATGGGCGGATTTGAACCGAGGACTTGCTCAGGACAAACACTGGGTTGCCGTTTAAGTCCAGTAACTGGGTGACGCGAAGAACCACACCATCTTCAATCAGGGCAAATTCCGGGTCCTGAGTTGCAGCATGCTTTTCCTTACATAGCCCCCGCAAGCGCTCAAGGTCTGCCTGCCATTCGGCGGGCGCTTCAACTCTTCGCGCCTGCCCCGGAAGGCCTTTGGCGTCGGCAAATCCGTCACCTAAATACAGGTCGACGAATTCAGCATCGGAGATCACGCTCACGCAAGACTCCTCTAGTACGAAGTCCAAGCGATGGTATTGGCGTCCGAAGAGCAGCTGGTCGACGCCGCCACGGCGGTGACTTCGCCAGCAATGGCAGTACCACCGTTGATTGCCGTCGTCGTCTGTTTGTCCTTAGCCATATTTGAGGCGAGGGTAATGCAGGCCGCTTTGGGGAGGTTTCTTTCGGTGATGGTAAAGGTCATGCCATTGCTGATCACGGTAACAACACCGTTCCAGCGGTTAGCCAAGGTTGCGCCGTTGATGCTCATGCCACCGGTGGCCTCGAGGTTGATCAAAGATGGCACCAAGTCGGTGCCAGTGACGGCGTACCCGGTTGTGCTTTTCAATCTTTTTGTATTGGCCAGCAACGTGCCGAGGTTGCTTTGTTCAATAGTGACGTCCGAGCTGCCGAACGTTCTGTAACCCAGGAACACGATGAAGCCCAATGCCACGGCGATCAGCATTAGCCAGAATAGCCCATCCAAAGAAAGGAATCCCCGTTGGGCGTGGTGAGTATTTGTTGGCATTTTTTCGTACCTCGTTTTTTGTGTGCGGTTGAGTTAAAGCGTTTCAGTTACGGTGCCCGCCAGCTGGAATATCCCTATCACCACCAGAATCATCATGATTCCCATGGTCATAGAGGACACGCCGATAAGGGACTTGGCGATTGCCTCGACGCGTTGAAGTGTTTGTTCCAACCAGCGGTTGGAAAAACGCTCCATCGATTCGGCAAACCCTTTACGTGTGGCGAGTACTTCAAGAAAGTGCATGGCCATAGGGTCGGGGAATTCATGACCTGCGAGTTTCAGCGCATTGCCGAAGTTTTTGCCGGCGCTGACACCGTAGTGAATGGCGCTCAGCCGTTCCTTCAGCCACGGTGAGGCATTGCGCTGCAGAGACTTCAACGCATCGAGCTGGTTGATGCCTGAACGCAACATCACGGCCATGTTGAGAAGGAAGATCGAGCCGTGCAGAGCCTTGTAGACTGACCAGGGAGGGAACCTTTCTGCTCGTACCCTCAAGGTCTGGAGGATCTTGTTCAGTTGCAGCTTCCATGACGGGCTGGCAGCGTTGATCTGAAGCCCGCAAAATACTGGCAGGGTTACAATAGAAACCAGGATGAATACGACCACGCCTATCAATGTCACCAGCCCGTAATGGGTGACGAAGTTCGATAGGGCGTAGAGGAACGCTGGCACGCCTGTCCAGGCCTCGGGATTGGAGCGCTTTGTCATAGAGGGCACCATCCATACGGCGATGACGTATAGCAGCGCCGCCATCACGCTCCACACCACCGACGGGAAAACAGTGGCAGAGGCGACGAGCTTGCTGATCCGTTGGCGTATTTCAATGATCCTCACGCAGTCCCGAAAAGCCTGCACCAGGTTGCCGGTTTCTTCCCCGGAAGAGATCAATGAGTTTTCGTCATAAGGAACCCAGCCTTCGCAGGAAACGCTTAACGATTTCCCCCCTTTTACTGATTGCGCGATATCCCGGCAGGCGAGGGATACGGGGTGCTGTTTCTGGCCGTTATCACTGAATGCGCGGGCCACGGTGTGTAGGGCGTCCTCAAGCGACACGCCATCCTCATAAATGCCCATGAGGCTTTCATAGAACTGGATTCGTTCGTTCTTACCAAACTGCTTGGCGTAGAAGGTTTCGGCCCAACGCTTCAACATCCCCCTCAAGTCACTCAGCATGGGCGAGCTCCAGGATTTGTCGGTCAAAGTCCAATGGACCTACCATCATTTCGGCGTGGCGTGGGTCGACCACACCCTGTTTTATTTTGATGATCGTATGCGCCGTTTTGGTAATGCCTCCCATCTCGGCGACCCAATAACGGCGAGCTGCACTGGCCCCCTGTTCATTAAAAACACGCATGAAATTGAGGTCTGTCAGTAGGGCTTCTGCAACGCCCGTTCGGCCTACAACGCCCATGCCTTTGCAGTAAGGACATCCGGGACCTTTCAAAAAGGTCAACTCAATCGCATTGAGTCCCCTCAGTCGCTCTAAAAGCCCACTGCTCAGCTGATCGAGGTGTGTAGAACTGGGTAGGCGACAGTGTGGGCACAGCTCAGGCAACAGTGATTGATTCACGACGCCGGTCATCAGAGCAGGGTCTGTGACCAAGTGCCTGTCGACGCCCATGTCGATCAATCGTTGCAGGGTGGCCACTGAATTGTTGGTGTGCAGGGTGGAGAACACCAGGTGACCTGTCATTCCGCCACGGAAAGCTGCTTGGGCTGAGGCAAGGTCCCGAATTTCCCCGTACATCAAAATGTCAGGATCGAGGCGCATGGTATTGGTGATACCGTCATTCCAGGTCTCGCCGGCCCCCAGGGGGGACTGGTTGGCGAGCAGGGCATATTCAGGTGGATCCTCCATTGTCAGAATGTGTTTGGTGCCTGCGCATTCTTCATGGAGTAGATTTAGGTTGACCTGCAACGACTTTGATTTACCGGAGCCGGTCGGCCCGGTAATAAGGTTCACGCCATAAGGCAAACTGCGGATACGGTTGAACGCCTCAATTTGCTGGGGCAGAAAGCCAAGGTCCTCCAGTGTCATCTTAGTTTTGTCGTCATACAGAAGACGCAACACCATCAAGGGGCCATCAACGAGCGGCCGGGTGGCGACCCGGGCGCCGAACAAACCGAGTTGTTCCACATAGGCACGCTTTATTCGAGCGTCCTGGCTGACCTGGGGCTGGTAGTGATCTTTCGCTACATCGCACATGCTGTTGTAGAGCGACGAGCAGAGCTCCATGCCCACCTGGCTCTGATGTTGTTCTGCTTCCCACAAAAGTCCGTGGATACGGAAAAAAATTCGAGTTATATCGTGACCTACGACAAAGTGAACGTCGCTCGCATTACGGCGGTGAGCTTCACCGAGAAGTTGGACCACCTGAGCCTGGCGCTTCGTTTCGGTGGTCGATAGGGCTCCACTATTTACATCTTCATTCGCCTGGTAGAGCGCCTTGATCGTGCTCATCGAGCAGACCTTGACTTCAAAGTGATGATTCTCGTGTTCCAACTGATCCTCGAAGGCCATGACATAGGCATCCGTCTGATGCTGGGCAGAGACGTACAAAATTCCATCGCTGGTCAACGCGCACAGTTGGCGCAGCTCCGGTTTCAGTTCAAACGGTCCTCCAGTGGCCGTTAGCAGTGTCTGGCGCGAGATTAGCAACGCTGCTGCAGACTCATCCGCGCACGGTTCTGTTGTATCCGGCGTTTCAACCAAGGTCGTCATTGCATTGCTCCCTCAAGGTTGTGCTGGAATTAACCCAGGTAGGGCAGGAGGGAACGGAGGAACACTGGGAGTGGGCTCTTTATTTGTGGTGACGTTAATGGGTGGTTGGTTCGAAAAACCGAGCGGATAGCGCTTGCCTCCACGCTCAAGGGTCACGTTTTCAACGGTAAGCGTGGCAACGCGAAACCCTCCGGGCAGTTCCTTTGAGGATACCTCGGCGTCTACTTCAAACCCGCCACTGTAGAGCAAGGTTGCACGCAACCGTTTTCCAGAGCCGAAGACGGCTTTCACCACAGGTAGGTCTTGCTGCGCTTCAGTGCTGCGGGTCACAGATGTTGTTGATGGTGGGAAACTTCCTTGAGGGAAGATTGTGGACGCAGGCTGCGCCGCCACATTTTGATCTTCGCCAGTAATGGATCTTTCCGCCTTAGCCCTTTCAGCCTTGGCATTCAAAAGAATCGTCTGGCTTTGAATGATGGCCAGCTCTCCAACGTTCACCCCAGATGGAGAGTTTTCATTCGCCCAGCTCAGCGGTGCCCCGAAAGCAATAATTGAAAACCAAAAGCACAGCGTTTTATTTCGCATAAAGGTCACCTATTACTGACCAGATAAGATGGCCGGACTTATATTCGGTTTTGATTTCACGCAGCCGCAGGCCTTGACTGGGAGCGCCGGATAGAGAATCCAGCGGAGTAATTCCAGTGGCGTAGCGCAGCTCGAATAGCTTCCATTGGGGCGGTGGTGGCGGTGGTGGAGCAGGCTGACCAGGTATCGCTGGTTGGATCGGCACAACGACTGGCACTTCTTTCAGCACGGGGCTCTGTGTGAAGCTATGCAGCCAAGAAGACAGATTCGCCAGCATCACGATGGCTTCTTTGAGCGGTTCATCACCTGCTGCGGGAATCGACAGGTCGAATTTCAAGGTCGCCGTGTTGCCTTCGTCGAAGAAGGCTGGTCGATCAGAAAAGTGGCCCTGGGTAGCCTGTATGAGTTTGTCGGCCGTGCTATTGCCCGAGCGCTTGTAGGAGGACAGTACCTGTGAGCCATCGCAGATGGCGCTTGTGAACTGCCATCCCTGGATGGACAAGGGCAGTTGATAAATGACGTTGCTGCAATCCTCAATAAAATCTGCAACAGAGGGACGCTTGGCCCAAGGGTGTTCCAGTGCTTGGGGTGTTTGTTCAACACCTGACTCTTTTTGTAGCCTGGCCAACTCCTCGAGGCGTCGTTGTTCAGCCTGGAAAGCAGCCTCCTTTGCGATTTGTGCTTGATGATTCTGCCATTGAGCCCAGCCGATGACGCCGGCAGCGACTATCACTCCAAGAATCACCAGCTGCACCAGTTCGGCTTTGGACAGCCCAAAAACGAGAGGCCGAAGTCGGTACTCGCGTTTGAGTTGAGAGGGTTGAAGCAGCTGTTCGACGTCCAGCGGCTGCCCACCCATTTCAAACTCGGTAGGCAGGTACTCATGGGTAAAATTGATGCCACGGCTTCGCTGCTGCACCACCCGACGACGGACCTCGTCGCCTGTACCGATCATGTCGCAGCCTGAAATTACGCCGCCTTGATACACGGCGACCAGGGCGTATTGGTCAATATCAGGGGCCGTCCTCCAGGCCGCGATCCACGAATCACCCAGCTGTCCTGCCAAAGTGGCCGCGAGCGAGTACATTCCCTTGGTAACATCGTCGCTGCGTGCCACGAAGCCTGCCTGAATGATGGCCGGAGTTCTTCGAATAGCGACAATATCCAGTTGATGCTCTCGGCCATACTGCCGCGCTTCTTTCATGTGGCCGGTGACGCTGCCCAGCGGGTGCCAGCGCAGGCCAGTGACAAATGATTTGCCTCTATGCTGCAGTACCTGGACCCGAGCAGAGCGTGTGCTTTTTGAGGGTTGCGCGACCATGATTTATCCCTTAAATCCTGCGCAATGCAGCAGTGGGCTAGGGCAAGCGTTCCATGGGGCGTTGGCAGCGGGTGTATTCAGCGCACTGGGACTGTCTGTGTCGCTGTCTACAACAGGCGTGATGAGTACCACCAGAACATTATGGTTCGTGCTTCGGATACGGCTGCCGCCTAAACCGAAGAAGCCAGGATCGCCCACGCCTGACTTAGTCGCGTTTTCGCTGTTCTCCTCAAAGCCGGTCAGCACCAGTGTTTGACCGCTGCGCAATTTGACTTTAGGCGACAGATTCTTGGTGTCGTAGTCAGCTGTCTGGACGCTGGAGCCATTACTGGTAAAGGTGGTAAAGGTTGGTTTGCTGCTCATGCTCAGGGTGATCATCAGCAGCATGTTGTCCTGGTCGATGATTCGAGGAAGCAACATCATGTTGAAACCGCTGGTGATTGTCGCGGGAGTGAGCGATGTGGACGATCCAACGGAGGCCGTTGTGGTTGTCGAGCTTGATGCGACATAGCTTTGCACGTTGCCGATCTGGATGGGGGCGGGCTGCAAATTAAGTGTTGTGACCGAGGGCGAGCGGACGTTCGAAATTCGCCCCTGTTCTGAAAGTGCTTTTATGATCAGGTTGGAGCCGGCCCAGGGGGACTTCGATGTGTCCAGAATGCTCAGGGAACCGGAGACGGCTCCGGTGCTGATCCCCGTGGTGGCATTTTTCAGGGAAAAGCCCCATTTGTTGTTCAGGTTTTTGTAGACCGCCGTCCAGTCCAAGCCCGTCTGGTCTCTGTCGGTCAGGGATACCTCGAAAACTTTGACATTGAACAGCACCTGGCGAGTGATGCTACGGTTGATCGAGTTCAAGTATTTGGCAACGTTTGAAAGCACTTCTGGTCGGTCACTGACCGTCAGGGTGCCAGTGGATCGAGAAAGGAACATGCGCCCTTGGGGTTGCTGGCTCAACATCGCCTTGATGTTTTTTTCGATGTCACCGATCAGTGATGTCTTGATGGTGACGGTGGTGCTCTGGTTACTGCCTGACTCACCCGAGGCGCCTGTGGACGAAGAACCACCCCCTCCGCCTCCGTTGCCGCTTCCACTGCCTGTGGCCGTGAGCAAGCCCGATTTCACGGTGCTCTCGATGACCTGGTCATCACCAAAGGCCCAAACATCGAACGTTTTGGTATCGAAGTAGGTGATGCGTACGCTGCGATCATCGGAGGAGTAGTTCCACACCAGACCTTGTTGAGCTGTGACTTGATTCAACAAATCTGACAGTTTGCCGCTGTACTTAACAGGGAATGCACTCGGCGCAGACAACCCGGCCATACTCATTGATCGGGCGTTGCTCGGCATGTTGCCGATGACACCGGCCGGCATGAAGCTGGCCAGGTTGTCAGGAGCATTCAACACCGGGGGAGCTGTTGGACCTGAGCTGCCTTGGTTTGAGTTGGACAGGACGCTTGGATCGATGGCATCAGGAGCTACGATGACTGGAACGCCACATTCGCTGGTGATGTAGTGCGCAACCTCTGCGATCCCCACGTTATAGGAAGGACGATAGGTAATGTCGCAATCCATGGCCAGCGGTAAACCACGCTTGGCAACCATCGGTTGTTTTGATACCCAGGGTTTGTCGCTAAACACTACCGTATCGCGTGCAGGCTCTTGCTGCTGGTTCCTCAAGAAACGGCTGTATTGGGAGGCAGTCGCAGCGTCATTTTCGGCGCGACTGGCCGACTCATTAACACGCTGCACGGCGCAAGCGCTAATCAGCACCACCGTCATTGACAGGGTAATGCCCCGAATCCAGAGACGTGCAGCCATCATTGTTTCCTCTCGGCAATGTAAATCAGACGTTGTGATGAACTGCCGTCAACCACAAAAGATCGGGGGGCGCCGTCATACAGCGGGAAAATTTCTTTGATGGCTTGCTGGAAACTGCCCTCGAATCGAAGCGGCGCATCGATGGGGTAGTCCAGATCGTCAACCTTCCAGATCAGCTTCCAGTTGGCCGTTGCTGCCCAGCCTTCTACGGTCTGACGTAGAGTTGAGCCAGTGGAAGCGGTCCATACTTGGGGCAGTGGTTTGGACGCCTGAACCACCTTGGCGGTCGATGGTTGTGTGGGAACGACAGTTGCCGGCTTGGTGGTATTTGGAGCTGGGGAACTGCTTTTGAGTGTCGAAGACGCCGCTACAGCTTGTGCGGACGGCTGAGTAATAGGGCCATCCTTGGCAGGTGCTACTGGGGTGGACAACGGTTTAGCGGGTGCGGAAGTTGAAGAGCTCGCTGTGATAGGTGCAGAGGGCGGCACAGCCGCTACCACTACTGCGCCACTCGAAGCGTCAGTCGCTGCAGGTGCTGGGGTAGGCAGCGTATTGGTGTGTGCGATTTGAGTTTTTGCAAGTTGTGGGGAGTCGGGGAGCTGGTAGCCTGGACGCAGCACGTAACAAACCTGCCGATTCACCTCATCGACCTTCACCTGCCAGGCCGGGCCGGCGAGCACTTGCAGGGTGTTACGCAGGGTCATTGGCCCTAGCTTGTACTGGGCTGCGGGAAGCGGCCGGGTATAAAGGATGTTGACGTGGCCGATGTCTGCCGAACAAAGGGTGTAGCCCGAACGGTCCACGACGTATTGCATGGCATCACGTACGTTAGGGCGCATATTGGCAGGAATGCTGATGTCGATGATTTGAGCCATCAGGTCACGCTGATCCGAGTCCGGCAATGTGCTGACCAGGGTGTAGCGGCCATAGCGCACGACCGGCTCTTTTTCAGCAACGGCGCCGCGTGGGTAGAGGTCCGGCGCTAGCATGTCCGGATTACGACTGCTGTCGAAAGCGGGTTTGGGTGTCTGCGCCGTTTGGGTCGTGCAGCTGGCGATTAACGCGAGCAGCGAGAGCGTGGTGACGTGCCTGATCATGTGCCGAGAGGCCCCCTTTGATGATGGGGGAACGGTGACAGGCTGTTATCAACGGCGCAGTAGGAAATAGAAAACTGCGTCTTGAGGTATTTACGCAAGATCAGATGATGTCGTTATGATGCTGCTGGTGACAATGGATGACTGGGGCGAAATGAGGCTTGAGGAGAGGCTTAATGAATGTATTTGCGTTGATCAATAGTCCCACCGAGGCTATTCCTCTAACGGAGGACAATTTCTACAGACGAACAAATCGAAAGCCTCCATACATTCAGAGTATAGGAGGCAAGATGAATTCGTACGCGCTCTGTCCGTCCTGCCAGAATCCAATCCTGTTGGTGAACAGAACCGCAACTGAAACCCGCAGTGGAAGCTTTTATGCTAGGCATAACAAAGGCGATGTTGCAGGCGTTGCTGATTATAACGAACATAAATATCTAAACTGCCCTCTTGCCAACCCGGCCAGGATGGACGAGAAGAAGAGGCGTCCGCCAGCTCGTCAAGGGCAAAGTGATGAGGTCAAGCGTGCACTGATTGAAGCCTTCGATTTGGTGATGAGCTTCATTGAGAGCGATACTGGGATTAAGTTTCAAGATTCAATAGTAGAAGATATGCTGGACGACTTCTCCAAGAATAGAGGGTACGAGTATGCAGCTATCAACTTGTATAATCTCCCCTATGCTTTTGCGTACATGACGGAATCTAAAGATATATTTGGATGTTCTGTTGGCTCCGATATTGCTGATGCAATTAGCAAGTTTTCCACGGGTTTCTCGATTAGGTCGTTAGGTCGTAGTAACTATGTCAGGAGAAATGAGCAGAGCCGTAGCAAGATTAGACTGCTGTTCTATGGGCACGCTGAATCGCTGAAAGACGGTGGTGATGAGGCTGTTGTCATGCGCATTGTGGAGATTCCACCTGGTGCAGGCGTCGATACTGCGCAGCTACTTTATGAAAAGCGTATCACTCTTGATGGTGCCAAGTTTTTTAATTATTACATGAAACGTAAACGTCGAGTGGAGATGGCTCGATCAAGATTGAAGTAACAGGACTTCTTTTAGCTGTGAGTTCAGGACGACCGTTATTTCTTCGTGGCCGAAGGGGTACTGGTCCAGTTCATCCAAGACTGACTCTACGAAATAGGCTGGTACAATGAACTCTTGGTTCAGACAATGTGATGCCATTGAAGTGACCATCTCACAGAGCTTTTCCTGATCGGCGATTCGCGCCTTGATATCTTTGTAGAGCTCAGGTGCGACCGTTTTGGCCAGCTCGCAAAGCAGCTCAATTTTTACGGCGGCATGCAGAATGAGGTTTTTCCTGTAGTCGAGTGTGGGGGCTGGTTGGGCAAACTTCATATTGGCCTCCTGAAAAATGGCGATGGATTTGACAGCGGTCATGCTGGCAGCTTTGCGTTTTTTATTCAGCCGAAATTGAAGAGTGCGAGTGTTTGGGATTTTCCTATTGGGTCTAGTTCACAGGCTAGCCGACAACTCGGACCTCGCGTTGGCGGCGGCATCTGGCTCAATCAGGTCACTGGCCAATTGGCGTTTATCCAGCAGCATTTGCCAGAGCTGCTGATCAATGGTGTTTTCCACCAGTGGGATTTTGACCACGACCATGCGTAGCTGCCCATTTCGATAGGCTCTGTCCTCAGCCTGGTCCTGTAACCCTGGCGTCCAGGGTAGGCCCAGGAACATGACGTAGTTGGCAGCCGTCAGGTTGTTGCCGGTACCGGCCGCAGAGGTGGTGGCTGCGAAGATACGGGTGTCAGGATCGCTTTGAAATTTGTCGATCGCTTTCTGCCGTTTAACAACAGTGTCACTGCCAACCACCGTGACGCAACCGTAGCCGGCATGCTCGCACTGAGTACGCAAAGTCCCTACGGTGTCTTTGAACTCACAGAACAAGATAACCTTGTCCTCCGCGTCCAGCTCGCATAGCAGCTCCATGACGACGCTAACCTTCACCTGCTCCAGCAACTGACGCAATGATCCCAGCCTGGCCAGGCTAGGCCTGTCTTCGAGACGTATCCGATCATACTCACGGCGCTCCTCGACAGATAGCTCTACCGGAAATTTTTGCCGCTGCTTACCCTTGAGTCCCGGCAACACATCCTTGCGGCGACGAAGCATCCAGTCGCCAATCGCGTCCCGCAGGCTCTTTCGAAAGTCCTGACTGCCGGCGAACTGTTCGCAGAACTCTTTAAGGGGTAGCTTACCAACGGGGTGACCGGACAGGCGCAGGAGCGTGTGAAGTTCGGACTCTCGATTGAGTACCGGTGTCCCTGTGAGCAGGTAGCGATTAGGCACCTTGGCCGCGATGTCGAATCCGTGGCGCGTCCAGGCAGCGGTAGGGTCTTTAAGGCGGTGAGCTTCGTCGATGATCATCACTTCAAAGTGGCCTGCCTGCAGTACAAAATCGCCCAAGCGCTCATAGTTGGTGATAATCCACTGTGATGCTGGATCAAAGACCTGCTGGCCAATCAATGCGTCGGGATACACCATCTGGATTTCGCGTTGCCAGTTGATGATTAGCGTCGATAGGGTGATGACCAAGATGGGTTTATCGGCCGCCCGGACAGCGGCGGCAATGATTGCTTGGCGTGTTTTGCCCAGGCCCATATCATCGGCGAGCAACGCACTGGTCCGTTGCAGTAAATGCCGGATGCCCGCCGGTTGATGGCCCAGTAATGAGTGCTCCGCCAAGGCCTGATCGATTTGTTCAGTGGTAAATTCTGTCCGTTCGATGGATGGCACAGCGGCAAGGTAAACGTCGGTTGAAACGTCTTCGTTACCTGACTGGGCAGCGCGTTCTTGGGGCGGGCCTCCGAGGCTGATGCGGGTGATTTCATCAGCGGGGACAATAGATCCGTCGGTTAGCAGTTCCTGCACAGTATCGAGAATCTCGAATTGATCCTCCGACAACCCAAGCTCCAGGATGAGGTTACTGCGCACTAGTTCGGTACTGGCATCGATGCGCCAGGACTTGGATTGTCCGAGGAAAATACCGTGCATACGCCGAGAGACGGCGACTGCTCCAGGGTGGTAGTCACCCGACAGCAAAATGCCTCCATGAGCCAGTGGTGCAATTCGTAAAGTCAGTCCCCAGGTAAATGCTTGGCGATCCGGGGCTTGCTGCGCTGCTGCCAGCTTTGCAGAGAAGGTCTGCCAGCTTTCGTTGAAGCGGTTCTCTGTCAACTCCATCAGACGATGGAAGAGCAGGTCCAGGTCATCGAGCAATTTACCTTTGGGCAAACGCCAATAGCGATGTTGGGGATGCTCGGCACGGCGGATGTAGAAGCCATCACGCTCAAGAAAAAGGCGGTTGGCTCCCTCGACGTACTGCAGCAGTATGCCGAAGTCGTAGCCATCAAAAATGACCTTTTCGACCAAGTCCTGCCGCCGATTCATCAGTCGCGGGCGGCTCATGCTCTACTCAGCCGTTGGTTGACCCATTCCGCGCAGGCTTGGGCATGCAGAGCTCTTCGATTGTTATTTGTGTAGCGCGTGATGGATTGCGTCAGGTCTGGCCATTCAAGGTTCGTGGGGAGTTGCCCTGTTTTTAGGTTGGCCCAAAACCACTTGAAGGCTTGATCGACGCTGGAGCCGCTTTTGGGTATTTTGTTATGTTCACCCCGCAATTGGGTCATCACCAGGTGTTTCCGGGTCCACTTTGTTGGCGTGCTTTCATGATGTTTTTCAGTGCGCAATTGAATCTCTGCAGAGGCCAATGAGCGCCCGTTTTCACGAATTGAAACTAATCGACAATAGCCCCCAAAGGCGCTGTAGTCATAGCTGTGGATGCAATGGCCCAGCGACCTGGATTCTTCATCAAGATCTGCAGGACATATGAGTTCAATGATTTGCAAGCCATTGGGCGCCAGTATTACTCCGGGCTTATCCAGTAATGGTGCCCAGGAACCGATGGACTCTGCCTGTGTCTGGGATTCCGTTGCATCCAGATCTGTACGGATTTCTATCAGCGCCTGATGAAAATCAGCTACCAGGCTGGCGATCTGGAGGTAGGTGGCAGAGCTAACAAACCGCTTAACTCGTTGAAGAGCTTCCTTGCCAACAGTTCCATTGCTCTCGTTGATGTTGTTAAAAACCTCATTGAGATCTTGCAGGCTTCCAGCAATTTGCGGCCACTCAGGGTTGGACCAGTCAGTCGGGCATCCTGAGAACAGCCTGTTCCAATCCTGCGTTTGCTCACGCAACTGGTAGGGGACTTTATCCAACGTGTCAAAGAATGTTTTCCACTGTGCTTTGGTAGACGGGCGGCGGTTACCAAGTGAGGCGCCAAGAAGCAGCCTTTGCCAAGGACCATCCGGACCCTCGCGACTGATACGAGTCAATGCACTGCCGGTATCGAACAGACGTTGCTGGCCCAGGTAACGAATCGATGAGCGTGGAGCTTGTAGTAGCCATGCCAGCGTATCAGTAAGGGGCAGGCCGGTGTCCGCGATGCGGTCCATCAGGCAGGACTGTACTTGGTACGGAGAACCGTCGTCGCTCAAGTTCGGTTGACACTCTTGAAGCTCACCCCACGGGCAGGTCATGAAGACCTGTTGCTGATCGTCCCAGGGCCATAGCCAATGTTCACCCAAGACAATGAGCGGGATCAGAACGGGTTGGGCTTTGAGCGCTTGCAGGCGACGTTTACGATCGCCTTTGGCCAGCCAGTTATAAAGCTTGGGAGAGGGGCACTGAACTGAGCGAATGGCGAACAAAAGCTCTTGGTCCAGGTACTGGCAAAACTGCTTCAAGGTGCTACCCATCTGGGCCAGGTAAAACTGGGTGCGCGGATTGAAGTAACGGTTGTTGCTGACCATTGAGTCAAAGCCCCTACGACCGAAGCCTCCTAAATCTTCCACTGAAAGCGCTTTTGCGGCCTCTCTAGCCGACTTGCAGAACGATGTCAGCAGTACGTCCGCGTACCAGCGTGTCTTAAACCTGAGTACCAACTGCTGAGCTACCGAGGCGGTTGGTTTTTTCCGATGAACGCGGTCTTTTGCGGAAATTCTGCAGGCCATCAGGCGCTGGCCATCAAAGTATTGAAGCTGGTTGCCGATTCTGGCTAATACCGGGCGAGTTCTTCCATCTGTACTGCCCAGTGCCACGCACCAGCAGCGAGTGTAGGCGGTTGAGTTCAGATACCGCTCGATGAAAGAAGTCAGTTGAGAGGGTGTTATCCGGAAATGTAAGGCCCAGGTTTGTGCGACTTCAATCTGGCGCTCTGAGAACTTCTTCAACTTTGGTTCAAGTTTAGTCAGCAATGATACCGATTGTCTTTTTAGCGTAGCCACCTATGACCTCCTCTGCGATTCGCAGAGGAATGTCAGGTATAGGCGCGGTCGGCTTCCAGGGTTAATGCGTAACGGCGTTGACGGTGATTTGTATCGACAATGGCAGAGGTCAACCCCCTCTGGGTTTATTGAGATCGGGTTTGCCATTCAAGTTTGGAAAACTCACCTTGCAACCATTCGATTTGAAGCCCGTGCACCCCCAAAAGTCATATCCACCGTCTCCTTTCTTCTGCCGCCTTGCGAGGGGCTGATTGCATTTCGGACAGTTGAAAGCACCACCAGATGCAGCTGCGCGTGGCGCGGAGGTCATGGCCACACTCGGCATTCCACGTTGCTGAGACAGTTCCTCTTCCAGTCGCTTATGCAGACGTGCAACGACGGCGCCGTAGGTGTCTTGGCCCTGGGCGATTTTGTCCAGGTCGCGCTCCAGCTCCCGCGTAAAATCCAGCTCCACGAAACTGAAGAACCCTTCCAGCTTCGCGATAGTTTCCTCTCCTAGCGGCGCCGGTACCAGCTTGCGGCTCTTTTCCTCGATCAGGCCTTTGTTGGTGATGTTCTTCAAGATCGAGGCGAATGTACTGGGACGACCGATACCGCGCCGTTCCATTTCCTTGATCAGGCTGGCCTTGGTGTAGCGTGAAGGTGGTTGGGTTTTCTTCTTGAGCAGTTCGCCGCTGTGGACTGACAGAATCTGTTTTGGAGTGAGCGCTGGCACGGGGTTGTTTGCTTCTGCGTCTTCCTCCTCATCCGTATCATCGCCCTTGAGCACCTTCAGCCATCCCTGGTGGCAGAGTGTTTTGCCCGATGCAGTGAAGCGCAGCGCTTTACCGCCAGGACCAACGGCGAGCAGCTTAGCAGTGCGCACGTCGTAGATGGCGGCTTCGAGCTGGCTGGCCAATGCCCGAACCCAGATCAACTTGTACAGGGCCAGTTCGTCATCGTTTTCACCGGCGGATCTTTCGGACCAATATGTTGGTGTGATGGCAGGGTGGCCTTCCTGCGCGCCTTCCGCGGACTTAAACGTCCTCCGTTCGTCGACGGCCGTCATCCCGAGGGCTTTAGCAACCGTTCGAATATCGTCCATGGCTTCATCCGGAACATTGGGGTTGTCCGTCCGGTGATAAGTGATCACGCCTTGCTCGTACAAGCGCTGGGCCACCTGCATGGTTTTGTCCGGATCCCATTTCAACGCGTTGCTGGCGGCCTGTTGAAGAGTGGATGAGATGAATGGTGCAGGAGGATGACGCTCGGCCTTGCGATCCTCGCAGGACTCCACGACCACATTTCGAGTGCCGGCGACGTGCTGAGCCAGGTTGCTATCCTGAACATAGGGGAAGTCCTTGCTTGCGAAATTCGGTACCGGTTGCCACTCGGCATACCAAGTGGTGCCCCGACTTACATCGGCAAAGAACAGACGCACGCCAAAGTGATTGATCACCTGAAAGTTGCGGACCTCGCGTTCGCGCAAGACCACAAGAAACACGGCGGGTGATTGAACGCGGCCAGCGGAAGTAGGTTTGCCCATCAGGCGCCGCAACTCTTGGGTCACAAGGTAACCCACCAAGCGGTCAAGCACACGCCTGCATTCCTGTGAGGCAACCCTGTTCAGATCGATTTGTCTTGGATTGGCTAGTGCCTCTTCAACGCGCTTGAGAGTGATCTCGTTGAAAGTAATGCGTTTGTAGTTTTTGACCGCCAGTACCTGCTGGATGTGCCAGCTGATGCTTTCACCTTCGCGATCAGGGTCGGTAGCGAGGTAAATTTCACTGGCCTGTTTCGCTGCGGCTTTGATGGTTTTGACGGCCCTGGCGCTCTTATCCAGGATCTCATACACCGGTGTGTAGTTTTTACGTACTCCGGTGGTGATCATGCTGTCGTCCTGCCCTTTGGCCGGCAGGTCGCGGATGTGCCCACCACTGGCAACCACCTGCCAGTCTTCGCCTGGGCGTAGCTTCTTCATCATTGGCTGGAGCTTTTTCAGCTTACCAGGTGCCTCGATGATCAATAGCTTCACGGTGTGTCCCTCTCAAATAATCAGAGCGGGACTGTTGCGTTAGGCGGGCAGGGCTTCAATAAGAAATGGTCAATACGCAGGGGAGGGCATTATGCGGCTATAGGTCCAGCGATAGCTGCTGCGCCTGGGCAAAGCCCTTTAGCCACGACGCACGCATAGCGGGGTGTTGGTAAGGGCAGTCATACACCCGTAGCCCTTTCCGCGCAGCGGCCGCACCAGTGGCAATAACCGTCAGGTGAGGGTTGTTGGAATGTCGCTTGTCAGAGGTTTTAGGCAAGAAGGCGTCATCACCCATGGCGGTTGCTCCACGATGCTCCAATTCATCTTCCAGCAGATCCGCGCATGGCGCGATTTTTTATGGGAAATTGTTGCAGTCAGATGCCGGGGTGTCGAACCAATCGGCGGCTCTTAGCCAATGTACGAAGAACTCGACAGATTGACCACTTCGTCGCTGAAAATCGTGTAAATCACCATGAAGCTCAAGATCCTCAGACTCATCATCCCAGTTGAAAAGTTCGAAGTAGTTGGTGTCGTAGCGATCCGGATTTAAAAGCTCTTGTATGAATCTTCGTGCAACGAATGAGCTCATGTCACTGTAGTCATTAGCCCAGACGTCTTTATCACGCCAACCAGCTTTGATCCAGGAGGCGAGTTGAATGTTATCGGTGATACCGTAGAAGTCTGCTGCGTTTACGTCGCTCTCATCACAGTACCGCCAGTAAAGCCGCCCTAACGTGGGGTGATCCGCAGCTACCAGAAGCCAGCCATCTGAACATCTCACCTCATCATCGTCCCGCATTGTCATACACCTTAAGGCTTCACGATTGGGGAGGGAAAGACGTTGAGGGTTTCCCTCCACCACAAGCTTCACGATTGGGGGGCCAAAATTAAGCCCCTGTAATCAGAACGGACGGTCAGGGTCCGGGTATTCGTCGAAATCAGGCGCAGGCTGCGGACTGGATTGATCACGTGACGTGCTGCCTTGGCTCTGCGAAGTTGACAGGGTCACGCTCGCAATCCTGTGCGGCAAGATGGCGACCCGCGAGGCTTGAACCTTCAGAGCTGCATTTTCCTCACCATCTTTTTCCCAGCGATCCATTACGGCTCGGCCGGAAACGATCACGCGCATGCCCTTCTGAAACAGGTGCGAGTAGTGTTCAGCATCTTTGTGCCACCACTCGACGTTCGCCCAAAATCCCCCTCGATCTTCGTATCCGCCTTTACCGTCCGGAATCGAGTTGTCGAAGTAGACGTTGGCCCGCATGAGCCTCCGTGGGTCCTTGTTGCCGTTGGCGAACTCTTTGAATTCCGGGGTGGAGCCGATATTGCCTTCCCAGCCTTGTACGGGTGTGGACATGAGTGTTCTCCGACGTTATGGATGTTGCGTTTGATTGGTGAGCTGCTGCAGTCGAGCGGTGTACACGGCCTCTGCCTGGCCCATTTTTTCGGCGCACTCGGCGGCCTGTTTGGTAATCGAGTGCAACAAACTCATTTGCATGTTTAAGGTGATGCGCTGCAGCTCCATCACGTAGAGGTCCTGCAGCATGGATTCCGGTGTTCTGGGTGAGCTCATCATCTCTGCCCAAACTCCCACGCCCATCCGACGGTCCGTCACTTTCTGCCAGCGTAGAAACTGGGTACCGGCTTGGGTGTTCTGTTCAGTGAGTCGCACTGGAACAAGGGTGAATGGATATTGGCGTGCCTGGCTCAGCACTTCCTGGGCAAGTGCTTTCAACTCCGATTCTTGAACCCGGCATAGATCGGCAAATTGGCTCAGCTCCCCCTTACCTTTAAAAGGCTTTAAAAGGCCTTTTAGTGAGGCAGCCTGTTGCAGTCGCTGGAAGGCATCCTGTTGCAGTGGTCGGAAGGCGGTCTGTTGCAGCACGCTGTCTTCTGAGGACGTCTGGCCCATGACCATCAGCCTTCCTCGGCATCATCAAAGTGATCATTCACCTCGGACTGCTGTTGGCCGCGAATGATGGGGGGAGCAAAATTGGAGCGGCGGGTGCCTTCCAGGATGTCCTGCGGCAGTTCACCGTAGCGCTCGTACATTTTGCGGGCTGCTTCAGCCTTGGCATTGTTAGCGGCGAAGTCATCGCGTGCAGCGCCGGAGTATTTGTAGATCTGTGCCAGGCCAAACAGTCTTCTCAGTACTGCGGCACCCTCATCAATCCAGGCTTCCATATCGTGACGCCCGACTAGGCCGACGTGCTGGGCCAGCAGGATGCGTCTGACAATCTCGTCGTAGTTGGTCAGCAGGTAGACGGCCTGGAAGCCAAGAGGGTTGGCAATGTACAGCGGAAGACTGACAGGCTGGATCGACAGGTTTTCGCTGATGGTGATGGCCGGGGGGAGGGAGGCCATGGCTATGTCCAGGCGTTCTTCGATTGTCTTCAGCGCTTCCTTTGAGTCGTTGATTTTTTCTTCAAGAAGAATCATCCACCAGTCTGAATACGGATCATCCTGTTGGGCGCCACGAGACATACGATTGACGACAGTGCAGAACCCTGACAAACCGATGATGCCAGCTTTGAGATCATTTTTTGGACGTCCCATCCAGATACGGGCGGCATGGTGGGTGTGAAGTGTGAGCTTCACATCGCTGCGCAGTGAACCGATGTTGAGCCGGAAGTTATCAGCCATGGTGCGTTGTTTCCTTGGGGATAGGATTGACGTGCCCATGCTGCAATTTGGTCGTACGGGGTGCAGCAATAAATCCATAGTTCGGCGGAAGGGGATTTGTTGAGGTTTCTATATCTATATATAGAAAGAGGGGCGCCGCAGCACTTGTGTGGCAGCTGCCGCCGATATCGAACTCTGGCAGAGTGTTGTGGGCCACAACACCTAATTGGTTGCCAGCGCTGATGCTGGATCCTGTCCAAGTGATGCGAGCCGCAACACTTGCGTGGCTGCCGCCGCTGATGTCGGATCCTGTCAGAGCTATGTGGGCCACATAGCTTTTATCAGTCGGGTCGACGCCGATGCTGGATCCTGTCCAAGTGATGCGAGCCGCAACACTTGCGTGGCAACCCCCACCGAGCTTCATGGGTGTGATCCCCGATGTGGCTTCAACAGATGTAGCATCCCGCTGAGTGTTTGTTGCGCGGTTTGGATCGACTCAGGGCTGCGGGTAAGAGCGCCCGTTTTCTCCGGTTGCCCCGCGACAAGGGGTGGATTAACAGTGCTCTGAGGCGCAGAGTCCGATCTTGCCTTGTCAGCCGGATCCCATTGGCTATTGAAGTCACCACGGACAGCCATAGCGACGAGTGTCATCAAGTAACCCAGTGGATTTCGTATCCCTCCCGAGTCACAGCGGTGCACCCATTGCTTTATGAGGGCTGGTTTCAGCTCGATGGGGACCTTCTGCAGTGCCACGATTGCATTCTGTTTCTGCTCAATCGGCAAACGGTGCAATGCACTGAGCAAATCAGCAGTCGCGTCGTCGGGCACGGGCGGTACATGTACAGAGCTTTTACAAACATCATTGTTTGTATCTGTATACGTACTATATGAGTTCGGATGCCGAACTAAGTCCGAACCCAGTGATTTACGGCTGAGTTCGGTATCCGAACTCGGCTCCAAAGCGATGCACTTGGCTCCTTTTTTACTAAGTTCGGCATCCGAACTCAGTGGCGACAGCGCTATGTTCTGCTGAGTTCGGATGCCGAACTCAGGCTCAGTTAGCGCACTGAGGGTATGTGCTTTCACCCAAGCTTGGTTGTTCAAGCGCGTTTCGATGATATCCAGACGGCTTGGTAAGCGCTGTCCAACGTCTGGATCTGCGGCGAATTCCTTCCAGGCGATTTGTGCGACCTCCCGGATTACCTTGGTCTGGTGTTCCATAGACTGCGTGAGGAGCTGCAGATAGTCATTGTCGAACTCTAAAGCTTCAGCCGGCGTGACCGGTTCGTCATGAAGCAAATAGACATTGCCTTGCACTTGTCCACTGAGGTCATTGCGTACCCGGCGTCCCAGACTCAGCCATCGGGTGAGGCGAAGAGTGACCAATGCTTTTGACACAGTTTCACGCGAAGCCGGTCTTCCGGGTTGCATACCCAAATATGGCCGCAGTTGGTCATAGGTGGGGAACGCCGTCAGTCCGTCGTCGTTAATCAATAGGCGGAATACTTGCCAAGTGTTTCTTTCAAGCGGCGTCAGCCGATCATCCAGCAACAGTCGGCGAGGCACCGTCTCGTGGGGATTTCCGCTGAAAATAATTCCAGAGTACGGCGTAGCCCCTTCAAACCCAGGGGGCGCAGACTCTTTTTTCTGACGCAGGTGAGCCTCAAGGTGACCGGAGGCTGAGTCTAAAAGCGTCGAAAATGGAAGTTGTGACAACTTCATCGCACAGGGTCACCTTCTGCCGATGTCACAGTAGGCGGGGATCGACGTTGTGAAGTTTCCAGCGGTAACCTTCTCGGAACGCCGTTCGTGGTAGGGGGGTAAAGTCCGTCCTTTATCCAGGATTGAACGCGATGCCAAATGATGGCGAGACTGAGGTTCTCTACAATTTCATCGGCACTGGTATCTTGCGGCGTGTTGAGTTCCTCTGCCACCAGCATGGCGATATCAAGCAGCGCTAGGCTATCGTCGAGTTCAACCTGATGTTCCTGCATCAGGTGTGTCCATCGATACCAAAGTTGCGCGTCCATCTCCTCACTGAATTCTCTCCACCGGCCGCGGCGTGCCGTTACACCAATAATTAGGCGTTGAAGGGCTACATCCTGCGGTGATAGTCCAAAGAACTGTTGCAGCATCTGAGTGGTTGCTCCAAGTCGTAGGGCGCGCTCGATCATGCGCACCTCTTCGTCAGAGCGCTGCGCGCCTGTGAGAAGTTTTTTCACCATCTCCCCATCAATTGTGACGTTGCACCAGGTCACGGGTGTGTTGAGTAATAAGCTCAGCACTGAGGGTTGTTGAAGCTGGGCCAATATCTCTGGCTCCAGGCCCATCTCGATGCACCGCCTCAGTTGGCCGTTGCGCATGTGATGAAGCACCTGAGACAGGATGGCTTCATTTATTGGTGTCTTGGACATGACGACTCCCGTTTGTAGTTGTTCCGCGTCAGATAGCTGAACGCGAACCACTGTCTGCGACTAACTTGACTTCCAAATCAATCAAGCGCCTCGCAAGCCGAATGATGCGAAACAGCTTCACCAGTGCGCCGTCGCTAAGCCGATCTTCATTCTCTGGCAACTGGTCTTCTGCATGAGGCTGGCCTAATAGGATTTGCCCTAACCCAGCGGCAAACTCGAAATCTGTTAGGGCGTCCGCGTGAATATCGGGCTGCTGCTGAATCATTTTTAGTGCGATGGCAATAGAGCCGCTTAAGGACTGGAGTAACGTCAAGGTGTGCAAGGCTGTGGCAGTGACTTCAGCTTCATCATCTGTGTGCCGGTAGCTGAAGCCGATGCCGCCGTCGATATCCAGGAATTGCCCAGGCGCTTTCACAGAGCTGGCCACTTCGCGTGCCAATTGAGCGATGTGCTGACGCAGCGTGATGGTGTTATCTATCTCGCGCTCGATGTACCAGAGGTCTGAAATAGGATTCAGGCCGCCGGCCTGAACGGGTATGGCCACCAAGGCATTGGCCGCGAAGTCAGGCAGGACTTCACCGTCCAGCGCTGCTACCTCCCGTTTCATCTTGTCGACCCTTGGAGACGTTTTGACTGGACTCGCGATATGCCCATCAATACGCGCTTGTCGTTCCTGCGGACTCAGGTTTTCTGACGAAGGAGGGGTCAGTTGCTGTTGGCCCGCTGGTGATGACGGGGATGCCGTTGGGGCTGTGGTAGTTTTTTGCGTGTCCTTCAACACAGAAGTTGTAGGCAGTTGTGGCAGATTATGATTCGTCTCAATGCCGTTGTTTGTAGCGTTAGGTTGCGGCAGACCCTCAAGTTGCGAGATAGAGGGCTGAGGCATCTCTATTATTGGTGTTGAACGGCGCAGTTGGTCTTGGTTCTGAGTGATCTCCAGCAGTATTTTTTCGTAACCGAGATTCAACGGCTTTTTAAGTTGATCAATCAGTTCATCTTGAAACCGTTGGAACAGAAACTCTTCGGCATCTCCCTCGAACTGAGACAGGACATCTTGGAAGACGGTGTCGAATTCGAGGTGCTGCTCTTGTTGAACGTAATTGCGCTCCCAGCAATGAAGGGCTGTCTTGCGTAATCCAAGCAGTTTAATGACTCGATCAAAACCCAAACCTGAGTAGAGTGCTGCCGGGATTGCTGGCAGCAGATAGCGAATGGTGTCTTGCATGCGGCTGATATGAGGTTGTGAAACAGGATAGCCATCGGCTTTCAACCTGCGAGAGAGTTCACTTTGAGATATCGACCCACCGGTTTCCTCCTCATACAGTGCTCTGGCTTTATCGACACCTATAGCGCGCTCGATAAACAGCAACTGCCCCTGCAGATCGTTTTCAGCAAGGTGCCCAGTAAGCGAGATGATTTCTCCCCGAACCGCGTCCCAAGGGCGGAATAGGCAGTGAAACTTAAAGAATTTCTCGTCACCGGTTTCCCGGTACAACTCATTGAGAATCGCCAAGCGCGTATTACCGCCGTTCCTGATCCGGAACTTTTCCTCACCAGGCTTGCGAGTGACGGGAGGCGGAGTGTCGAGACCTCGATGCCGGATCGACTCTTTGATATCGTCATACTTGGGATTACGAGTCGTCCGTGGGTTTTCGTCATAGGGGAGTGTTTCATCCAGCGTCAACAGCATCGGCGTATCGACAATTGGGTCGCTCATGCGCTCTGCAACAGACGACTTTGATTCAAACGCGGGCTGCAACAGTTTTTCTTTCATGCTCTGGACCAGTGACGGCTTCATGCTCCTACTCCTGGCTGTTCAATCGCCGGTGTTGCCAACAAAAGCTGGTCAATAATTTTTAGTGCGCGATCGAGAGCAGCCTCGAGTTCAGCGTTCGTCTCCAGACGATGGATGATTTCCGAGTTCATCGACCGTGTGTTTTCACGAGCCTGTTCTGCGATCCGACCTCGCATACCATCTGGAAGACGGATGACGAATTTTTCTTCTGCCTGACGTTTTGGTTGATTGCTCATAGAGTGCTCCAAGGCCTCGGGATGTAGATTTGTGTTCAGCGACGTTTCAACTGATCACTGAGTTGAGTTGGCAAACCTTTGATGGTTAACGTACTGGACGCCTCGTCGTACTCGATCTTGTCGCCCAACAGATGCGCTTCAAAACTGATGGACAAGCCTTCAGCACGGCCAGTGAAGCGGCGGAACTGGTTGAGGGTGCGTTTGTCGGCCGGGATTTCCGGCGACAGACCGTAATCCTTGTTGCGAATATGGTCGTAGAACGCTTTTGGTCGATCTTCATCGATCAGGCCCGACAGCTCTTCCAGGCCCATGGGCTCGCCCAGCTTGGCCTGGCTGCTGGCGTAGTCCACCAGCGTCTTGGTTTTTTCACGGGCCGATTCATCCGGCAGGTCTTCGCTTTCAACGAAGTCGCTGAAAGCCTTGAGCAGAGTGCGGGTCTCGCCCGGGCCGTCGACGCCCTCCTGGCAACCGATAAAGTCGCGGAAGTACTCCGAGACCTTCTTGCCGTTCTTGCCTTTGATAAACGAGATGTACTGCTTGGACTGCTTGTTGTTCTGCCACTCGGAGACGTTGATGCGCGCCGCCAGGTGCAGTTGGCCAAGATCCAGGTGGCGTGACGGGGTCACGTCCAGCTCATCGGTCACGGCCACGCCTTCACTGTGGTGCAGCAAGGCTATGGCCAGGTAATCGGTCATGCCTTGTTGGTAATGGGCAAACAATACGTGGCCGCCCGTGGAGAGGTTGGATTCCTCCATCAGTGCCTGCAAATGCTCTACGGCAACTCGGCTAAAGCTAGTGAAATCCTGACGCCCGTCGAGATACTCCTTCAACCTGCCACTGAACGGGTGAGCGCCTGATTCTGCGTGGAAGAACCCCCAGACCTTGCCTTGTTTGGCGTTGTAGCTCTCATTGAGGTCGGCCAGCATGTTCTCGATGGCGGACGATTTGGCAAGCTCCGAGTCGCGGGCGTGAAGAACTGCGGGGGTGCCATCGGGTTTTTTGTCGATCAGATGAACAATGCAATGACGGATAGGCATTAGAGTGCGTCCTGAGTTTGTTGGGATTGGGTTCGATCGGCACGGCGAAGGCGAGCCTTGGCATTGAGGCCCGCGCGGTAATCGCTCGATGTTGAGGAGGTGTAGATTGATCCAAGGCCAGGTTTGGTGAACTTGATGTGGCCACCATGAGTCCGTGAGACGGTCCAGCCGTTGGCCTCGGCAAAAGCCGCCAAGTGGCGAAGGGTTTCGTGTTTTCCGCGCAGGAGGTTGGTCGTCATAGCTCTACGTCCTTGTCTGCTAGAGCGTTACCTACCTGAATCGCGATGATTTCAGCCTGATCTCCAGGAAACTTGGTCCCGAGGTCATGCAAAAACTGGCGTGTTGCCTCGCGTGAGCCAGGCACTCGAAACACCACGCTGCAGTGCTGAACTTCTGCGGGGTGTTGCAGGTGAGACATGACGGCCACTTTCAGCGAGCAGCTCTGGAGGTGGCGGGGCACCCAAACCGACCAGAAATAGCTGGATAGCAAGGCGCCCGCGCAGAGCAGCTCAACGGTAATTGTTGCGCTGGGCGTGTCGATCAGCTCGACGTAGCCGAGCTTTTTAAACTCCAGCAGATCCTCGCGCATGCTCATTGGGACCACGGTGCTGTGGTCACGAGCAAGACGGCCGATCGCTTGAGCTATTGCATCAAGCTCCACTGGGTTGATCCCCGACTTATGGGCGTGGACTACTGCAGAGGTTTCGAAGCTTTCGCTGGCCTGAATGCTTGGAAAAAGCTTGGCGTCACTCTGCATCCTGCACCTCCAGAAGCTCCTCAATGTCGTAGCCGTTGCAACTGGGGCAAATCAGAACGTCCTCTTCAGTGTTGTAAGACGTTTTGGAAGACACGCCGCGTCGGACTTGCTGCACTGCATGGTGTGTATTGCAGTTGCGGCACCAATGGGTGATGGAAACCGGAGCGAGGGTGCTCATAGGTGTGCTCCTTGCCAGCCACTATTGGTACTGAGGTTTGCAAAGCGAGTTTGGTGCGGGATGAACGCCGTGCGAACAGTGCCGGTAGGGCCATTACGAGCCTTGCCGATAATGATTTCAGCGATCCCCTTATTCTCGGTCTGCGCGTTATAGACCTCATCCCGGTAGACGAACATGATCACGTCTGCGTCCTGTTCAATGGCGCCGCTATCACGCAAGTCAGCGTTGATCGGTCGTTTATTGGGACGGCGCTCCAGTTCACGATTGAGCTGGGAAAGTGCTATTACTGGGCAGTTCATTTCCTTGGCAAGGGCTTTAAGTGCCTGAGAAATAGCGCTGATTTCATTGGCCCTGTTTTCCTGACCCGGGCAGCGCATGAGCTGCAGGTAATCAATCAGGATCAGGCTCGGATGGCCGAAGCGGCGGGCTGCACGACGGGATTTGGCCCTAATCGCAGCAGGCGTAAGATTGGATGAGTCGTCAATGACCAGCCGCTCACCGTAACTGTTGATGCGCGAAACAGCAGCGGTCAGTTTCGGCCAATCATCGTCATCGAGCTTGCCTTTCAACAGCTTCCCAAGATCGATATGACCAAGGATGGCCATCAACCGATAGAGCAGTGCTTTGGCTGGCATCTCCATGCTAAAGACCTGAACCGTGCGCTCCAGCATTGCCTGGAGAGCAGTATCTACAAAGTTCAAAGCCAGGGAGGTTTTACCCATCGACGGACGTGCGCCGAGGATGATCAGGTCTGCCTCTTGAAAGCCCGATGTCATATCGTCCAGATCGTCCAGACCCGACGGCACACCGGTTACGGTGACGTTGCCATTAAAATGCTCGTCGATTTGTTCAACTACTGTCGTCAGGCATTGATTGATGTTGACGAATTCGGATGCTTTCTTGCCCTCGCCTAAAGCGAACAGCTGTTGTTCAATTGATTCCTGAACATCCGTTGCATTGGCGAGTGGGTCCGTGGCTTCACGAGAGCATTGGTAGCCCAGGGACATGAGCTGCCTGAGCTGAGATCGATTACGCACGATGAACGCGTAATGCTCTATGTTGGCTACCGACGGTGTGTTTTTGGCCAACTCAGCCAGATAAGCCAATCCACCAGCTTCATCTGGCGCTTCCAATGCATCATGTACAGTGACGATATCGAATGGTTTGGACTGGCTGGCTAAGGTTTGTATGGTTTTGAAAAGCAGTCGGTGGTCTCGCAGGTAAAAGTCTTCGGCGTCCAGTCGGTCAGCAACCAGGTCCCAGGTGTTGTTGTCGAGCAGCAGCCCGCCCAGAACACCTTGTTCCGCTTCAACGGAATGTGGCGGCGAGAGGTCCAAATGGTTCATTTCGGGGGCTCCTGCTCAATTTGCAGGAAGCCGGTGCCATTGCCCGCGCCCAGAGCTTTGACCATATCCACTTCGACCTTGGCCGAATTGATCATCACCTGTGCAACTTCAGCGATGGCTTTTGCACGGCCAATTTCCATCGGCTTGTCTGTATCGAGCAGGCTTTCGATGGTGACAAACAGATGATTGCGTAAATCTTCAATCTTGTTTTTCATGTTCGGCCTCTCGGATGGTGCGTTTGAGTTTGCTAACGGCGCGGATAACGGATTTCAGTGCTTCTGGATACCGATGAATGGTGTTCCGGCGCATACGTTCTGCCCGTGAAAGCAGCTCAAGGTTTTCGAGAGCGATATGGGACTTGTTGCCGTCCTTGAAGCAGACGCACTGGTTGATCGGGACCGGGCCGTGATGCTCTTCCCAAAGCAGGACGTGCACTGCTATCCAATCAACGGGTGGATAACCCGTGTCAGTGATTTTCCTCTGCTGATAACCATCAGGGGTTGTGCGCAGACTCCCAATGGGAAGCCAGTTTCCGGGCTTATCGCCTTCCTTGAACTGTGTTTCTGCCATGCGACCGGAGGATGGAAGCCCCTTGAGACCCTTGTTCCATGGAGTCGAACCCTTGGGGAAGCGGTATGCAGCGCCGAGCGTGCCGTCAAGTCGGCCACAAAGATTGCTGCGAAGAAATTCGTCGCTTTTGCTCATGCCAAGTCGCTTTGCTTTGGCATAAACCTGAAAAACGCTGAGCCCTAGCTCGTCTGCCAGGTTTTGAGTTCGCTCGTGGGGATAGCGGGCAATGAGCATGCGCTCCTCAGCCTCAACCCAAATGTGATGCTTATGAGGCTGAGCAAGCCCCATCTGGGTACGTGCACGTTTTAGGGCAGCCAGTGCTAGAGGCGACAGTGAATGAGTCATCATTTGCCGCCTCCAATGTCCAGTGCTTTTTGTGGAGTTTGAGCAACACCGCGATGCAGTTTGGCGTGTTGCCCCTGTTCCCATCCTGCGTGCAGGGACCGCGTGTCATGCCCCTTTGCTTCGGCGGGCTTGATGGTGACGAGCTTCAGCTCCGGGTGATGCCAGTCCAGGTAGGCTTGAATTTCCTGCTCAGTGGTTTTGTCGACGCCGCCTGCAAACTGGGTGACTTTGGAGGTGACCGCACTCAGCCAACCCTCCGCAAATAATTTGCCGCGGTGACGTTTCGTCTTGGGTAAACAGCGCTTTTGCTGGGCAACATGGGCGCGACGGGCCGCGACCAATTGGTGGTGGAGTGTTGAATAGGTATGAGCGGCCAGATCTGAAGCAATTCCTTTCCCAAGAAATTTGAATGACCAGCCCAAGAGGGGGTTGAAATAGGCAAGGTGACTGCAGTCAAAAGCCTCTGCACAGATCCATGCCAGTGAGTGCAGCCAATCTTGAGGTGCACGGCGGGTTTTGGTCGCTATGCTGGTTTCTTGAATCGAGTGCGCAGCTACTTCGATGTGATCCAGGTTGTATTGCTTCATCAGGTGACGCGCTTGGCGAAGTGCCGTTTCTACCTCGTTGGGTGCTGCGCCTTGGGACCTGGCCAGTGCCAAGAGTTTGGTGACTTTGCTGAGGACTTTCTCTTTGTCCATCATTGGTCACCTTCCTTTGGCCGCAATTGGGACAGAGCCTGAGACCAAAGGCGTAGGGTCTCCTCCTCATCAGCAGACAGATAAACCCGGGCAAGACAGTCTGAAACCTTCTGTTTCAGCGCGTAGAGACGGTCCTGGACACTTGAACCGTCGTCGTAAGCAATCTCCTGCTCCACTGAGCCAAAAAAATCGTGGCGTAGTGAATGAACGGTGGATTTCCAAAATGCTTGCGTGCTGGTCCAACCGACGAGCTTTCGCGTGTAAGAGGGGGAAAGAAATTCCCGGAGCCTGAGATTTAATACGGCTGGGGGGGAAGAAATACTCAGGACGCCAACCCGATTGAATGTCAGGACGGTTCTGATGATTTCCAATAACTGATCCAGCGAATCACCGGGCAGCGGATATGTTTCAGCCACCAGACGCTTGGCCTCAGCGTTTCGGGCTTGCTGACGGCGTTTGGCTTGATCCTCAACACGACTACGCTTTTCCTTGGCGTGTTTGATGTTGGTGTTGATGGACTCAATAAGATTGGCGGCGTCACTTAGGAGCTGACGTTGTTCTAGGCTCAACATCGCGCCTATTCGGCCAGGCAAAGTGTTACCGCTGGTCAAATAACGGATTTCTCGTGCCGAACCGCTTAGTTTGGCCTGTACGTTGCGCAACTGCTGAGCGCTGTAGTACTTGCCAACCTCTAGAATGAGGTCAGCAGTGATGCTGCGAGCATCGGTAATGGAGGGCTTCGCCATTTCAACGATCCTCCCTCACTAATTTAGAGATCTTTTCCTCGGTCATGGCCTCAAAGCGCTCCCGCCATTCTGGAAAGAGTTCAACGGCCAATTGGCGGATAACGACAAGGGCGGCAGGGGATTTGCGGTTCGAAGGCTGCCGGTATTCCAGGCGGTGTGCCGGGACGCCTAGAGATGCGGCGCTACGAAACACCACTGCAGTGGGAATGACGCTGTCCAGGACGCTGATTTCGTCATTGTCCTTAAATATTTCGCGGACTGACTGCTCGATCATTTGCGCATCGGTGGTTTGATCGAGGTTGTTTATTGCGATCCGCACGGGAGGGATTTTCATGCCCAGGCGCCCGTATGCGCGCAGGCCATCCAGCATCTGCATGGTTCCACGGCTAAATTCGCGTGCGGCGAGCATGTTGGGGAGTAGTGGGGATATGACCAGGTCGGATGCTAGGACAACCATCTCCAACATGGCCGATCTGGCACCTTGGGTGTCAATCAGCACCAAGTCAAAATGATCTTCAAATGCCGGCATCAGGTTGGCAAGGCGTAACCGTCCGTCGGGAGCTTGCAGAAGCAAGCTGTTCAATTGGTTATTTATGTCGTTTGAGATAATGAGCGACAGGTTTGGGATCGTCGTGCTGGATATGATCTTGACGGAGTCGGTGATATTGAAAGCCAGTAGGTCGTAGATGCCACCTTGGGCTTCTTCGACCAATTGGTAATAAGAGGAGAGGGAAGGTTGGGCGGGATCTAGATCGATGAGGAGGGTGCGAAGGCCAGCGTCCGCGCAGAAAGCGCCAAGATTGGCCTCAATGGTGGTTTTTCCTACGCCGCCTTTGGTCGAAACGACCGCAGTGATCATCATGGTTTGGAGCCTCTAATGTGGGTTCATTAGAGACTGCATTGAAAATCGAGTGGATCTAAAGCCGTTCGACGATGGTTCGGAGGCCTAAAAATGAATCGCCCCGGGTTTCCTAGACACTCTCCAGGCTCGCTGCGTAACGCTTTTCAAACTCTACCGGTGACAGCTGATTGTTGAAACTGTGGCGTCGTTTTGGGTTGTAAAACATCTCGATGTAATCG